>VOFD01000028.1_pt1 | contig 112001 bp, 101 predicted proteins | sample 5384101 | NCBI WGS metagenome assembly VOFD01 (sample SAMN12384723, study PRJNA508395) | human gut metagenome | isolation source: healthy gut C | host: Homo sapiens
GTATCCCGGACAATCAGACCGCACGAACGCGGGAAACTGTGGGTGGAAGAGTTCCTGAAACGCTGCGGCATATCCAAGTCATATTACGACAAGCACCGCAGCGATGTCTGCAGCGGCGGGACAACCGAAGAGAACCGTGAATACCGCAAATCCGTTGACAGGGCCATCGAAAACGCGAGGAAATTGAGAACGTCCCCATAGCAGCCCGCGGGTTCCCCATTCGGGATAACATACTTCTATCATGGCAGTGCGCCATACTGTTGAATATCAGCAGTATGGCGCACTGTCGCTTTATGCACTTTCCCCATCTGCTCCCCATTATGCCCCTTTAAGTCCAAAGTAACTTTGCAAACGAAACGGAAGGCAAATAAAGGCCAAAAGCCTGACTGTTCCGCATTGTTGCAACAAGACGGTAAAGCGAGTATAAACAACAAATGAACAAGCGATATGGAAAGTGAACGCAATCTGATGAACACCACCGAAGCGGCCCGGTATCTCGGAGTGAAACCAAGTTATCTCTACAAGATGATGATGCGCCGCGCAGTCCCTTATTACAAGCCGGGAGGCAAACTGTGCTTCTTCGCGAAGGAAGACCTCGATGCCTGGCTGAAACGGGTAAGGGTAAAGTCGCAGGACGAAATAGACAGCGCGGCCATGGGTTATCTCGTGAGCCGGGAGAGAAACAAATGATTTATCCACTTTATAAAACAAAGGCAGTATGAATGATTCTGCAGTCCGCACAAAGTGCAAACAATTACCCGTCATGCCGCAGGGCATGGACGCGACGGGTATCTGGACGGAAATGAAGTTTGCCGCCATGAACCATCCCAACATAAAGAACAACGTCATCCGTATGGAGATAAGCCCGGCCATGGAGCATACCGGAGATTTTACAATCGATGACTGGAAGCAGCTGTGGGAAGACTTTGCAGCGGCATTCGACGGGCAGACTATCCGCGACAAGGACGGAAAAGTCGTATCCGGCAAGACCAATGTGTCGGGCAGCAAGTCCTCCGTATGGCTGCATGAAGAATCCAGAAGCGGCATACCGCATCTGCATGTCATCGTCAGCCGGGTGGACGAACGCGGGAACATCAACAACGACCACGCCATTCATCTGCGTGCACAGCGGGCGGCAGAGAAGGTGGCCCTGCAAAGAGGCTGGACAACCGCCATGCACGTGCATGAGGACAATATCCCCAAAGTCAGTGCCGACTGCATGGAAGCTCTGCGCGAACTGTCGGTATGGTCATGGGAAGGTTACAGGAAACGGCTTGCCGACAAAGGCTACAAGCTCTTCCTGCGCAAGGACAAAAAAGATGTGATACGCGGGTATGTGCTTCTGAAAGGCAGCGCGAAATACAAGGCTTCGGAGCTTGGGAGGGGACGTAACCTGACCGCATCACATATCCGGCAGACCTGGGAGAAACTGCATCCCGGACAGGATAAGCAGAAAGCCGAACAAGCAGGTGCAACACCCGAACCGACCTCCACACCGAGACCGAAACCGTCCGTTCCCAATGAAGTCCGGCAAAAGCCACAGCCTGTTATACGGCAGAGCAATCCGGTTTGCGGGAACTATATTTCATGGCAACCCGGCCGTCAGCGTACCGAATACGGAGGCAAGACCTACAGCCGCTATCTGCCCGACAGGGTGATTGACTTCTTCAACGACGAGTTCGACTATCGGGAACTTGCCAACTGGCAGGCCTTGCAGCATCTGGCGATGGCCTATTTTACGCTTGTCGCTTCTCCCTACGGGGAAATTTCAGGCGGTGGCGGAGGCGGTTCGCAGTCCGACCTCAAATGGGGACGTGACCCGGAAGAAGACGAGATTGATTTTGCCCGCCGTTGTGCGCGTGAGGCTTCACGACGGATCACCGCACAAAAGAAATCAGGAATGAAACGAAGATAACCAACCTAAAAGCAAAGACAATGAAACAACCCGACACATCGGCTCTCCGTGAACGGCTTGCCGGTTACACATCCGAACAGGACATACAGGAACTTGACGGCCTGACTGAAAAAATCAGCGGCCAGATCAATGGCTTGCATAATCTTCTTGATGAAATAAAAGACCTCCGTGAAGAAATGCACGGCATACAGCCTCAGACACACCCTCCAAAGGGAACGGACGGCTTTCAACGCCTTGACTGCGGCCAAAGACAGTGCGGAAAACATCGTGGATGGCATCAGTAACGCGATTGTCAAGGCGGAACAGCATACCGTCATCAAAGCGGAAGTCAGTACGGCAGAACTGGAAAAGATTAATCAATGGTCTGCCGCCCACATCAAAGCCGAAGAAGAAATTTGGACAAGACAGAGTAAAAAGCTGGTCAGATACCTCAGTAAAAACGAAGGCATCTGGCTTTCTTCCCGTTGGCTTATATTCATGATAATTGTACAAGCCGTCTTATACTTTGCCGTAATATTCTGGGCAATATTCTGCAATCCCTAACGCTATATGTGCAAATGCACGAAGCCCCCGGCACTGCCGAAGGCTTCTTTTTTCACTTTTCAATAACCGCAGATACAACTGTTATACTTCGGTATCTTTCCGTTGCGGGCGGAACTTTTTCCGCCCGACGGTTCACTGTTTCTTTAGCGTAGGCAAATTGTTGTCATCGGTGAGTTCGTACTGCCACTCTGAGCCTGCACTTTGCAGGGCGGCGTTCATCTGTGTAACGGCATTCTGCCAGTCGCCGTCCGTCACCTTCGTAGTCTCGCCGTTGCCTGCCTGATCATAGCCGATGCCTTGGGCTTGGTCGTTCCGCCAGTAGCAGGCGGTGATGACAGGGGCACCGAGTGCTGTATAGTTTCGACCCGTTACGCCGCCTGTGGCTCCATCCGGGCCGTTGACACTCCCTGTAGCATGGTAGCAGGCGGTCAGGGTGCCCGAACTATTGTCTCCCGTTACGCCGCCTACATAACAAGAGCCGGTTCCGTCTCCTGTACCGGTCACGTTGCCCGTGGCATAGCAGGCGGTGAGAATGCTGCCGGTTCCGTTAAATCCCACCACGCCGCCAGCGAAGGTGTTGATTGTGGAGGCTCTTTCAAAGGTCACGTTTCCTGTGGCATAGCAGGCTGTCAGGGTGGCACTATTATCCGTTTTACCTGCCACGCCGCCGACTTCGCCCGTTCCCTTCACTGTGGCCGAGGAGCCGCATAGGGTGATGGAACCGCTATATTGCTGGCCCACCACGCCGCCTGCGGTATAGCGACCGCTGACACTGCCCGACACCGAGCAGTTTTCAATGTCGCCATCGCTATTACCCGCTACGCCGCCGATACAGCCATACTGGTTATCGCTTTCTATCTGTACGTCCTTCAGTACCACATTTTTCACCGTGCCGCCGGAGCCGATGCGTCCGAACAGGCCCGCATATTCGTTACTTCCCGTAACGGTCAGCCCCGTGATGGTGTTTCCGCCGCCGTCGAAGGTGCCGGTGTATGAGTTGTTATAGGTTGTGCCTATCGGAGTCCATGTCGTGCCCGTAAGGTCGATATCTTTGTCAAGGGTGATGTTGATGCTGCGATTGCCGTTGTTGGCAATGTCTGCCACAGCCTTCACTCCCTCGGCAGTAGTCACGGTGTAGTTACCGTTGCCGTCGTCGGTATATCCCTTGTCGTTGTTCAACGTGATATTGTAGAAGTTGCCTGCCTCGGGGTTGATGGCGGCGGAGAGGGTGCGCTCCTTGCCATCGCGGTTTGCCATCAGCTTGGTTATCTGGTAGCCGGGCACCACGTTTGCCTCCCAGCAGGTCACGCTGTTGTATTCGCATGGCTTCATCTCTATCCAACCCTCGTTCATGCCTTGCACGACTTTGCCTTGGTTGTGGGTACAGGTTCTGTAGGTATAGAGCTGGAGGAAGTTACCTCACCGTCGCCGATGGCATCCGAGGGCGTAACGCGCACCTTTGCCAACGAGTGGGTGAAGGGCCGTGACAAGAAGCAGTGCGACAAAGCCTATATGATATGAATATCTTTTACTCATGTATTGAAGGTTTTATGGATGATTCACTTAGAGTTCTGCGTTCACTCCACCGCCGATTACCGGATTCCAATCGGTAATCTCGGCAGAGCCGATGCTCAAGTCTTGGTTGCGGACGGTGACAGTGTAGGTATAGTTGTTGCCGGCTTTCAGTTCGCCGTCGGGAACGGTGAGCGTGGCGTTGTAGTCATAGCCATTGAACACCACGGTCAAGCCGATGCTTGCCTTGGTCTGCGGAAAGAGGATGACCGACGAGGTAAGCTGGCTGCCTATCGGCATATCAAGGTTGGCCTGTGCACCATCATCTGTCTTGGCTATGCCGGTAGTGGTGTCGAAGCTGCCCGTCAACACCAGTTCGGATAGCGTGTAGCTTTCAGGCTGGATGGTGGAGAAGTCCACGCCGCTGCCTGCCACGAAGGTGAGGGTAATCTGGCTCATGCAGTGGTGGAAAGAACAGTCCTTTCCGCCTGCCTTGGTGCCGTCGGTGAAGTTCACCTCAGGATTGTGCGTACTGGCTGTGGCTCCGGTGGCATAGAGGAAGTCGATGTCCGGCTGGTTTTGCTGCGCCGTGGCATCAGTGGTGGCGGTCAGTGTTCCGCCATTGCTGTCGTAGGGATAGTAAGCGGAAAAGGTGGTCGAGGCATCATCCTCGAAGAAGATAATGCTCCCCGCCGGTTCAAACTTTCCGTTGGCTCTCCGGTAAGGGACGTTGGTGTAGCCGTAGCGGTTTTCGGAAACACCTATCTCGTCCTTGTCCGCCCAAGCGGTGCCGCTGGCACGGGTGGCTACGGCATCGGAGATTTCGGCGTTAATCACTGCGGCTACGGGGCCATTGTCTGTCACTTCGTTGTCGTTGGTGCAGGCAGTGAGCGCGATGCCCAAGGCTGCAAAGGCGAATAATCTTGTCTTCATTGTATCTTTCTTTTATATAATTTACATTTCTGCGTTTACATCGTCTCCGTCCACCGTTTCCCACCCGGCGATTTCGGCGGTGGCTTCCTCCATGCCGACAGGCGTTTCCAGTGTACCGGTCACACGGTAGGCGGTGGTCATGTCACCGTTGAAGTCCGCAAGGGCTTCCGTCAAATCGACTTCCGTCCGCTGTGTACGTCCGCCGTCCACGAAGGCAATGTCGAGCACCAAGATTTGCACGGCTCCCATCGTGCCCAAGAGACGGGCATCGGCAGTCAGCTTGTCACCGTCGCGGGTGAAGGAGAACACTGTGGAGGTCGGTTCGCCCGTGGTCTGCCCCGCTTCCATGTCGAAGGCTCCGGCTATACCGCTGAGCGTGCCTGTCACGGTCTGTATCAGTTCGGGGCGTCCCTGTGTCACGGTGAACTCAATATGCAGGTCGCGCACCCGTTGCTGCGGTGAAGGAGTAATGCGCAGCGTATCGTCAGCCGTGACAGTTATCTCCTGACTGACGGTTTTCAGATAGCCCGGCAGGGGAATGACAGATGCACCGTCCGCACGGCTCTTGCCATTCAGGGCATTGACCCGCGCCATCCGTCCGTCGAAAGTGAAACCTTCCACGCGGTTATAGATTACCATACTGTGTGTTCCCGGATTGAGCAGGTCGGGATTGGTGAATGGCGAACCTGTAATGTCGGCCACCTTCCCGTCCATGTCGAGTACATAGTTATCGTCTGCCGACAGTCCCGTCAGGCTGATGGTGACAGCTCCCTTGTCGGGATGCGGCGTATCATAGAGCGTGTCCTTCACGCAGGAAGAGAGCAGCACGGCGGCTGCCATTCCCATCATATTTATATATTGTCTTGCTTTCATATTCGATTCCTTGCAGTTAAGATTTTCAATCTTCAATAAACGCTGCGCCTCGGCATAACCGGAACAGGTTCCGTTCTGCTCTCAGCTTGCAGTTTATTTAGAATAACTTCCATACCAATGTCACACCGGCATTGATGGGGCCCCACCAGTCCTTTGTCTCGTTGCCGCGGCGTACTCGCACACCGTCAATGACTTCATATTTCTCATAGTCGGCATTCAGGTAGCCCAGACCGAGGTTGAAATCAAGATCTAATGCCTTGTTCAGCCGCAGCCGGTAGCCGGCAGTGATGCCGCCACCCATCAGGTCGCCCTGCTTGCCTGTTTCGGAGAGCTTGTAGTTGAACTGTCCGGCCTTGAACATAGCACCCAGATACCAGGCTTTCTTCTCGCCCATGTAGTAACGCACTTCCGGAGCCACTTCCCAGAGGGCATAGCGGCGGTCTTTGTCGCTCCAGCTCCAAGAAGTCCACGAGCCGTTTACGGCAATGCCCCACGAGGGAGATGCGCCACTCCAGCCCTAAATCGGGTGTCAGGGTGGCCCAGCGCAGCAGGTTGGCACGCAGGGAGAGATGATAATCATTTGTGATTTTGGTTTCCGACGGAGTGTCGGCAAGTGTGTTTTGTTGAGCGGCTTTCTCTGCCTCTGTCTTTTCAGCGGCAAGTCGGGCTTCTTCCGCCTTGCGCTGCTCTTCGGCAAGCCGTTCCTGTTCGGCACGCTTCTCGGCTTCCAGTCGTTCAGCTTCCGCCTTGCGTCGTGCTTCCGCTTCCGCATCCGTCGCGACTGTTTCCTTTACCGGTACCGTCAGGCGCACGGTCACGAAATCGCCCTCTGCCGGATGGTTGCGGGTGATGAAACTTTCTTCCTTGATTCCCGCACGTGTAATCAATTCTGATTTCAGACGGTTCGAGCGAATTTTGGCTATCGCGAGGTTTTCTTTTTCGCCATTCAAGGAGTTGCAATAGCCGTCGACATAAAGCGGCAGCTTGCCGTCAAGATTGTTGCTTTCTTGCTTTCGATACACTCCAGCAGGCGGGCAAGCTCAGTGTCATTGCCATTCCAAGGCACGTAGAACATGTCTTCCCTTGGCACGAAGCGGAAGGTGTAGGTCGTGTCTGCTTTCTGCTGCGCCATTGCCGGAAGCAACAGCAGTGTCAGCAGTGCGGTCGTAATCCATTTTTTCAATTCAGTCATATTTTTATCAGTTATATTATTTCATCTTCAAAGTTGTGCCGTCTCCAATACCGCAGATAGCCCCTGCGCTCGTGTTCGTCACCTTTGATTGCAGGGTGAAAGCGGAACAGATAACGCAACACCGTGTACACCGACAGCAGAACGGCAAAAACAATGGTACATATAGAGGGGTTCCACCATAAAGCCCCCTCGGACAGGACGGCAAGAGGCGGAAAAGCCAGCAGACCGAGGCTTTCGGGGTACATTTCCTTTATTCCTATCGGGTCACTGTATTCATTGTCGCCACGAAGCCGGAATACCCGGATATAGTCATGTATGAGGAACAGACAGCAGAGCAGACAGAATACCATACTCGCCCCACGATAAACAGATAATGTCACCACATTTGTCAGGTAAAGGGCAAATGTGGTTGCAGCTGCCAGAAGAATCGTATATACCTTTCCATAGCTGAATGACGAAATCCTGCCGGCATAGCAGAAGCCGTCGCCGTAGTCCTTCCGCCAGAAAAGTACCTGGCAGGAGGCATAGGCAGGGTAAAGAACTGCAAGGGCGGCAAACCATCTTTCTGCCGGTACGTCGTCGGGCAGATCCGGAGTCAGGATGAAAAGCATCGCCAGTATCCCGATTGCCACAACGGAAACGGAAAAAAGCAGATTGATGTTGCGTGCCGGATAGTCGTACTCATAAGGACGCTCAAGGTATTTGCAGTCAGGCTGCATCCACCAGGGCAGCCATGAAGTATTGCCGTAGCTCAGCCTGTACGGAAAGGATACGATGCCCGCAGCAATCAGCGTGCAGGCGGCTGTAATGGTATATATTGTTTCTGTATTCATACATCATTCAGTTTGAAGGTGGATAAAAGAGGACATACGAATACGGAAAAGGGCGGAAAACTCCTGAAAAAAGAGTTTTCGTCCTTGCATATCTCTTTGAAAACAAATAAATTAACGCGCGAGGAATGCCAGTCAGAATGTGTGTGTGTGTGTGTTTACACGAATTTCACACATTTCCAAATTTTCGGCAGACTTATTTGATTGATTGCTAACAGAATATGGCGCATGAAAAAACAGCCCTTCCGGTGAAAGGGTAAAAGACTGACCATTGCTCTTTCCAAGGCAGGCCAAGCGGATTGTATTTATCACGGAGCCATTTCCTGCCATAAATATTTGACTTGCACATATTTCTAAATGCAAATATACGAAATAAGCTTGTTCATAGAAAAAAATATGCCGAATAATTCGTATTGATTCTTATTTTTTCCAAAATAAATGTACAAAAACATAGCAAAAACAGAAATTACACAATCAAATAATCCAGCTATTACCACATAAAACATTATCCTATAAGTATTTATTACATATAAATACAATTTGTTCAAATTATGTGTTTTTGTTATTTTCCAATTAATTGTTTACAATGCAATTTTGTTACTTATATGTTACTTAACAAACCAATTAAATAATATATTTATTTGATTATAAATGTATTATATTATTTATTAAGGTATGAGCCTAATACCCCACTTGCCTTTTGGCAGCGGGACGGGTGCCACTTAAAACAGCAAGCTGGGCATAGAAAAATCGCTGTTAGAATTGGACAAAGAACTAAAAATCCTATCTCGCTTGTAGCCAACTTCGCACCAACTTTATGCACATATTTTCCAAAAAAGAACAGGATAGGAATTTATCAAATTATAAGTCGAGGAATTTGTTTGGTCAAAGCAAAATGGCGTCATGTTAAAATGAGAGTAAACTATCGTTACCCGGCAAAATACCACCCATAAAAACACCTGGAACTATACGACAGTATGTTGGACAACTACAGGCTTTGCATATTGGATATATTATTGATATTATCTCCCCTATTCTCAAATTTGGTTTGCCTTATCTATAGCCATCCCTTACTCTCATAATTAAATTAGCCATATCCAATAGAAATGCCAGATGTTTACTCATAAAAATAGCACTCATTTTAATGGCAGAGATTTATCGCGAAATTGGCAAATATGCCGTATCCATTTGAACAACCACTGCCGTAATCCACTTTGTAAATCTGGAAAATTTGATTGTACTGCCATAACTTAAAATCTTTTCTATTTTCTTATCACTTTTCTCAATACCCCCAGAACTTTAAACGATTCTTCTTCTGGTTCTAAGAAGAATGATTCATACTCTTTATTGAGAGGAATCAATTTAATAAGTGAATGTTCCCACCCTTCTTCTGTCACTCGTTTTTCGCTATGATATTTTTTAATTGTACAAGCTATATTATCACTATCATAGTCTTTGATGTTATACCCTTCTACCAAAACAATTTCACCTTCACGACTTCCACCAGTATAACGGGAAAATACGCAATAATCACCATCATTTATTTTAGGTTGCATACTATTACCCATAGCACGAACCACAAACATTGATTTATCTAAGTGTGACAACTCATCAGACACATCTATCCACTTCACATCCTCGTCCGGCACTCCTATTTCAGACAAGTCATGACAAGCGGCCTTTATACCGGGATAATAAGGTAAATGAGTTACAAAACGTTGATTTACAGAAGCGGTATCTATGATACGAGCTAAAGTACTTGATTTTTTATCTATGTTTTTACTATTAGCTAATACTTCTGTTGTCGATTCTATATCATTTTCCTTGAAATTCTCCACCTGTTCCATTACTTGACGGAATACTTCTGGAGAATATTGTGGTGGATAACCATTCTTCACTAAACACACCTTGATATCAAACTTTAGCTGTTCACGTACGCGCTGATTATTCAACCAATCTGCCACACTTGATTTCAAGTCTATTATCTCCTTTATTTTACGAGCTAATACTCTGCATTTTTCGTTAATGGTTATTCCGTCTATTTCCTTATCTTCGCCATACTCAAAATTAAATTTATCACGTAACATGATTAAAATATCATAAAAAGCTTTCTCTTCAAAAGTAAGGTTCAATTTTCTGAAACTTTCTCTATCCTGTTGCATTTCTCGCAGGATTTTCAAAGCTTGTTCTGTGGCTTTTTTTATTATTTCTTCTGATGTAGCTTCTTGAGTTTCACCGGCTTCTTCTGCACTTAAACATTTACGGCGTTCATGGTATTGTTTGATGGTTTCTTCCAACATTTCCATAAATCTTTTTGCCGCAGCCTGATTTGTTCTACTATATTCAGTAATCTGTTTCCTCAACATTTTTACCAACAACTCCAATTTTGAGGCGGGCATCTTTACATCAGACAATTTCTCAAAATATTCCGGACTGAATATGTCTTCCTCTTCTCCAATCTCCAACACACTTTCTACTTTGGTATATTTCAAGGCTTCCTCTACCATTTTCGCTACTTTGCGATTCATTGTTTCAGTATCAGGCGCATCAGTTCCGCTCATTTTCCGGACAAAACCGGCAATGGCCATAAAACATTGCGCTAAAGCAGATTCTTCATCAGATAAATTACCTGAAGGCTGACAAATATCGTATGCTGTACGCATTCGTTTTACGACTTTCAAGAAATAAGTTTTGAATGATACCCTTTTTACTTTTTTGCCATCTTCTGAAGCTAAATTAAGCAGTTCATTCGATTTAAAAATATACTCTGCCATTTTAGCCAATAATGTATAGCGTATGACAGGATCTGTTTCCGAATTAAGGAAAGGAGTTAAATCCATTTGCTTAAACAAATCCTTAAGTATAGATAAATATTCTCTGAAAATAGTGGTTGCCTGTTCTACATCATCATCAGTAGGTGCAAAGGTATTACCGCCACCACCATACATCTTCATAGCTTCCCGCATATTATCACGTATGCCGATATAGTCAATTACAAAACCAAAATCTTTTCGTGGATATTTTCTATTTACACGACTTATGGTCTGAATAAGGGTATGTTTTTGTAAGGGCTTATCGTTATAGAGATACGTAAGAGTCTCCACGTCAAAACCTGTAATCCACATATCCACTACGATTACAACGCGGAAATTACTTTTCTCCTGTTTAAATGCAGCATCCAGTTTTTCTGAGCGTTTGTCATTTGTTACGCCCCCAAGATAATCATACATCTCCTTAGGATCATTCTTGCCTACACTTGCAACCATTGCCATAGTAGGCATCTCTGACAGTTCTTTCAATTCTTCATCTGTACAAGAAACACCTTCGGGCGTTTTTCTAAATTCAAACCATTTTGGATATTTTTTTTGAAAAATAGTAAGTAAATTATAAGCTATCTCACGCTTGGAGCAAACAATCATAGCTTTTTGTACACGGTCAGGATCACCACTACATGCTTTTATATAATGGTCATGTATATCCACGGCAAGACGTTCCAATCTTTGTGGCTCACCTAATATTACTTGAAGCGAACTCATTGCTTTCTTACTTGCCTCAATATCTTCCAATGTAGAGCCTTCTTCTGCACAGCGTTTATAATATTCTTCTACCATCCTGATCTTTTCCTTATCAAAAAGCACTTTAGTTATTCGAGGATGATATTTAATTGGCACAGTAATACCATCAGCTACAGCCTGATCCATAGTATAACGGTCTATTTCTACTCCAAAAGTCTGATAGGTTTCCGCGATAGGCGTACCGGTGAAACCCACAAAGGTAGCATGAGGCAAAGCTTCACGAAGAACCTTGGCATAAGGCTTTGAAAGCACCGCCTTCATTTGTTCATTGGCTCTATCCAATAGCTCTTTTTCATTATCATCATCGTCATTTGGCTTGCTGAACTTGATTCGTTTTGCACTTTCCAATTGAGTACGGTGAGCTTCATCACTAAAACAAATGATGTTAGAACGTTCGTTAATTAATCCGATCGGATCATCCTCACGGTCACAAAACTTCTGAATGGTACAAATATAAAATCCTCCACTTTCACGGGCCGCAAGTTCTTCTCTTAGTTTTTTGCGTGTAGGTACTACAGCTACTTCGCCTAAACCCAGAAACTCTTTACTCTTTGTAAATAACTTGCTACCTTGTTTTTGCAAATCATCCCGATCTACAATCATCAAAATAGTTGGAGAACCAATTTCTGAGGCACAGCGCATAGAAAGTTGGCGAGCAAGAAAGGCCATTGTATAGGTCTTACCACATCCAGTTGCCCCAAAATAGGTACCGCCCTTTCCGCTTTTCTCCTTAACGGATTTCACGATACTTTCACGAAGTAATCGGGTTGCGAAAAATTGAGGGTAACGGCATACAATTTCTTTCTCTTTATCATCATATTCCTTATCCTGGAAATAAATGTAGTCACGAAATATTTCAAGGAAACGTTCCGGTTCATATACCCCCTTAACCATTGTTCGCATCTCATCAAATGGTAATGTAGAAACTTTATCTTCATCATTTACCCTTCGCCAAGCATAGAAATGTTCATAGGGTGTACGCACCGTGCCAAGACGTGTTTTTACCCCATCACTTATACAAGCCAACGGACAATAATGCAGCAAATGGGGAATATCACGCCAATAGCGTACATTTATTTGTTTCCACGCATCCTCAATAGTAGCATTTTCATCTGCCGGATTTTTCAGTTCTATGATGCAGAGCGGCATACCATTCACATAGAGAATGATATCAGGGCGTCTGTTTTGGGTGCGACCATTGTTTACATATTCTACTGTGAACTGATTGACAACTCTAAATATATTTTTAGTCGGTTTATTTTCCTGCGGTTTACTAAAGTCAATAAGAGCTATGTTTCTCGTAGAACCATCTTTGGCCGTAAAGTTCACTCCATTAACCATCCATCCGTAAACTTTATGGAGAGTGGCAAAGTCTGTTTCTGCTCCTACAAGACGGACTGTATCAACAATCTGTTGAATCTCATCTGCTTCAAGACCTGTGTTGTTATTTGTCAAAAAGTCCGTTAAGTCCTTCTCTATCAGAACCTCCTTTTTATTGGCTCGTACAATCTTCTCACCAGACATATATGTCCAGCCCTCTTGTTCCAAGAATGAAATAAATGCATTCTCAAAATCAGATTCGCAGAAGCGACCGTTATAATTTATTAGTTTACTTTTCGACATTGTACACAATCTTATATCAATTATTCCCGGATTTTATTTGCTTCTCTAAATACATTTCACCTGTAGTATTTCTAGTAGTCCAATACTGTCCATTCATTGAATTATTATCTTCATTAAGATCTAAAATTACACTTCCATAGTGTATTGGACTTTTTTTCTGCAAAGTAGCCTTTGGATCATTTTGGTAAGAATAACAAAGTTGCACAATTTCCCTATCTTCATCTATATTGAATGCAGCAACGATGCTATTACTTTTACTTTCTTTGCTTTGAAATCTAATTTGTATATGCAAAAATGTTTGTTTTATTTTTAGCTTTATGGGTATTTCTGAACATGCATTTTTATATGTAGATTTAATAATACCATCCCAATACCCATTCAAATCAGGGAAAGGGACTAGCCAGCCTCTAAATATTTTCCATTTCCATGCAAATTTCACAAACCCTACAACAAGAATACTTGTAATCGAAATGCTATAAGAAATTGAATCCCATATTGATAATTCGAACATACAACAAGCCAGGAACGCCAATATTGCTATTAAAATTATTGTCGTTATATATTTTTTTATATTATGCTTAACCATACTAATATTCCATATAGTTCCACATTTTCAACAGGTGCGTATTTGCATCCTGCTTTGACCATTTTCTTCTTCCATGAAACAAATACAGTAAATCTGAAACTTCTCCCCAATCTTTGCATGTATCTGTTTCATCTTTAGTTTTGTTGTATAAAAATATTATTGCTTCTTTAACTCGCTGACTCCACGTATCATGATTAATAAAAACGGTATTTGGACAATTCCATACTAAGCATTCCAGTAAAAAAAGAAGATATATTGGGATTATTATAGAATCCATCTTCTTCCATTTTTACATTTATCTTTTTAAAGATGCGAACTAATCCCTTAAAGCGTTTTAATGTATTGGCATTTTTCTTCTTGCCATTTTCGATATGCTGTAAAGGATAGTTTATTACTTTTTCCCAATCTTTATCCGCAAATAACACAACTCCCTCTGCATATGTGCCTCCTTGTCTGTACCAACGGTGTTTCCAAGTAGGCACTACATCTATCTCTGCTCTATATGTATTCTCTTTGACTGTAAGACACTTATTTTTTCTTTTAACATTCTGTCTTCCAAATTTTGCGACTAGTGCACTCTCAACATCATTCTTAAATTGTTCATATGAATAAGCACTTGGTTCACCCAATCCAAATTGTTCCTTTTTCATACCATACGGCAGATCATAGTAAAAAGCACCTGTATAGTTGATATTTACATCAATATCGCTGTCTAGACGAATATTAGTATCATTAGCATACGAACCTTGACAAAATACTTTTATCGGACGATACTGCAATGTTGCAGCAGAGGCTATAGTTTCTTTGACTAAGCGTTCTGCGTTTTGTAGTTTTGCCTCTTCTGAATCACTTGGTGGATATGTCCATGACCTTAAAGTTTCTTCTGTAAATCTCATATTCATATAAAATATCTGCGTTAAAAATTTATGAGTTAGCTGCTTTTTGCACCAGTGCAGAGCAAATGGTTTTAAGTTGTTCTCGTGCTTCTGAGGCAATCTTTTTAGCCTCTTCAAGACATTTGTATAAATCTACAATAGATTGTTGAACTTCGAGAGGTGGTAAAGGTATTTTTACTCTACACAATTCACTCCAATCAAAAGTTTCCCTTGCACTCCCCCAAGAATTAAAACGAGCATATCTATCAAATTCGCTACGACTTAATAGTAAATATAAATACTCTGGTATCAATTTGCTACAATCTTTGCAACGGAAATTTTCATAAGATGAAGATACAAGATATGTATTATCTGTATCATTCATTGTCAACGATATTTTTTCTCCATTACGTGATGTAACTGTTACATAACTGAACTCATAGGGTTTGAGCAATTTATAAGGTGTAAGCGAAACATCTTTCATATCCGCTTTAGTAGGGATAAGCTTTTTCTGAATACTTATACCTCGTACATCTTCTAATGTATATATTGCCTCACTATTTCTTTCATCACAATTTTCTATATAGTCATCTTGCCCATTACTAAGTTCCACCTCTGGATACTTAGCTTTGCAATCAACAATAAAAGCTTCGCAAGCCTTACTTAGTGGTTCTATAAGAGCTTCATTTTGCTCTGCAAGTGCTTTTAGTCCATTATATACATCAACTAACTCTTGTTGAATATCAATTTGAGGAACTGGGATTAATATTTCTTTAAAATCCTTTTCAGGCAAATTTCCACGAATAGAAGCGTCAGTATGGAACCATGCTAACCGTCCAAATTCCTCACGAGTTAAAATCATCTCTAAATATTCTGGGAGAATTTCATCTTTCTTTTCCTCTTTAATATGAAAAGTATAATAGGCAGGCGATACAGCAACATTTTCGTGAGAACTATTATAAGCTAATGGTATAGTTACATCACGCCCAATATGCATCAGATTACAAGCAAAGTAATTATGTGGAACTAGTTTGTATTTGCTTGTATCTATGCCATTCATATTAGCAACTGTAGGTATAAACCTCTTCCCTATATTAATACCACTGATTTCTACAGGGTTATCATACCCAACACGAAAAGTTTGTTCTTCTATGTAGTCACCAATTATAGAAAATCCTTTATACTTTTCATTTACATTCATATCCTAATCTATTAAGAGCTTTACGTAACATATCATCATTCTTTTTTTGGCGTTCTAACAAGTCTGAAACAGTAGAAGCTGTTTCAGTTAAAACCTTATGATAGTCTATGGCAGAATCTCTATCCACAAACTCAATATATCGACTTGGAACAAGAGAGAAATTATTAGCTTCAATTCCATCTGCTTCATCTAATCTAACAGAGCGATAAAGTTCCGGTTGGGCATAATTAGCACCATCTGTTCCTTCTGCCTGCCATTTAAAATAAATCTCCGTTGCCCGCTTGATTTGATCGTCCTTGAGTATAACCTTCTTTTTCTGCTCACCCTTAACTGGGTTTTCTGTCCACTGACGCAAATCCATAAAGAGAATTTCCCCCTCTCTATTACGTTGTTTGCGTCCGTGCCACATTCCACCTTTTTTATTTTGATTTAAAATCCAAAGGGTAACACTAATATCTGTGGTTATAAAAAGTTCACGGGGCAATACTATGATTGCTTCTACTTTATCATTCTCAATCAGTTTACGACGAATATTTAATGCATCTGTATCACCCAATGCACCATTTGCAAGAAGGAATCCGGCTACCCCTTTTTGTTTATTCATGTGGCTAAGTATGTGAAGTATCCATGCATAATTGGCATTGCTTTCCGGCGGTGTGTCATAATCACTCCAACGAGAATCATTCTTTAAATTATCATTATACCATCCTTTAAGATTAAAGGGTGGGTTCGCCATAATATAATCAAAGTAAAGTCCTTTATGTAAATCATTGGTAAATGTACTGTCGCTTTCCGCTCCTAAATTGTGACTTATACCACGTAAGGCCAAATTCATCTTTGCCAGACGATATGTAGCTGCTTCCTTTTCCTGTCCGTATACATTAATTTTACTAATATCACCCTGTTTTGACTTTACCAGCTCTGCACTTTGGATGAACATACCTCCAGAGCCACAGCAAGGATCATAAATCGTGCCATCAAATGGTTCTATCATACTGGCTATCAGTTGCACAATATCATGAGGCGTATAAAATTCACCTTCCTCTTTCGTCGCATTTACAGCAAATTCCTTCAGGAAATATTCATATACACGACCAATCAAATCCTTTTCTTCACCAAATGCTTTATGAGAAATCTTATTGACTTCATCAACAAGTTTTTTCATATCATTACCAGCCAAGTTACGCTGAGTAAATGTCCCTTCAACGAAGCATCCTTTAAGGTCAGGAGTAGTGGTAGCAATACTACGTAAAGCAGTATCAAGTGCTACATTAAGTCCTGGTGCAGGCGTATTAATAATTGTACTCCACCTGGCTTCAGGTGGAAGATTGTATGTGCCGTCTGTAAATGTTGCATCTTCAAAGAAGGCAGACATAATATTCTCGTCATCTGGATCTAACCCTTGTTCTATCAACTGGGCACGAAGATGAGCTACTCCATTTTCATATTTTTCTCCGATGAAACGAAGAAAAACTAAAGTGAGCATCATATCTCGCTTTTCAAAGAAAGAGCCTGAGTTCTTTGCCTGTCTTAATATATCACGACACTTGAATAGAATTGCATCCAAGTTGATTACTTCTTCTTTTTTGCTATTAGTCTTCTTTGCCATAATTATTCAATTAATGATTTTACGAAGGCTTCACCTTTCTCTGTCAATACATAACCGCCTGTCTTACGAGAACCTTGATACTCAATCAAATTTAGATCTTCTGACATAAGTTGCTTAAGGATTCTATCAATGGTAGGCATTGAAGTTTTTACTGCATCTTGCAAATCTTTCCTCTTAGCTGTTCCAAGTTCTGAAATTTTCAATAAGATGATTTTTATCTTATCATTTATCTTATCATTTATCTTATCATCATCTGCGGAAATAAAGTCATCACCAATCAACACCCTATCTCCAAAGCCTTCTCTACAAGGAATTTCAATCAAGAAGTAGCTTCGTTCTTCATTAGTCTCAATGACTGCAGGAGCAGAACCATTTCTTCTTAACTCGTCCTGTATGGTTGGGATGCCTGTTCCTCTGCCTTCGGACAACTGAAGTTCTTTGAGATAATCACCCAGACGACGGTTACGATAGCGGCGAGACTTCAGCCTCTCTGCCTTGTGGATAGCATCAATACTGATGGAACGGTCCGGACCGGCATAGCTAAGAATTGAAATCTTATCCGGCTCAATCGTAATCTCAACCGGTTCCCGCTCCTGATAATCCCTATGATAGAGGGCATTGACCACCGCCTCTTCAATAGCCTGGTAAGGATAGTTGAAGAAAGTAATAGATTCTGCCTTGTCTTTCTGCTTGATGATACGTTTCTTGATCACATTGGTCTTGATATAGTCCAATGCTTGTTTAATCATATCAGGAACAGGTCCGACTATCTTTGGAACCTCAATCATGTTGTTGGGATTCTTGATGCAGCCTTCAGGAAAGATAACAATATCCACCTGTGTTGTCGGGAAAAATTTGGCAGGATTCTTACAGAACATCATAGCGGCCACATTCTTGACCAGTTGACGCTCAGTTGGCCCTACCAGCAGGTCCATCTGTGACAATAACTCAGACAGGGACAGTTTTTCAAAATCAGACACCAAACGACTATTGACTGTTTGCAGGTAATCCAGCACCAGGGCTCTTGATATATCCGTCAGCTCTATATTCTCGTTACCTCTTTCGTCAAAAGGAGTACGATTCGCCATTTCACGCAATTCATCCAAGACCTCACCTTTCGCTTCAATAGTATTGGTTCCACTACGAACATACCATTTACACGGTGATTGATTACTTGCTGTAACTCGTTCACGCACATTATAGGGGCGATTCACTCCTGCCGGCACCCAGATAAGTAATACGTATTTTCCATCAACCTCCTGCACATCGATTCGTGGCAAATAGAATGGTTCAATCTTGTGATTGAAACCAATCATGTCACGTTGTATCCTATCGAGTGCTTCTATGGGAATACCTGTCACCGGCCGTTTTGCGATGCCAGTGTTTTCTTCTTCTTGAACACCTACGACTATATATCCTCCGCCAATGTTATCAAAGTCATTAGCAAAAGCACATATAGTCCGGTAGATTTTATCCGGATTCCAACCCGTCTTAAATTCAATACGGGTGGATTCTATTTTACGCTTATGAAGCAGGTCTTCTATGTTTATCGGTATGGCCATCTTGGTATGCTTAATTAGATTTATCCTTTTCTACATGAAGCAATTCTCTGACATCAACATCCAAAAGTTCCGCTATGCGAAACAATGTTTCCAAATCTGGCTGTGAAGCATTAGTACACCAACGAGAAACAGATGTCACATTCCTGCCGACTTGCTCAGAGAGCCATTTAGCTGTTTTATTCTTTTCAACAAGGACTATTTTAATCCTATTCAATTGCTTCATAATTTGGATATTTTGTAGTTTAATGCAAATGTATTAAATTTCAATGTAGTAAGCGAATCTTTTTCAATTTATTTTGGTGATCAGATAAAAAAAGAGCAAATACAATGTTCATGGCTGGACAAAGGAGCTACACTTTCCACCAAATATTTTTCGCTAATTTGTCAATATCCACCAAATCTTTTTCTATCCATTCGTCTATGGGCACTAAATTTTTAAAGAAATATGGAAAATGAATATAAGAATGGGATTTATTGCTAATTTTGCACTGATTTTGAAATAATATAAACACTAACAATGCGTAGATACAGAATGAATATATTATCAATATCAACCGCAATTCAGAGCAATAAATGCGCTGAGGTGATGTCGGGTGTTCGTGTCTCACGCATTGAACCTCGTATAGTAAATACTTTCCAACGAACATAACAAGTATACTATTGTACTTTGAATAAGAATATAAACTGAATAGTTGGAGAGTCCTTACCAAACTTTCCAACTATTCAGTTTGTATGCCCATTTGTGACAGTCGCCTTTGTGATGCTCTTCTGCCATTTCCGTCTGATGGGCTGTTGGTAACCGGATTATTAACGTGCAGTGATGCACACAAATTGAGAAAAAATGAACTATAAATTTGAAAGCAGCAAGGTATTCTTTTTACCTCTGACACCCATTTTTATCATGGGAATATCATTCGTTTTTGTAACAGACCGTTCAAGAATGTAGAAATGATGAATGAAACCATCATATCCAACTGGAATAATACAGTCGGACAAGACGGTATCGTTTTTCATTTAGGTGATTTTTGTCTTGGCGGTTCAGCGAATGGACTAAAATCCTTGACAGGTTGAACGGAAAGATATATCTGATTATGGGTAATCACGATTTGAAGAATATACGCCAAGGCTACATTGACAGATTTGAACATGTGGCAATGCAGATGCACATAGAAATTGACAAGCAGAAGATATATTTGAACCATTATCCTTTTTTATGTTTTGATGGCGGATATAAAGATGTGTGGCAACTATTCGGACATGTTCATACTAGACAGAACAACACCGGAATAGATGCTGCCCGGCTTCAGTATCTCTATCCAACACAATACGATGTCGGAGTTGACAACAACAACTTTACACCTGTATCATTTGAACAAGTCAAGAGAATAATAACCAAACAAATTGAAAAAGGAGGACAGTAAAATGAAGATACAATATATGAGTGACCTGCATTTGGAGTTCAGCGACAACAGCAGGTGGTTGAAGCATAATGAATTGCCTGCGACGGGCGATGTTCTGGTTCTTGCCGGAGATATATTCTATTTGAAAAACAAGGTCGCGCCTTTGGCTAACTTTTGGAAATGGGCATCTGCGAATTATCGTCAGGTGCTCATTGTGCCCGGAAACCATGAGTATTACAATTATTGTGATGTAATGGACAAGGGATTGCAATGGAAATGGCTGTTCAAGAACAATGTAGGATATTATCAGAATCAAGTAGTGCGGATTGATGATACCGACTTTATCATGAGCACTTTGTGGTCTCGAATATCTCCATCTGACGAATATTTTGTGTGGAAGGGCATGAACGACTTTCGGCAGATAATGTATAATGGCAAATTGCTCCAAACAGAGGAATTCAATCAGATGCACAACTTCTGTTTGAATTTCATTAAACAAAGTCTGACGGAGAGTATCGCCAAGCACATTGTAGTGGTAACACATCATCTTCCCACATTGGAGGTTGTTGCCCCTCACCATAAAGGTTCTGTGTTGAATAGTGCATTTGCCACCGATTTGAGCAAATTCATAGCAGAGAGTCGCATTGATGCATGGATTTATGGGCATTCACATACCAACATTGATGCTGAGATAAACGGAACAAAGGTAGTTTGCAATCAGATGGGATATGTTTTTGAGAACGAACATATCAGCAATGGCTTTGATTTGGGCAAGTGTCTTATTTTGTAACGAGTAGATTCATCTAATATGTTTTAATACCCAATATATCATATAGTAAACGAAAAAATACCTATTTCTATATTATATGATATGTTGGGACCTAATATTCCAAGTTCGTAAAACGAAAAGAATTCTGTTCAAAAGGATAGTTACCTTTACTTTACCCCCGTACTTAATATATACGTCTAATAAAGTAAAGTCAGAACAAAGGGAAGAAAAGAGATGGCTGCGCCAAACAAACCAACTGATTTTTTAAAATTCACAGAAGACACAACCTATTTTTCTTTTGGCTGCAAAATCTTCGTGACTGCATCTTGCTTTTAGTTGACATCAGTTGGTGAAAATCCCACTTATTTTCGTACCTTCGCAATGGATAGAAAACAGGTGGACTTCGGACGGGAAAAGGGAATTTTCTCGTTGGTTCTGATTCAAGTGAAAAGTGCGGCAAAACGGACGGTTTTAGGCCTGAAAAACAAGCGAGAAAAGGCTTTTCTACCGTTTAAAACGCAACTCTTTCACATTCAAGTTGTTCGGTATGCTGCGTCGGCAAGTAAGATATACTTACAAACGATTAACATCAATCATCATTGATTAGCAAGGCGTTCATTTTGAGCGCCTTTTATTTTTGCTCATTCAGCGATAATCATCGTTGAAAAGCCTTTTTCAGCTCATTTTTGTACCGTATTTGTAACTCGGACGCAAAGTCTATAAAGACCTCAAGAAAGGTAGTAGAGAAACTTTACGCCATTTTACGTGGTTTTACGGGAATTTACAAGAATAATGGAGAAATAAATACGAAATAAAATGAGCAGTAATTTGAAAATTAAAAGAATTTGCGCATGGTGTGGTAAAGAGTTTATCGCCCAAAAGACAACTACGGCGTGTTGTTCCAAACAATGCGCCAACGCACTCTATAAAAAGAGGAAACGTGACGAAGCAATCAAAGCTAACAATCAATTCGTAGAGAAGAAGATTGATGAAAAGCCTATTGAAAGAATCAAAAATAAGCCACTTCTCACAATTACCGAGACCGCAATCTATCTCGGAGTAACCCGACCAACCATTTACGGATACATTAAAAGAGGAGAATTAAAGGTCTCTCGATTAGGTTTCAAATACTTTTTGAAGAAAGAGGATATTGATAAGTTGTTCAATACTCCGATAGAGTTCCACACTCCGATAAAAGAGAAGTCCCCCATCACCGACTTCTACACCACCGCCGAAGTCAATGAGAAATACCATGTCAATGAATCGTGGATATTCGCCATTGCCAAGAAGCACGGCATCCCACGAACTTTCAATCGCGGCAAGACCTATTGGAGCAAGAAACATATCGATGCCTATTTTGCCAAGAAAGCCCCAGACCCGGACATCACCGAATGGTACAGCACGCAGGAAATGCAGGAAAAGTTCAGCATGACCCTGTCGGCCATCTACACCTTTGCCCATAAGAATGCTATTCCCAAGAAGAAAAAGGGCATTATGGTGTATTACTCGAAAAAACATGTGGACATTGCCAAAGGAATTGCCAAGCCGGAAGAAACCATGTATTATACCGTAGCAGAAGCGATGGAGAAGTTCAACCTCACGCGAGACCAGCTTTACCATTATGTGAAATGGCACCACATATCTAAGATAAAGAAAGGCAAATACACCTTCATCAGCCGGGCTGAATTGGACAAGTTACTTGCTCCACCCAAGATTGAATAACGATTTTCCGGTTATCGTCCGGTGATGTTGGTCGCCATTATATCACCCGATTTCTTTGTGCCCAAAACAAATGTAAAACTCTAAATATCATCAGTTATGAATCACACCTGTACAAAAGTGACCGTTCGCCAAAGAGCGATTCGCAATGACCGTATTTCTTTGTATCTGGATTATTATCCGGCAGTACGCAACCCCGAAACGATGCAGATGAGCCGCAGGGAATACCTTGGCATCTATCTCTATGCCCATCCCAAAAACGAAATGGAACGGGCATTCAACAATGAGATGCTGAACAAGGCGGAAGCCATCCGCTGTATCCGTGTGCAATCGCTCATCAACGAAGAGTTCGGTTTCTTGGATAAGACCAAGCAGAAAGCCGACTTCCTCGCCTACTTCAAAAAGATGTGCCGCACCAAAGATGAGAAGTGGACTTTCGTGTACCAGCACTTTTACAACTTCGTCAAGGGCAAATGTACTTTCGGTGAAGTGAACGTAGATTTGTGCAAGCGGTTCAGAGAATATTTATTGAACGCCAAGCAACTCAAACACTCCGACCGTCCCATTTCGCTCAATTCCGCTTCCGGCTACTACTCCACATTCCGAGGATTACTGAAAATTGCTTACCGTGACAAATGGATTCGTGAGAACATCAACGATTTCTTAGATAAGATTGAACCGGAGGATGTGAAAAAGGAATATCTTACATTGGATGAAGTCAAACAACTTGCAGCCACTCCCTGCGACATACCCGTACTCAAAGCGGCCTCTCTTTTCGCCTGCCTGACTGGTTTGCGCATCAGTGACATTCTGAAGTTGCAATGGGAAGATTTCGAGATTGCCCCCGACCAAGGCTATTGCCTACGTATCCGTACACAAAAGACCCAGACGGAAGCAACGCTCCCCATCAGTAATGAAGCATACGAATTGTGTGGAACACCCGGCATGGGAAAAGTGTTCAAAGGATTGAAACGAAGTATGACGCAACATCCATTGAAGAAATGGATTAAACAAGCCGGAATTGATAAGCACATCAGCTTTCACTGTTTCCGCCACTCCTACGCCGTAATCCAAATTTCTTTAGGTACAGACATCTACACTGTTTCCAAAATGCTCACCCATAAGAATGTGTCCACGACCCAAATCTATGCAGACTTGGTAAATACAAAGAAGCGAGAAACAGCCAATAAAATATCACTCAAATAAAAACAACACAACACCTTTGCTGACAAGATAACCCTGTAAAGCCCGATTTGGTTCATCCATTTCGGGCTTTTTCATGCCCTTCTCAAAAAAAATCATTACCTACTATGTACATACTATGTAATCGCCTTGACATCTATTCCGCACTTTTGCACATGGATTAGCCAACTAATCATTCTTTTGGCAGTTTGTGTCCTCATTAACGACGCCAGAAGCTGCCACGACAGAGTGAAGTGATTGGAATCCGTTTATACCAATATACTTTTGCAGGCAAACAATTAAAATCGATAAATATGAAGACTGAAAAATTAGAAAAGCAAACGCTGACAGGATTAGTATTCAGCGCAAATGTAATTGTTGGTGCGATAGCACGGCAAATGGTGCTCCATCATGGACTTGACGCTTTTAATGGCTATGTGGCATTTGGGATTTGTATCCTTATGCTTACCGTCATTTATGTCAACCTGCAAGAGTTATTCAAGAAAACTCTTTCCCCATTCTTTGAAATTCTGTTTATGAAGTTTCCGACCTACAGAAAGAAGCGCAAGATTGAAATAGATAGCAAAGAAACGACAGATGAAGAGCCTTTGACCAAAGAAACGGACATAAATCCTCCACCCAGCATGGACTATGCACAAATCCGGCTATCGGCCATGAAAGACAAAGAACAAGCCGAGCAAGAAAAGCTCACTACGGTTCTGACCTACACACGCGAATCTTTCGCACCTTATATGAAAGAAGAGGACTTGAACACCCTTTGCGAATACATCTGTCTATTCCATGCGGACAAGGATGTTCCAAAGGTCGCACGTAGCGTCAAAGTGGACTCAGCCATCCGAACCATTGACTTGATGCACTTCGGATGGAATATCGGCTACCAGTTCTCAAAAACAGGAATCCAGATAGCGACTTTCATCAAGCGTGTTTTTGCGGAAGCATTGAAAGAGAGCGAAATCTCCACATTGAAAAGCAAATTAAGATTGGAAGGGAAGTGCACTATCAAAATTGACACCTCCTTAAAACAATCAGCCTAACTCAGAAACCACTAAATCCATACGTAATATGATGCAAAATGAGAAAACAATTAGTTTTGATAAGCTGCCCGAAGCGGTAGGTTATCTGACCGAACAGGTCATTGAATTGAAAAAGATGGTGTCAGAACTAAAACCTCCATCATCCGAAAAACGAGTACTGATTGAAATCGAGGATGCCTGCCGCATTATCCACAAAGCAAAAGCCACGGTTTATACATTGGTACGGAAAGGCATATTGCCAGCTTACAAGAAAGGTAAGAAGCTCTATTTCTATGAGGATGAACTTTTGGCATGGGTTGAAAACGGACGGAAGAAAACTTCGGAACAGAATTATGACGAAGTTTTGGCCAATATGCAAAGTGGAATGCGCCGCAAGCCCAAACCACGTACTAACTTCTAATTTCTCTGACAATGGAAAAGAAAACGATAGACCCAATGTTGATGATGGACAAGGCCATTGATATGAGCATGAAGCTGGCAGGCACCGAGTTTCCCGTCAGTATCTTTCCGAACCGCATTCAGCGCATCATCCGAGAGGTACATGAATGCCATAGTTATCCTACGGACTATATTGCTTCCTCCATTCTTACGGCCATCGCCGTAGGAATCGGAAACACGCATCTTGTTCAAATTAAGCAAGGTTGGCAAGAAAGTCCTATCCTCTACATGGCACTGATAGGCAGACCGGGAGCGAATAAAAGTCACCCGCTCAGCTTCGCCATGAAGCCGTTTCTTGATTTTGATTACCAACAGAATCAGGAATATGAAAAGGCGTATGCCGCGACCGTAAGAGCACGTGAGTTCGGTATAAGAAAATCATTGGAAAAGTTGTGGGAATGGAATGTTTTTAGTATCTTTAAGGGTGAAAATCAACAAGTTACATAAAAACATCCATTCCCATGACAGATGCAAATTTAATAGAAATTTTCTGTATTCTCGACGAGTTCTGCAAATATTTCACTCCCGAACTGAGAAAACACACGTTGGACACCGGCAATAAACGCCGCCGCAACCGTCCGTGCCGCATGTCGGACAGCGAGGTGATGACCATCCTCGTACTCTTCCACACCATGCGCCACCGTGACCTCAAGTCGTTCTACCTCGGCTACGTATGCAACCACATGCGCAGGGAGTTTCCACGCCGCCTGTCCTACAACCGCTTCGTCGAAAGGCAGGCCAAGGTCGGGCTTCACCTGCTGCTGTTCCTCCAAACGTGCGCATTGGGAAAATGCACGGGCATATCAATAATCGATTCCACGCCGCTGGCGTCATGCCACATAAAGCGTGCCCACAGCCACAAGACCATGAGGGGATGGGCGGCCAAGGGCAAATGCACCATGGGATGGTTCTACGGTTTCAAGCTGCACATCGTCATTAACGACCGTGGAGAAATCATACAATGGACGCTCACACCCGGGAACACGGACGACCGTGAACCATTGAAAGACAAGGACTTCACCAGAAGACTGTTCGGGAAGCTCTTTGCTGACAGGGGGTACATAAGCCAGGAGCTGTTCGAGACACTTTTCGTTGACGACATACACCTTGTCACCAAACTAAAGAAGAACATGAAAAACTCCCTTATGAACCTGCACGATAAGATACTGCTCAGGAAAAGGGCTCTCGTCGAGACCGTCAACGACGAACTCAAGAACCTTTGCCAAATTGAACACACAAGGCACAGGTGCATTGACAACTTCGCCTCAAACCTGGTTGCAGGACTCATTGCGTACAACCTTTTGCCAAAGAAACCGTCTTTGAATATTGACATCATTGACAAAAGCAGGCTTATTGCATAAACTTCTTATGCCGAACTTCATTGACAAGTTCATCCATTTGGAATGCAATTACAATGACAAGGGAGAAATTGAACCGTATATCCTGCACTTTGATAAAGAGGCAAGAAAACGGCTATATGAATGGCAGCATCGTTTTTCAGAATTATGCGACCGTGAAGGGAATGATACGATTGTCAGCATTTATTGTAAGTTGGGAATCTACATCATCCGCTTCTGTCTGATTATTCAACTGGCACGGTGGACTTGTGGTGAATGCGATAAGACCTATATAGACTTGCTGACTGTGGAACGTGCCATACGGTTGACAGAGTACTTCAAAGAATCTGCTTTGAGCGTACAACGTATCATCAGCGATGTGGCATTGAATAGCCAGCAACAAACCATTGTCGGCCAGCTTCCCTCTACGCTCACTACGGCACAGGCAACACAGATAGCAGAGCAGAATGGGATGAAGGAACGTACCCTGCAACGATTTCTGAACGATAACATCGGTATTCTGTTCCGCAAAGAGAAACATGGAGAATATTCAAAGATTAACCCGTGACGTTATTGTCGCTTTTGACACTTTCAATTCCCAAAACGACAATAATGACAATAACGACACACCTAAAAGTAGAAAACAATGACGACACATAGATTCATATTAGAACCCTACAAAGGCATTGCTACCCGACATACGTGTCCGATCTGCCAGCGTAAAAGGTGTTTTTCCCGATACATTGATACGGAAAAGCGTATCAGCTTCCCCAATCATGTCGGAAGGTGTGACCATGAACAGAAGTGTGGCTATCACTTTACACCCCGTGAGTTTTTCGACCAAAACCCAATGGAAAGGAAAAATCTCATGGAAGAAACTACCTTGCGTCCATACACCAAAGCACAAACAGCTATAGCTGTTCCTACTTCCTACATTGATAGGAATATAGTCCGGCAGTCTTTGAAATGTTACAACACAAACAAGCTGTACCTATTTTTAGCTTCACAATTGGGAGTGTCATCAGCCATGACCTTAATGGAAAGGTATCAAATCGGCTCTTCCAAGCATTGGGATGGAGCCACAGTCTTTTGGCAAATCGACCATAAGAACCGGGTACGGACGGGCAAGATAATGCTTTACAATGCCGAGACTGGTAAACGGGTAAAAGAACCATACAACTATGTCACATGGGTTCACTCCGTTTTACACAAAGGAGATTACAATCTCAAGCAATGCTTCTTTGGCGAACACTTACTGGCTACGGACAAGACACGCCCGGTTGCACTGGTTGAGAGCGAGAAAACAGCACTTATCGCGTCCTATTATTTGCCTCAATATCTATGGCTGGCTTCGGGTGGAAAGAACGGTTGTTTCAATGAGAATAGCCTATCCGTACTGGCAGGAAGAAACGTTGTCCTCTTTCCAGATTTGGGAGCCACTGAATACTGGCAAGGAAAAATCGGAGTGATGAAAAGTATCGGAATAGATGTACAACTATTCGACTATCTGGAAGCCAATGCGCCACCTGAAGAGCGGAAAGAAGGATACGACATCGCCGATTATCTATTAAAAATCAAACCGGACGAAGCCATCCTTCAGACCATGATTCGAAAGAATCCGAACCTAAAATTGCTGATGGAAGAACTCGAATTGGAGCTGGTAAATGCGCAATCCTTCCAATAAAAGACAGGTTTTGGGCATACCGAAACTCCCCGTGTCTGAAACTGACCGAAGGGCTGAAAACCGGAACTTTTTAGGGTAAGCAAGTTTATGTCGGTGTATTACATTTCCCGACAACTTGCCCACCTTGAAGTCCGGTGGAATAGCTCCCGATGGTCACAACTGTAACAATTAAAAAAACAACGAGAAATGAACAAGAAAAATACGATTACATTACGCCTAACCGATGACCAGTTGGCATGGTTGGGAGCGTTGAGCAGACGCAGCAAACGGAGCAAAAGTGAAGTCATACGTTCACTCATTGAACAGGGGTCGGTAAGAGAACGTATCACCTGCGACCACTTGCATATCATCCGTCAGTTGATTGGCGAAGGCGCTAATCTGAACCAATTGGCTAAACAGGCAAACACCTACGGATTCTTTGCCGTAGCTGACCAGTGCCAAGAGATAGCAAACCATATTTCACAACTCATCAAACAACTGAAAGATGATAGGTAAACTGACAAAAGGAACTTCCTTCGGCGGATGCGTGCGGTATGTGTTGAAAGAAGAAAAAGCAAGACTTCTGGAAGCTGTCGGAGTGGAAGGTTCACCGGAACAGATAGCTGAGCAGTTTGAGTTACAATCCTTGCTGAATGACAAGGTAAAAAACATTGTCGGACACACTTCACTCAGTTTCTCTCCGGAAGACAGTCTGCATCTAAGAAACGATGATGTGCTCATGCTGAAAATCGCTCATGAGTACATGGAACGGATGGGTATCCGAAACACGCAATATATCATAGCCCGTCACACTGACCGCAGGCATGCGCATTGCCACATCGTGTTTAACCGGGTGGACAATAACGGCAAAACCATCAGTGACAAGAACGACCGCTACCGCAACGAAAAGGTCTGTAAGATGCTGACGGCAAAATACCGCCTGCACTTTGCCCAAGGCAAAGACCATGTGAACGAAGAACGATTACGCCCATACGACAGAGCGAAACACCGTATCTATAAGGCTTTGAAAGCGGAAGTGCTGAAAGCCCAAAGCTGGAACGAACTGAAAGACGCGCTTGCCGAATATGGCATCGACATGAAATTCAAGGTCAGCCGCACCACACGGGACATTCAAGGGGTGAAGTTCGGATATGGGAAATATACCTTTTCCGGTTCAAAAATCAGCCGTGAGTTTAGCTATCTGGCAATTGACCGCCAGTTGGAAAGAAACGCTTATACTCCGTTCTATTCCTACCGGGAAACAAACAGGAATAGTACTGTGCCACCACCTCTTGTACAAGAACGGACATCTGATTTTGAAGAAGCACATTCTTCGGGATTGGGGCTGTTCTTGCCAACATCGACATCCAACACATCAGACGAGGCTGCATTTGAAGCGGAACTGAAACGAAGAAAGAAAGCCAAACGCAAGAGCGGCTTCCGATTATAACAAACCATTTTATTAACATTTTAAATTTCAACATTATGATTGACAAGAATTTTGTGAAAGACATTGAACTCTACATTTGTGAGAAGTTCGGGTATCGTAAAAGCGTGTATGTGAATCCGACCTGTAATGGTTGTTGCATTGACATCCGTGAAAAGGACGTGAAGCTGTATTTTCGCCTGTGGGAATACAGCAAGGGAGTCAACGGTTTTCCCGACCGTTGTATCATCTTGGTGAACTACGTCTTTGAGAAGAACCAACAAGAGAACTTGCTTGACTTGGTTGAATTCTTCAAAGAGTATGCCCCACTCTACGGTTTCCATCATCTTGGCATCGAGAATGACATGCGAGGCGATTACCGTCTGTTAGGCATGAAGCCTACGACCAATCATCGGTTCTGCAACGATTGCTATGCAGCACCGTTGGAAGCTATCAATGCCTGATTGAACGGCATTTGAATGAATTTGAGCGAAGAGGGAGAGTTTTCTTCCTCTTTTATCTTTTTATAGCATGATATTTTATACCTTTGTAAACAGAACTAAGATAGAAAGTATGGACAAACCCATGAACCGAATAAAGGAAGTGCTTGAAGAACGTGGCATTAAGCAGACTTGGTTGGCGGAGAAACTCGGCAAGAGTTTCTGTATGGTCAATGCGTATGTTTGCAACAGGCGGCAACCCAGTTTGGAGGTGCTGTTTCAAATAGCGGAGATTCTAAAAGTAGATGTAAAGGATTTGATAAACGAAAACTCTCATCATGAATAATAAGTACCAGATAGACGAACAGAGTCTTCAAAAGGCTCAAAAATTATTCGAGACTGGAGATATTGACAAGATGGAAGTCGGAACCACAAAAGGATTGTGCGACATCCACCGATATCTTTTTGACGGACTTTATGACTTCGCGGGCAAGATACGCAGCCTGAATATAGCCAAAGGCGGATTCCGTTTTGCCAACTGCCTGTATTTGGAAGCCATTCTGCCCGTCATTGAGAAGATGCCGGAGAACACCTTTGAGGAAATCATTGCCAAATACGTGGAAATGAACATCGCCCATCCGTTCATGGAAGGGAACGGTCGTGTCACTCGTATTTGGCTGGACATGATTCTAAAGAAGCAACTTGGCAAAGTTGTAGACTGGCGTACCATTGACAAAGACCTTTATCTGCAAGCCATGGAGCGAAGTCCCATCAATGACTTGGAATTACGGGTGTTGCTTCAACCTGCCTTGACGGATAGGGTCAATGACCGGGAAGTTATCTTCAAAGGGATTGAGCAATCGTATTACTATGAGGGGTATAGCAAGAACAAAGGTTGAATGCCATAGCATCATCTCGACACTAAAACTTTTTATACGGCACTGTTGGAAACTATCAATGTCTAATTGAATAGAATTTAAATGAAACTGAATGAAGAGGGAGGTTTTTCTACCTCTTTTTCTCTTTATTTTTCTGTTTTCTGAACCACATTATTTTGATTATTACACAATAGTTGGCTCATCATAGCGCTATTAAGTGTACTCGCGGCTGTCACGCTATGATAATTTTCTATATCCCAAAAGAAACTACTATCCCATAAACCACGATCAATATCAGCAATTAAACGTTCAATGGCTTCATCTTTCGGTTTCCCATTTTTATCATAATATTCCTCTACAGCAATTCGCTCTTTAAAAACAGCAATACCAAGTTTTTCTCCCAAAGTAAAATTTGCAAACCAATCTACAGGATACCTTATTTGGAATGGGGTGGATGTCTTATCAAGCCTACTATTGTATAACACTTCCCTTACCCATCTTTTTTGCAACATAACGTAATGTCTTTAGACGAATATTTTCGCTGAAATAATTATCTGGTTCCATATAGAATAACTGATCACAATGCCCCAATTTTATTTGGCTGATAATTGCTGAAATTTCATCTTTATCTATTTCTGTTTTTTCAAACATTATATTTTGCATATCAAATTTTGATTTTGGAGTAGCCAAAATCGGAATACCTAATTTATGCAAAGCCACAATAAAGACTCTTTTTTCTGCTACACTCAAAGAGTTATTAAATTCAGAAGAAGCCATATCGTACGTTTGCTTTTTTCGTGCATATTTCAAGAAAATTTGTAATGCTTTAATGGTCGTATCTCTAAGCTCTTTATTACGTCTTTCTTGTCTAAGAGCTGAAAAATAAGCTCCACCATAGGTTCCTATCAGAGCACCAATTGCACCAGACACCAATGTTACAATAATTGATACTACAATATGTTCCATAATATATCGGATTAATTTGTTATTACTTATTCAAATCGCATACAAAAATACAAATTTGTTTTTCAATTATACAATAGGCCTCACAAATTTGATGTTTTTCGCCATACTTTTTGCATAATTCAATCTATGTATGGCGATTTATCGAGAATAATCCCTACCTTTGTCTGCAACGAGAACAATCATCGTAAAATGGAAACAACGAAAGATATAAACAGAATCAAAGTAGTGCTGGTGGAAAAGAAGCGAACCAACAAATGGCTGGCGGAGCAGTTAGGAAAAGACCCGGCTACGGTATCGAAGTGGTGTACGAACACTGCCCAACCGAGCCTTGAAAGACTGTTGGAAATTGCAAATGTCTTGGAAGTAGATGTAAAGGATTTACTCAACTCCTCACGCTAAAGCTTCCAAAATGCCATAATCAAGCGGCCATAAGCCGCAACTGACGGATAGTTTTTACAAGCATCGGCAACCAACAGCTAAGACGTTGAACATCAATACGTTACAAAGATATGGTCTTTTACCGTCTAAAAGACGGCTTTTTAAGCTGCAAAAAGGTATCTTTTACAACGCCAAACATGACCTTTTAGAAAACTGTTAACGTAGGACTAAAATTAATGAAAACAATATATGAACAATAACGATAGAATAAACTTGATACATCGTATCAGCGAAATAGAAGGACTGAGCGACAAGGAGCGAAGCGCCCTGCTCGGACTATTGCGCGAAAGCAAGACCTACGGCCTTGTATGGGAAGACAAGCCCGAGGCGGTGGAGGAACGCTTGCGCGATGAACTCCCTGTGCTGACTGAAGTAAAGGAGCGCGCCCTCATCAGCGAAGACAAGGATGCGCCCAACCATATCCTCATCGAAGGCGACAACCTTGAAGCCCTCACCACGCTTGCCTATACCCATGCCGGACGGATTGATGTGATTTATATCGATCCGCCTTACAACACGGGCAACAAGGATTTTGTCTACAACGACTCGTTTGTGGACCGCGAGGACACTTACCGCCACTCCAAATGGCTCTCGTTCATGAGCCGTCGGTTGAAGATTGCCAAACAGTTGCTTTCGGATAAAGGCGTGATTTTTATTTCGATTGATGATAACGAGCAGGCGCAACTGAAGTTGTTGTGCGATGAGGTGTTTGGAGAAGACGGATTCTTGGGTGACATAATATGGGAAAAGACGGATAGTCCAAGAATGGATGTCAAAGGCTTTTATACTCGTCACGATTACATTTTGGTCTATAAGCGTCCTGAATTTGAATTAAAAAGAATTCCACAAAATAATATTCCTAAGCATTATAATAAAGTTGATGAACAAGGGAAACGATATTATTTAAAGCCACTTCGTCTTATGGGAGGACACAAAAGTGATAGTTTATACTATGGCATACAATGTCCTGATGGTTCTATAATTTTCCCGATGGAGACAAACGGAGAAAAGGGCTGTTGGAGATGGAGTAAAAAGAAATTCGAAGAAGAAAATTGCAGAATAGAATTTATTAAATCTAAAAAAAAATGGTCTGTAAATTATCGAATTTATGCTGATGATTTACCCGATATGCCTGTATCAACCATTTGGTCCTTTGAAGAAGTTGGCAGTACACGTACAGCTAAAACAGGATTAACGCAAATTGTAGATCAGAGCATTTTCTCTTATCCTAAACCGGTAAGCCTAATAGTTCAAATCTTAAAAGTTGCCTCTTCTAATAATTCTACTGTCCTCGACTTCTTCGCCGGTAGTGGCACCACCCTTCACGCCACAATGCAACTCAATGCCGAGGACGGCGGTCACCGCCAGTGCATCCTTGTGACGAACAACGAAAACGGAATTTGCGAGAACGTTACTTACGAAAGGAACAAGCGTGTCATTCAAGGATATACTACCCCTAAAGGTGAACATGTGGTAGGGCTAACGAACAATAATCTGCGCTACTACCGTACAGGATTCGTGAGCCGAAACCGTTCCGTGCAAAATATGCGCCGGCTGGTCAACCTCTCCACCGACATGCTCTGCATCAAGGAAGACCTCTACACAGAGCTACCGACATTCTGCGGCGAACGGACATACAAAGGCATTTTCCGCTACTTTGATGACGGCCAAAAACAAATGCTTATCATTTATCGCGAAGAAGTGATAGACCGCCTGGTGGAACTTATCTACGGAATGGATGTGAAGGGTAAGATAAAGATATACGTCTTCTCCCCCAGTGAAGACCCGTGGGAAGACTCATTCGAGGACGTGAGCGACAAGGTAGAACTATGCGCCCTGCCTGCCGCCATCTATAACGCATACCGCCGCATCCTGCCGAAGAAAAAGGATGCGGCCGTTTTGCCGGAAGCAGATGCGCAGGCAACAAATGAAAAAGAGAATCCGACAGACGGAATGTTGAACTTTACAGATGAAGGGGACGAAGCATGAAAGACTTGGCATATCAACAACGAGCAATAAACGAACTGACCGACAAGACCATCCGGCTGCTCAACTTGGGCGGACACAGGCGAAAAATCGTGTTTGAAGCTCCCACAGGCGCAGGCAAGACGGTAATGGCTTGCCAAACATTGGCAAACTTAGTGGACGAACTGAAGAACCGGGGCGACAGCCGCTACGAGGAAGTAGCCTTCATCTGGTTTGCTCCGCGCAAGTTGCATCTGCAAAGCTATGCCAGCCTGAAAGGTGCCTTCAGCGAAACGCGCAAGCTAAGCCCCGTGATGTTCGATGAATTGGAGCAGAGTGAAGGCATCCGCCCGGGAGAAATCTTGTTTGTCAACTGGGAAAGTGTAAACAAAGACAACAACGTGATGGTGCGCGAAAGCGAAAGCTCCGCCTCGCTGTATGAAATAGCCCGCAGGACACAGGAAGAATTCGGTCTGCCCATCGTGGCCATCATCGACGAAGAACACATGTTCTGGTCGAAGACCGCCGACAAATCTGCTGCCGTGCTTGACCGCATCAATCCTGCCGTGGAAATCCGAATCTCCGCCACACCCAAGACGCTCCGCCCAGACGAAACGGTGAAGGTGTACCGTCAAGATGTCATCGCCGCTGAAATGATTAAGAAAGAAGTGGTGCTAAACCCTGACATCGAACTGGATTTCAGCGAAGAACGCACCTTGAACCAAAACCTCATAAAAGCCGCCCTTGGCAAACGCAACCAACAGGCAGAGGCTTACAAGGAATTGGGCATAAACATCAATCCGCTGTTGCTTATCCAACTGCCTAACGACACCAAAGAAACAATGACTGCGGATGATACCGCCATTGCCGAACAGGTAAAGACTTATCTGCGCGTGGCATGTGACATCACGGAAGAAAACGGATTGTTAGCTGTTTGGCTTGCCAACGAAAAATCCAACTTGCCCAATCTGGAACGTCCCGACAACCTGGCACAGGTGCTGCTTTTCAAGGAAGCCATCGCCTTAGGTTGGGATTGCCCGCGTGCGGCGGTGTTGCTCATTTTCCGCAAACTTCAAAGTGACCAATTCACCATCCAAACCGTGGGGCGTATTCTGCGTATGCCCGAACAAAAACATTACCCCAAAGAAATGCTTAACATTGGCTACGTCTATACTGACATTGCCAAAGACAAGATACAAATAGTAACTGCGGACTCGGATTACATACTCAACAATACCCTTATCGCTTATCGGCGTGAAGGGTTGGAAAATCTTTCGCTGCCCGCCTATTATTCAGAACGTCCTAATGTGGAACGCAATTATTTGGGACCGGATTTCCGCAGGACACTCTATGAAGTAGCAGGCGATTTTTGGAAACTGGAGCGTGGAGCCGGGTTGTTCAGCATAGAGGAACTGGCGGCAATGATAGGTGAAGAAGATAATTTCAGCCCATTACCAGAATCGGACGATGCAACCATAAACGAAAACCGCCGACGGGTAAAAAATACCATCCGACTTGACGTGAAAAACGTGAATGTGGAAATACCGAAAGATGTACATTTCCAAAACGAGGAACAGACGCTACAAGTAGAACGGGTGAAGTTCGCCCGCAAAGCCTCAGAAATAGACCGCGTGTTCATGGCTTACATCAGTACGAAAGGCCATCAATTTGAAAGCAAAGGACGCACAGACAAAATAGCCGGGTATCTGCTTGAAATGCTTGCCGACTATTTCGGCATCTTCGAGACGGATGCCAAGAAAGTAGTTCTCTATTATGACAACAAGACCAAATTCGACCGCCTGCTGGATAAAGCCCTTGAAACTTACGCCCGGAAAAGACAGATTGACAAAGCCCGGTCTGCTGCTCGAAGAGAATTCAAACAATACGATTGGGAAGTGCCGGAAGAAAGGGTATATGACAGCGAAACAAACCATATCGAAGATGCACGTAACCATGCCCTATCGCCATTCATCCAGCTCAACGCTGCATCCAATCCGGAAAAGGAGTTTATAAAATTCCTCGAAGCGAATGCGGAATGGATTGACTGGTGGTACAAGAACGGTGACAAGGGGAAACAGCATTACGCCATTGCCTACGGCGAAGGGAAAGCCAAAGCTTTGTTTTATGTGGATTTCATCATCCGTATGAAGAACGGGCACATCTATCTATTCGACACCAAAAGTGCCGGAAGCGATACGCTGGCACATGAGAAACATAATGCGCTATTGAACTACATTCAAAAGAATTCCACAGACAATGAACCTCTATTCGGTGGAGTCATCTTGCAACAGGGCAGTAACTGGTTGTACTCCAAACTGCCCATTGAGAATACAACTGATACTTTAAACTGGGATAGCTTCTATCCACAAAACGCATAACGATATGGCAAAAGGATTGGACAACAAATTTCTTCATTACGGCATACGGAAAGAAGACATGAGTTTGATTGAAGCCCTTTGCGAGAAACACGAACTGGACTTCAATTGGGTCAGCGAAGAAATACTGCGTAAATACCACGCTAAGAAAGTGGACGTGATAGAAATAACCGACACGGAAACGGAAGCCGTCATCAAAGCGGCCATCCAACAAATCCGATAAGAAAAGAAAGGAGGCAAGCATGATTATCAAACGTATCAAAGTCATAAATTACAAGACTTACTTGAATCTGGATTTAGACTTGTCGGTAGAACGCGAACGCCCCATCATCTTGATTGGCGGTAACAACGGTGGTGGTAAGACAACATTGTTCGAGGCTATCTGTGGAGCACTCTATGGGTTACGGATAAAAAACAAGCAGCATTTCCATGAATTGCTCAACAACGGTGCTTTCAATCAAGTGGATCATAAAATCGAATTGGAACTCACGTTCGTCGGATTGGTATTGGGTATGGAACAGAAATATGTGCTGAAGCGCACCTATATGCTGAATCCTTCCGAGAAGCCGGTGGAAAGCGTCAGCCTGAACATGAACGGAAATATGTTTGTCTATGGCACCGCCACTCCTCCGGCACAACGCGCCAAGAGCGAACAGCAGGTGAACAAAATCATCAAAGCCAACCTGCCCCAGGAATTGAGCCAGTACTTCCTGTTCGACGCCATGCAGTCGAGCAAATTGCTGGAAGAAAACGTATTCGCCCAAATCATACGCGACAACATCGAGAACGTGATGGGCTTCAACAAATATATCCAGTTGAAGAAGGCTTCGGAAAAACTGTTGCAAGAATGGACCGTGCAGCGCATGAACGCCCAAAAGGAGATAGAAGAATACGAAAGCCTCTGCAAGGAGAAACAACAGTTGGAAGCCAAGTCACAACAACAATCAGCCGAATTGGACAGACTGTATAAATACCTTGCTGCCATGAAAGACGATTATGACAAGGCCAAGGCGGGCGAGGAAGATGTCAACCAGACCAAGAATAAGATTCAGCAACTGGATGCCAACATACAATCCACCCTGCAAAAAGTGTCGGAATACTCCAATGCTGTGAAAGACTTCATCGACAATCTGGAGACAAACGTATTCCTCCCGAAAGTAGCTTCCAACATGTCGGTGGAAATCAACGCCATCTTGAAAGCCAAAGAGGACTTGAAAGAAGAGCTGAAAGGTGTCTATGCACCGGAAGAGGTATTCCACATTACGGAATGCGTACTGAATTACTTGAAGGAATTTGCCTTATGCACTTCCGACATTGACGCGGAGAATGTGGCAGCCTACGTGCTGGCCAAACAGAAGCAACCCGACAAGCAAGATGAATATGCTTTTTTGGACGAGTCGGAAGTAGAAGCATTGAAAAACCTCCTTCATATCAATGGTGTCAATGAATTTATCCAATTGGACAAGACCCGTCAGGAATTAGAAGAACGGATTGCCAACCTGTCTAACCAGCGCATGCAGAAAGAAGCGTTGGAAAGGAGTCAGACAAAAGGAAATCTGGAATTGATTAAGGAATATGAATCCAAAGAACCCCAAATCAGGAAACTGGAACAAGACAGGCAAAGCACCAGTGATGAGATAACCCGTCTGGACAGACGTATTCATCAATACGATGTGCAGATACAGCAAGAACCGGATGTGAAATACGATACGCTGGCCAAACTCAAACCGTTTTTTGAAGATGTGGCCAACACCTTGCTAAAACAAAAGAAACTGTTGATAGAGACAGAGATGCAAAAACAGTTGAATATGCTCCTGCTGTCATACAAAGGCTGCATCTCACGTGTGGAACTCTCGGACACATTGGAGAACTTCACCATCAAGCTCTACCATAAGGCCGGCAACGAAATCTCATTGAACCAATTAAACGCCGCTTCCAAACAAATCTTCATTCAGGTATTGCTGAAAGTGCTGCGCAACTTGGGCGACTATAATCCGCCGGTCATGATTGACACCGTGATGGGAGTGCTTGACGAAGAAAGCCGCGATGTGCTGATGGAAGAATACTTTCCGCAGTTGGCGGAACAAACCATCTTGCTATGCACCACCTCGGAAATCCGCAAGGACAGCGATTACATCCGGCTGGAACCTTTTATATCGAAAACATATACCTTGAAACGCAACGTGGAAGAACAAAACACCACCGTTGAAACGGGTTATTTTGGCATCACACTTAATGACTGAAAATTATGGAGATATCATTAGACAATATACGTCAGGCCGAAGGCATATTGGATGAGCTGAACGGGCTGAAAGAGAATATAGAAAACAGAATCAACCTGTCGCAAGTGGCCGGAAACGAAAAGCGTGTGTTGCTGACGGGCAATAAGATTATGCGCATCTGCCTGATTGCCGGACTGAACGTAGCCGAAAAGCGTTCCATGGAACGCATCAACAACATACAGCTTTCCAAATCCAGCATCCGCATCCCATCGAGTTTCTTCACACACAACAACTTGCGTTCGCTCTACTCTGCCCTGCTCAAAATCCGATACAGGGATTTCAAGATAGATTGGAATGACAACCCAACAGTTTCAAGAATTATTGCGGCTGAAATGTTCAGAGGAAGAGACTATCTGCTGAACGACAACAACCTAAATAACTTTTTGCTCTCCATCACACCTCATCGTAATATGTCCGGAAACATTCCTGCACTGGAACTCATCATCGGAGAATACGATAATGAAATGGAGGCCTCGCTGAATATCAACGGAAAATCCATCACCAATACCCAAATACTGATTGCAGGCTCTACGGGCTCAGGTAAAACCAACTTGCTGGCTGTACTTATCAACCAGTTCAGAAGGCTTTCCGTGGAAACAGCCTACCCTGTTAATTTCTTACTGTTTGATTATAAAGGCGAGTTTTCCGACCCGGCCAACAATCATTGGCTGACACTTTTCGATGTGGACAGAAGCTGCATCTTAAATCCAATAGAACGCCCGTTGCCCTTTACTCCATTCAAGGATTTACTGGAAAGACCCTGAATGAAATTAACCTTTATTCGTCTGAAATGGCAGCGGCTTTATGCGCATTGGAAAAAGCCAATATTAGTGCCAACATGAGCAATCGCCTAAGTGAAGCAATCGTGGATGCTTACAAGAAAACCAATGGTACCCCCATTTCATTCGACCTAATGCTTAAGATGTATCAGGCAAAAATGCAGAACGCGGACAAAGACGATAGTGTAACCTCTGTCTTGAAATTACTAGTAAGGAGCAACTTATTTGAAAAAGAAGATAAAATACAGCTCACCGATGAATGTTTCATCATCAAAATGGACGCTTTTCCTAAAGATGGACCAATAGCCAAAGCCATCGTATATTTCGTAGTAGCGAAGTTGAACCTGATTTATGAGCAGTTGAATAAACAGGCCGTAAATGATGAATATGTCCAAATCAGACACTTCACCATCATTGATGAAGCCCATTACATGCTGGATTTCGACAACCGTCCATTGAGAAATCTGATTGCAGTCGGACGAAACAAGGGTTTGAGTATCATCCTGGCCACCCAGAATATGGAAAGTTTCAAGAGCAAGCATTTCGATTTTTATGCCAACGCCCAATATCCACTCATCATGAAACAACAAACTATCTCAGACCCAGTCATTAAGGATTTGTTTGGTGTAAGTGGAAAAGAATTGCAGGAAATCCGATCTGCCATAGCAGGGTTGCAGAAAGGCGAACTGATTATTAAAGACCAGAATGCTTTCCTACTTGACATTGGGAAGAAATATAAGAAAATCAAGGTGTCACATTTAATTTAAAGGAAATCAATGATATAGATTTCCATACTAAATTCTAACAGGTAATGAATGACTTTGAAGAATACATAAAACAAGGCGAGCCTCAGAAGAAAGAAAAAGGCTATGCTTGGCAGACGGCCATCGGCTTGCAGGCGGTGGACGACTTGAAACCGTCCGAATATCTGATACAGACAGCTCGGCAGCATATTGAAGGGGATATAACTATCGAAGAAGCCAAGCAACTGATTGACACTTATTATCAGTCTAAGACGGCCAGAGCCGACATGGATGACAGGACAGAGGAGGCTGATAAGGTTTCGGCACGTATCACTGAGATATTGTCGGAAAAGACATTCACGTTCTCTCCTGTTGAATATATCACCATCCACCGACGTCTTTTTCAAGGTATCTATAAGTTTGCAGGCAAGATAAGAGACTACAACATCACAAAAAGGAATGGGTTCTAAAAGGCGAAACCGTGTTATACGCCAGTGCCGATAGCATACGAGAAACTCTTGATTATGATTTCGGGCAAGAGAAAAATTTCAGCTATAAAGATTTGAACATCCATGATGCCATCACCCACATTGCCAATTTTATATCCGGAATTTGGCAGATACACGCTTTTGGAGAAGGCAATACCCGTACAACGGCAGTTTTTACCATAAAATACTTGCGCACTTTCGGATTTGACATCAATAACGATGCGTTTGCCAAGCATTCGTGGTATTTCCGCAATGCTTTGGTTCGTGCCAACTACAATAACCTAAGCAAAGGCATATACGCCACAACCGAATATATTGAGGCTTTCTTCCGGAACTTGATTCTATCCGAACATAACGAACTGAAGAACCGGACAATGCTTATACAGGAATCTTTTCCACAAGAAAGACAAAGTGCAAATGCAATGAACGAGACGCTTTCAAAGTGCAATATTTGCACTTTGGATTGCACTTTGGAGGAAATGGCGGTGCTCAACTTCTTGCGGGAACGACCCAAAGCCACACAAAAAGAGATTGCTATGCATATAGGCAAATCTGAGCGGACAGTCAAAACCATCACCGTAAAATTGGTTGAGAAAGGCATTATCGAACGAAAAAACGGCAAAAGGAACGGTTTTTGGGAGATTAAAAAAATGGTTTGAACCGCTAAATTTTCATCGTGAAATATAATAAACGCAATAAATAGAATGAACGAACAGAAATTGACAAAATATCTCGCTTCTTATAAAGAATGGCTGACGAAAAATCCATCAGCAGCCAATGAAGCAAAACAAGAAGACAGTACGATTATTCAAGATGTCATGCTTGCCCAGCATATCAACAACCTTGAAAGCCGGATTTTACAGTATCAGCAAAGCATAAATGATACTGTAAAAAGCGAAAGTGATACTGTAAATGATACTGCAACGCGACTTATTGCCCTGATTAAGGCACATCCGGAATATACCTACGATGAATACGCCAAAGTACTGAACATTGGTCGGGCTACAGTGGCACGTCACATCAAAAAATTGAATGGAATAATCAAGCGTATCGGCTCGGACAAAGACGGGCATTGGGAATTTATAAAAGGACAATGATGACAAAGAAAATACTTTTCTTTCACGGCTTCTTTGCTTCGGGCAGTTGCATACCTGCACAGACGTTGAAGCAAGCATTTGTGGGCAAGGCGGAAGTCCTCACACCCGACCTACCCTTGCATCCGAAAAAGGCATTGGCGTTTATTGAAAACATCTGCCAACAAGAAAAGCCTTGCGTATTGGTGGGCAACAGCAACGGGGCATTCTTAGCACAGATAGCGGCATCCCGACTCGGTTTGCCTGCCCTGTTGGGCAATCCTTACTTAGAAATGACCCACTTTCTTACAGAGCGCATTGGACCGCACGAATACAAGTCACCACGGGTAGACATGCATCAACATTTCATAATCGACCAATCCCTCATAGAGGAGTTTGCCGAGGTACAAGCCCACCAATGGGATGCCTACCGACCGGAACTGGATAACCGCATCTGGGGACTATTCGGGGAGAATGACCATCTGGCGCATTTTGAACCGTTGTTCTTGCAACACTATACTCATACCTATCACTTTCCTGGTGCCCATACGCCCACAGCGGAGGAGGTACGAGAGTATTATGTGCCGCTGGTAGAAAAACTATATACAACAACCCTATAACAAACAAATATGTCAAAAGCAAAACTAAAGAAATACCTGCAAACGCTTTCCAAAGAGCAAGTCATAGAAGTGATGATTGAACTTTATGATGCTCGAAAAGAAGCCAAGGAGTATCTGGAGTTCTATCTGGCTCCTGATAGCAATGCCGAATTAGAGAAATGCAAAAAAGCTATCCGACAAGAGTTCTTCCCTACCCGTGGTTTCTCGGAAAAGCCCTCATTCGCAAAGTGCAGGAAAATCATTTCCGATTTCCAAAAACTGAAAACTGAACCTACCTATGTCGCTGACTTAATGCTATTTTACATCGAACAGGGATGCGAATACACCGTGACCTTTGGCGACATGTGGGAGCAATATTACACGACTTTAGAGAGCAACTTCAACAAAGCCATGAAGTTCATTTTCATGCATGGCTTATTAGCCACTTATTATGAACGGATAGAAAAATTACTTAATAATGCCATCAATTGTGGTTGGGGATTTTATGATACGCTTTCGGAGATTTATTACCAATATAGGTAACAAAACCAAAGAAAGCCATTCCCTACTTAGATACGTAAAGAATGGCTTTCCCTATTTCTACTCTGTAGATTCCCGGATAATGCGCAAAGTTTCTTTCTTATACTCTCTACGATTGTACCTTTCTTTTCTACATATCCAACAGCTACACGGAGTTCCCGTAGATTGATAAACCTTTGCCCATTTATCCTTTGCCAGTTCGAACCAATGTGGATAATCAACCACACTTCCATCCTCATGGATAATAGGATGTCCGTAAGCGGCATAAAGAATCATACGAGCCTTAAACACACGCGACATTTGTTGGCGTCTCCAAAGTTTGTTTCTTTTGTCCATCGTCTCTTTGTATTAAAGTTAGGATGAACAATGATTTTACTTTTGTGAGACTAAATGTATCCATAGCTTTCTTTTTGTAATAAAATTAATTTTACAAAATAATTCAACTCATAGCGTCATTCGTACGATTAAACTATCACCAAATGCGTCTATCGTTTCTTGGCTGTCTCTTCCCATAACGTCTTTTCCTATGGCCTGTTCTATTCTATCTGCAAGTTTAATGGCTCTATCTATAATGAATTCATCAAAATTATCTTCATTAAGAAGATTAAAGTTGATTTTATGTGTAGAAATAGCACGAACTAATTCCTCTTTTTCAATCTTATGATTAAGAATCGCTTGTATATACCTACTTGGAGCAACACCGCCAATAGAACGATTAGTTGAAGCATATATCATAGTTTTATTAATAACAGAGTTCCATTTCTCGCGTGGCAAATTCTGTTTTTCGCAATAACTTGCTGGAAATATGTGATGAATATCCGTATTCTCTGATGTATAAGTTGCTACTGTCATCTTTCCTGCTGTCAGGAAATCCAAAGGTTCATCTTGAAGCAAAAGAGCCATCACACCTTTATATGCTGCTGAATTTCTTGTTTGAAGACTCAGCAAACGCATTACATGAAAACTTGAACGAGAAACAGTATCTGGCAATATATTATCATCAGTCAACCATACAAAAAAATCTTTTATATCAGAAGCATAACGTGTCTCATTTGCGCTACCATAAAGTTCACCAAAAACTCCACACCAATACCACTTGGATAACTTGGTTAAATTGGGCAAATTAGTGAGCAAATGCTGATGATTGAGGTCATATGCGAATATAGCCGCCAATGGAATAAATTGTGTATTATAAGGTAAATTGTCTGCAGCATAAACACCCTGCTTTATCAAGAAACGAGCAGCCTCTATAAATCCATTCTTAAGGATGTCCCGCTTTTGCTTGAAAACTGAGCTGCGAAGAGCCATTACATCTTTCTTTTTACACTTCACACCTATTTTTCCACCTGAAGCTATTGACTTCTCATAACTATCCCAAAGTGTCATTGAAGTAATGAATGCAGTACCATCGATGTCCCTTAATACATCAAACTTAGAAAAATCATTCTTTATTGACTTCCATTCTTGACGCAGTTCAACTCCATCTGCTGCAAGCGAGGCTGTAACCAACTCAAAAACATTTAATGGGACACCGCCACGATTTACATTTTCAAATATTTGACATACAGATGATTGAGATGTATTCTTCAAAACTTTAATCACTGGCAATTTATATGCAATAACTGACGAAATGATATCTGTATTAAACTTCTGATAAAGTGCTAATTTTGTTGGATCATTCTGATAATACTGTAGCATTCCCAAACACCAATTCATTGCTTCTGTAGGGTTAAACATCAAATTAAGAGGAAACATTAGATTTTCATACTCTTTTTCTCTAGTTGTCAAATCCAAAGCAATGACTTTACCAATATCTGATGTCTTTATTTTCTTATCTGAAATGGATATTATCGCCTCCTCTCTATCCTCATTTTCATCAAGAGCCTTTACCATGTCAATATAATAATATCGGTAAATGACATTGCTTTTATTTCGCTCCCAACATGTTTCAACAGGATTCTGACTCATAAAAACCTGAAAGAGTGTAGTAAGTCGTTGTTGTCCATCAAGAACAAGATAGTCCGGTTTTACACTTGCCATTTTCGATTCCACTCCTGTAAATAGACGAGGCTTATAATTAACTTCACCACCTGTTTCCAGAAACATTACTGCACCCATAGGAAACCCCATTGTAATGCTTTCTATTAGCTTACAAATTTTACCATCATCCCAAACCCATGAACGTTGGAATTCCGGAAGCTGCAATTCACCTTTCTGTACTTGAAGCAACAAGTCCTTTAAGTCCGTATCATTTGATTGTACTGCCATACGATTTACAATTTTATACCGTGAGTATCACTCACGACTTGAATTTAATTTACCTTTTAAAAAATTCTATACTTCAAAACAACTTCCTCACATCCATCGAAAGGAAATCCTCTGCTGAGATGCCACCATCACCCACAATAAACGCCGATTGCGGATTAAAAAGTTTGCGGAATTTATCCAATCCTTCTGTCCGTTTCTCCGCATTGCTTTTCACCTCAATGGCGACTACCGAACCTTTCTTGCGCAAAACGAAATCCACTTCATCATCCCGTTCACGCCAATAGAATACCTCAAAGCGATGCACGAAGGCTTGGCTTACCAGATAAGCACCGATACCCGATTCAAAAATTCGTCCCCATGCCTTGCGGTTGAGTATCGCCTGTTCAAAGGTCAACGGACTATATACCATCTTCAACGCATTGTTATATACCTGCAACTTGGGAATACTGGCACGCCTCCGAGCCATATCTACACTGAACTTCTGAAGTCCGCGCAGCAATCCGCTTTCGTCCAGCAGGTTGATGTAACCTGCCAGGGTCACCGTGTTTCCGGCATCCTGAAGCAAGCCCAACATCTTGTTCAACGACAACAATTCGCCCGAATAAGCCGCTCCCAGCTCGAAGGTCTGGCGAAGCAAGGCAGGTTTGCTTATGGGCGTATCCATCAGAATATCTTTGTTAATAGTTGCTTCGATGATGGCCGACTGAATGTATTGGCTAAAGCGATCTTCATCGCCAATTAAAGTGGCTGCACCGGGATAGCCTCCGTAAAACATATATTGGTCAAGCGAGAAACCGAAGCACTCTTTCATTTCCTGATAGCTCCAATGACTCATGCGTATTTCCTCAAACCGTCCAGCAAGAGATTCAGACAAACCTTTTTCCAATAACACACGACTGCTCCCTAAAAGCAAAACTTTAATGTCGCGGTCATGGAACGTATCACCGTCCCACTCCTTTTTCACTACCTCACTCCAGTTGGCAATCTTCTGTATCTCATCAATTACAAGAATAACGCTTCCCCAGCCTTTGCTCTCCTTCAAGCTTCGCACAGCTGCCCAACAATCGGAAATCCATGCACTGTTCGTAGCCGGAACATTGTCGGCAGAAAAGAACTGGTAAGGCATATCCAAATCTTTCAGCACTTGTTTGACCACCGTTGATTTCCCTATCTGGCGAGCACCCATAACGACTTGAATGAACCTGCGAGGTTCTTTCATGTGTTCTGTAATCAACTGATATTCTGCTCGTTTATACATATTATTACATTTTACTCAGTGGAATGAAAACTTTTACTCATTGCAAAAATAGCAAATTTACTTGAGTAATAATCATGGATTTACAAGAAAAACGCTATCTTTGCGAAAGTAATCAAGCGTTCTGTAACATATACGGTGAAATCCTCTGCCAATCAAGTCATTGTACATGAATGAGGACATTTCACAAAAAGACTGAAAAAGGCGGTACAAGACTATAAACGAAAGCCATTGAATGTAAACACCTTACACTTTCTTTTCGACTTCGTTCAATTGTCAGAATACAACTTGTACCTTTTAAAATGAATAGTCGCTGATATTCAATGATGTATGCCTGATGCATCGGAAAGTGCCAAGTGCATCCACCGGGTAAACAAGGCTTCGGCAGAGATAAAGAAGCAATACCCCGGCAGGTTCAAATTCTGCGCCGCCCTGCCGTTGCCCGACGTGGATGCCGCCATCCGCGAAGCCGTTTATGCGCTTGATACATTGAAAGCCGATGGCGTGAAACTGGCGACCAACAGCCGAGGACAATACTTAGATGACGAGGCGTTGGACCCACTGATGCAAATCCTGAACGAGCGTCACGCCGTCATCATCATCCATCCGCACCGCCCCACGCCTTACCCGGAGAAAATCATTGCCACCACGCCGCTGGCGATGTATGAATATCCGGCGGAGACCACTCGCGCCGTGGTGAACATGCTGTCGAAGAACGTGCTCGTGCGCTATCCCAACCTGAAAGTAGTCGTGCCCCATTGCGGCTCGTTCCTGCCGTTGGCGTTGCCGCGAATGAAGTCCATCCTTCCGGCAATGGTCGCGCAGGGCTATATGCAGCCGATAGATTGGGAAGGCAACTTGTCGCGCCTTTACTTCGACTTGGCGGGCAGTCCCACCCCCGAAGTCCTGTGCTCGCTGCTCACCCTCACCACGCCCGACCATATCCTTTACGGTTCGGATTACCCCTACCTACCCGATGCCGTGCTGAAAGCCAACCTGCAAAGACTGAAACAGACGCTGGTTTCGGACAATGAGCTTGCCGGATATGCGGATATGTTCTTATGGAAGAATGCAGAGGGATTGTTTTCTACTAACAAATGACAGGTGCTAACCTTGCATCCGAAACTCATTCGACGGCATCCCGGTCGCTTTCTTACAACAATGCTGTTCAGTCGTATTTGCAATCCGTCAGTTCTTATGCAAGAATATCACACTGACGCTAAGCGGAGCTTTTTCGTGTCATTTGTCTATTTCGGTTTTGTCGGATGAAATCGTTGAAATAGATTGGCAAGGCTGGCGTTTATGCCCTTTAAGACCCTTGTTTGCCGTCATCAAGGGTGTCATTAGTGGCTAATAAGGGTCTTAAAGGGCATCTTTAAGCATAGTAAAGACCGTCATTAAGAGGTGTAAAGGCCGTCATTAAGGGTCGAATTAACGGCCTTTGCTCATCGTAAAGGCCGTTATTACTCGTTTTGAGAGACGTTTTTATTGCACAAAGCAATCAAATATGGCGTAACATATTGGCATTCAAACGTTTACGTTTGCACACCATATTTTCGCGTATTTGCGCCCAAAAGGCTTTTATTTTAAAACGACGACGCTGTGGAGCGTCAACGAAAATCAGTTTGTAGGCTATTCGTGAAGATTAACGACACAATGATTTTTTCCGTATCATCACTGCCGTCACGTCCGCAGCCTTTGGCAGTACTCCGACGGCGTGACACCCTCCTGCTTCTTGAACATCCGGCTGAAGTGCTGGGGATATTCGAAGCCAAGGCGGTCGGACACTTGACTGACGGTTTCCCCTGCTGCAAGGCCGTTCTTGGCAAGCTGGATGACGAACCGGCGGATGTGGCTGCTCGCCGTGTCCCCGGTCGTCTTCTTGATGACATCGCCGAAGTAGTTGGCGGACATGCACAGTTTGTCGGCGCAATACTGCACGGTGGGCAGACCGAGGGTCAGTTGGAGTTTGTCCTCGAAATAGTCGCGGAGCAGGCGGTCGAAGCGGACGAGAATGTCGGAGTTTTCTATCTTGCGGGTGACGAACTGGCGGTTGTAGAATCGCTGGCAGAAGTTGAGCGTCAGTTCGATGTAGCCCACGAGGATGGCGTTTTGAAGCTCGTCCGGACTCTTGCTAAGTTCCTCACGCATCTGGCGCATCAGCGAAACGAGGACGTCGTGTTCTTCGTCGGTCATGTGCAGGGCTTCATTCACGCGGTAGTCGAAAAACGAATACTCCTTGATACGCCTTTCGAGCGGGAAACCATGCAGCAGGTCGGGATGGAACAGGAGCGCCCAACCGGTAATCGCCACCCGCTCGCCGTTGTCCTCCTTGCCGCCAATCTGTCCGGGAGCCACGCAGAGCAGCGCACCTTTGTTGTAATCGTATTTGCCGCAACCATAGTCCAAATCCACCTCGGCATCGTCCCGCAGGAACAGCCCGTACACGCTGTAATTGTTCAGGCTGTGGCGTATGGGCGACACCTCGGCATAGTCGATGACGCTGACCAACGGGTGCTGGTCGGCGCATCCGAGGTAGTGGCCATAATCATTGACATTCCTAACTTTCAATATCTTGCTCATCTTGTTTCCTGTTAAACCGACACAAAGATAAAGCATTTCACGGACAATGGGTTACGCCGACTTCAATTTCAGTAAAAATGGTACGGTTTGCCTACTTATGGTTACAGCGATCCTCCTTGTTCCGGTGTAATTTTGCATCAGATAAAAACGAGAATACAATGAAACAGAAAACAGAATTACCAGAAGAATTGTGCGCGGACGAGGCGGTTTGCTTCATCGCATACCGCCACCACGTATCGCCGCAACAGTTACTGCGTTATTTCCTCTACGGGGAGGCATCCATCCCCTTGGAGGCTAACGAAGTGGAGATACTGAAAGGACTATCTAAACTGGTCAAAGATGATAGGATTACGAACATAAAAACAAGATAACAATGAAGAAGAACATCGGAAATGTATTGGCATTGTACCCCACGCCCGCAGTAGTCGTGGGTACGGAAGTGAACGGAAAAGTGAACTGGCTGCTGGTCGCCCACGTGGGTATCATCGGGCACGACCAAATCATGCTGAGCCTGTTCAAGAAGCATTACACCAACGAAGGGGTGAAGCAGACGGGCAAGGTGTCCGTCAATATGGTAAGCGAGGCGATGCTCGTGCGTGCCGACTATGTAGGCTGCGTGGGCGGAGCAAAGGCAGACAAGTCGGATGTATTTATCTATCACAAGGGCGAAGCCGGAACGCCCGTCATCTATGAAAGCCCGTTGGTGACGGAGTGCGAGGTGGTGGACAACTACGAAACGGACACCTTCGACAACTTCATCTGTAAGATTACGAACACCTACGTGGACGAAGATTGCCTGAACGAAAAAGGCAAGCCCGACTACGACAAGCTGAAACCCGTGCTATTTGAGATGCCGAATTACACCTATCTGCGTACTGGTGAGACCATCGGCAAATGCACCAGCTTCGGGAAAGCATACAGAAAGGAGGAACAGCGATGAAAACAAGATTCTTAGGAAAAGATGGACTGCAAGTGTCCGCCATCGGCTTGGGCTGCATGGGATTCACGCAAAGTTATCCCCCGTATCCCGACCGCAAGGATGCGATAAATACCATCCGCAAGGCAGTTGACTTGGGCGTTACGTTCTTCGATACCGCCGAAGTGTACAGCTACGGCCAAAACGAGGACTTGATAGGCGAAGCGTTGCAGCCTGTACGCGACAAGGTGGTCATCGCCACCAAGTTCGGTTACGACTTGTCCGAAACGCCGGACTTGACCACATCGGCACGTCCTGTTTCGTTGTCCAGCCGCCCGGAAACCATCCGTAAGGCGGTGGAAGGCTCGTTGCGCCGCCTGCGCACCGACCATATCGACCTTTACTATCAACACAGAGTTGACCCGAATGTACCTATTGAAACGGTAGCCGATACCGTGAGCGAACTGATAAAGGAAGGCAAGGTGCTGCATTGGGGATTGTCGGAAGCCGCACCTGCCACGGTGCGCCGTGCCCACGCCGTCTGTCCGCTGACCGCCGTGCAGAGCGAATATTCCCTATGGTACAGGAAGCCCGAAGCGGAACTGCTGCCCACGTTGGAGGAATTGGGCATCGGCTTCGTGCCGTTCAGTCCGCTGGGCAAGGCAATGTTGACCGGGCGTTTCAACAAGGACACGAAGTTTGACAAGACCGATTTCCGCTCCGCCATCCCTCGTTTCCAAGGCGAAAACTTGAAACACAACATGGAATTGGTGGAATATGTGGAAGCATTGGCGAAGAAGAAAGAAACCACTCCTGCCCGTATCGCCCTCGGCTGGCTGCTGGCACAGAAGTCGTGGATTGTCCCAATTCCCGGCACGAAACGCGTCGAGCGTATCAAGGAAAACATCGGCGGTGCGGACATACAGTTCACACCCGAAGAACTGACGGATATCCGCCGCCATTTGGACAGCATCGAGATAATAGGCGGACGCTACCCGGAAGACCAGGAGAAGATGACAGGACTTTAATCCCGGACACCTATGGAACGACGAGAATTTTTGAAGAAGTCTGCACTGGCAGCCTTGGGTACAGCCGTAGCCGGAACAGGGATTGTGCAGGCTTTCAACCACATAAATGATAACGAATCAAATACAAACAAGATGAAGATAGTAGTATTGACGGGCAGTCCCCGTAAGAATGGTAATTCCGCTTATCTGGCGGAGCAATTCATTAAAGGCGCGGAAGAAAAGGGGCATGAGGTGTTCCGTTTCGATTGTGCTTTCAAGCAGGTGGAGCCGTGCCGCGCCTGCAACCGTTGCGGCATGGACGGACCATGTATTTTCAACGACGACTTTCAGGAACTCCGTCCCCATTTGATAGACGCGGACATGGTTGTGTTCGCCACGCCGATGTATTATTTCGGCATATCGGCGCAGATGAAGAGCGTAATCGACCGCTTCTACGCCATAAACGGGCAGATAAAGGGTGCACGGAAGCAGGCTGCCTTCCTGATGACCTACGCCGATACCGCTAAGAAAGAGGCTGAGCCGATGCTGGTGCATTACCACACGCTGATGGATTATCTCGGCTGGACAAGCGTGGGCGAAGTGGTGGCTTCGGGCGTATGGACGGCGGGCAGCGTCAGGAATACGGATTATCCGCAGCAAGCCTATCAATTAGGGAAAAGTTTATACGTAACGTGGATTCGATGAATTTAAGAGGCGGAAAAGTGTGTTAGATGAAAATTGAGGTGGTGGATTGACGTTTGCGAAGATAGGGAAAATCGGGGAGCATGGCAAGGGAATTTGCGAAAAGTTTTGCCTTGGGTCGGAGAAATCCGTGGAAAAAGTGTCCTTTTACTCCTGATTTTTTCACAAACCTTACTGAAATCCGCCAAGGAATGCACCTGTCCGCATGATGCCGGCAACAAGGCAAAGACGAGAACAAGACAAGGAGGAAGCGGCGCGGTTAAAAGTCATGATACCTGTTTCTGAGTATGCCATAATCTTTCTTGCTGAATTGGAATCTCATGTTTTTGAGAATCTTGTTCTCGCTCTCAGGAGTCCAGTATATCTTCAGTTTCTCCCTTGTACGGGTAACGGCCGTATAAAAGATGTTGTGAGTTATGAGGTCTTCCACGTCATGCGTGATGACAATCTTAACGGATCTGTACTCAAGTCCCTGAGCCTTGTGTATTGAAACGGCATAAGCTATCTGGAACGGAACAACCCCACGACCAGACCCGGTGTCAGAATCATCGTCGTCGTCTTCATCCTCCACTTCTATGCGGATTATGGTTGTTCCGCATTCGCCCGGCGAGACATATTCTATATCTGTCCCTTCAATATCGAAGTCTGACAGCACTGTATACACCTTCAATGTGAAGAATATGGAATGGCCGGTGGTTGAAATGCCGACAATCTCACCTTTCAGATTATTGTACAATATTGGCGCATACCTGTCTTTTTCGTTAAACAATATCGGGTCTCCTACCTTATATGTATGTATCCCCCAGCGTACAGAAGGATTTGGATTGTTGCTTTGCAGGAAACGGTTGATGTTGTTTATTCCATACAAGCCTCCGTAATTCAGGCAAAGTATAATCTCGTCTGATTCTGCCTTGCTGAAAATCGAGCTGTCGAGATTTGCCGAATAATCATTCCTTGTGAGATGTTCGAGAACGTCTGGCGACAAGGTCCTGATCTTTTCCCATGTTTTTATCAGTTCGGGGCAAGAAGTCCTGTACGGCTGTGCCAGCTCAACCACGTAACTGCCCTTGAAATGAGAATGCGAGACACTGAACCAGTTTCCAAACCTTATGGACTCTATCTGAAACATGTCACCCACAAGCACTAAAAGACGGAACGAACCTTTCTCCAATATTGCCAACATGTCTTCGTTGCTGACTGTGCTGCATTCGTCAATGAACAATATATCAGCTTCGGCATCACGACCAAGAAAACTTGTGATGGTCATAAAACTTGTGTTTGCAGCGTTCACTTTACGCTTCAGGTTGTCAACCGCCGGATTGGTGTTTGCGATATAAAGCTTGTCCTTGTCACCAAACACATGGGAAACATGATTTATAAGAGTAGACTTGCCCGTGCCTGCAGCGCCAAACACAAATGCGACTTGAGATTCAGAGAACAAGCGCCGTATGGCCATACGCTTCTCTTCACTGTCAACACTTACTCCCGGACTTCCAAGCCATCTATCTGCAATTGCCGGGTAATTGGATATTCCATTCCCAGTCTTTTCGCTCAACATCTGCAAGATGCGGTGCACATTCTCTTCGTACTGGCGGATATACAGAAAGTTTTTGAACACTTCTATTCTTGCATGCTGATGCCTATGATACAGACGGTCGTTATAGCGTTTTGCCAACGACATTACATCATCAAATGCGGCAAGCTCTTCCATGGGAGTGTAAATAGTCCCGTTGTGTTCCGCATTGTTCATCAAACGACGGGCAAGAAATTCCTGCTCGTGCCCAGACATGGGAATTGCGTCAAGCAAGTCAGACAGCAACGGGTTGTGGTTTGCCAATGAAAAGCTGAAAGGCATACGGTCAAAAGGTTTTGCCTTTATGGTAAGATGCAAATCTCCCAACTGACGACATGGCGTCGAGCTATACTGGCTTTTGAGAATCTTGTTGTTCATCTTTAACAGAAGGTAGCGCAGCACAGTGCTTCCCGAACCGTTCTCAGTGACAATGTCCCGGCAACGTTTCAACAACACGCTGATATGCTTTGATTTCCCTCCCCTCTGGATTCCAGACAGAAAGGCCATGAAGCGGTCTTCATCAAAATCGATTATCTCAGTCAACGAGCATCTGTTGTCTGTAAGATAATTCATCAGGTTGTCATACTCTTTTGCATTTGTACGCAAGTTAGGATAATCAATCCCCAACACCTTGCCAAGGTTCTTAAATTCACACGTCCGTATTGAAACCTTCCAGTCCACGATGACCAATATAGGCATTCTAACTCCAAACACGTTGATTTCTGTTGTCGTCAGACGCAGCAAAACGGCATAGTTGGATGTCAGTTCCAATTTTGTAAAGGCTATGAGCCTGTCAAATTTGCTGACCCTTTCATTTGCGAGCGAGAACGTTACCTCATAATAAACGGCACCGTCTACAAACAAAGGCTTGACTTTATAAATATAAAATCGCCTTTCTTCCGTGAAAGCATTTGCAAGGTCAAGATTCACAATCTTGTCGGCAATCGCTCTGTGATAGACAGAAAATGCAGGGTCTGTGTCCAAAGGGAACTTGTCTATGTTGTGCAGGATGTCCATTCCGTCGGTTGTTGGCATGGTTGTCTCTTTGGACACTACCGATATGGAGTCCCAACGTTCGGCAACGGTTTCCTTCCACTGTGCAATGTCCTTTGCAAGACGGTTGTCATTGGCCGACAGCTTCTTGAAGCGTGCAGCCTCTTTGGTGTAGAACTTGCTGTAATAATCGTCAAGCTGGCGCTTCATTGTGTAGTGAGGTGCTATCATGGCGATGGAGTTCTTGACAACCTTTATCCAGCCTTCGCTGTAACCTTTTTGGTTCTTGTTGTAATATAGCGGTATGATTTCATTCTCCAAGAGGCCGTATATCGTTGCGGCATCAAGCTGGTCTTGATACCCTTGGTTCTTGTATGTGCGCTTCTCGGTTAAAGCCCATCCGGCTCCCTCGCGATAGCCCTCAAGCCACCAGCCGTCGAGCACGGAGAGGTTGACAACTCCGTTCATCTCGGCTTTCTCACCCGATGTGCCTGAAGCCTCGAGCGGACGCGTCGGGGTGTTCATCCAGATGTCGACACCTGAAACAAGGCGGCGTGCGAGCTGCATATCGTAATCCTCGAGGAAGATGATCTTGCCGAGGAACTCTGGACGCTGGCTTATCTCAAATATCTTCTTGATCAGGCCCTGGCCCGCGCCGTCGGCCGGGTGCGCCTTTCCTGCGAAGAGGAACTGCACGGGATGGTCGGGGTTGTTGACAATCTTGGCAAGACGGTCAAGGTCGGTAAACAGCAAGTGAGCGCGCTTGTAGGTGGCGAAGCGGCGGCAGAAGCCTATCATGAGGGCGTTGGGGTTTATTTTCTCAAGAAGAGATACGACACGTGCCGGGTCGCCCTGGTTTTTCAGCCACGTCTCGCGGAACTTGTCGCGGATATAGTCTGTCAGTTTCTTCTTCAATGCCATGCGCGTGTCCCAGATCACGTCGTCCGGTACATTGTATATAGCCTGCCAAATCTTTTCATTGCTTTGGTCGGACATGAATGACTCGTCAAAATACTCGGCATAAAGCTTGCGCCATTCGGTTGCCGCCCATGTGGGGAAGTGTACACCGTTGGTGACGTAGCCCACGTGGTTCTCTTCGGGATAATAACCCTTCCAGATACCTGAGAACATCTTTTGGCTCACCCATCCGTGGAGTTTGCTTACGCCATTGACTTCCTGACAGGTGTTGCATGCAAATGTAGACATGCAGAATTTCTCGTTATGATCGTCGGGATTAGTGCGTCCCATACCGATGAACTCGTCCCATGTGATGCCGAGAATTGAGGGGTATCCCCCCATGTATTTGCCGAAAAGGCCTTCGTCGAAATAGTCGTGGCCGGCTGGCACTGGCGTGTGTACAGTATAAAGAGACGATGCACGTACAAGCTCAAGGGCTTGGTTGAACGTGAGTCCACCCTGAACATAGTCACAAAGACGCTGCAGGTTGCACAATGCGGCATGGCCTTCATTACAGTGATAAATGTCCTTCTTTATGCCAAGCTTTTTCAATGTGAGTATTCCGCCGATGCCGAGCAGTATCTCCTGCTTCAAGCGGTTTTCCCAGTCGCCGCCGTAAAGAGAGTGGGTTATCGGCTTGTCAAAGTCGGAATTCATCTCATTGTCGGTATCGAGGAGGTACAGTTTGATGCGTCCTACATTGACACGCCACACATATGCGTGAACCAAATAGTTTACGTAAGGCACGTCAACTACCAAAGGATTGCCGTCGGCGTCAAGCTGGCGCTCGATGGGAAGGGAGTTGAAGTTCTGTGCTTCGTAATTGGCAATTTGCTGCCCGTCCATGCTAAGCGACTGCTTGAAATATCCGTACCTGTACAGGAAGCCTATTCCGCACATGTCGACATTGCTGTCTGAGGCTTCCTTCAAATAGTCGCCGGCAAGCATGCCAAGACCGCCGGAATATATCTTGAGCACTTGGTTGATACCATATTCCATGCTGAAGTATGCAACGGAAGGACGCTTCTTGTCGGGCTTGACATCCATGTATTTGCGGAATTTTGAATAAACGTCTTTTACGTTCTTCATTATGGACTTGTCACGCACGATCTCTTCCTTGCGGTCATAGCTTAAGCGTTCAAGCAGCAGCACGGGACTGTGTCCTACTTCCTCATACAATTCTTCGTCAAGACTCCTCCAAAGGTCTCTCGCCTCATAATTCCAAGCCCACCACATATTATGGGCAAGCTCATCCAAACATTTCAGTTGTTCAGGCAATCTTGATTTTACAGTCGTTTCTCTCCACTGTGGAGCATTGCCGTAATCAGCTTTAATTTTCATAACTTATAATGTTCTATGTTGTTTTCGTAAATCAGCAAATTAGTTTCTAATGTTCTTTAATTGATGCGTCTGTCTATTTTTCCAACATCCGTTCCCTCGTCTTGTTCAGTGCATAGTCGTATGCCTGATAATAATATTTTATGAAATTGCTCCAAAGGGCTTTCCTTGAGATTTTTTCCGCATTGGCGCGTGATTTCTTGATGTCCGCCGCAGACAAGTTTGAAAACTCCGCAACGGTATCTTTTATCTTATCGGCAACTTCCGAATAGTTGTAATCCGTCCTATGGATGACTTTTACTCCATCCATTATTTCGCCGTAACGTCCAAGCTCAGAGTTTATCCAAAGGCCGAAACCGGCGAGGTCGGAAGTTATACAGGGCACCTTGAATGCGATGGCTTCCAACGGTGTGTAACCCCATGGCTCATAATAAGACGGGTATATGCAAAGGTCGTTTCCAAGCACGAGGTCATAATATTTCATGTTGAATATGCCGTCATAACCGTTAAGGTAGCATGGCAGGAATATAAGCTTCACCTTGTCTTCACGGCTGTTGTTCATGTCAAGATGCTTCATCATGTCAAGCACATTGTCATGGCTCATGTTGTGAAGCCAATGCGTTATCATCGGAACATGCAGCGGTGTATCGAACTTCTGCTTGGAATTTACACGGTCTATCAAGTCTTGTCGTGGTTCGCCTACCCATCCCGGCACTTCGATGAAAGCCAGTATCTTCTTGCTCAGACGGCTGTCGCGCAACAAGCGGTTCATTGCCTCGATGTAAACGTCGACGCCTTTGTTCCTGAACTCGTAACGTCCGCTTGTCGATACTATCAGCGTGTTTTCATCATCAAGTTCCTCTCCGAGCAGGGCGTTGGCTACTTCAAAGATGCGTTTCCGTGCGGCCTTGCGTTTGCGTGTGAACTGTGTGCCTTTTGGAACGAAATCGTTTTCAAAGCCGTTAGGCAGTACGAAATCCACTTGTTTGTCAAGCAGTTCCTTGCATTCATTGGCGGTAATCTCGCTTACCGTAGTGAAACAATCGGCATACTTGGCTGTCTGTTTTTCTATTGAGTGCTTGCTTTGCATGTTCAGTTCGCAGGCCATCTGGTCGCCGTTGTAAGCGAAAAGATAATCATACAGCGGCTTGTTGTTGCCGGCTATGCTGCGCCCTATACTTGTTGCATGGGTGGTAAACAGTGTAGCTATATTCGGAACTTTGTTGTTCAAGTAAAGCAGGCCCAATCCCGTCATCCACTCGTTGCCATGATATATAACTTTGGTGGCCTCGTCCAAATAAAACTTATAGAAACTTTCAACCACTTTGGCAGCTCCGAACGAGAACATGGAGGCTTCATCATAGTCTCCATACGCATGAAGGCTGTCAACGCCGTAGTGTTCCCAAAGCCAAGTGTAAATCTGGTTCTTGTCCTTATAATATCGGTTGAAATCAACCAGCACCGCTATCGGTTCTCCCGGAATGCACCAGCGACCGAGCCTTACAGCAAGCCCCTCATTGTCGGCCTGCGTTTTCCACTCGCTGAAAAGCCCCTTTTCCTCTTTGAAATAAAGGCTGTTGGCATCGCCCAAATCCGGGCCGATGAATATTATTTTGTCCCTAAATGCTTCTTGCAATGTTTTTGCGCGTGTTGAAAGCACTGTGTATATGCCTCCAACTTTGTTGCACACTTCCCAACTTGATTCAAATATGTAGTCGGGAGCCAATAATGCTTTTGTCATCGATTACCTATTATAACACGGCTGCAAATATACAAAATTTTGATGCAGACACAAACCATGCGGATGCAATTTTTCATAAAATCCACCCCTTTCTTGATGTATGCAAATAACGGGTTTGCTTTTTCTTGTATTTTGACAGAAAATAAGGTACCGTGCAAAAGATCGTCTTTCGCCGTGCGTTTAGCCACATATTGCAGATAAGTATGTAGCATTTGGTCGGTAATAAGTGGTAATGATGTCTGCAAGATGCAGCTGAACCATTGGGAAACAGGCAGTTACGTTTGCATAAGAGGTTGTATGACAACAGCAAAGGCAGCCCCGACGGGGCTGCCTTTGCATGAAAACGCTGTGCCTTATGGCAAAATGCCATTAGCCTTACTTGTCAAGCAGGATGTCCATCATTTCACAAGCGGCTTTGGCTACGGAGGTTCCCGGGCCGAATATTGCGGCTACGCCAGCCTTGTAAAGGAAGTCGTAGTCTTGGGCAGGGATGACACCCCCGGCTATTACCATGATGTCTTCACGGCCAAGTTTCTTCAGTTCCTCGATAAGTTGAGGAATAAGTGTCTTGTGGCCGGCGGCAAGTGAACTTGCGCCAACGATATGAACATCGTTTTCTACAGCCTCTCGTGCAGCTTCGGCCGGTGTCTGGAACAGTGGTCCCATGTCAACGTCGAAACCGCAGTCGGCATAGCCTGTCGCAACGACTTTTGCACCGCGGTCGTGTCCGTCCTGACCCATCTTTGCGATGAAGATACGTGGGCGGCGACCTTCTTTCTTTGCAAACTCTTCCGTCAACTCGCAGGCCTTGTTATAGTCCGCGTCGTTCTTGCTTTCTGATGAATACACGCCTGATATTGTCCTGATTACTGCTTTATAACGGCCTACAATTTTTTCGCAGGCATCACTTATTTCGCCGAGCGTGCAACGTGCCTTGGCACACTCCACGGCAAGTTCGAGAAGATTGCCCTCGCCCGTGCGCACACATTCTGTAAGGGCGTCAAGTGTCTGCTGTGCCTTGGCATTGTCGCGTGAAGCACGGAGCTGTGCAAGCGCCTCCTCCTGCTCTTTGCGCACCGCCGAGTTGTCAACCTCGAGGATGTCAATCGGGTCTTCGTGGTCAAGACGGTACTTGTTTGTGCCGACGATTGTCTGCACTCCACTGTCGATGCGCGCCTGAGTGCGTGCAGCGGCCTCCTCGATGCGCATCTTTGGAACGCCGGTTTCTATAGCCTTTGCCATTCCTCCAAGCTTCTCTATCTCCTGAATGTGCTCCCAAGCCTTGTGTGCAAGCTCGTTAGTCAGGCTCTCCACGTAGTATGAGCCGGCCCACGGGTCAATGTGCTTGCATATTTTCGTCTCGTTCTGGATGTATATCTGGGTGTTGCGCGCGATACGTGCGGAGAAGTCGGTAGGCAGTGCTATGGCCTCGTCGAGAGCGTTGGTGTGTAGGCTCTGCGTGTGGCCGAGAGCTGCTGTCATGGCCTCGATACATGTACGGCCAACGTTGTTGAACGGGTCTTGCTCCGTGAGCGACCAGCCTGAAGTCTGCGAGTGGGTGCGCAGCATTAGCGACTTCGGGTTCTTCGGGTTGAATTGCTCGATGACTTTCGCCCACAGCATACGGGCGGCACGCATCTTGGCAACTTCCATAAAGTGGTTCATGGAAATGCCCCAGAAGAATGACAGACGCGGAGCGAATGCGTCGATGTCTATGCCGGCATTGACTCCGGCGCGTACATACTCCAGTCCGTCTGCTATGGTGTACGCCAATTCGATGTCGGCTGTAGCACCGGCTTCCTGCATGTGGTAGCCTGAGATTGAAATGGAGTTGAACTTAGGCATGAACTTTGACGTGTACGCAAAGATGTCGCTGATAATCCTCATCGAGAATGCAGGCGGATATATATAGGTATTGCGTACCATGAACTCCTTTAAGATGTCGTTCTGTATCGTTCCTGCCATTTCCTCAAGCTTTGCTCCTTGTTCGAGTCCTGCTACGATGTAGAACGCCATGATGGGCAGCACGGCGCCGTTCATTGTCATTGACACTGACATCTTGTTCAACGGAATGCCGTTGAAAAGCACTTTCATGTTTTCAACCGAGCATATTGAAACGCCCGCTTTGCCCACGTCGCCGATGACACGTGCGTTGTCGGGATCGTACCCACGGTGGGTCGGAAGGTCAAAAGCCACCGACAGACCTTTCTGCCCGCTGGCAAGATTGCGGCGGTAAAACGCGTTGCTCTCCTCTGCTGTCGAGAAGCCGGCATACTGGCGGATTGTCCACGGACGGAACGGATACATCATGCTGTAAGGACCACGTAAGAACGGAGGCAGGCCTGCCGTGTAGTCAAGATGCTCCATTCCCTCAAGGTCTTCCTTTGTATACGCCGGCTTCACCATGATGTGCTCAGGCGTCTTCCAGTCGGGAGCTATGTTGTTGTCTTTCTGCCATTGTGCGCCGTCAGACGCCTTAATGCCGGAAAATATGTTGACTTCGTTGAAATTCTTTCTCATTTTATTCCCAATTTAGCGTTATACTCTTTCAATGTCTCAAGCACGTTGCAGCGCACGTGGATGAAGTTCTCAATGCCTGCGGCCTTGAGTCTTCCATGCAGGCCGGGGCTCCGGCCACTACAAACATGGCGCGTCCGTCAAGATACTTGAACGCCGGAACGGCATACTCTGCATATTCGTCGTCGCTCGAACAAAGCACCACGATGTCGGCTCCGGCCTTCAGGGCTGCGTCAACACCTTCTTCCACCGTATTGAAACCGAGGTTGTCAACCACCCTGTAGCCGGCGCAGGCGAGGAAGTTGCAGCTGAACTGGGCGCGCGCCCTGGCGCATGGCGAGGTTACCGATTGTAAGCATGAATGCAACGGGAACCTTCCCGCTTTCTTCCACTTTCATGCGCAAATCTTCATAATCTGCTGCGAGACGTGTGGTTTCGATGGCCTTGAACTGTGCTTCGTGCTTGTGTCCGCCGCTGCATGAGCAAGCGCAGGCAACGGGACGTTTGCCGTCAGACTTTTCCGTAAAGTTGGGGAACTGGTTTGTTCCGAGGATGAATTCCTTGCGCTTGGCTGCAGCTTCATGGCGTTTTGCATTGGTGGCGTTGATGTCATCCTGCACGATGCCTTTCTTTGCGGCCTCAAGGAAGCCTCCTTCGGCCTCTACTTTGAGAAATATCTTCCAGCCTTCGTTGGCGAGCGAGGTGGTCAGCTCCTCTACGAAATAACTGCCGGCGGCCCGGGTCTACCACCTTGTCGAAATGGCTTTCTTCCTTGAGCAGCAGCTGCTGGTTGCGTGCAAGGCGCTCCGAAAAGTCGTTGGAAGCCTCGTAAACGGTGTCAAACGGTGTGACAACGATTGAGTGCACGCCGGCGAGTGCTGCGCTCATTGACTCCGTTTGCGAGCGGAGCAGGTTGACGTAGCTATCAAACAGCGTCATGTTGTATTTTGAAGTGATAGCGTTTACGCACATCATGCAAGATGCGTCAGACTTCGGCCCGTACTTCTTCACTATCTCTGCCCACAACAGGCGTGCAGCACGGAACTTCGCTATTTCCATAAAGAAGTTCTCGGATATGCCCATATTGAATGTGAGTTTGCTTGCGGCGAGGTCGATGTCGATACCGGCTTCGGTCATAATATTAAGGTATTCGTTGCCCCATGCCATGGCATATCCAAGTTCCTGCACGATGTACGCGCCGGAATTGTTGAGCGAAACGGCGTTTACAGAGACGCAACGGAAACGCGGATAGTCCTTCAATGCTTCCACTATCTGCGGTGCAAGGTCGAGCAACTGCGTTGTGTCATGACCCTTCATCACGATTTTCTCCATCGGGTCCCAGTCAAGAGAACCATACACCTTGTCCTTTCCATATCCCTTCTTGCTGAAATACGAGGCAAGGATTTGCGCCAGTTCAAGAGTGTGACGCTTGCAGGTGTTGAAGTTCAGCTCTACGGCCTCGCAGTCTATTCCGTCGAGCAAGTCTTCAACAAAAGCCTCGCTTACGCTGTTTCCCGGGGATTTTGAAACCTACCGAATCGACACCCCTGTTGATGATGTCGCAGGCTTTTGCATTAGCGGCTTTTGCGTCATCGGCTGTTATGTCCTGACGTACATACCAACAATTGCAGGCTTTCTTGTTGCCGCGCACGTATGGAAACTCGCCCGGCAAAGCGTCGGGAGTGTTGAGCTTCAACACGTCTTCACGCAGATAAAATGGCTGGACATCGAAGCCCTCGTTTGTCCGCCAAACCAAACGCTTGTTGAAATCAGCCCCTTTAAGGTCGACTTGAATTTTGTCAAGCCATTCCTGACGTGTGGGCGCTTTGAACTCGCTGAAGAGTTTTTCTTTACAGTTTGACATAAAATCTTTTTATAAACAATTAAGTATATACCTTTAAATAAATAACCAAACATCGATACGTCCCTATGACTTCTTTTGTCGTCAGTCCGTCTTTTGCAGCCCGGTGGGACGCATGCCTGACGGCATTTTGCAAAAGGCCGTCTTTTGGTTTCCAAAACATGGCCTTTTGCGTTGTGAAAGACGGCCTTTTATCATGCAAAATGCCACGTTTTGCAACGCAAGGCGCAATCTTCTGGTTTTCAAGATGTTACCAATCCCGTTCCAATTGTCGGCCATGCCCGGTCCGTTAAGGCATCCGCAGCATTGCCGCCAGGCCAAGCCAACGCGGCAAGCAAGTTACGACCACGGCCTTTGTGCTTGTCATCGACCGCAGCATAGGCTTTAATTAATGCAAAGATAGTACATTTTTTTGACAAGATTAAAAAAAGAGACATAATTTAATCTTTAACCGTAAAAAATACAAAAAGCCGCAAAGAGGCATCAAAATAATTGCACAAAATTTGCTAAATGAGTAAGAATTTGACTACTTTTGCACCATCTTAAAGAAATATTATGGATTGGCTGATAAATTTGTTTACGGCGACCGACTCCGTAGCGCACATAGCCCTGCTTTATGCGAGTGTAATAGCCGTGGGTGTGTTTCTTGGTAAGATAAAGATAGGGGGAATATCCCTCGGTGTAACGTTTGTCCTGTTCGCAGGAATAGCCGCCGGCCATTTCGGTTTTACGGCGACTCCAAGCGTGCTTTCATTTTTGCAAGAGTTCGGGCTTATCCTGTTTGTGTTCATGATAGGTTTGCAGGTAGGGCCTGGCTTTTTTGAAAGCTTTAAACGCGGTGGAGTGACGCTTAACGCCCTCTCAGCCACTACGATATTGCTGAACATCCTTGTGATGTTCGGCTGCTATTATATCTTTTTCGACACGTCAGATCCCAAGAACCTGCCGATGATGGTAGGTACATTGTATGGGGCTGTGACCAATACTCCGGGTCTTGGTGCCGCCAACGAAGCCTTGGCTTCGGTGTTCAGTGGCGGCAATGTTCCGCAGATAGCTTCCGGATACGCCTGCGCATATCCGCTCGGCGTGCTTGGAATTATCGGTGCTACAATAGCCATCCGTTACTTCTGCCGTGTAAATGCAGACAAAGAAGAGCAGAAGCTTGAAGAGGAGGAAAACGAAAACGAGGAGATAAAGCCCCATTTCATGAGCATAACGGTTGAGAACGGCTATCTTGAAGGCAAGACGATAGCCCAAGTACATGAGTTCCTCAACCGCGACTTCGTGTGCTCACGCCTGCTGCACGACGGCCATGTGATAACACCTATGGGCAAAACCGTATTCCACATCGGCGACAAGCTGTTCATCGTGTGCGCCGAAAAAGACGCCGAAGCCATCATAGCCTTCATCGGGCCGGAAGTCGAAATCGACTGGAAAACGCAAGACGAGCCGATGGTCAGCAAGCGAATAGTCGTCACACGTCCGTCAATCAACGGCAAAACACTCGGGCAGATGCACTTCTCACGCGGTTTCGGAGTAAACGTGACCAGAGTTACACGCCACGGCATGGATCTTTTTGCACATTCAAGACTTTCGCTCCAGGTTGGCGACCGCGTGATGGTTGTAGGTCCGGAGGGTGCGGTCAACCGTATGGCTGCTGTTCTTGGCAACTCTGTGAAACGCCTCAATGCGCCCAACATTGCCACCATCTTTGTCGGGATTTTTGTAGGAATTATTTTCGGCAGTATACCAATCGCATGTCCGGGCATACCTGTGCCCATCAAACTCGGCATAGCCGGTGGCCCGCTTATCATAGCGATTCTCATCGGACGGTTCGGCTATAAAGTTCATCTCGTGACATATACCACAACAAGTGCAAACATGATGCTGCGCGAAATAGGTCTGGTGCTGTTTCTTGCAAGCGTTGGCATCAAAGCCGGTGACGGCTTCCTTGAGACCATTATACAAGGCGACGGTTTGAAATATGTCTATACAGGATTTTTGATTACCGTCATACCTATTATTATTATAGGCCTGATTGCAAGGTTGAAATATAAATTCAACTATTTCACTATAATGGGAATGATTGCCGGAACATATACAGACCCTCCGGCATTGGCATACGCAAACGCCGCATGTTCCAAGGATGCGCCGGCAGTAGGATATTCAACAGTCTATCCGTTAAGCATGTTCCTAAGGATATTTACGGCGCAAATCATAGTGCTTTTCTTCTGCGGAATGTGACAGAATGCCAAATCCTGGCGCAGGGTTATCAATGGTGCAGGGCCTGTATTCATGCAGCCCTGCATCAGAAAAGAAAACTTATACCGCATACTGACAACCACCTAACCATATAACCTTAAAATAAAAAAACATCAAGACATGAAGAAAACCTTTATTCTGCTTTGCGCCTTGATGGCAGGTACTGTCTCGATGTTCGGCCAAGGGGCAAGAAACATCAAGATAAATGAAGTACTTACCAACAACAAGGCCAATCTTCAAGACGAATACGGGAACCGGGGCGCATGGGTAGAGCTTACCAACGTCGCCTTTTCTACGTATGACGTGCGCGGAATGTACATAACAACAGACCGCCGAGTGCTTGACAAAAGCCTCACAGTTCCCGAACGCACAGCAATGATGAGCTGCATCCCTAACGGTGACAGCCGCACGTCCATGTCGGCGCGCGAGCACATCGTGTTCTTCCTTAACGGCAACAAAGCGCAAGGAACACTGCATCTTGAAGCCAAGGCGGAAAGCGGAGAACCTCTTTGGATAGCCTTGTATGACGGCAACGGCATCGACCTGATAGACTCTGTTTCAGTTCCAGCTTTGGCGGCAGACCAGTCTTACGCAAGAATAAAGGACGGTGCTGCACAATGGGAAGTGAAAAATCCTGACGGCGTTACGCCAGGAATAGAGAACTTTGTGCAAATGAGCGAGACAAAAATAGCAAAAATCAAGCGCGAGGATCCATACGGATTTGGCATCACCGTGCTGTCCATGGGTATCGTATTCTTCTGTCTTGCCTTGCTTTATGTGTTCTTCCGCGTGCTTGGACTGTTCATGTCGCATAAGCAAACACTTAAGAAAGCCGGCAAGATACAGCCCATCAAGGCTGCCGTAAAGACCGGGGAAAAGATTGTTGAAACCGGACATAAGACCAAAGTCATATTGAAAGACGGCCTGCAAACAGGCGGCATCGACAAGGAAATATACATGGCTGTCATCGCAATGGCCCTGAAGCAGTATGAGGATGATGTGCATGATATAGAAAGCAACATAATAACCATAAAACCGCACCATACCAACTGGAACATGTATCCGGAAGAGACAATAATTCCCTGACGGATTATAAAAAGAAGAAAAGCAACATTTTACAACCCGAACATAAACATAAAGAAAATGAATAAATATCAATATAAAGTACAGGGCGTCGATTATGACGTGGAGATTGTCAACGTAGAAGGCAATATAGCACAAGTAAACGTTAACGGAATACCTTTCGAAGTGGAGCTGAAACAACCCATAAATCCTGCAACCATGCCGCACAAGCCGGTTGTAACACCGCCACAACCCACTGTCTCCGCACCGGTAAGCAAGCCTGAAAAGCCTGCGGCAAACGTTCCGGCTGGCGGCACTAAAGTTACAGCACCACTGCCAGGGACAATCACCGATGTAAAGGTGAAGGTCGGCGACACCGTAAAAGACGGCGACACTGTAATTGTGCTTGAGGCCATGAAGATGCAGAACAACATTGAGGCGGAATGCAACGGCACGGTGACAGCCGTACTTGTAAACAAGGGTGACACCGTAATGGAGGGAGATGCGTTGATAACAATTGGATGAGGAACAAAGGTTGAAACGGCATAATGCAGTATCTTACACTGCCAAATAAGCGTGTACTCATAAAGCCGGGCAACTTTAAAAACCGTAAGAGCTTATAATCAAAAAACGACAAGCTATGGGATTTACAGATTTCATTTCAAGCAACTTCAATGAGTTCCTTACATATACGGGCTTCGCCAACGCCACTACAGGCAACATCATTATGATAATAGCCGGCGCGTTCTTCATTTGGCTGGCCATAAAAAAAGGATTTCGAGCCTTTGCTGCTCGTTCCTATAGGATTGGGAATCATTCTCGGAAACATTCCGTTCCGCGCCGATGCCGGACTTGAAATCGGCCTTTACGAGGACAACTCCGTGCTAAACATATTCTACCAAGGCGTGCGCCAAGGCTGGTATCCGCCTCTTGTGTTCCTTGGCATAGGTGCAATGACTGACTTTTCCGCGCTTATAAGCAATCCTAAACTAATCCTTATCGGAGCTGCGGCGCAGTTTGGCATCTTCGGCGCGTACATGATTGCCTTGGCTCTTGGCTTTGAACCGAACCAGGCTGCGGGTATTGCAATCATCGGCGGAGCCGACGGTCCTACGGCAATATTCCTTTCTTCAAAGCTTAGTCCGAACCTTATGGGAGCTATCGCCGTATGCGCATACTCGTATATGGCGCTTGTACCAATCATCCAGCCGCCTTTGATGCGTTTGCTTACAACAAAGAAAGAGCGTCTCATACGTATGAAGCCGGCACGCCAGGTGAGCCAGACAGAGCGCATACTTTTCCCGATTATCGGACTGTTGCTTACAACGTTCATCGTGCCTTCGGGCCTGCCGCTGCTCGGCATGCTCTTCTTCGGCAACTTGCTTAAGGAATCCGGCAAGACCACACGCCTCGCCAAGACGGCCGGAAGCGCGCTCAACGACATTATTGTGATGCTGCTCGGGCTTACTGTAGGCTGCTCAACGCAGGCCAGCGAGTTCCTCACGATGAAGACCATCTACATATTCTTCCTCGGCTTCATGGCCTTCGCCATCGCATCAGCTTCGGGTGTACTCTTCGTAAAGTTTATGAACCTGTTTTCTGCCGAAGTCGAAAAAACTCAACCCTCTTATCGGCAACGCCGGCGTAAGCGCAGTCCCAATGAGCGCAAGAATATCCAACAACCTGGGCCTTGAATACGACCGCCACAACTTCCTACTGATGCATGCCATGGGACCAAACGTCGCCGGTGTCATCGGCTCGGCCGTCGCAGCAGGAGCCTTGCTTGGATTCATGTCTTGAACCATTAAGAGTTAGGAATTAAGAAAATGTGTATTTCCGAGAAACATCGGCAGGGGTGGTTTTCTTAATTTTTAACTCTTAATTCCTTAATTCTTAACTTTATTTGTCCATGTTCCCCAAAATCGCGATCATACATCCGGACACCCTGGCGGCAATCGGCCTGAAGCAGATGCTGCAGGAGGTCATGCCCACTATTGATGTCGACACATACCGCAGCGTGAAGGATATGCCGGACGGGCTTGCCGACGGCTACATCCATTACTTCGCCGCGACAAGCGCCGTTGTCAACGATGTGCATTTCTTTACCGAACGGCAACGCAAGACTATCATACTATGCACTTCCGCCCCCGACAACCCTCCTTTCACGGGATTCCACTGCCTGTACACATCTGTGCCTGAAAAGCAGCTTGTAAAGTCGCTTCTGACTTTGGAACAGAGCGCTCACGCCTCAGGGCGGCACCTGCCTAAAATAAGCACGGCACACAAGAAGCAACTCTCTCGCGCGAAATAGAAGTGATGGCGCTGATAGTGAAGGGTTACATCAACAAAGAAATTGCCGACCGCCTCAACATATCGCTGGCCACGGTTGTAACACACCGCCACAACATCATGGAAAAACTCGGGCTGAAGAGTGTCTCGGCACTTACAATATACGCCGTGACACGAGGCTACGTAGGCATCGGCGAAATCTAAAAGTCTGGCTGAAAGCCTGCCACCACCCGTTCAGCTTCTTCATTCGAGGAGAAGATGAAAACAGCCGAGAGCACACAGAGCACTACGAGTATGCCCCACAATACCCATAAAGGCAGGCCGCCCCAAAGCATTCCGATAATTGAAACGAGGTAGTTGCCAACCGCTGTTGCGGCGAACCAACCGCCCATCATAAGACCCTTGTATTTTGGAGGAGCTACTTTCGACACGAACGAAATACCCATAGGGGAGAGGAACAGTTCTGCAAATGTGAGCACGAGGTATGTGCCTATCAGCAGGTTTGGCGTAACCCTGTAATCCGTTGTGGTGGAAGCGAGGTCGTCAGGTACGGGCAATCCTATCGAGCCCCATACCATTATCATGAAGCCCACGGCGGCGATGAACATGCCGATACCGATTTTACGTGGGGCGGAAGGCTCTTTGCCTTTTCTTGCAAGATAGCTGAATACAGCCATCGAGACGGGAGTCAGTGCTACGACGAAGAACGGGTTGAACTGTTGGAACTTTTGCGGGAGGATGTTAATCACTTCGTCCATGCTGTTGTAATTACTGTACAACATAGCCAATGCCGCGCCCAGAACAAAAGCCGAGATGACACGTCCTTTGGCTTTCTTTGACTGGAACAGGCTGAACAGGGCGTAAACCATAATGGCGATGAGCACAAGGTTCCATACGTCGAAGCCCATACGGGTAAGTCCGGTGGCGGTAGCTGCAGTGTAGTCGCGTGCGAAGAACGTCAGCGTAAGGCCGTTCTGATGGAACGCCATCCAGAAGAATATCACAACGGCGAACACCAGGCAAAGTGCAATGACGCGTGATTTTGTCTCGGCCGGCGTGAGTTCCTGCGTGTGTACAGCCGTTTCCTCATTGCTTGAAGCCTGCTTCGTGTTGTTGTTTATATCGGCATGCTTGAACGTCTTTCTGCCCAATACGTATATCAGCATCGATAAAATCAGTGACACACATGCTACGGCAAAGCCCATGTGATACGACTCGGAAAGGACGTTGATGTAGTCGTTTGCAAAGCTTGTGAGCGAAGCTGCATCCGTGCCAACACCTTGTGAAGACGCAAGCGAGATAAACTTCTGCATGGCCTCGCCCGAAAGAGAGCCGTCGAGATACTGGTGCGCCAAAGCCGGAATGTCGCCGTTGTATATGAAGTTGTGGCTCTTCATGTACCAGTCGGTAATCTTTTCCGCTGCTGTGGGCGCGAAAAGTGCGCCGATGTTTATGGCCATATAGAATATCGAGAACGCCGTGTCACGCTTTGACGCGTACTTCGGGTCATCGTAAAGGTTGCCTACCAATACTTGCAAATTGCCTTTGAACAGGCCCGTTCCGAGTGCAATCAGGAACAGTGAGCCTATCATCGCCGCGATGCCAAGCGCGTTGTTGCCTGCAGGGATGGCCAGGCAAATGTAGCCGATGAACATGATTACGATACCCGATGTCACCATCTTGCCGAAGCCGAACTTGTCGGCCAAAATTCCGCCTACGACGGGCAGGAAATAGACCAGCGCCAGGAAACCGGCGAAGATGTTTGACGTCACCGTCGCCGTGAAGCCGAACTTGGCCTGCAGGAACAATGTGAATATCGCCAGCATGGTGTAATAACCGAAGCGCTCGCCCGTATTGGCCAGGGCCAGCGCGTACAAACCTTTAGGTTGTCCTTCAAACATGATAGTATTATTTTAAGTTGTTAATATGCAGACATAGGGCATCCGCCGTGTCTGGAAACCGCATTACGATGAGCCTGTCAGCGTCCGCCTTCGCGGTTCTTGGTGCGTATGACGTCGAAGAGGTAGGTCAGCTTCACTACGATGTTGCCGAAGTTGGACTTGCCGAAAAAGTCTTTCTTCGAGTCTCCGTATATGTTTCCAAGTCCGTAATAATATCGGGCTTCCAGTTGGAAGTGTCCAATTTTTGGATGGGAATATTCAAGTCCGAGTCCGGCGGCAATGCCATAGTCGAATTTGTTTTCAACGGCCATCGTGTCTTGTGCCACTACCGAGTTGACACGGTCGTCGAAGTTGGCGTCGTTTACGTTGAAGTTTGTTTTTGTTTTCTCGCCTAAGCAGAATCCGATTTGCGGCCCAGCTTGGAAAAAAAACTGGAATCCCTTTTCTTCGCGACCCCATCCGAGATGTGCGAATATTGGTATCTGGATGTAGTTCATCGTGCGGCTGTACTCCTCGGGCAGACCGGTCACGGTATTGATTACAGGTGCGTCGTTCACGTCGAGTATTTGTTCCTTCCATCCTATCTGTGCATAGTTCACCTCTGCCTGTACCGCGCATATGGTACTAAAATACTTCTCGCAGACATAGCGGAACGAGATGCCGCCCGTTAAGCCGCCGTGGAATGTCTGGTTGACTTTTGGGGTGAAGCCGACATTGCTCAACACGTAGCCGCCGTTCACGCCTATGCTCATGTCGTTACGGTACTTGCCCACCTGCGCCGATACCCCAATGGCAACAAGAACATGCCGTGGTCGTAGCCCGTCATGGCGAAGCGCGGCAGATAGTCCATCATCGCGTTCTTGAACTCGGCCCTGTACCTGCGCTCGAAGTCGGCCGTCCTCGTGGAATACGCGTTGTAATAGAAGTGCGTGGGCACGTAAGTGTCATACCGGCAGAAGCGGTCAAGGAAGTGGTTGGCATACATCAGCCACTCGGTGTAGCCGAAGAGCGACACCTTCAGCTCGGGGTGCGTGCCCGTGAGTGCGTCGAGCATGTCGAGCACGGTGCCCAGCTCGGGCGAGCGCGCCGTGTTGAGCACCACTATGTTGGGCTTCACCGCGCTGAACGCCCTGGCGAAGCCGGCGCTGCCCTGGCTTATGTTGGTCACGCTGCAGGCCACTCCGCGCTCCTTCAGCCTGCGGCGCAGGCCGAAGGTGAACACGCCCTTGTCGCTCGTCTTGTCGTTGCAGTCAACCACCACCACGTTGTAGTCCCTGAAGCGGTAGGCGAAGTGGTCGGCCGCCCGGCCGTAGAAGTCCTCGGGCGACTGGTACACCTGGAACACGTTGGGGTTAGTGTCAACGTCGTCGCCCGTGATGGAGAACGGTATGACGAGCCTTATGCCATTGTCCTTGGCGAAGAACGACAGCGGACCGGCCTGCTTGGAGTACAGCGGACCGAAGATTACGTCGCAGTCCGCCACGCCCTTCTTCACCAGCGTGCGGTAGATGTCGGCGTCGATGGGCACGTTCCACGCGCTCACGGCCACCGAGCGTCCCTGCCTCTTCAAGTCCTCGCAGGCCATGAGCAGTCCGCGGTAATACTCCGCCATGCGCCGCCCGTCGCCGTCGGCGTTGTGCAGCGGCAGCAGCACGCCCACCTTCAGCGCCCCCGCCTCGGCGGCCCGCGCGGCCTTGCTGCTGGCGCCGTCGGCCTTGGCGGCCGGGGCCTGCCCCTCGGCGTATGGGATGAAGATGTAGTCGCCCTTCCTAAGCTTGTAGCCCGGCTGCCGCATGTCCGGGTTGGCCTTGGCCAGCTCGTCCACGGTCAGCCCGTACCTGCGCGCTATGCCGTAGAGCGTCTCCTTGGCCTCCACCTTGTGCATCTCGCGCCACTGCCCCGTCTGGGCCGCGCCCCTGGCCGTGGCCAGGAGGAGGGCGCACGCCAGCAATATGCTTCTTGACAAATGTATCATCATGTTGCGGTATGTTTGCTTACAGCATGCAAAGATAGTGCAAAATTACGAGTAAGCGAAATAAAAGGAAAATACTTTTTACTTTTACAAGCGTGAGTAATTTATCCATGCCGGGCGGAATGCAAAGTAAAAGCGGAAGAAACGAGATTTATATGCAACATAAACGCATGTCAACACAATGTCATTATGCAACCGCCGCAGACCTTTCACGTAGCAAAACGTCAGACTGGGAATGTCCGCGTTTTCAGCATAATCAGACGAGGCAAAGGCAAAAAGATGGCACTTTTTGTGGCCAAAAGCGGCCGACAGAGTCCCAATTAACGGCCTTTTGGCATGCGAAAGACGGCATTTTCCACCCTCAAAGGCCGTCTTTAAACATGTCAAAGGCCGTCTTTGCACACCGTAATGACGGCCTTTACCGCCTACAAAGGCCGTTTTTGCCCCAAGCGCAAGCCGTTGCCATTGCACAGTTTCGCCTCGCATCAGCATAACATTCTGTATCTCAGGCTCATACGTTTGCACACTTTTTCTTGCAATATTTCCGCCCGAGGGCGATAAAATTCAAGACAACGGCCTTCTACAGCGTCAATGAAAATCAGAATGAAAGCAAAAGAGCCATTTCCTGAACAAAACTATCATGACAGATTACATTTACCATGGAATTATTCATTTCAAGGCAATCGCTTCTGGCATATTTTATTACCTTTGCAATATGAAAAGATTGTTTTACGCCATATTCACCATTACCCTAGCTCTGACGGCATGCTCAGACTACAGCCGACAACGGGCCTTGACAAGACTGGCAGACAGCATTACCGACACAAATCCAGACAGCGCGCTACGTGTCCTTGCATCAGCCGAAAGCCTCTTCGCCGACGCGCCCATACACATACGCTGCCGATACCAACTGGTGAAGGCCAAGGCCATGAACAAGGCATACGTGCCGTTCACTGAAGACAGCACGATGAAGGCCGTAACAAAATATTACGACCGCCACGGCTCGGCCAGCGAGCGCATGCAGGCGCATTACCTGCTGGGCTGCGCATACCGCGACATGGACAGCCTGCCCATGGCTCTACAGTGCTACGAGGAAGCTGCCATGGCGGCCGACACTGCCGCCGCAGACTGCGACTACGCCACGCTGAGCCGCATATACGGACAGAGCGCCGAGCTGTTCAGCCGCCTGTGGATGCCACATAATGTATTGAAATCATGCCGGCTAAGCTACAAATACGCCATGGCGGCCAAAGACACGTTGACGGCACTAATGTCATACGGATTCAGTTCTGAAGCCTACAACTTACTAAATGAAACAGACAAAGAAATTGAAATTGATGAAAACACATCAAAACTTCTCAAAAAACATGGATACAATAAAGCATCGGCAACGTCTTTAGGGGCATTGGTAAACACATACTCATGCATAAAAGACTTCCCAAACGCCCGAAGATGCATTGAACGTTACGAAGCTGAATCAGGATACTTCGACAAAGACGGCAACATCGAGAAAGGGCGCGAGATATACTACTACAACAAGGCCGTTTTCTATCTCGGCGTAAACAAAGCCGACTCGGCCTACGCCTACCTGTGCAAACTGCAACAAGCCCCCAAGCAGACACTCAACATAAGGATAGCCACGGCCCGTGGCCTGTCGCTGCTTTACGACAAACTGGGCAACGCAGACTCAACTGCAAAATACGCGCTGCTAAGCTATGAGTTGGACGACAGCCTGTGCACGCACCTGATGAAGTCGGGCTGCTCAATACAACAGACCCAATACGAGCATAACAGACTGCAAAGCGAAATCAGCCGTAAAGAACAGAAAGCGCAACACGCCACAATCACGGCTTTGGCGGCAGCACTGGGGCTGGTACTCGCCGTATTCACATTCATATTAATAATAAAGAGGAGACACGCCGAGGCCGAGCGTAAACAGCGGCAATACGCACAGGACAACGAAAGGCTCACACAGGCACAAACCACTCTGCAAGCGCTCCTTGCACAAACCGAAGAAGAACGCAACACACTGGCGGAAGAATACCGCAAGACCATAGACGAGCTGACATCAAGGAAAAAACAGACCGATGCCGCCACCGTGGAGGAAAGACTGCGCAACGCGCCAATCACCAAACGCTTCAGGCAGATGGGCGCCACCCCGTCACAACACCCCACAAAAGACGACTGGCACGAGCTGCGCATGATGGTAAATGCGGAGATACCTCAATTCTACTCCACCCTGAACAGCCGCCACACTCTGCGCCCCGACGAATACGACCTGTGCCTGCTTGTCCGCCTGGGACTTAAGACCCTCGAGATGAGCAACCTCATGGGATGCTCACAACAGAACATCTCGGCCATGCGCCGCCGCATGATGCTGAAAGTGACAGGCCACAAAGGCTCGCCCAAGGAATTTGACGAATACGTAAAGAGCATCATTGAATGAAAATTCGTCACGTAACATCCTGAAAACAAACACTTTACGATTTTGTAAATTTTTGTATACAAACAACCGTTAAAATATTTTCCGCCTTTCTACGAATTGCATACTTTTGCAGAAAAACAAGAAACGTATGAAAGCTTTAATCTTTATTTTAATGGCTCTTGCAACTTTTAGTACAGATATAAAAGCGCAAGAAGTTACAGGTTCAGTTGAAGGTGACCAACTACAGTTTCAAATCGGCAAAGTCGGCAATGGTGAGACAAAAGGTACAAACAGGACAATGCCATACATGCCGATGGTTTACCAATCAGACCACACATTATATATAATGAACGGGCTACCGGCATGTACACTGCGCCTTGCTGATGAAAGAACTTCCATCTTTATATGCCCAACAACTTTAGGTGTACTCCGCTTCTTGTCGGAGGGGGTGTCCGGGAAACTGCTTTCGGCAATGACGAGGACGGAGGCTTTCTAGCAAAAAGGACGAGAGTGTTTTTTAAACATTCCCATCTTTTCTAATTTTATTTTACTTATTCATATAATAAGATGGTAAATAAATCAATTATCGCACTTTTATTTATACAAGCACTATCTCTCAGCGTATCAGCACAAACAGCAAACAAAGACAGCATTGCAATAGACAGCATTATGCACAACTTGCCGGAAGTAATGGTAAGCGGTGAACGCCCGATGGTGAAAGTAAATGGCAACGCATTGATTTACGACATAAAAAGAATAACGCGCAACAAGCCTGTAGACAACATATACGAAGCCTTAAAAGAGCTGCCAGGCGTTATTGAAATAGGCGGCAAGTTGACACTTGGTGGCCAAGACGTTACTGTGATAGTTGACGGAAACAAGACAAATCTTACACAAGAGCAACTGGCACAAGCCCTCAGAAGCATACAAACAAACAGATTGGAAAACGTGGAAGTGATGTATAACGCTCCGGCACAATACAATGTACGCGGAGCATGCATCAACATAAACTTCACGCACGAAACAGCGGAACAGCAAAAAATAACCGGCGAAATATACGGAATGTATGACCAAAGCCATGACGCGGCATTCCAAGAACGTGCAAGCATGGTTTACACTGGCAAGAAATTAAGTGTAGACTTCATTTATTCACACAATCACGGAAACTCATTCAACACGATAAACTCTGACTCACACCACAGTCTTAATGACGGGAATACATACAACATAGCCACATACCAACGCGAACATACCCGTGGACACAACCATCAAATCAGGCTGTCATTAGGATATAATTTTACAAAAAGGCACAATGTCAACCTTACATACTATGGAGCTTATGCAACCTATCATAAAAGACAAAACACCAACGGCTCAATATCCTCTAACTACAAATTAAACTCAGAGCCTTGGACACACGACATATCACTTGACTACAAATTGCCTTCAGATACAAAAATCGGCGTTGAATACACCTATTATGACGCTCCGCAAACGCAATATCAAAACAGCATAATGGGGAGCCGCACACTTAACTATACGTCAGACAGCCGTCAGCGTCTTGACATCTGGAACATGTATATAAAACAAGAACATTGCATTGAAAAACGGATGGGGACTAAACTATGGAATAAATTACAAAACCAGCAAAGACAACAGCTACCAGGCATACTTTAAGGTTGACAACGAATCAGCCACATTACCCGAAAACACAAATGGACACAAACGTGAGAACATTATCAACATTTTTACAGGACTCAACAAAAATTTCAACAACAAAATCATCATTAATGCCTCGATTGCTGCAGAATACTACAACAATACGTTTTGGAACAAATGGAATTTCCTGCCGGCAATAAACGCCACTCTCATGCCGGCGCAAGGCCATATCCTGCAATTCAGCTTCAGCAGCTACAGCACATATCCTGAATACTGGGCCGTTCAAAACTTTACAAGATACAACAACGGTGGTTATGGCGTAATAACAGGCAATCCGGAACTTAAACCCATGCATGAGTATTCCACACAACTTACATATATAATAAAAAACAAATATGTTCTCAGAGGATGGTTCATATATGTAAACTCACCCTTCATGCAAACGCTGTACCAAAACCCGAACGAACTAATAGAAAACATACGAGTACTCAATTTCGACATGCACCAGCAAGCCGGAATTATGGCCTCGTTACCATTAAAGTCTGGCAAGTGGTATGAAGGCAACCTTACAGTGCTAGGCGTATGGCTGCGCCAGAAAGACTCAGACTTCTACGACATACCGTTTGACCGCAATGTCATACATGGAATTTTCTCATTGCATAACAACTTTCACATATCTCGAAAGCCTGAAATTACGCTGTCACTAAACGGCATGATACGTACAAAATCAATCCAGGCAGATTACGATCTGCCTGCATCAGGAAACGTGGATGCCGCCTTGCAGATAAAATTTCTCAAACAAAAACGTGCCATACTTAAAATATTCTGCAATGACATTTTCGAAACGTCACAAATCAGTCCATACATAAACTTCAAAGGGCAATATATTGATATGGACTTGTCTTGTTTCCGCCATTTCGGGGTATCATTCAGTTATGCGTTCGGCAATTACAAGGAAAAGAAATATAAGAAAATAGACACATCCAGATTCTTAAAATAACATTCTACACACTTACCACAAAATGGAAATTGTGAACAAGAGTTTTTGTTTAATGAACATTTGCAGCTCACAACACGTGACTTAAGGCGAAAGAAGTGACAGATTCCATATAAAACAACATACTTATGTTTCAAACTTTCCACGCAAAACGTCATAGCCCAGACGAAGACTGGCGGAGCAAGCCTGACAGGAACACAGGTTGACGCAGACTCCAGCAAACCCGTAAAAGATGGATATGTAAGCCAGACTAGAGGAGACTCTCCCGTTGGCTTTGCCACATCTGGCAAAGACGGAAGCTTCAGCATTAGCGGCTTGCCATACGGAGAATATACCGTAAGCGTAAATGCGCTGTTCTTCAAAGACTTCACCGACACGCTCACAATAAGCAGAAAGGCAAAAGACGTAACCTATGCGTTAAGCCGTGAAGTGAAGGACATCACACTGCAAAAGACTAACAATTCTACCATTACTGGCAAATATTATTGAGATTTATAAAACCATACAAATATCTGCCCAAACGCGATTATGTTGATAATAAAAGAACGATACTCTCAATGAGGATGTACAAAAGCAACAACACATAAATAAGTTCCATACCTCATGCGAAGAAAGTTCAATGCTTAAATTTTATAAACGTGTAAAATGTGTAAAATCGTCATAAACACTTGTGAACATGTAAATTACACGGGTTTTGTGTAAAATGTGTAAAAGTTAAAAGCCTTATTCCTAAATTAAAAAAGTAAGGAATTATATATATTTGCTGCAAAAGAGTAAGAATATATGACAATACATTTACTATTTTTTAAATTTAAAAGTCACGCATCTTGACAACAATATGATTTTTGAATATATCCTACGTTGACAAACGATTGTTCAGCACACAAGGACTTCAGTTAAAATATGTGTAATTAATATCTGCGACTCCTAAACCGCCGAGCTTTACCACGGAAAAACGAAAAGCCGCTTGATGGCCACCTTGCGTAAATGGAGGCAATATTATTAATATGGAGAAAAAAGGCTTTATGGCACTCCCATTAGATGTAATGGATGTGTTGGGAAAAGAGGAAATGCTGTTTGTCAAAGGAAACGAAACAGACATAGTCCTGAAGAAAAAACATGATTTGATATTCGATGACAAAATGTATAATGTTGTCATAAACACAACATTAGACTGCAACCTGAATTGCTGGTATTGTTATGAATATAAAATAAAAGGCAGCCATTTACAGCCCGAAGTTTGCGAAGCCATCAAAAGAACATCGCCCTCAGATACAAGACTCATCCATTCAAGACACTGAAAATGTCATTTTTTTGGAGGTGAACCATTCTTATGTTATAAAGGTGTAAAAGAGTTACTTGACTATTCAAAGGCATTCTGCGAAAATAACGACATTGAATTGATAGCAGATTTTACGACAAACGCAACGCTGGTTTCTTCAAAACGCATCGAATACCTAAAACAGTTCAGATGTCATTTTCAAATAACTTTAGACGGTTGGAAAGAGAACCATAACCGTATAAAAGTAAACAATGGCGCCAAAATTGACGCTTATTCAAAAACCGTAGAAGCATTAAGGCTAATAAATGAGAATATTGAAAACAGATGGATTGCTGTCAGAATAAATTTTGACAACAATACTCTTGAATACATTGACAAGATAATCGACGACATTAACTTTCTTGACCGCTCAAAAACCTATGTCACACTGAAAAAAGTCTGGCAAATGGATACGGACAAAGTCAATAAAAATCTACTTATTGAGGCTATACAAAAATTATTGGACAATAAATTTATTGTAGATTATTATATTATGCCCAAGGGGTGCGTATGCTTTGCCGAACGCGAAAGTCAAGTCTTATTCAATTATGACGGAAAAATATTCAAATGCACCACAATATCATCATTCAATGATGAAAATGCTCTTGGCACACTCAATTTTAGCAATGGAGAAATAACATGGAATAACGATAAGACAAGAAAATGGTATGAGGACATGCAACCTACATATTGCAAAGAATGCAAATGGTTTCCATCCTGTTTGGGCATCTGCAACAAGCAGATAATGGCTCATGCCAATGAAAAAATATGCACTTTCGATGCATTCAATTTGAATGAAAAAGAGTATCTTATGTATCTTTTCAAAGTTCAGCTGTTGCAAAAAGAACTAAATGACGAATTTGGTTTAAAAGACTAAGTGACTTATACTAATACAGCAAAGAGGTATCAATCCAATATATCCATACAACAATGGGAACCAAACATCTGCGATGATGAAACATTCCATATGCATATTGGCATTCACGGCGTTGACACTTTCCACGCAAAACGTCATAGCCCAGACGAAGACTGACGGAGCAAGCCTGACAGGAACACTGGTTGACGCAGACTCCAGCAAACCCGTAAAAGACGGATATGTAAGCCAGACTAGAGGAGACTCTCCCGTTGGCTTTGCCACATCTGGCAAAGACGGAAGCTTCAGCATCAGCGGCTTGCCATACGGAGAATATACCGTAAGCATAAATGCGCTGTTCTTCAAAGACTTCACCGACACGCTCACTATAAATGAGAAGACGAAAAACATAACCTATGCGTTAAGCCGCGAAGTGAAGGACATCACACTGCAAGACGTCACAGTGACGGCAGACCGCAGCCACATAATCGGCCGCACGGCCAACGGGCAAAGGTTTTACCTGTCGGAGAAAGCCAAAAAGCTGCACAACCCGTTCCAAGCACTACAGGAAATACCATTGCTGATATCTGACCCGTCAAGCTCGTCGGTAAAGATGCTTGATGGCAAAACGCCGCTGATACTGATAGACGGCAACCGCATAAATTCAGGGATTGCACCAATCAATCCGGCCGACATAGAATCGATTGAAGTAATCAACGCCGTATCTGCACGCTATCTGCAAGAGGGCATAGGCGGAATAGTGAACATCAAGCTAAAACGGAAAAGCACACCTTACGTATGGCTGGAAGCGGCCACACGCCACGACCTGCCGACCGACCATGGTTTCGGAGTGTTCTATTTTGAAATAGGCAACCGCAAATACAGCCTGTACGGACGCACGGTGTATGACTACACATACCATGACGACACTGAGGCCGACGTGGCACGGCAAAACACCACATACATGCAAAACTTCACACAAGCCGCACGCACCGACAAGCACAGCTGGCTGGGCGAACTGCTTTTCAAGTGGAGCATGACGCCCAAAGACTATTTCGCCGCGCACGGCTATGCCGACATCTCCCGAGACAAGACGCACGACGAAGGCACAGGCCTGTTCACGCAAGCTGAGGACGAAGCATACGCATTCAGCAGCAACGGAAACGACAAGAGCCTGATTGCCACGACAAGCCTCTATTACAAGCACTCGTTTTCCAGCAGCAACACCCTTGAGGTGCGCCTGGCTTACAACTTCAACCGCGACAATTATTCTGAAACGCGCACCGAACAATACGGCGGCAACACGACAGGCAGAGAAACGCTGTTCAAGAGCCGCCGCCACTCGGGCTCTCTCATGATAGACTATGCGCGCGACTTCAAAAACGGAACCTACATAGCCTTTGGCAGCCACACGTCGCTCAAGCGCGACAACATTGCCAACCGTGCCGCATTATTTTCCCCCGCATTCGTGCACAAGGAGCTTAACCAATACGTATACGGCGACCCGGTACAAAACAAGCTCTCGTTCAACTCGCCAGGGGGAGCATATCCGCGCTGCAAGGGGCTGGGTCTACGGCTCGATGGAGAACGTGCGCATAAGGAAAGAGATGGCGCACACTCGAACGACTATTTCGTCAGGTTCGACAGCGTAATGAATATCCGAAATGGCCGAACTTGACATAAGCCGAAGGCCTCTTCACCTACTCGCCCACTTCTCCATTCCTGTTTTCCAATATGGCCGCCATGTTGTCTTCAGCCCATTGTATAAGCGCATCCAAATGGGGCAGCAGAGACAACGCACGAGCTGTCAGCGCGTATTCCACACGTGGAGGCACCTCGGCGTAGGCCTTGCGGCTCACCAGACCGTCCTCTACCAGCATGCGCAGAGTGTTAGCCAGCATCTTCTGCGATATGTCGGGTATGGCGCGGCGCAGGATGTTAAAGCGCGTCGGCGACGGGCGCATGTGCATAGTATAAATTACCAGCAGGGGCCACTTGCCACTGATGCGCGACAGGACATGGCGTATAGGGCAGTCGGGAAACATGTATTCGTCAAAACGTTCTTTGTCCATAAACATCTTTAATGCTATCAGTCCACAAAGGTAACCGAAAATCCCGACATTGCCAAAACAATTAAACTTTGTTAATCTACATAGTGACAATGGCGCGGTATCAGGCATTGGTATCATCCCCGTTACTATCTGACCAAAAGGTGCCTTATTGCAAGGCACGACAAAAAGCTTTACTTTTGCACCGTCATTCAACAACAAACAAAAGGACATTACAATGAAACAGATTGAAAATGTTGCTTCGGCACAAAACTTCAGCGCGGTCAATGTGGGAAAGTTCAACGGACTGTACGACTATGTGATGGAATTGGGATCTGACGCCAAGATACAAGGCAAGGTGTTCTGCGGCTCGGCCATTGGCGCGACTGGCGGCGAGTTTTCGTTCCAATCATTCATGCCCGGCACGGAGACCGGTTTCCTGCACATGCATAAGAAACACGAAGAGCTGTATTTCTTCCTTTCGGGCGAAGGAGAGTTTCAAGTTGACGGCAAAGTGTTTCCCGTAACCGAAGGTACGGTAGTAAGGGTGGCACCGGCCGGTGAACGGTCAGTGCGCAACAACGGCACGTGCCCACTCGTGATGCTATGCGTGCAATACAAGGCCGGCACGTTTACTGATGAAGACGCTGCCGACGGCATCATTATGGACAAACCGGTCAAATGGTGACAACAAAAATGGAAAGTGAAAAATCCACATGAACGGATATGGATTTTTCACTTTTCACTTTTCTCTTTTGCCTTAAATCATTAATTTTGCAGAATAATTTTTCTGCAGAATGAGAACAGCACTGTTATTGGCCGCGGCAGCCTCGTCGTGCCTGACCGGCGGCAGAGCCGCCGCAGGGGGGCAAGACGGATTGCCGACAATCAATCCCATGGCCGTTTATACTACTGAAAACGGCGAGGAGGAGAGCGACGACTTCTCGGGCGACGCGCCGCTGGCGGCGCGCTTCGAGGCACGCGCCGACGGCACGGCCGGATACGAGGCGGCCTACGAATGGCGCTTCACGCTGGAGGGCGAAGCCGAGCCTTACCTCGTAAGGCATGAGGAGAACACCGGCTACACGTTCACCCGGGCCGGAACGCATCTCATAGAGCTTTACGCCACATTCGTCAACCGTGGCGACACCATCGCCTACACCGCCGCCTACTGGGCGGAGCGCGGCCCACTGCGCGCCACCGTGAGCGAGAGCCGCCTGGAGATGCCCAACGCCTTCTCGCCAAACGGCGACGGCCTGAACGACGTGTACCGCGCGAAGAGCGGATACAGGTCGATTGTGGAGTTTCACGCCGCAATTTTCAACCGATGGGGGCATAAGCTGTATGAATGGGACGATCCTGCCGGCGGATGGGACGGAACGTCTGGCGGACACGACGTGGCTCAGGGCGTGTACTTCATGCAGGTAAGAGCCAAGGGGGCCGACGGCAAAACGTACAACATCAGGCGCGACGTGAACCTGCTGCGCGGATACACGGAGAATGAAAAATGAAAAGGGAAAAGGGGAAAAATCAAGAAATATGTCGGAAAACAAGATAAGCGTGCTGGGCGCACGCGTGCACAACCTGAAGAACATCGACGTGGACATACCGCGCGGCAGCCTCACCGTGATAACGGGGCTGAGCGGCTCGGGCAAGTCGTCGCTGGCCTTCGACACGATTTACGCCGAGGGGCAGCGGCGCTACATAGAGACGTTCTCGGCTTACGCGCGCAACTTCCTCGGCGGAATGGAGCGTCCCGACGTCGACAAGATAACGGGCCTGAGCCCCGTGATAAGCATCGAACAGAAGACCACCAACAGGAATCCGCGCTCAACCGTGGGCACCACCACCGAGATATACGACTACCTCCGCCTGCTCTACGCCCGGGCCGGCACGGCCTACAGCTACGCCACGGGCGAGGAGATGGTGAAATACACTGAGGAGGACGTGCTGCGCATGATACACGCGCGCTACAGCAGCAAGCCCATATTCATACTGGCCCCGCTGGTGCGCAACCGCAAGGGGCACTACCGAGAACTGTTCGAGAGCATGCGCCGTAAGGGATACCTGCACGTGCGTGTTGACGGCGTGGTGGAGGAGATAACGCGCGGAATGAAGACCGACCGCTACAAGAACCACAACATAGAGGTGGTGATAGACACAAGCTGCGCGTGCGGGACAAGGACGACGAGCGGCTCAGGAAGAGCGTGGCCGCCGCAATGAAGCAGGGCGACGGCCTGCTGATGATAATGGAAAAGGACTCGGGCGAGGCGAAGTATTACAGCAAGCGCCTGATGTGCCCCACGACGGGCGTGTCTTACGGCGACCCGGCGCCCAACAAGTTCTCGTTCAACTCGCCCGAGGGAGCATGTCCGCGCTGCAAGGGTCTGGGCTACGTCAACCGGATCGACCTTGTGAAGGTGATTCCCGACACGCTCTCCATCCGCAAGGGGGCGATTGTGCCCTTGGGCAAATACAAGAACCAGATGATATTCTGGCAGATAGAAGCCCTGCTCGACAGGCACGGATGCACGCTGGACACGCCAGTGAAAGACATCCCCGAGGAGGCGATGGGCGAGATACTCTACGGCTCGATGGAGAACGTGCGCATAAGGAAGGAGCTGGTGCACACGTCGAGCGACTACTTCGTCGAGTTCGACGGCGTGGTGAAATACCTGCAGAGCGTCATGGACAACGACGACAGCGCAAGCGGGCAGAAGTGGGCCGACCAGTTCCTGAGCGTGTGCCAATGCCCCGAGTGCCACGGCCAAAGGCTCAACCGCGAATCCCTGTCATACCGCATCTGGGACAAGAACATATCCGAAGTGGCCTCGATGGACATAGCCGAGCTGAAATCATGGCTGGCCGAGGCGCAGACACATCTGACCGACCGGCAGCGGCGCATTGCCGACGAGATAATAAAGGAGATTGTGACACGCATCGACTTCATGCTTGAAGTAGGACTCGACTACCTCTCGCTCAACCGCCAGTCGGCCACGCTCTCGGGCGGCGAGAGCCAACGGATAAGGCTTGCCACGCAAATAGGCTCCCAGCTCGTCAACGTGCTCTACATCCTCGACGAGCCGAGCATAGGCCTGCACCAGCGAGACAACGACCGGCTGATAAAGTCGCTCAAAGAGCTGCGCGACCTGGGCAACACCGTCATCGTGGTAGAGCACGACAAGGACATGATGCTCAACGCCGACTACATCGTGGACATAGGCCCCAAGGCCGGACGCAAGGGCGGCGAAGTGGTGTTCCAAGGCACACCGCAGGAAATGCTGAAGACGCACACCGTCACCGCACAATACCTCAACGGCGAGATGAGGATCGAAGTGCCCAAGAAGCGGCGCCAAGGCAACGGCAAGAGCATCACTCTGCGCGGGGCACGGGGCAACAACCTGAAACACGTTGACGTAGAGTTCCCCCTCGGCAAGTTGATTGTAGTTACAGGCGTCAGTGGGTCGGGCAAATCCACCTTGATAAACGAGACCCTCCAGCCCATATTAAGCCACCACTTCTACCGTTCGCTGAAAGAGCCAATGCCGTATGACTCGATTGAAGGCTTGGAATATATCGACAAAGTAGTAAACGTTGACCAAAGTCCGCTCGGGCGCACACCACGCTCCAACCCTGCGACTTACACCGGAGTATTCAGCGACATACGCTCGCTGTTCGTCAACCTGCCCGAAGCCAAGATACGCGGATACAAGCCCGGACGCTTCTCGTTCAACGTCAAGGGCGGACGGTGCGAGACCTGCGGAGGCAACGGATACAAGACCATAGAAATGCGCTTCCTGCCAGACATCATGGTGCCCTGCGAGGCGTGCCACGGCAAACGGTACAACCGCGAGACGCTGGAAGTAAGATACAAGGGCAAAAGCATTGCAGACGTGTTGGACATGACAATCAACCAGGCCGTGGAATTCTTTGAAAACATACCCGACATACTGCGCAAGATAAAGACGATACAAGACGTCGGCCTGGGATACATCAAGCTGGGACAACCCTCGACAACGCTCAGCGGAGGCGAAGCCAGCCAGCGCGTAAAAAGCTCGCCACAGAACTGAGCAAACGCGACACGGGCAAGACCATGTACATTCTCGACGAGCCGACCACCGGCCTGCATTTCGAGGACATACGGATACTGATGAACGTGTTGCAAAAACTTGTAGACCGCGGCAACACCGTGATAATAATAGAACACAACCTCGACGTAATCAAGCTGGCCGACCACATCATAGACATGGGGCCCGAAGGCGGACGCGGAGGCGGACTCGTCCTGTCAACCGGAACCCCAGAAGAAGTGGCCATGAGCGACAAAGGATTCACCCCTGTCTTCCTAAGGAAAGAACTGGGCATTTAAACGAAACGGCGTGAGACGCACATTTGCATCCCACGCCGCTTTTTGCCAGCCAACGTGAAAATCACAACGCATCAGTGGCGAAACGCTCGTCAAAATAACAAAGCGCCGCACCTATGGCCGTGCAGAACTCGGAATACTCCGGTATGATAAGCTTCACGCCATACAGCTTCTCAATCGGAGGAAACACCATGCGGCACTGCGGAAGCAACGTAAGGTTGCCTATCATCACATACTCGCGGATGTCGCTTCCTATCGACGCAAGCACTGCCGACTGCCCTACAGACTGAAGCACAGTCCATATCAGCCCTATCGCGATGTCCTCACGCGAAGCGTCGCTCTTGGCGTTGCCGAACAGCGAGGCGACAGCCGTCATCGGCAACCCAGGCAACGGCTTGGCGCTTATGTCCCCTATCCTCAGGTTTATTTTCGACACGCTGCCCTGTATCGCCATCTCAGACACGGTCCGTATGTCATCCGTCTTGAGCAACAGCCGCGACAGTCCCTGCAACGTCCCACCACCGATGCCGATGCCCCCGATATGCTCGATTGTGTCGCCGTCACAACGTATGAGAGACGTGCCCGTGCCCATGCTGACCACTATGATATGGTCCTTGCCCGACACATGGCGCGCGCCAAGGCCGTCGGCGACAAACTCGCCAGCCTTGTCCCGTAGGCAAGCCGTACACAGGCTTGCCGATATACGCCGAGCCGACGCCCGTAAGCATGACATGCTCCACGTCAGAAAGCTGTATCCTGTTGTCATACAGATACTTGCCGAATGCACCGTAAAGCGACGTCACAGGGTCTGTGGCTTTTATTCGCATCGGCGAGACCACCCTGCCATTGGATATGCCGACAATCTTCGTAGTGCTTATGCCTACGTCTATGCCTATGACTATTCCCATACTTTCCTGATTGTTTTAAAGTTAAGACCGGCTGCAAAGGTAGGCATTATTATCGACAAACACAAAAATAACACTGATTTTACTGAAAAACAAATGAAAAGCCGCAACCTCATATTGCACGAGATTGCGGCTTTATTGCGACGGTACAATCAGTAACCGTTTAGTTCTTAACTTTCTCTACAATCGCCTTGAACGCCTCAGGATTGTTTACAGCGAGGTCTGCAAGCACCTTGCGGTTGATCTCGATGCCGGCCTTATGGAGAGCGCCCATCAACGTAGAGTAGCTCATGTTCTCAAGGCGTGCGGCAGCATTGATACGCTGTATCCACAACGAACGGAACACACGCTTCTTGTTGCGGCGGTCACGGTAAGCGTAAGTCAAACCCTTCTCCCAAGTGTTCTTGGCTACTGTCCAAACATTCTTCCTTGCTCCGAAATATCCACGGGTAAGTTTAAGAATTCTCTTTCTCCTTGCTCTTGAAGCAACGTGATTTACTGATCTTGGCATAGTTTTTTTCCCTTTAATTAATTAGACATAGATTAACGGAGACGGAGCAAGTCTCTCACCTGCTTCATGTTGTCATGGTCAACCAGTGTTGAACCAAGCAAGTTACGCTTCTGTTTCTTTGTTTTCTTAGTCAGGATGTGACTGTGGTAAGCGTGATGTCTCTTAATCTTACCTGTGCCGGTGAAGCTAAATCTCTTCTTCGCACCGGAATTTGTCTTTTGCTTTGGCATTTTTTTAATTTTTAGTTATTGTTATTACAGCTGTGGCAACGTATATACCAGGACGTTACGCACATATTATCAGTCATTTTATCATTCGGCGTCATTGCCCTCGTTGAGTTTCTTCAATGCGTCGGCGCCGTTCTTCGCATTAGCGAACAGGCCGCCTCCTGCCGGCATTGCGTCGGCTTCTTCAGCCGCCGACTGCGCCTTGGCCTCGGCCTCACGGCGCTCACGATCCATCTTCTGCTGACTCTTCTTTGCCACTCCGGCTTTCTTCGGACTCAGGTAAAGAAACATCTTCTTGCCCTCAAGAGCCGGCATCTGCTCCACCTTGCCATATTCCTCCAAGTCGTTGGCAAAGCGCAGCAACAGCACTTCTCCCTGCTCCTTGAACAGGATTGAGCGGCCGCGGAAAAACACGAACGCACGCACCTTGTTACCTTCCTCGAGGAACTCCTTGGCATGCTTCAGCTTGAAATTGTAGTCGTGGTCGTCAGTCTGTGGCCCGAACCTGATTTCCTTAACTTCCTGCTTAACCTGCTTCGCCTTCAGTTCCTTGGCACGCTTTTTCTGCTGGTAAAGGAACTTGCTGTAGTCGATGAGACGGCAAACGGGAGGTTGCGCATTCGGCGATATCTCTACGAGATCCACTCCTTGGCTGCGTGCCATGTCCAATGCCTGGCGTGTTGGTACTACTGTCGAACCGTTATCGCTTACGATGCGGACTTCTTTTACGCGAATCTGCTCATTCACGCGGTAATAATTCTTTTTGTCGTTCTTCATCAACTGTTTTTACGGATGTTTTATGAAAATCGGTTGCAAAGTTACTATAAATCAGCCAACCAACAAAACTTTTACTTAAATAAATTAAGAATTAAGAGTTAAGAATTAAGAAAACATGCTTCACCATAACAAAACAGCACTGCATTATCTCTTAATTCCCAACTCTTAATTCTAAACTATTGATTCCGAATCAGCCAATGGCCTTCAGTTGCTCCGCAACCTCGTCATTGATCTTCTTTGCAAAATCTTCCTTGCTCATTGTTCCCTGGTCGCCCTGGCCTTGCTTCCTTACGGCTACAGAACCGTCGGCCTGCTCCTTCTCGCCCACAACTACCATGTAAGGCACGCGCTTCATCTCGTTGTCGCGTATCTTGCGGCCTATCTTCTCATTGCGGTCGTCAATGATGGCGCGCACACCAACAGTGTCGAAATACTTGGCCAGCTGACGGGCATAGTCGTTGTACTTCTCGCTGATTGGCAGTATTGCCACCTGGTCGGGCGTAAGCCACAAGGGGAAGTGGCCTGACGTATGCTCGATAAGCACGGCCGTGAAGCGCTCCAGCGAACCGAACGGTGCACGGTGAATCATCACGGGCGTCTTCTTCGTGTTGTCCTCCGCGGTGTATTCCAGCTTGAAACGCTCCGGCAGGTTGTAGTCCACCTGTATCGTGCCGAGCTGCCAGCGGCGGCCTATGGCATCCTTCACCATGAAGTCGAGCTTGGGGCCGTAGAAGGCAGCCTCGCCATATTCTATCTTTGCGTTCAGTCCTTTCTCCTTGCAAGCGTCGATGATGGCCTGTTCTGACTCTGCCCAAACCTCGTCAGAGCCGATGTACTTCTCGTGGTCGTTGGGGTCGCGGAGCGAAATCTGGGCCTCGAAGTTGTCGAAGTGGAAGATGGAGAACACCGTGTGGATGATGTCCATCACGCGCAGGAACTCGTCCTTCACCTGGTCGGGGCGGCAGAAGATGTGGGCATCGTCTTGCGTGAAGGAGCGCACGCGGGTCAGGCCGTGCAGCTCGCCGCTCTGCTCGTAGCGGTAAACCGTGCCGAACTCGGCTATGCGCAGCGGCAGGTCTTTGTAAGAGCGCGGCTTCCAGGCGAACACCTCGCAGTGGTGGGGGCAGTTCATTGGCTTGAGCATATACTCCTCGCCCTCCTCCGGGGTGTGGATGGGCTGGAACGAGTCCTTGCCGTAGTGGGCGTAGTGGCCGCTGGTCACGTAGAGGTTCTTGCTGCCTATGTGCGGCGTTATCACCTCCTTGTAGCCGTAGCGGGTCTGTATCTTGCGGAGCATGTCCTGCATGCGCAGGCGCAGCTCGGTGCCTTTGGGCAGCCAGATGGGCAGGCCCTTGCCCACGCGCTCGGAGAACATGAACAGTTCCATCTCCTTTCCTATCTTGCGGTGGTCGCGCTTCTTGGCCTCCTCGAGCATGGCAAGATACTCGTCGAGCATCTTCTTCTTGGGGAAGGTGATGCCGTAGATGCGCGTCATCTGCTCGCGCTTCGCGTCGCCGCGCCAGAAAGCTCCGGCCACGCTGGTTATCTTGATGGCCTTGATGGCGCCCGTGCTCATTATGTGGGGGCCTTTGCAGAGGTCGGTGAAGTTGCCCTGCGTGTATGTAGTGATCTCGCCGTCGGCCAAATCCTGCTCGATGTGCTCGCACTTGTATTCCTGACCGTCAGCCTTGAACTCCGCCAGTGCGTCGGCCTTTGATATCTCCTTGCGCACCACGGGTTCGTCCTTCGAAGCCAGCTCCTTCATCTTCTGCTCGATTTTGGGGAAGTCGCTCTCCTTTATCACGTCGCCATCCTTGGGCATCACGTCATAGAAAAAGCCGTTCTCCACGGCCGGGCCGAAGCCGAACTGTATGCCGGGATAAAGCTCTTGCAGAGCCTCGGCCAGCAGGTGGGCGGATGTGTGCCAGAAGGCGTGCTTGCCCTCCTCGTCTTCCCACTTGTAAGCTCTATCTTCGCATCCTCATTGATGGGGCGGTTCAGCTCCACCGTCTCACCGTTAACGCCGCAGGCAAGCACGTTGCGAGCCAACGCGGGCGATATGCTTTCGGCAATCTGAAGTCCCGTCACGCCCTGTTCGTACTCACGCACAGAGCCGTCGGGAAATGTAATTTTAATCATGATATCTCCGTTTTTAATCTTTTGGCTGCAAAATTACTGTTTTCTTTTGAATTAAAGAACATCAGACCCGTTTTTTTCGTAAATAACGACGGAGGTGACAATTTGTTCACGACTGTGACATTATGTTTTATTTTTATCGACATCAGTGTCATACTGATTTTCATTAACGTCGATATCTGGCGGCCTGTCTATGGTTTTTCTGATCCGGATGCATTTTCGGCGGTTTTTTGTGTGCAATTGTAAGCTGCTGACAATGGCAACGTTAAGCAGGAAAGAAGGCGGAGTGTGCAATGTTTTGCACCGTTATTATACGCAAAACGCCGTCAAAACGTGGTGTTTTGACGGCGTTTGGAGGTGTTGTCGGCGGCTTTTCGCATGCGAAAAGACCGTCTTTAGCAATGCAAAAGGCCGTTAACAAGGCGACAGTTTGCGGCAAACAAGAATGTCGATGACGGCTTTTTGCCATAAAACGGGATGTCTATCGTAGCCCGTTCTCCTATTTCATGCCTTTTGGCAGACATTCTCAAAGTGACGTTTTGACACATTGTCACATGCTTTCAGTTGCGTTTTGTCATTTGCGATGACAACGTTAAGCAATGCGCCTTAGAGCTTGTCATAGCACGCCTTTCATCGAAAGGGATATGCGGTTGCGCTTGCGGTCAACCTCGACGACGCGAACTTTGACATGCTGGTGCAGGCTTCACTACGGATGTCGGGTCGGATACGTAGCGGTCGGCAAGTTGCGATATGTGTACAAGCCCGTCCTGATGCACGCCTATGTCGACGAAAGCACCGAAGTTGGTGATGTTGGTCACGATGCCCGGCAACACCATACCCTCGCGCAGGTCGTCAACGGTGCGCACGCTGTCGTCGAACGAAAACTCCTCGGCCTGCCCGCGCGGGTCGCGCCCAGGCTTGTCAAGTTCATGCATTATGTCGGTCAAAGTGGGCATGCCCACCGTGCCGCTGACATACCGGCGCAGGTCTATGGCCTCACGCTTGCCCTTGTCGGCTATCAGTTCGGCCACGGTGCAGCCGCTGTCTTTGGCCATTTGCTCCACTATCTTGTAGCTCTCTGGGTGTACGGCGGTGTTGTCCAGCGGATTGGCCGCGCCCTGTATTCGCAGGAAACCAGCGCACTGCTCGTAGGCGGCGTGGCCGAGGCGCGGCACTTTCAGCAGTTGGCTGCGTCGTGTGAACGCGCCGTTGGCCTTGCGGTAGTCAACGATGTTCTGCGCCAGCACGGGGCCTAGTCCGCTAACGTAAGTCAGCAGGTGCTTGCTGGCCGTGTTCAGGTTGACACCCACGGAGTTGACACAGCTCTCAACGGTCATGTCAAGGCTGCGCTTCAGCTTCGTTTGGTCAACGTCGTGCTGGTATTGCCCCACGCCGATGCTCTTGGGGTCGAGCTTCACGAGTTCGGCCAGCGGGTCCATAAGCCGCCGCCCAATGCTCACCGCCCCACGCACGGTGACATCCTTGTCGGGGAACTCCTCGCGCGCGATTTTTGACGCAGAGTACACCGACGCACCGTCTTCGCTCACCACAAACACGGGCACGGGCTTGCCGTCTGCCTGTTTCAGCGCGAGCCGCTTGACGAAGGCTTCTGTCTCGCGGCTGGCCGTTCCGTTGCCTATCGCTATCGCTTCGATGCCGTATTTCAATGCCATCTCATTCACTCGCGCAGCCGCATCGGCAGCATGTTGCGCTTTTGAGGCTTGCAGGCAGAAGTCGGGGAATATCGCCTCGTGGTGGGTAAGGTTGCCTTGGGTGTCGAGGCAAACCACCTTGCAGCCTGTGCGGAAGCCCGGGTCGATGGCCATGACACGCTTTTGACCCAATGGAGCGGCAAGCAGCAGTTGCCTGAGGTTGTCGGCAAACACCCTTATGGCTTCGTCGTCGGCACGTTCTTTGGCCGCCGAAGCAAACTCGGTCTCTATCGACGGCTTAAGCAACCGCTTGTAAGCGTCAGCCACAGCTTCGCCAACCAGTTCGGAGCAACGTCCTCGCCCCCTGACGTATTGACTCTTGAGCCTATCCGCACATCCTTCATCGTCAGGCGAAATGCTCACACGTAACACGCCTTCGGCCTCGCCGCGGCGCATGGCGAGCATCCTGTGCGACGAGCATCTGCGCAGCGGTTCGGAGAAGTCGAAATAGTCTGAGTATTTTGCAGCCTCGTCGGTCTCGGCCTTGGCCTTCACCACTTTCGATGTTATCACAGCCTCGCGCCTGAACGCCGAGCGGACGGTTTGCCGTGCGCGCTCGTCCTCGTTCACGTTTTCGGCTATGATGTCTTGCGCCCCCTTAATGGCCTCGTCGGTATTTTTCACATCTCCTATGACGAATCGCCTTGCCGCATTTTCAGGATCTTGCCCGCGTTGCAGCATGATTATCGCAGCCAACGGCTCCAGTCCCCGTTCCCTAGCCACCTGCGCCCGTGTGCGCCTTTTCGGCTTGTATGGCAGGTAGATGTCCTCCAATTCGGCCGCGTCCCAGCACTCTTCTATGCGTTTTGACAGTTCAGGCGTCATCTTCCCCTGCTCCTCGATTGTCTTGGTGATGGTCTCCTTGCGCTTGGCCATGTCGCTTAGGCGACCGCAAAGTTCGCTGATGCCGGCTATTTGCACCTCGTCAAGGCCGCCTGTCAGTTCCTTCCTGTAGCGGCTGATGAACGGTATGGTGCATCCTGAGCCTAACAACTGGAGCGTGTTTTCCACATCGCGCTGAGGCAGGTTTAATACTTTTGATATTCTTTCGGTAAACTGGTTCATTGCTGTTTCTTTGTTTATTTCGCTGCAAAAATACGCTTTTTAGGGCAAAGCGGTTAATGGTTGACTAAAAAAGAAGCATGCGTGAAGCATCGTGGTCTTTATGAAATTAGAATCCGGATGAAACGTTACAAAAAACAAGAGGCCGCCTAACATTAAGGCAACCTCTTGTTTTTATAGTGAAAATACTGCTTCTTATTTGTATTCGCTCCACGCCTTTATGTCAATGTCGTCAAGCTTTACACGACAGAAAGCATTGATAAAGGCCGAGGCAAGACGGCTGTTTGTAATGAGCGGCACGTTGAGGTCAATGGCGGCCCTACGTATCTTGTAGCCGTTTGAAAGCTCGCTGACAGTGAGATCCTTGGGAATGTTTACCACAAGGTCTATCTCGTGGCGGTGCAGCATGTCTATGGCCTGCGGATGCTTGTCGGAATCAGAAGGCCAGTAAACCATAGTATTCTCCACCCCGTTCTCCGTCAAGAACTTTGAAGAACCCAGCGTGGCGTATATCTTGTAACCATTCTTGACAAGCTGGCGCGCAGCGTCGAGCGTCTCGGCTTTCTGCTTGGGACCGCCAGTGGAGAGCAATATGTTCTTCTCTGGTATGCGCTGTCCAACGGAAAGCATGCTCTTGAGGAGAGCGGTGTTGGTGTCATCACCAAGACAACCCACCTCGCCGGTAGAGGCCATGTCGACTCCGAGCACGGGGTCGGCCTTTTGCAGACGGTTGAATGAGAACTGGCTAGCCTTTATTCCGACATAGTCAAGATCGAAGAGATCCTTGCCTGGACGCTCAACCGGCAAACCCAGCATTACCTTGGTGGCAAGCTCAATGAGGTTTATCTTAAGCACCTTGCTGACAAACGGGAACGAACGCGAGGCACGCAGATTGCACTCGATGACTTTAATGTCGTTGTCTCGCGCAAGGAACTGTATGTTGAACGGACCGCAGATATGGAGTTCCTGGGCAATCCTGCGGCTTACACGCTTGATGCGGCGTATGGTCTCGCAATAAAGCTTTTGCGGAGGGAACTGTATGGTTGCATCGCCAGAATGCACACCGGCAAACTCGATGTGCTCGCTTATGGCATAGGCTATTATCTCACCGTCGCGTGCCACGGCGTCCATCTCTACCTCCTTGGCATGCTCGATGAACTGGCTGACCACAACGGGATGGTCTTCTGACACGTTGGCGGCAAGCTTGAGGAAGCGCTCCAACTCGTCATTGTTGGAGCATACGTTCATCGCCGCACCTGAGAGAACATATGACGGACGGACGAGAACGGGGAAGCCAACGCGGTCGATGAACCGCTGTATGTCGTCCATTGAGGTCAACGCGCTCCATTCGGGCTGGTCTATGCCGTTGCGGCCGAGCATCGACGAGAACTTGGCGCGGTCCTCGGCATTGTCAATGTCTTTGGCCGATGTGCCGAGAATCGGCACGTTCTGCGCATCAAGACGCATGGCAAGATTGTTGGGTATCTGTCCGCCAGTAGACACTATCACGCCGTGAGGACACTCAAGGTCGATAATGTCCATGACGCGCTCAAAGGTAAGCTCGTCGAAATAGAGGCGGTCGCACATGTCGTAGTCTGTAGACACGGTCTCGGGGTTGTAGTTTATCATGACAGAGCGCCATCCCTGCTTGCGGATTGTGTCAAGGGCCTGCACGCCACACCAGTCAAACTCCACGGAGCTGCCTATGCGGTATGCGCCTGAACCGAGCACGATGATGGAACGCTTGTCGCGCTCAAAGGCAATGTCGCTCTTCACGCCGGCATAAGTCACATACAAGTAGTTTGTCTGCGCCGGATACTCAGCCGCCAGAGTGTCAATCTGCTTGACAACGGGCAGTATGCCGTAAGTCTTGCGCAGCTGGCGGATTACAAGGCCCGCCTTGGTCATGTTGCCAAGCTCATTCTCGAGTCCCACGGCACGTGCTATCTGGAAATCGGTAAAGCCGTAAACCTTGGCCGTGCGCAGCAAATCCTTGTCAAGCACGTTGACACTCTTGCAACGCTTCAGAGCCTCGTCTATGTCTATGATATGCTTCAGCTTGTAAAGGAACCACTTGTCAATCTTTGTCAGCTCATGAATCTGGTCTATGGTGTAGCCGCGGTGCATAGCCTTGGAGATGACGAACACACGGTTGTCTGTGGGATCGCGCAGAGCCTCGTCGATGTCGGCTATCTCCAGTTCTTTGTTCTCGACAAAACCGTGCATGCCCTGCCCTATCATGCGCAAGCCCTTCTGTATGGCCTCCTCGAAGTTGCGGCCTATGGCCATAACCTCGCCTACGGATTTCATCGACGAGCCAAGCTCACGGTCAACTCCGCGGAACTTGCTCAGATCCCAACGCGGTATCTTGCACACAACATAGTCCAACGCTGGTTCAAAGAATGCGCTGGTAGTCTTAGTAACAGAGTTTTTCAGTTCAAACAGACCATAACCCAAGCCTAACTTGGCGGCAACAAACGCAAGCGGATAGCCGGTAGCTTTTGACGCAAGAGCCGAACTGCGGCTCAAACGTGCATTGACTTCGATGACGCGATAGTCCTCGCTCTTCGGGTCGAAAGCATACTGCACATTGCATTCGCCCACAATTCCGATGTGGCGTATTATCTTGATTGACAATGCGCGAAGCTTGTGATACTCGCTGTTGGTGAGCGTCTGTGACGGGGCGATGACAATGCTTTCACCAGTATGGATGCCAAGGGGGTCAAAGTTTTCCATATTGCAGACCGTTATGCAGTTGTCATAACGGTCGCGCACTACTTCATATTCTATCTCCTTCCAGCCTTTAAGGCTCTTCTCGACGAGTACCTGAGGCGAAAAAGAGAACGCCTTTTCAGCCAGACGGTCAAGCTCCTCCTCGTTGTCGCAAAAGCCACTACCCAAGCCTCCCAGTGCATAGGCGGCACGGATGATGACAGGATAGCCCAGTTCGGCCGCAGCTTTTCGCGCTTGCTCAATGTTCTCGCAAGCCTCGCTCTTGATGGTCTTCACGTCTATCTCGTTCAGACGCTCGACAAAAAAGCTCGCGGTCTTCAGTATCCATGATGGCCTGTACCGGAGTGCCAAGCACACGGACTCCATACTTTTCAAGAACTCCGCTCTTGTAAAGGCTCCACGCCACAGTTTAGCGCGGTTTGTCCTCCAAATGACAGAAGAATGCCGTCCGGACGCTCCTTCTCAATCACACGCTCTACAAAATACGGTTGAACCGGAAGGAAATATATCTGGTCTGCCACACCTTCAGAGGTCTGCACCGTAGCGATGTTGGGATTGATGAGCACCGTCTCAACACCCTCTTCCCTCAAAGCCTTCAATGCCTGCGAACCGGAATAGTCGAATTCGCCGGCCTCACCAATCTTCAATGCTCCCGAACCGAGAAGCAACACTTTCTTTATATCGTTGTATTTCATTTCGATAAAATTAGAAGGTTTCTTTTATTGTATTTACACAGGCACCGCTTATTTCAGCGTATCCACGAACTTGTCAAACATGAATTCCGTATCCACTGGGCCCGAGCAAGCCTCGGGATGGAACTGACTGGAGAACCAAGGATTCACCTTATGACGTATCCCTTCGTTGCTGCCATCATTCATGTTCACGAACAATTCTTCCCAATCACTGCCAAGAGTTGAACCGTCAACGGCATAACCATGATTCTGGCTGGTTACATAACAATGCTCGGTGCCAACGAGACGCACCGGCTGATTGTGGGAACGGTGGCCGTACTTCAACTTGTAGATCTTGGCTCCGCCGGCCTTGGCCAACAGTTGGTTGCCCATGCATATTCCACATATGGGCTTGGCGGAAATGTTCATCTGCTTGCGTATCACATTCACTGCGTCTTCACACATGTCAGGGTCGCCGGGGCCATTGGCAAGGAACAATCCGTCAAAGTCCATGCCTGTATAGTCATAATTCCATGGCACACGTATCACCTCCACACCACGACGCACCAGACACCTTATTATATTATTCTTAACACCACAGTCAACAAGCACGACCTTCTTTCCTGCGCCTTCATTATAACGGATTATCTGCTTACAGCTTACCTGGTCGACAAAGTTCACACCTTCATAATCGGCAGTAGGAATGTTGTCCGGCTCGTCGTCAAACAATATCTTGCCCATCATGACTCCATGTTCACGCAACACCTTTGTAAGCTCACGCGTATCAATGCCCGTCACTCCCGGGACATGCTCACGCTTTAACCATTCGGCCAAACTCTCCACCGCATTCCAGTGACAATAGCACTCACTGTAATCGGCCACGATTATTGCCGACGCATATATCTTGTCACTTTCCATGAACGTGGCAATACCGTCAGGCTCAACCGTAAACGGCGGCACTCCGTAATTACCGACAAGCGGATATGTCAGCACCATAAGCTGACCGGCATAAGACGGGTCGGTAAGGCTTTCTGGGTAACCCATCATAGCCGTATTGAACACAACCTCGCCCGCCACCGGACAATCATATCCGAATGACTTTCCATGGAACTTTGTTCCATCTTCAAGTACTAAAGTTACGTTTCTCATTTTCTGTCGTGCTTAATGTATAATATTTTATGAAAAGCCAAAAGACATTCGTCTAAAAGCCAGGTTATCTATAAAAAAGCCCATGGACGGCACAAGTGCCTGCCGTGGGCCATTCTTCCACTAAAACTTCTGCTCAAACTGATAAACATTTTCCACATACCTGATAAATGCCTGATTGACAAGCTTCACACCACCAGGCGTAGGATAATTACCCGTAAAATACCAATCGCCCTTATGATTTGGTATGGCCTCATGCAAGCCCTCGATAGACTGGAAAACTAATTCCACCGGCGTAGCCATACCGTCAGGACGGAGCATCTCTATTATCTTCTTGTTGATTTCATCAACCGTAAACGGCTTATATATGTCGCGGACACAGTTTTTCATCTCGCCCTTAGGCTTTTTCAACTCTTCCTTGCACTTATTGTAAGTATCCTCGATAAGCTGGTACATACCCCTATCCTTCAACAATTCGATGGTGGCACGGAACACGCAAAACTCTTCCAAACTTGGCATGTCTATTCCATAATAGTCTGGGTAACGTATCTGCGGCGAACTGCTCACTATCACGATTTTCTTAGGATGCAAGCGGTCAAGTATCTTCAATATGCTCTCTTTCAACGTTGTGCCACGCACAATGCTGTCATCAATTATTACAAGGTTGTCCTCATAAGGAACGAGCGACTCGTAGGTAACATCGTATACATGCGATGCCAAGTCGTTACGAGAAGCACCTTCCGTAATGAACGTGCGCAGCTTGATGTCTTTCCATGCCACCTTCTCGCTCCTTACATACTGATGAAGCAAATGTTCCAATTCATCATAAGAAGGCTTGTGGTCCATGTCCATTATCAGCTTTATCTTCTGCTCATTAATGTAACGCTTGAATCCGCCAAGCATCCCATAAAATGCGACTTCGGCCGTGTTGGGGATAAACGAGAACACGGTGTGCTCCGTGTCATAACCTACGGCCTTAAGAATCGAGCCTGTAAGCTGCTCGCCCAACTTCTTCCGCTCCTTATAAATATCCCTGTCAGAACCACGGCTGAAGTATATACGCTCGAAAGAGCACTTGCAATCACCGCGCTGTTCAAGTATCCTTTCTACGGAAGTATCGCAATTCTTCTTGACAATCAAGGCACAACCGGGCTCAAGCTCATTAATGTCGTCACATTCCAATCCAAACGTTGTCTGCAATACTGGACGCTCGCTGGCAACAACCACAATCTCGTCGTTCTTATACCAAAAGGCGGGACGAATACCCCACGGGTCACGCATTGAAAACATCTCACCACTGCCCGTAATTCCACACATGACATATCCGCCGTCGAAATCAGACATCGTAGACTTCAGCACATTGCTCATCTTTATATTGTCTTCGATGTAACGGGTGATATCCTGATCTTTCAAGCCTTTTTTCCTACCTTCAACAAAATTACGTTCCACCTCACGGTCAAGCCTATGTCCCATGAGTTCCAAGGTTATGTAGCTATCACTGTATATTCTCGGCGACTGTCCCTGTCTAACAAGCTTGTCGAATATCTCATCAATATTCGTCATATTAAAATTGCCGCACAAACACAGATTCTTCGCCCTCCAGTTATTCCTTCGTAAAAACGGATGCACATATGAAAGCCCGCTTTTGCCTGTTGTAGAATAACGGAGATGACCCATATACAACTCACCGGCAAAAGGCAAGTTCTTTTTGGCAAAATCCACGTCTGACAATTGTTTCTGTGTCAGGTTCCTGAATTTTTTTTGTACATTGCCAAATATCTCTGTTATTGCGTTGGAACCTTCCGCACGCTCCCTGAACATATATTCTGAACCTGGAAGCGCATCAAGATTGACACATGCCATACCAGCACCTTCCTGTCCTCTATTGTGCTGTTTTTCCATCATGAGATAGAGCTTGTTCAACCCGAACATCCAAGTTCCATACTTTTGCTGATAATATTCCAATGGCTTAAGCAACCTCACCATTGCAATTCCGCATTCATGCTTTAACGGTTCCATTTATTATAATATTGTTAAAAAATCAACAAACATGTAAAAGTCATTCACTATAGCACACAGAACATCAATTATGGTTTTAAAGCATAAGTCATTCCACTGTAACCGACTTTGCCAAATTTCTTGGCTGATCAACATCCTTACCCTTACATACGGCAATATGATAAGCAAGCAACTGTAATGGAATAGTCGCCAACAAAGGTTCAAGACACTCATGTGTGTCTGGCAGCTCTATTACTTCATCAACGATTTTACTTATTGTCTCATCGCCATTTGTGACCAATGCAATAACCTTACCTTTACGCGCCTTTATCTCTTGTATATTACTCAAAACTTTTTCATACATTGAATTACGCGTTGCTATGACCACTACAGGCATATCCGAGTCAATAAGCGCAATTGGGCCGTGCTTCATCTCCGCGGCGGGATACCCTTCGGCGTGTATATAGCTTATTTCCTTCAACTTCAATGCTCCTTCCAAAGCGACTGGATAATTGTAACCACGGCCCAAATACAAAAAGTTTTTCGCATAAGTAAATATGCGGCTCAATGAGGCAATGCCGTCATTCAAAGCAAGGGTCTCCTCCATTTTCTTCGGAATACAGCTTAACTCCCTTACGATACTATAATAAGCCGAATCGTCCACGGTTCCTTTTGCCTTGCCCAAAGCCAATGCCAACATTGTCAACACTGTAACCTGACCGGTAAAAGCTTTTGTCGACGCCACACCTATTTCAGGACCGACATGAATGTAAGACCCTGTATTCGTTGCTCTTGGTATGCTTGCGCCTATAACGTTGCATATTCCAAAAATAAAAGCACCGCACTGTTTAGCCAACTTTACCGCTGCCAATGTGTCAGCCGTCTCGCCACTTTGAGATATCGCTATAACAACATCGTCACATGTGACAACCGGATGCCTGTATCTGAACTCGCTCGCATATTCAACCTCAACAGGAATCCTGCACAGATTCTCGATGATTTGCTTTCCTATGAGTCCGGCATGCCATGAAGTGCCACATCCTACAATGATTATCCGTTTGGCGGAAAGCAGTTGTTCCTTATAATCTATTACTGCACTCAAGGTGACATTCGTAGCCTCAACATTAATACGCCCACGCATGCAATTGGTTAGGCACTCAGGCTGTTCGAAAATCTCCTTAAGCATAAAATGAGGATAACCGCCTTTTTCTATCTGCCCCAAATCCAAGTCTACGGTCTGTACCTTGGGAAACAGCTCACGATTCAATATACTCACAACCTTCAGGTCTTCACCTTTATTCATGACGGCGATACTTCCGTCGTCAAGATATACGACCTTGTCCGTATATTCAATTATGGGACTCGCATCAGACGCCAAAAAAAACTCGTTGCCTCCAACGCCTATAACCAACGGACTCTGCCTGCATGCTGCAATGATTTGGGTCGGTTCCCGCTTGTCAAGTAAGGCCACTGCATATGCGCCAATGACCTCATGTAAAGCCAACTGCACCGAAGTGAGCAAATCAAGATTCTTCTTCGTCTGGACGTATTCAATCAGCTGCACAAGCACTTCCGTATCCGTATCCGAACGGAACGTAAGTCCCTTTGCCTGCAGCTTTTTCTTCAAATCGGCATAGTTCTCTATTATGCCATTATGTATTATTGCAAGATTCTTAGATTCCGAATAATGCGGATGGGCATTTACAGAGGACGGTTCACCGTGTGTGGCCCAACGTGTATGAGCGATGCCTACAGAGCCAGACACATCCTTATCGCGACAATATGTTAGTATTTTCTTCATAAATGTTAGTGTTGTTATGAAAACGTAAAACTTTGCAAAAATAGTTCTATTTTCCGAGACTTACAAATATTTCACTACTAATACATAAAAAAACCTCTCTTGCTATACCAATAAAGCAAGAGAGGCTCTAACAAATCCTTATACATTAAAACTTAAAATAATTTTTCGCATTGTAATAACTGATGTCTTCAACCATCCTATACAATGCTTCCTTGTCATCCGGCAACAAGCCTTTCTCCACATCATTACCCAACAAATTGCAAAGCAAACGGCGGAAATACTCAGGAAATACTCGTGACGCGGATAAGACAGGAACGAACGGCTGTCGGTCAGCATGCCAACGAAACGGCTTAACAAGCCGAGAACCGACAGAGCATTCATCTGCCTTGTCATTCCATCGAGCTGATCGTTAAACCACCAGCCACTGCCGAACTGAATCTTGCCGGGGCAAGAACCGTCTTGGAAATTGCCCAGCATGGTAGCTATTACCTCATTAGCGCACGGATTCAACGTATATAATATGGTACGCGTGAGTTTGCCTTCCGCATTCAGATGGTCAAGGAAATGGCTCATGGCCTTAGCCGTGTTAAATTCGCCGATAGAATCAAATCCCGTATCAGGACCGAGCTTCTTGTACATAATGCTGTTATTGTCACGTATCGCGCCATAATGGTACTGCTGTGTCCAATCACTGTCATAATCCATTTCCGCAAACACGGTCAACATGCAATGTTTGAACTGACGGATTTCAAGTTCTGAAAGATCTTGTCCACGCATAGCCTTTTCGAAAATTGTCTCTACCTGACTGTCGGTATAAGGCTCATCGTAAAACTCCTCTATGCCATGATCTGACAAACGGCATCCGTTCTCATTGAAGAAGTCATGACGCTTTTGCAATGCGTCCACCAAGTTTTGGAACTTGGATATTGTGACTCCTGCCACTTCGCCCAACTTCGTAACATATTCCGAAAAGTTCTTGGCATTGTCAACAGCCATGGCCTTGTCAGGGCGCCACGCAGGTATCATCTTTATCTCAAAACCGCTTTCCCTCGTCTGCTTATGATATCTCAAGTCGTCAATCGGGTCGTCGGTTGTACATACACATTCAACGTTGTAACGGCGCATAAATCCACGTGCGGTATATTCCGGCTGCTGTAGTTTTTCATTGCATTCGTCATATATCTCGCGAGCCGTCTTCGGACTCAGCAGTTTGTCAATACCGAAAGCGGTCTTCAATTCGAGATGAGTCCAATGATAAAGAGGATTGCGGAACGTATAAGGCACAGTTTCCGCCCACTTCTCAAATTTTTCCCAGTCGCTGGTTTCCGTGCCGGTGCAATACTTTTCATCCACTCCATTTGTGCGCATGGCACGCCATTTATAGTGGTCTCCACCCAGCCAAAGCTCTGTAATACTTTTGAACTTGTGATCATTAGCGACCATTTCAGGAATAAGATGACAATGGTAATCAATGATTGGCATTTTCGCCGCATGATTATGAAATAGATCCTGTGCAGTAGCTGTTTCCAACAGGAAGTTTTCATCCATAAATTTTTTCATGTCTTTGTTTTTCTTTAAAATAGTTAATCAAATTGTAGTTCATTCTTTTTATTTATGCAAATATACAGCATTTTTTTTGATTTCATATTAATTTAAGCTATATTTGCACAAATAAAAAATGTAAATATGGGCGCTTTCGTCAATTCCACGTCTGCAAAACATAAAAACAACCGTGTTCTGTTGATTTATACAGGCGGAACTATCGGTATGGGCAAAAATCCTGTCACAGGTGTGCTTGAACCTCTTGACATGAACCATCTGGTATGTTGCCTTCCTGAACTGGAAATGATAAAGACAGGCATAGACACTTATCAATTTACACAACCCATCGACTCAAGCGACATGTCGCCAAGACTATGGTCGCAAGTTGTACGAATCGTGGCGGAACGATATGACATGTATGACGGCTTCGTCATACTTCACGGTACTGACACAATGGCGTACACGGCCTCCGCATTGTCGTTCATGCTTGAAAATCTCACAAAGCCTGTAATCCTTACCGGAAGCCAGTTGCCAATCAACCAACTGCGTACAGACGGCAAGGAGAATCTTATTACAAGCATCGAGATAGCCTCTGCCGTCCATGATGACGGCACTGCCATCGTCCCGGAAGTGTGCATCTATTTCAGCGGCAAGCTGTTAAGAGGCAACAGGGCGACAAAAACAAACGCCGACGGTTTCAACGCTTTCGAATCATTCAACTTTCCGCATCTAGCCGAAGCCGGAGTAAACATTGTATATAATGAGGAATATATACTTAAGCCTGATTTCAACAAGCCAATGATTCCACATACGGCAATAGACCCGAATGTGGTCGTTTTCTCCTTATTCCCCGGCTTGCAGGAAAACATAATCCGCCATGTGCTTGACGCGCCAGAACTTCGTTCCATTGTAATGCGCAGCTTCGGTAGCGGCAATGCGCCCAAGAAAACATGGCTTACGCGGATTTTGCAACAGGCAAGCCGCCGTGGCGTAACAATAGTAAACATAAGCCAATGCCTCGCCGGAACGGTTGAAATGAACCGTTACGACACAGGCTACCGTCTTAAAAGCACCGGCGTCATAAGCGGATATGACAGCACTGTGGAATGCGCCGTCACAAAGTTAATGTGCCTGCAAGGCAACTATACAGACAATAAAATAGTAAGAAACTTCATGAGCCGCCCTATCTGCGGTGAGATAACTATTTGATTAAAAAAGCACAATTAACTTGCACCCGTCCAATTAAATACTTATCTTTGCAGATAGTTTATTAAACGAAATCATCAAAATAATCATTTTTAGAGTTATAACATTATGGAATTAAAAGGAACAAAAACTGAAAAGAACCTGCAAGAGGCTTTTGCAGGCGAATCACAGGCACGCAACAAGTACACTTACTTTGCATCAAAGGCAAGAAAAGAAGGCTACGAACAGATAGCTGACATCTTTGAAGAAACCGCACGCAACGAGAAAGAACACGCTAAACTGTGGTTCAAGTATCTCGAGGGCGGCGACATAAAGGACACCGCAAGCAATCTTGAAGCAGCTGCAGCTGGCGAAAACTATGAGTGGACTGACATGTACGACCGCATGGCTAAGGAAGCTGACGAAGAAGGCTTTAAGGAAATCGCAGCCAAGTTCCGCATGGTAGCAGCCATCGAGAAGGCTCATGAGGAGCGTTACCGCAAGCTTCTTGGCAACGTACAAGAGGAAAAAGTGTTCTCTAAGGACGGTGATCAATGACAATGTTAAGTTCTTTTTTCCCGTTGGGGCGCTGCAAGTACATGAAGTCTGGGCTATAAAGGTCGTTGGTAATATTAGGAATACAAATGCTCCTTTGCGGTATCTTGCCATATACTATCACATTATCAACCTCATTCATTATATTGTCCTTTTCCAAAGGAGAGTCATACACCACTTTATCATATAAATATTTCTTTGAAGGTTCCGCAACCAACACATTCTTGCCTATCGTCCATTGTAGCACCTCTCCCTTCAAAGAGCCGTCAGCATTGGTAAAGGCGGTTGACTTTGAAGAATAGTTTGCCTGGCGATATTTCACCAAGTTCTGCAAATTCTTTATCTTCCATCCGTTGAATTTGCTGATGAACGCGCTCAATGACGTTTCGTTGATATATCCGTCCAACCGATGCGTCTTTGAATAATTGCAAATAGCGGTATGCAACATAAGCATCGGAATGCTTGTCTGCCGACATGCACGCTTCAAAAACTCATTATAACGCATCTCCTTACCTGCCAAAACATACTGCTGTCCCGCTTGTTGTACGGCAACGGCAACGCCTTCGGCTGTTGTCACTCTCTGACGATTGCTTTGTATGGTCTGGTGTATGAATACATCTTCTGCCAAAATGTCTGGCAATGCGGCCTCTATCTGCCGGTCTATCTCGTTTTGGTAAAACACAATGTACTTTCGGTTGAGCTGCGCCCATAATTCTTTCAATTCATCATAACGGGCCTTACGTATCTTTACCATATCCTTTGCTTCCTTGTTACGGTCTTTCACTTTGCCCGTAACATTGTTAAACTCCGGATATTCGGCAAACAAATCCATTACCTTTGCCTGATTAAGCGCGCGGTCAATATCCAGGACATATTTCTTCTGCTTCAGCTCCATAAGCAGAGCCATCTCATCAACACCACGAAGGGCGGCAACTCTCCGCATCTCGTCAAGGGATATATGTGTAAGATTGCTAACTTGAGAATCTTCATTTATCTCCATAACCAGCCTGTCGGCAAAGTCTCGCTCAGTGAAGTCAACGATGTAATTCAAATAAAATGTTTCGTCCTTCACACGGTTGCCAAACTCATCCACAGGCAGGCGCAATCCGCGTCCCACCTCCTGTAGCTTGCTGTTCTCGCTACCACTACTACGCAATTTGGCTATCGTAAATACGTTCGGATTGTCCCAACCTTCTTTCAGAGTCCATTTTGAGAAAAGGAAGCGGCGCGTATTCAGTTGTCCGTCTTCTGATAAGAACGACAGTAATTCGGCCTTATTATGCAGTATGTCCTCCACTTCTTTCTTTACAGCCTCGTCCGTATCATTGTTGTCTTGTGCGAAGTAGCCTGCACGGCAAGCCGATATGTCGTTTATACTCGCATTAAGGTAAGCAGCATATTCAGGCGTATTTTCTTTTCTGAGTTCAGCCTTCAGTTGCGCCTCTAATAACCGGTCGAACATGTCCCTCAACCATGCGCCGTTGCCGTCGGCATCGCCACGGAACGAGGTTATATCGTCGATAAAGAACAATGCCAATGTCTTTATCCGGCCTTTTTCCCTGTTAAAGTTCTCGCGCTCAGTCTCAAAGTGGCGTTGTATGGCAAGGCGGAGCATACTTTCCTGGTAAGACGAAGTGTAAATATCCACGTCAAACTCGTCGTTCTTGTGCTTCTCCGTTCCGTTGCTCAATACAACCGTGTCTTTTGTCATGCCGGCGATTGTCAGCCCGGTAAGTTCGCTTGTCAGGATTGACAACGAATCTCCAACGCTTAACGTATGGCTCGTTTTGGAAGTCTCGGTTATATGCTGAAAGACTGCCTGCTTCCCGTCTATGCCCAGTATCTTTACCTTCTCGTTGACACGCGAAGTAGGCTCAAAGTGTTCTTTCATCACACCTTTGATTAGCCCTGACGAGAACGAGCGTTGGGCGTTAAGGTCATACAGCAAGTGCTCGTAATCGCGTACAAACGTCTTCTTCTTGCCCTTACCTATGGCTATCATAGGGAATGTTGCACCGAAGCGGATAATACATTGCGGTGCAAGTTCGTTGACTATCGCCTTGTATGCCTTTTGGTCGCGAGAGAATGTATGGGGTTCGTCAATGATTACAAACGGGTGCGTGGAGCGCAGGGCATCAAAAGGGCGGACAAAATCATTGACAGTAACGTCATAATCGTTGCGCGTAAGCATTTTACCGTTAGTCAACAGGGCACTGTTCACCACCAATACATATATCCTGTTTGCATTCAGTCGAGACCCTTCCACAAAGCTGCGCACCACGGTAGGAAAATACTTCCTGCCCTTCTTCTGCTTCTTCACGGCCTCAAGCACGCCCACGCTGATTTCCGCATCATAGCCTAATGTGTTATTGAAATGCGCACGAACATACGTCTCACGCAAAAACGCGCTTGTACCGGCCTTTATGGCAATGCTTGGCACGGCAATGATAAACTTGTTAATGCCATACAGCTTGTGCAGCTCGAAGATGGCATGGGTATATACATACGTCTTGCCAGTGCCTGTCTCCATCTTTATGTCAAGGCACAATGCGTTGCCGACAGGTTGCGGTAGACGGTACTTGTCAGCCACATTCTGCTGCTCTTTCCGTTGTATGTTGCGTATGTTAGTTGCCAACCGTGGCGAGGCGAGGTCAACCAACGGATTTGAGCAATGCGGCACGTCATAGTCTATCGCCACTTGGTTGAACACCTCACTGATGGCTTCCACCGCGTATTCCTGATGAGGCAGGCCGCTTTCAAGTTTCAGTTCCATAACCCGTAGATGTTTTTAGTAACGTATATCTATGTTTATGCGGCTGCGGCCTGCTATGGCGCCAAGGTTTTTCTTTATGGCGTCGGTCTGGCTGAAGCTGAAACTGTAACCGAAAAGCACCACCGTATCGGCTGCAAATGAATTGTCCTTGTTGAACGTGTCTACAAGCTCTGTCAAGTCGTCTCCGTAAACGTTGAACTCCGGCTCTATCATATACAAATGCTTGCCGCAAAGATAAGCCGTGTAGCCGCCCAGCCTCACCGGCTCTATCGTTGGTGTCAGTCCGTAACCGTCGCGCACAGCGTATGTGGCAAGCACCGTGTCCTTACCAAAGGCATCCAACAGGTTGTCGCCAAAAGCGTCTGTCGGGACAAACCTCTCCATACGGTCAAGGGTGTTGTCGTCAGGCTCTTCAAGAGTATAATGCTTGAAACCGTAGTCTATGTCGGCGTTGGTCTCCGCCTTTATCTTGGCTGCCGCACGGCGGATGCGCTCATATCCGACATAATCTAAAGTATGAGGATAATTATTATCATCCAAAAAATCAATTACTTTTTGAACTTTAGATTTTTCCGTTTTTGCAGATGCTTCTAATTTCTCATCTAAATTCTCAGGAAGTTGAACGACAATAAATTTACGCCTATCCCCTAATGCGTTCAAAGCCATAACAGATTCGGCCATAGTACCAGAACCTGAAAAAAAATCAACACAAATTGAATCTGGCTCAGAACCTATTGTCAAAATCTTCTTTATCAAATATGTTGGTTTTGGAAAATCAAACGCATCACCCATTCCATACTTACGAAGTTCTACTGAGCCTTGCTCTGTTATAACCCCAATTTCATCCCATATTTCATCACCTTCATCGTCATTTAAGACAATATCATCATACCAAATGGTTTTTGCCTTATATGTCCCTTTGCGGTACTTTTCATATATACCATATACGCCTGTACTTTTTTGCCTTGCAACAACATTGCTAATCATAGAGTCCTCGCCCAAATTCTTAAGAAACTTAGATTTACCCCATCTCCAGCAACTTTCAATACCTTCACTATTTAATGGTAACACTTCAACTGGGTATTCTAACGATTGTTCCAAACTAACTTTACAATAACCATTCTCATCTATTTCGTTAGGATTTACGTATACAGGATAAAAAAGATTTGGGCGGTTAAATTTTCCATACTTAGGATTTCGATTACGCAATTCGCGTTCAGAAAATTCAGAAATGCCATCTGTTAAAACTTTATCAGTAATTTCTTTTACTAATTCTTTAACAACAGAACTTTCCGAACAAGTATAAACGAGCAAATATTCATGGGTCTTTGCAATTTGTTTGTAAGTTTGTCCCCTTTTATTAGACTGAACAATAATTTCTGAAAGGAAATTCTCCTCGCCGAACACATAATCGCACAGCAGCTTCAGGTTTGCCTGCTCGTTGTCGTCAATGGAGATGAATATCACGCCGTCGTCGGCAAGCAAATCCTTGGCATACATCAGGCGCGGCATCATGAACGTGAGCCACGCCGAATGCGAAGCCGCCCCGCGCGAGGTCATTGCGAGAATGCGCCCGGCCTGCTCCTCGCTGATACCCAACTTATCCTGCAAGTCCTCTACCGTAAAATTGAATTTGTCTCGATATACAAACCCGTCGGTGCCGGTGTTATATGGAGGGTCGATGTAAATGCACTTTACCTTGCCGGCATACGACTTTACGAGATGCTTCAGCGCGTCAAGGTTGTCACCGCTGATATAAATGTTTTGGCTGTTCGCGTTATCGGGGCGGCTGTTATGCTCCGTGTCAGGCACAAGCACAGTGGTAGTATCCATCGAAGCCAGCAGACTGGCATAGTTCTTGCCAAGGAAGTTAAAACCGCTGCCTTCTTTAACAAAGTCGACATTGTCGCTCAGCAGCTCGCTGAAGGCTGCCATGTCAAACCTGCCTTCATTGTTAAAACATTGCGGAAAGTCACGGTGCAGCAAGTCCAAAGTCCTGTCTGTGGGCCGCACATTCTCGTTATGGTGTATTATATCTCTATTCATAAACTTTAATTGTATGCACAGTTTTCACTGATAAAATTGTATTTTAGCCACAAAGTTACATCATTTCTACGGCAATTACCCTGCTCCTGCTGAATTTATTTAACGAATAACGTACATAAACATGGTTTACTTCTGTATCTCTCCGTTGATGCGTCTCCTCACCACCGACCAGGCTTTCTGGAACAAGGCCGACTGCTCCATCGTGCCGGTCATCTCGCGGAAGCGGCACATGGGTACAGTGAATGTCAGCTCTTCCTTCGGTATGAGCGGACGGGCCGAGGGGTCAAGCATCCCGATGAAGCACCGGCGGCCGCCCTCGGCGTTCTCCTTCACGGCGAAGGTTACGATGCTGCAACAGCCCGAAGAGAAGCGTAGGCTGACGGCATCGTCGCTGTTGTTGTCATAGAAAGCCCACGAGCACAGGCCTGAAAGCACGTCGGGCGTAGCGAAGAAGAGAACGCCCTCCACCCCGTCAAGGCTCTCCAAAGTGTCAAGGCGCATAAAGTTGAGATACGGCTTCTCCGTAAGGCGTATGCCCAGACGGTCTATATACTCAATGACTTGCTCCTTGGTCTGCTTGTAATGCTCCACCTCCGAGACAAAGCCCGGCACGTGCCCGGGCATCGGGGCGAAGGCTGTATAAAGGCTTCCGCCGCCGCAAAGCACGTTGTCGGCCGACAGAGTAAGCGGCTGCCCGTCGCAAACCTTGCGTATCGCGCCAACCATGCAGCGCGGAATTTTCCTCACTTCCGCAGCCGCCTTGTCGCTGTAACCGAAGGCTACGGGCAGGGGCACGCTCTCGCCGAACGCCTCCCGGTACTTGGTTATGAAATCTTTTACCGTCATAGTCACGTCGTTTAAGTCTGTCACAAATGTCACAATATCAGATGTACCCTACCCTTCACGCGCCTTGCACGTGAGCTTTTAGGGGAACATCTGCAAATATACAGGTTTTCTCCAACAAACAATCATGCCGTTGAACATCTTTAACTAATGTACGCAAAAGCACTGCCCGTTAACAGCAATATAAACCGTCGCTTTGCGAAATACGGCAAACGAGCCTGCCAAAGGCCGTCTTTGAGGAGACGAAAGGCCGTCTTTCGCAGGCTAGAAGACGGTCTTTTGGAACGGCATTATCAACCAACTGATTATCAACAAGTTACAAACGCCAAAACAAGAGCCGTCCAAACGGGTGGTTTGGACGGCTGAAACGCCCCGTTTGGACGGCCTTTACCGGTCGCAAGGACAGCTCTTACTATATGTTTCTATGGCTTTTGCAATTACCGAAAGCCGAGATTAACGTCGAGTTCGGTATAAAGATAATAATCTAACTTCTATCAGTCTGTGGGTATCTGTCATTCCGCGCTCCGACGCGGAATGACAGATACCCACAGACTGTTTGGAACAAAAAAAAGGCAAGTATTCTTCCATCTGGGGGATTATTTCTTATACCGAAATCACGTAACATTAATGGAATTTACTATGACAAAACGCCTCATCGCCATTTGCCGATTTTTCATTCTTCATTATTCATTTTTCATTCATTTCAGTTCTTTATTATGCCCGTGTCGCCGCCGCGCTTCACGGCATTGCGGCTTACGGCCTTGCGCTCACGCCCCTTCGAGAGCCGCCACGAGAGGCTGAAGGTGAGCATGTTGCCCATGTCTCCGCTGTACATGCGCAGCGTTTTGTGCACGTAGCGGTTAAGCAGTTCGGAGTGGTTGGTCTTCACGCGGTTCTGGAAACAGTGCTGCCAGTAAAGCGAAACGTTGAAATTGCCGAGGCGGTAGGATGCCGTAAGATACCAAGCATACGTGCCTATGCCCTTAGTCTCGCCCTCGAGAAAACTCCAGCCATTGTCAACATGAGCCGACAAAGACAAGCGGCCAAGGTAAGCGTCGGCACCTGCACCCCAGTTGAAAGCGGACGAATGGTGAGTGTAATCGTCGCCGTAATTGAAGCATCGGTACAGTC
>VOFD01000732.1_pt1 | contig 112000 bp, 138 predicted proteins | sample 5384101 | NCBI WGS metagenome assembly VOFD01 (sample SAMN12384723, study PRJNA508395) | human gut metagenome | isolation source: healthy gut C | host: Homo sapiens
AGTGCGGATTGAACTGCAGTCTTTTACTGAAAAGTATTCCGGTGTCGTCAACACGGTATATTGCGGGGATAAATTAGATATCTGGGGCTATATATTTCACTGCTATTTTATGGTAACTCTGATCGCCTGCACGATGCTGTTTTCCGGACTGGTCGTGCTGATCATCAGTCTGGTGCTCGATATTGTATACAAGACAAGATTTGATCTGGAATATCTGGGACGGTGCATGATCCTGGGAGCAGTGTGGATGCTGGGAGAATCGAAGCTGCGTCAGCTGTTTGTTCCCAATGCTTCTATTCTGTCGAATATGTGCTTCTTTGTTGTGATGATCTGCCCGGTCCCAATCATGTTCTATATTGATAGTGTGCAGCAGGGAAGATACCGGAAGGTCTATCATGTGGCAGAGTGTATCGTTTGTGTGAATTTTGTGATATGCACGGTCTTACAGGTACTGAATATTGCAGATTTTATTTCGACAATGTTCTTGTCCCACATAGTGATCGCAGGAACGTTTCTGACGATATTTATCACCATCTGCCGGGATCTTATCAAGGGAACAGCGAAACATTACAAGCTTCCGCTGATCGGACTGGTAGCTGCCATGATCGCAGTCATGCTGGAGATGACAGCGGTGTATCGTGTTGTGTCTCTGTCCGGAATCTTTATCGCAATCGGGCTGGTGGCTCTGCTGGTCGTTACCCTGATCCAGACGATGGACCGCATCCGCGAGCTGGAGCTGGCACGACAGAAAGAGGCCAGGGAAACCTTGGATTACCTGACAGGACTTCCCATGCGTCATAAAGGTGAGACACTGATTATTGAAACAATGCAGGAGCATGATGGCTGTCTGGGATTTGTGGATATGGATAATCTCAAGAAGATCAATGATGTCTATGGACATAAGGCGGGGGATTATGCGCTCAGGCTGGTAGGAGCAATGCTCACAGAGTGCATGGAGAATGCGGTGGTCTGCCGGCTGGGAGGAGATGAGTTTCTGTTCTATCTGCCTGAGGTATCAGAAGTTGAGATGAACACGCAGACGAGAAAGCTGTTTGACAGCTTTGAAGCGGCAAAAAATGCCACGACGGAGACTTTACCGGCATCCTTATCCTGCGGTCTGTGCATGTGCAGACAGGGAGAAAGCTTTGAAGAATACTATATAAGAGCGGACAAGGCATTGTATTATGTCAAACAGAACGGCAAGAACAATTACCGGTTTTATGAGGAGCTGGTGGAACAGTAAGCAGCGATATTCCATGCCATTTTTAGAATACCTGATGCCGGTCGATGTATTGACACTGGAATAAATCGTGGCAGAGATCCCAGATAAAAGCAGGAATTTAGGAGAAATAAAATAATGTCAAAAGATGAATACCTGATCACAGATGCCCCACTCAAAGCATTGACTGTATTTGCAATGCCTATGATTCTGGGCAGCTTTTTTCAACAGGTTTATAATATGGCGGATTCCATTATTGTCGGCCAGTATGTTGGTTCCTCTGCACTTGCGGCTGTCGGTGCATGCGCGGCACTCACAAATGTATTTATTTGTGTGGCACTTGGTGCCGGTGTCGGTGCAGGGGTTCTTGTAAGCCGTTATTTTGGTGCCCGGGATTATAGCAAAATGAAAACGATTGTGTCGACATCTTTGATCAGCTTTCTGATCCTAAGCGTGCTTCTTGGTGTATTCGGCTTTCATTTTTCGCATCCGATGATGAGCCTTTTACAAACACCCACTGACATACTTGAGGAAGCTGTACTGTATCTGCGGGTATATTTTGTGGGATTTCCCTTTCTGTTTATGTACAATATCCTTTCAACGATGTTCAATTCCATCGGTGAATCGAAGATTCCGTTGGGCCTTTTGATATTTTCTTCTGTTTTGAATATTGTTATGGACCTTTGGATGGTGGCTGGGCTTGGTCTTGGTGTATTTGGTGCAGCCCTTGCAACTCTGATCGCACAGGGCATTTCTGCAGTATTTTCATTCCTGATCTTTTTTTACCGGATGCGCCAATATAAGAGTCCCTTTCACTGGTTTGACGGACAGGAGTTACAGTATATGCTCCGGATTGCCATACCGTCAGTTCTCCAGCAGTCCACAGTGTCAATTGGCATGATGATCGTACAGGCAGTTGTAAACCCATTTGGGACACAGGCACTTGCGGGTTATTCGGCAACAATGAGAGTAGAGAATGTTTTCTCACTGATATTTGTGTCCATCGGCAATGCAGTTTCGCCGTATGTGTCCCAGAACCTTGGTGCTCAGAAAATCGGGCGTATCAAAAAAGGCTATCACGCTGCACTGGTGTTAGATCTCTGCTTTGCAGTCCTGGCTTTTATAATTATTGAAACACTGCACACCCAGATTTCTTCACTATTTCTGGGAAAAGACGGAACTGCTTTCGCATATCAGGTATCCGGGGATTACATGAGATGGCTTGGTTATTTCTTAACCTTCATGGGAATCAAGATGGCAACAGATGGAGTCCTTCGCGGACTTGGAATCATGCGGCCATTTCTTGTTGCTAATATGGTAAATCTTGCGATCCGCCTATCAGTTGCTTTGATTTTTGCACCGCGTTATGGCATTGCATTTGTCTGGCTCGCTGTACCGGCGGGCTGGCTGGCAAACTTTCTGATTTCCTATGCGGCGCTTAGAAAATCGTGGCCGGATGATAAAATCGCTGCATCCTGCAACGGTTGTATGGATTCTGCAGAAACGAAGAAGTAGCTGCAGCTGCCAATGGAACCGCACGGATTGACTGCAACAAAAACTTCCAGAGAGGCGGGGAGGAAGCAGGAGCCGCTGCGGTTGAATCCATATCGGAAAATATCTATAGTCGAAAAAGCAAAAAGGCGGAAGTCTCTGTGAGAGGCTTCCGTCTTTTGATCTACAGCAGGAAGAATGAGTTTTCTAATCGATCTTTAAGATCAGATCAAGTACGCGCTTTGCGCAGCGCTCCAGATCACTTCGATCCAGTTCACCCAGTTCCATCGCTTTTTTACGCGTTCCGGGAAACCGCACGCCATCTTCACGTCATTTCCGGCTTTGATCTCTTTGTAATGTTCTCCTCTCGTCCACCAGTCGGAGGTTACCATTCCGTGAAAATGCCACTCGTCACGCAGGATGCCTTCGAGCAGATCGTGATTTTCCGAAGCGCGGTGGCCGTTGATCATATTGTAAGCGGACATGATGACCCACGGATCGGCTTCCTTCACGATGATTTCAAATGCCTTTAAGTAGATCTCGCGGAGTGCGCGCTCGGAGACGCGGGAGTCGCTGTGCTTGCGGTTGGTCTCCTTGTTGTTGCATGCAAAATGCTTCACGGCTGCGGCGATGTGCTGCGACTGGATGCCGCGCACCATGGCTGCGCCCATTTTGCCGGCAAGCAGCGGATCTTCCGAATAGTATTCAAAATTTCTTCCGCAAAGAGGATTGCGGTGAATGTTGACCGCCGGCGTCAGCCATACGGCGATGTTGTTCTCTTTTACTTCCGCGGCGCCTGCGGTTCCGACCTGCTCGATCAGGGCAGGGTTCCAGGTGGAGGCGAGCAGTGTGGCGCATGGCCAAGCCGTTGTGCAGACCTCACACTGCGGTGCGATGCGCAGACCGGCAGGACCGTCGGCGGTCATGATGTTTGGAACGCCGTATTCCGGAAGATTGCCGTAGCCGTAGGTATTCGCGACAGAGGTATTTGGCTGGCCGCCGAGCAGATGAATCAGATCATCGTCGTCCAGCTGGGCGGTAAATTCATCCAGGGAAATCTTTCCCTCGTAAACATCGATCAGCGGATGTGCGTTTTCCTTATAGGAATTCAGCAGAAGGAAGGATGCGCGTCCGCGTGTTGCCGGGGCGAGAGCCTCCTCGGTGCCCGGTACCATTTTTTCAAAAACACAGGCATTTGGATCGTTGGCAGTTCTCTGCGGAAGTTCTTCGTAGCTTCCGTCTGCGAGCAGGCGCTTCTTCAAGCTTGTAGGTGCGGCTTTGGAGGAGAGCTGCTCTACCAGCAGGTCGGTGTTAAGCGTCATGACATAATCCAGCGCAATGACATCCCGGACGGAAGTTCCGATGTAAAAATGGTAGTCGCCCTTTTCCAGTATGTAGGAGGATTTAAAAATTTTTCCCAGATCATCGTAGGAAGCCATGGAGTCCTTCGCTGTCTCGAGCGTCAGAAGCTGGCTTTCGCCCGGGAGAAGTGTTCTTGTCTTGCAAAAAGCGGAGAGTTCGCGCGCCGGTTTCTGCAAAAGTCCCTGCGGCGCACTGTAATACATCTGCACGACTTCTTTTCCACTGTAATCTCCGGTGTTTGTGACAAGGACAAAAGCGCGGATGGCCTGCGCGGTTTCGGTCACACTCTGCACCGTAAGGGAAAACTGTGTGTAGGAAAGTCCGAATCCGAACGGATAGCATACGCGTTTTGCCGCATCCCCAAAAGTCTCAAAATAGCGGTAGCCCACATAGATATCCTCAGTATAGTCCACATAGTCAACCGATTCGTGGAAATCAGCGGTGGAAGGATAGTCGTCCACGGAAGCGGCGAAGGTGTCCGGAAGCTTGCCGGACGGAGATATCTTTCCGCATAGCAGTTCCGCCGTGGCAAGTCCGCCCTCCATGCCGCCCTGCCATGCGATAAGTGCGGAGGAGATCTGATCGTCATTTTTGATCCAGGAGGTATCGATGATGCCGCCGATATTCAGGACGACCGCAATTCTGGAAAAATGCTGCTTTACCTGCGCGATCATGGCGGATTCTTCCTTTGTGAGATAGAAGTCGCCGTCCGGGAAGATCTCTCCGGAGATTTTCGGCATGCTGGTCTCTGTCTCCCACGGATTATATTCTCCGTTGTATTCGATGCTGGAGCGGTCCCAGCCTTCTCCGGAAAAACGGCTCAATACGATCACAGCCGTGTCGGTGTAGGAGCTGGCGCCGGCGAGAAGCTCTGCGGAGAGCGCCGGCTCTGTCGTCATGCCGGGAACGGAACCCTGATCGTACTGTTCGTTCACATTGGCGCGGTAGAAATCGCACAGCGGCTCGTAGAGGGAGACGGCATCGTGGAGCATCTGAAAGCCATCGTAGAGATTGTGCACATACGATACGGTCACATCGCCGCTGCCGCCGCCTCCCTTGACATAATCAAAACTGCCTTTTCCAAAGAGTGCAATCCGGCTGCCTGCTTTTAACGGCAGCAGATTGTGCTCGTTCTTTAAGAGAACCATACCCTCTGCTGCAGCTTTCCTGGAAAGTGAGATGTGTTCTTTGGAAGCAGTCACGTAACAGCCCTCTTTTAACGGACGGTTTGGCTGATACATCACTCTGGTCCATTTCTTCATTTTGACCTCTTTTCCGGCTTACGCCTGATATTATTTTGATATTTTCCATCATGGAACATTGTCTATGTTCGTATTATAAGCAGATAATTCCGTTTGTTATAGATCGAATTTTGGCAGAAATATGGGTCGATATTGATATTTTTTCCGTCTGAAGGTATGATGGTAGAAAGAGAAACCGTGCATGTGAAAAACACGGAGAGAGCAGGAAAGAGAGGGAGCGGGAGTGCAGCAGGGGGAACATGAGATTATATCCGATGACGGGCTGATGCAGCTCTATTTTACGCAGGTCGACGCGTCCAATGAATTGCTGCCGGCACACTGGCATGAGCATCTGGAAATGATCTGTATGCAGCACGGGGCAATGACAGCGTACATCAATGAGACGTCGTATGAACTGCAGCAGGGAGATATTCTCGTTGTCAATCCGAGAGACATTCACTACACGCATGTCCACGGGGACGGGCATTACTATCTGCTGCAGATTCCGCCGGAGCATTTAAAGCGCGTCAGTGAGGACTGGCGGGGACTGCATTTCGGGGAATATGTTCCGTATTCGGAGGAGACCGCATCCGTGAATTGCCGGATGTCACAGAAGCTGGAAGAAATGAAGTGCCTGCAGGAGCAGGCGGCGGACGGTACGCATCTGCTATTTCTTGCAGCGGTTTATAAGCTGCTGTATCTGCTGTATACAAAGGATGCGGCCACGGTCGATCATGTGCTGCGCCACCGCTCCAGGAGAGATTTTGAGCGGATCGAGCAGAGCATGCAGTATGTGAAAAGAAATTACACGAACCCGATTACACTAAAAGAGACGGCAGATGAACTGTCGCTTACGCCGGAATATTTTTGCCGTCTGTTTAAAAAGTACACCGGCCAGACATTTTTGACTTATGTAAATCAAATCCGCCTGCAGTATTTTCACAGTGATCTGCTGCAGACGGACGAGAGTATTACTTATTTAATGAATAAAAATGGAATTACCAACTATAAGGTGTTTCTGCGCAGCTTTAAGGAAAAACCTATGGCATGCCGCCCGGTCAGCTTCGCAAAAAGCAGAGAGAAGTAAGAGATGCCGGAGCAATCAGTGCGCGGTCAGCTTTTTCATCCGGAAATGATAGTAAAACAGAAACAGAACGGATGTTAAAACCCAGGACACCGGATAATTGAGGAGCGTTACGGTGAGCGTCGGGAAGAGGGCAACCACTCCGAAAATCCATACCACACGGAACAGGCAGATACCGCCGGTTGTGATGAGCATTGGAACGACGACATCACCCATGCCGCGCAGCGCACCGGAGAAGACCTCGGTAAAGACGAACAGCCAGTAAAATGGAGCCATGGTCGCCATCATTTTCAGTCCGATCTCCACGACATTTTCATCGGTCACAAAAATGTGGAAGAGCGGAATGCGGAAGCATACGAGCACCAGCATCAGAAGGATGGCGGCAGCAAAGTCCATGCCGATACACACGCGGATACTTTTTCTGACGCGGTCATACTTTCCTGCGCCGTAGTTCTGACCGACGAAAGTTGTGATGGCGATACCGAAAGCACCGCTGACCATCCAGACGATCGCGTCCAGTTTTCCGTAAGCCGCCCAGGCGGCGACCGTGTCGGTTCCGAATTTGTTGAGTGCGGACTGGATAATCATATTGGAAATGCTGTACATGGCATACTGAAATCCGCCCGGCAGTCCTAAAAGCAGCTCTGATTTAAGAAGTTTCGGGTGAATACGGATCTCTTTTAAGGAAAAATCGCAGAGATCTTTCTGGCGCATCAGAAAAACGGTAACGATTACGGCGCTGATCCCCTGCGAGAGAAGCGTGGCGATCGCCGCACCGGCAACACCGAGTCCCAGCCCGACGATCAGGAGCAGGTCGAGAACAATATTGATGACGCAGCAGATCATCAGACAGTACAGCGGACGTCTGGAATCTCCCAGCGCGCGCAGCAGTCCGGCTCCGGTATTGTAAATAAACACGAAGAAAATGCCGGCAAAATAGATGCGCAGGTAGAGGATGGAGTCACTCATCAGTTCTTCCGGCGTATTCATCAGTCGAAGAAGCGCCGGGGCAGCAGTGATGCCGATCAGTGTCATGATGACGCTGCCGATGATGGAGAAGGCATAGATCGTATGAATACTGTCGTCCACCTTTTTGCGGTCCCCGGATCCGAAGAACTGGGAGACGATGACGGAAGCACCGGCAGTCAGCCCGGTAAAAAAGTTGACCAGCAGGTTGATGACCATTCCGGAGGAACCGGCGACCGCGGCAAGTGCATTTTTCCCGACAAAGCGTCCCACAATGACGGCGTCGATCGTGTTGTAAAGCTGTTGAAAAAAAGAACCCAGTAAAATAGGAAAGAAAAATAAAAGAAGTTGTTTCCAGATGATACCGGATGTGATTTCGTTCTTGGAAGAGGTTTCGTTCATGCTATAATCTCCATATCTGTTGTAAAGGTATAAAAAATGTGAAAATAAGTCCGAAATATATTATAAAATCTGCAGCATAAAATAACAAGAAAATCCGTTTATGTTTTTGACGTTCTGTGATAATATAACACTATAAAATGCCTGTTGCCAGGGATGGACAGGAAAGCCACGGAGGACACACTATGGATAAGAAAGAGAATCAGCCACGTGAGAAAAAGGGTATGCCGCTTGCGCCGGTCTTTTTGCTGGGAGCAACGGTGCTGCTGTTGATTGAAATGTATTTTATCGTCAATCTGCCCCGGTTATATCTGGTGCAGATCATTCTGGGAGCAGCAATTCTCGCCTGTACCTATGTATTTATTGCTGCTTTATTAAAGGAGATACATAAGAGCGGAGAGCAGGCAAAAGACGAATATGAGAGGATGCTTCGCGGAGAAAAGGCGTCGTATCTGATGCTCAAGAAAATCTCGGAGCAGCTGGAGGCGGTTGACCGCAATACCAGAGAGCCGGGTGAGGAGATCATCACAGCGCAGAAGGCGATCGCCAAGGTGACCATTACCAGAAGCAAGGAAAATGCAGATGCACTTATGAATTCCAATGACCGCGTAGTGGATAATCTCTTACAGTTAAGAGAGAGCATGGATGCGGGATTCGAGCAGTTGCCGGAAAGCAGCAGAACATGATGGATGATTCTGTCAAGGAACTCGTCTTAAAGCAGCAGGAATTTGCCGGGGAATTAAAGGAGGTTACCGCAGGGCTTAAGGAGATTACTGAGGGACTTCAGGCAGTGAAGGAGACGGTTGCCGAGGAAAAGGCACAGACGCTTGCCGCTATTGAGAGCCGGATGGACGAACTGGTAAGCCAGAATGCGGCGCTGGAGAGTAAAATTGCAGAAAGCACGGCAGCTGCAGCAGCGCAGAAGCCGGAGCCAGACATGGAGCCGGAGCTGACAGAATCAGAGCCGGTTATGAAAGCGGAGCCGGAGCTGGTCATGGAACCACAGCCGGAAGAGGTCATGGAGCCGCAGCCGGAAGCGGTCATGGAGCCGGAAGCGGATTTTAGCATGCCGGATACACCGGAGGAGGAACTGCCGGTCGTAGATGCAGAGACGGTGACGGATGACACCCCGGTGCTGGAAGAGTATGAGGAACCGGTCGTAGATTCCGACGCGATTGTGGAAGAGGAAGATGCAGCAGCTGCCACAGACGATCAGAATGAGGCTGAGGCAGAGCGCGGGGCGATAGACAGTTTTGATTTTGGAGCAGATGGTCTCGATTTCGGAGGAGACAGCCTGGATCTTGGAGTGGACGGTCTTGATCTCGGGACAGAGAATCTTGACCTAGGAGCAGATAACTTAGATGCCGGAGCAGGCGGACTTGATCTTGGGGCAGACAGCTTAGACCTCGGAGGAGACAGCCTTGATTTAGGAGCAGATAGTCTCGATCTTGGAGCAGAGAACCTTGACCTTGGAACAGAGAACCTTGATCTCGGAGTGGATAGCTTAGATTTAGGAGCAGATAGTCTCGATCTTGGAGCAGAGAACCTTGACCTTGGAACGGAGAACCTTGATCTCGGAGTGGATAGCTTAGATTTAGGAGCAGATGGCTCCGATCTCGGAGGAGAAAGTCTCGATCTTGGAGCAGATCTGAAAGAGGAAGCCGCGCCGGAGAATGAAGCACCGGACGAGCCAGAGCCAGTAGCCGCGCCGGAGGACGAAATACCGGACGAGCCGAAGGTGGCGGAACCGCAGAAAGAGCCTGAGACAAAGGCAGAGGAAGCTGCACCGATGGATTTTTCCGATCCACACAAGCTTATGACTCCGGAAGAAATTGCCGCATTGATTGCAAAAATGTAAGAGCAGGTTCCGGGATAAGAAATGAAGTTATTAGCAGTTTCAGAATAAAAAATGAGCGTGGAAGATTCTCTGAAGTAAAATGTGAGAATTTCTTCCACGCTATTTTTGTATCTGAAACGATAATACTTATTTATATATCCCGGAACTTCCTATTACGGGAATCTATGCGACAATTCTTTTCCGTAATCTTACAGATCAGACTCCGCGACGATCGTCACGATATTCTTGATGACGGAGACTGCTGTCTGCATGCCCTCCACGCTGATATGCTCATACGGACCGTGGAAGCCGTAGCCGCCGGTGCCAAGATTCGGGCACGGAAGACCCATAAAGCTTAATCTGGCGCCGTCTGTACCGCCGCGGACCGGGCGGGAGAGCGGTGTGAGACCGGTCATCGAGATTGCCTTTTTGGCGATATCCACAACATAAGGATGCTGTTCGATGATCTCAAGCATATTGGAGTAGGAATCCGTGATGGTAAGAGAGACGGTTCCGGTGCCGTATTTCTGGTTGATCTCCACTTCCAGTGTGCGGAGTCTGTTCAGGCGTGATTCAAAAGAAGCCCTGTCGTGGTCACGCACAATATAGGAAAGTTCTGCAAAAGCGACATCACCCTTCATGTCGGTCAGATGATAGAAGCCCTGTCTGCCCTCGGTGTGCGCTGGTGTCTCCTCCGGCGGAAGCTGCGACTGGATATCGCACGCCACAAGAGCGGCATTTACCATAATATCCTTTGCCTCGCCCGGATGCACATTGACGCCTTTAATGGAAAATTTTGCGCTCGCGGCGTTGAAATTCTCATAGGCGACTTCGCCCTCGTAATCGCCGTCTACCGTGTAGGCAAAAGCAGCCTTAAAATAATCCAGGTCAAATAAATCTGCACCGCAGCCGATTTCCTCGTCCGGGGTAAATCCCACCCAGATATCTCCGTGAGGCATTCCGGAAGAAATGATCTCTTCGAGCGCTGTGACGATTTCTGCCACACCGGCCTTGTCATCCGCGCCGAGCAGTGTCGTGCCGTCGGTGGTAATCAGGGTTCTTCCTTCAAATCCTTCAGCGTTGGAAAATCGGAAACCTTTAACATTGCCCCGGTACCGTTTAAACGGACGTCCCCGCCGTCATAATCCGGAATGATCTGCGGTTTGACGTCTTTGCCGGAGTAGTCCGGTGCGGTATCCATATGTGAGATAAAACCGACGGCCTTGTGTCCCTCACAGCCGGCAGTTGCCGGAAGCAGACCATACACATAGCAGTGGTCGGTCAGAATCACATTTTTAAGACCGAGATCCCGTAATTCCTGCTCCAGTACCTTTCCGAGATCAAACTGACGCCCGGTAGACGGAATCTGTATCTTGCCGTCTGCCATGTTATTCTCATCCGATGTCGTCCAATAGGACACGTATTTCAATAATCGCTGTTCAACTTGCATAAGAAACCTCCTTGATCTATGCCATTCTATCTATAAAATAACACAATTGAAAAAAAAAAATTGAAGTTTTTTAAAAAAAAATGTTGCATTTCTAAAATTTCTGTTATATAATAATTTTCGTGCTCGAGTGATACAGAACACGAGATACAAAATAAGCGCCACTAGCTCAGCTGGCAGAGCACCTGACTCTTAATCAGGGTGTCCAGGGTTCGAACCCCTGGTGGCGCATTGAAAGGTACCGATTTTACAGCATTGACTGTGGGGTTGGTGCTTTTTTGTGCTTACAACGCATATTATTAAAATTTAAAAAAAGAGTGTATCCTACTTTAACAGAAGGAAAAACCTGACGATATAAAAAGCAGATACTATATGACGGGAGAGAGTCAGATGGAACAAAAGAATATTGAGGTGCAAAGGAAAAAAAGGTCTGAATCTGATGATGAAGATTCTGATCACCGCGATCATACCGCTGATCATTCTTGTGGCTTTTGCAGGGCTGGCAATCCGGGCGGTTGGCGTTACTGTGTCTGATAAACTGATGCAGCATGAATTGAAGACATCGGTCTATGCCGTGAACCAGACAATGTCCATTTTGAGCAGTGGTGACTGGAATACGGATGGAGACCAGCTGTACAAGGGAGATTACAATTTCTCGGAACATCAGGATGTGCTGGATGCTTTTAAGGAAAATACCGGACAGGATGTTACGCTCAGCTGGAATACGACCCGGATGGCGACCAGCATTGTGAGTCAGGACGGCAGCCGCGAGATCGGGACGGAGATAGCAGCAGATGTGTATCAGGCTGTGAAAGAAAAGGGTAGTTATTTTGTGTCCGATACTGTGATTGACGGTCAGAAATATTACGGATATTATGAGGGATTGTACAACAGTGACGGTTCCATGGCAGGTCTGGTGTTTACCGGTATGACGTCTGCTTCCGTTCACGAAATCTACAATGACCGATTGAAAAAAAAAATATAATATTTATGGTAGTGCTTGCAATCTTTGCATGTATCTTTCTGGCAATTGTGATGATGAAGATTGTGAAGGCAATGATGTCGATGATCGATCATCTGGACGATGTTGCGGAGGGAAATCTGGACAGCAGGATCAGCGACCGCATGACGAGCCGCTCGGACGAGATCGGAAATATTGCGCGTGCGCTATATTCACTTATTGGCGGACTGGCCATGATTGTAAAAACATCCGGACATCCGCAAAGTCGCTGGATGATTTCAGCGCCAGGTTCCAGAACAGCTTTACGACGATCAATGAGTCCATTCATAATGTGAATACAGCGATGGAGGACATTGCGAACGGAGCGACGAATCAGGCGGGCGAGATGCAGAAGGTCAATGAGCAGATCAGCGACATGAACGAAGCCATTGCCGAGACGACAAAGAACGTGGAAAATCTCACGGGCAGCACGGAGGAGATGAAAGAGCAGAATCATAAGCTCGACGGCACGATCAAAGATCTGGTGGAGATCAGCGACCGCACCAGAGAATCGGTGGATGAGGTCAACCGTCAGACAGACAGGACGAACCAGTCTGTCATGGAGATCGGCAGCGCGATCCAGATGATCACAGATATTGCAAGCCAGACCAATCTGTTGTCCCTGAATGCGAGCATCGAGGCTGCGCGTGCGGGAGAGCATGGAAAAGGATTTGCTGTGGTGGCGGATGAGATCCGTCAGCTTGCGGATCAGTCCAGTGACTCCGCGAAGAAGATCGGTGATATTGTGGAAGAACTGATTAAGAACTCTAACAAGAGCGTCGAGACGATGAACGGTGTGCTGGATGAGATCAATGAGCAGAACGAGAAGCTTTCGACCACCAGAGAGGCATTCGACGGACTGAATACGGAGGTCGGCAATGTGGTAGTTGCGATTGACAATATCCGGCGTGAGATCGAGACAGTCAACACGGCGAAGAATGATGTTATGAGCAGCATGGAGAGTCTGGCAGCGATTGCACAGGAGAATGCGGCAAGTACCGAGGAGACTTCAGCTTCTATGACGGAGTTAAGCGGCATCGTCACGGACTGCAATGCGCAGACGAAAAACCTCGTGGATATTGCAGAAAATTTAAGCGACAATGTCAACCAGTTCCGGATCAAAGAATAAAAGAAAACAGAACACAAAAACACCCGCAGGCGGATCGAGAAAAATCCAGACTGCGGGTGTTTTTTATCTGGAAGCGATCAGCTTGCAGATCGGATTGCCGAGGGAGGAGAACTTCTCCTCGTACTCCGTCATGATATTGCCTTCATTGAGCACCGGATCGTGATGCAGATCTCTGGTGGAGGCGTCCAGATGCCAGCCGGCTTCCGGGATCTCCTCCAGGGAAAAGGTAAAAAGATCCTGATTGTCGGTCTTGAGCTCCAGACGTCCCTCCGGTGCGAGAACTTCATCGTAGCGCGCGAAGAACTGACGGGAGGTGAGACGGCGCTTGGCGTGTCTGTCCTTCGGCCACGGATCGGAAAAGTTTAAGTAGATCCGGTCTACCTCTCCGTGATCGAATACCTCAGCGACATCGGCGGCATCCATGCAGATGAAAAACAGGTTCGGGAGCGGATTCTCTTCCATTTTTTGCAGGGCGCGCAGCAGGACGCTGGAGTAGCGCTCGATTCCCAGATAATTGATGTCGGGATGCGCTGCGGCAAGATCCATCATGAAGCGGCCCTTTCCCATACCGATCTCAATGTGAAGCGGCTGCTGTGACGGAAAAAAATCTCCTGCCAATGGCCTTTGTGCGTCTCGGGGCTTTTGATGCAGTAGACGCTCTCTGTGATGGCGGCGTCTGCACCCGGTATATTTCTAAGTCTCATATTGTTCCTGCCTCTCATAAGAAAATCTTAATAAATGTCGGGAAGTCCTATAATTGTGGACATACAAGATATTCTACAATAAATCTGTGGATAAAAAAAGAGCTTTTGCCAGAAAAATTGTTGCATGTATTTTTTTCTGCGATTATACTGATACTAGTTATGTTCCGGATATATATGGAAGAAATGGACAGGATTTCTGGATAGAATGGAGTTATAAGCAATGCGAAGAGCGAATGTGTGGAAAAAAGGCGGCATGTGTCGCCTTAAGTTTACTATACTTTTTACAGATAAAGCCGCAGGTGGTGCAGGCGGCAGATTACTGGCCGGAAGGACCGGAAGTACAGTCACCGTCCGTGATACTGATGGAGATGTCGACGGGGACGGTTCTGTACGAAAAAAAACAGCGATGAGCGGAATTATCCGGCAAGTATCACGAAAATCATGACGACGCTTCTCGCGCTGGAGAATTCCGATCTGAATGAGGTCGTCACATTTTCTGATGATGCGATCAACAATACTGAGGGTTCCGGAATCTACCGCGATTACGGGGAGCAGATGACGATGGAGCAATGCCTGTACGCGGTTATGCTGAATTCGGCAAATGAATGTGCCTACGCAGTGGCGGAGCATGTTGGCGGTACGGTGGAGCATTTTGTGGACATGATGAACGAAAAAGCGGCGGAGCTGGGATGTACCAACACGCATTTTGCCAATCCGCACGGTCTGTTTGACGAGAACCATTACACGACGGCGCACGATATGGCGCTGATTGCCAAAGCGGCATACCAGAACGAGACCTTCCGGATTATTACGGGGACGGCACGCTACACTATTCCGCCGACGAACAAGCATGATGAGCCGACGGATCTGCAGAATCACAATGAGATGCTCTACCCGTTCAAGACGCTCAAGTACCGGTATGAGTATTGTACCGGAGGAAAGACGGGATATACGGATATCGCGCGCAGCACGCTGGTCACTTACGCCGAGAAGGACGGCATGAGTCTGGTATGCGTCGTGATGCATACGGAATCGCCGAATCAGTGGACCGACAGCCGGAACCTTTTCGACTATGCATTTGATAATTTCCAGTTGTTCAATATTGCGGACAATGAGACCAGATACATGGATTCCGAGGCGGTGGAAGTTGGAGCCTTAAATAACAACAAGGCGTTTGTGGACATCGACGCGAATGCCAATATCGTTCTTCCGAAGACGACCGACTTTAACGATGCGGCATCGGAGATCACGTATGACGACGTCAGCGAGAACGTGGTGGGAACGCTTGCCTACACCTATGCGGGACGTCAGGTCGGAAAAGCAGACATAGTGACAACCGGTGCGGTTGTGGACGGATATATTTTTAACAACCAGAGCGAGGTAGAGCAGGAGACAGACACCGAGGAGGAGACGGTCTCCACGGTGCGGATCAGACCGCGCACAATTTTGCTTATCGTAGCCGGAATCCTGCTTGCAGTAGGGTTGATCTTTGCCGGAAAGAAGTTCTACGATAACTATTATATTATCCGGCACAACCGGGAAGTGCGCAGGAACCGCAAAGAGCAGTTCCGACAGATAAAAAGCAAGTCAAGACGCCGTAGAAGACATAGAAGATAGTATAGAGAAACAAAAAACGACAATATTCCATGTTGAATATTGTCGTTTTTTGCGTTATGGACACGAAAAAATGATAATAAATTATCTGACAATTAAGCTTTTCAGCAGGATTTCAAGTTGATTCGGGTTCTTTGTGTAAAAAAGAATGCCGCCTGACACAGTGTGCGCGGTCAGATATTTTCCCTGAAACAGAGGGGAGTCCGTGATGCGGGAAAGCATGTAGGAGGAGACCGCATCGTCCGCTTTTTAAAAACAGAGGCTGGTAATCATCCATCCGGCAGACGTCGGCATTTGCCTTTTTAGAATATAGGTAAGCTCCTGTTCGTGCGCTAACTGTTCGGCAGTCTTGTTCGGAATGAAGTAGCCGAGTTCATCCTTCGGCATATTCAGAGAGCGGATGGCGCGCTGCACCTGTTTGGTCAGAGCGTCGGACGCCGGGTATAGAGACTCAAAATATTTCATGAAATCGGCAGCCGTGCGGAAATGCTCGTTTTTCCCTTTTCTAAGACCTCGGTCATCAGGATCCGGCGGATGATTCCCTCGCAGGTTTCCGGGACGGATTCTTGCGCAGGGAGGGTGATTTTGCTTCCATAGAGAACTCCTTTCTGCAAACGACAAAAAAATTGTCTTTTATGACATTATAAGACAAATCAAGAGCTGTGAACAGCCGGAAAACGACAGAAACGATAAATTGACAAACAGCAGAGTATCCTTTATAGTAAAAATAAGCAATAAATACCACAAACATATACATTGAGCGGAGAAGTTATACAGAACTTTCCCCAAAATGCGTAGCAGGAGGGGAAGGCTCAAAAGGAAAGGTACGGGGAACGATATGTCAGAATCTTATGTGATTAACGAAAAGAGGGAACTTATTCTGGATCGTGTCAAAGAGTTCATCTATCAGAATGGCGGTGTGGTGAAAAGAGCCAGCTGAATGAACTGGGGATCGATTACCGGCGGATTCTGGATTTTGTGGAAAAGGGAGATCTGATCCGGATCAAGAACGGGTACTATGCGGTGCGGCTGAGTGATTTCTCGGAGGAGGAGCTGATTGCGCGGCTGTTTCCTGACTGCGTCTTAAATCTGGAGACCGCGCTGTATGCCTACGGCTATCTGAACCGCAAAGCCCTACGGATACAAATTGTCGGTGGACAAGAACACGTCCAAGTCGCGGTTTAAGCTGGATTTTCCGCCGGTGGTGCCGCTGTATGCGGAGCCGGAGACACTGACACTCGGTGTGACGGAGATTGACTACGGTGGCGCGAAGATGAAAATTTTTGACCGGGAGCGCCTGATGTGCGAGTGTCTGAAATATGAAGATAAGATGGAGCGCGAGCTTTTCAAAGAAGGGCTTTTAGCGTACATCCGCGATCCGAAGAAGGATGTTGCAAAGTTGATGAAATACGCAAGGGAACGCAGAGTGGTAAAGAAAGTACAGACGATGATAGGAGTATGGCTGTAGATGAAACATACGATCATAGAAAAAGCTGCACTGAAAGCAAAAAGTGAAGAGACCGGTATTCCGTTTTCCAATCTGCTGGCAGGCTATGTACTGGAAGAGCTGATGTATCTGATCGAGGATTCGCCGTTTTCCCTGTTTCTGTGGCTGAAAAACAGCGGTGCGCTCGGGGTGGAACAGTACCGGAAGAAAAATCTGTTGACGCTGGATTTTGCCTATGTGACAGATCCCCGCGCGATGAAGCGGGAGGGGATCGTTCCGGGGCAGGAACTGTCTCTTAAGATGGGATATGTCATGCTCGCGTACATCCTAAAAGTGGAAAAGGTGCCGGACATTTCCTGGAAAGGAAGAGCGAGCGCGGGAGATCACCGTGTGGATCTGGAAATTGCGGGGGGAGTTCGAGGAGATGACGGTCCCGATCCATATCCGCGTCACGGAACTGACCGAGGAAGGCCTGGTTCCGGTCAAGCGGACTTTTATGCCGTTTATGGAAGGCGGAAAGCAGATTCCGTATCTGGAATATCCGGTGGAGAGTATTCTCGCGGAGAATCTTTTTTATCTGATCCGGGATATGGAACTGCTTCCGGATATGAGCGTCTACGATAAGGTTTACGGGATATTAAAGACGGAGCCGGTGGACGGCAGGCATATTCAGGAACTGCTCGGCGAACATTGCAAAAAGCAGCAGTTACTTCCCGAGGAGTCGCGGATGAAAGAGATTCTTTCCTACCGCGATTACAGCTACATGAGAAAGCGTTGGGAGAAATATTTAAGACACCGGAAAAGAAAAGAACCCGCATGGACAGAGGTCATGCAGGTTCTGGAACAATTCCTTCCGCAGATGTGGAGCACCCTGTGCCGGGACGAGATTTTTTCGGAGACTGGATGCCGGATCTGCAGCGATTCTTAGATTAGTTAAATGCAGTGAAGGTGCCGGAGCGCCAGATAGTAGTCGTCCCTGGTATCCAGATGGGAAAACTGAAGATCTGCCGGAATATCGGAGTCTTTGGTCGCTTCTTCGCGCTTCAGATAGGACACGCTGCATTTCTCGCGCAGCGTATCGAAAGTGAACTGGTGCAAAAGCAGACACTTTCCGATGGATGGCAGGCAGCTTTTGGAGTAGGCGGACGCCGGTACTTTTTGATCCGTTTCGGTGCCGGATACCGCGGCGATGTCAAAACCGTCCAGATGCTCCAGCAGCTGCAGTCCGACTTCTGGTTCCAGAAAAGGGGTGTCGATCGGCAGAATAAACGCCTGGTCTTCATCCATCATGGAGAGACCGGAAAATACGCCGGACATCGGACCGGCGTTCATGTACAGATCGGCAATTTCTGTGACGGGGAGTGACAGGTGTGTATATTCGCCCGGCTTTTTCACGGATAAGTAAATATGCGAAAAATGCGGTTTGTACTTGTTCACAAGGTATTCCAGCAGACTTACTTCGCCAAAAGGCAGCAGGGCTTTATCGGTTCCCATGCGCGTGCTTCCGCCGCCGCACAGGATAATGAGTGCGTGGTTCATAAAAATTTCCGCCATTTCTATTAAATAAATATATCCCATATCATAATGGAAAACGGTGGAATGTTCAAGTGACAAAAATTCTGCTGCGCGGATCGACGGGACAAAACAAGACGGATTGACAGGGGAAAGTGACAGGAACAATGGAGAGAGAGCATTTGTATCAACAGCTAATTTCATACGGGGAATCGGATGTCTACCCTTTTCATATGCCGGGGCACAAGCGCCGGGCACTTCCGTTTCCAAATCCGTACACCATCGATATTACGGAGATTGACGGATTTGACAACCTGCATCATGCCGAAGGGCTTATCAGGGAGGCCGAGGAGCGCGCGGCGAAGCTCTACGGTGCGGACCGGTCGTATTACCTGGTAAACGGGAGCACCTGCGGACTGCTTGCCGCCATCTGCGCTGCCGCACGGCGGGGAGATAAGGTACTGGCGGCAAGAAACTGCCACAAAGCGGTCTATCACGCGATTTCCATGCAGGGACTCGCGGCGGAGTTCCTCTATCCGGCAATCACGCGGGGAGATCTGCAGGGACAGATTACCGCGGCGCAGGTGGAGGAGGCGCTGACAAAGCATCCGGATATTGCGGTTGTGATCCTCACATCCCCGACCTACGAGGGGATCGTGTCGGACGTCGCGGCGATTGCGGCATGCTGTCATGCACACGGGGCGGCGCTGATTGTCGATGAAGCGCACGGGGCCCACTTCGGATTCGGAGCCGGATTCCCGGAAAATGCGGTGCGCCTTGGGGCGGACGCCGTGATTATGAGTCTGCACAAGACGCTGCCGTCGTTTACACAGACGGCGCTTTTGCATTGTAACGGCACGCGGATTGATCCCGGGCGCGTGGCACGGTATCTGGGCGTCTATGAGACGAGTTCGCCGTCGTATCTGTTTATGGCGGGAATGGATGCATGCATCGACCTGATCCGTGAGCAGGGGGCAGAACTTTTTGCGGAATACCGGAGACGTCTGGATGCATTTTACCGTGATACGGCGGATCTTGCGCAGCTGCATGTCATGCGGCGGGAAGACCTCTGCAAGGAAGAAGCGTATGACTGGGACGATTCCAAGCTGATTATCTATGCGGGCGCCATGGGCGGCGAGGCGCTGCATCAGGAACTGCTCGGGCACTATCATCTCCAGATGGAGATGGTGTCGGCGGACTATGTGCTCGGCATGACAAGCCTTATGGATACGGACGAGGGCATGCGGCGGCTTGTGACGACGCTCCATGAGATTGATGAAAAGAACCGGCGTATGGCGGAGCCCCATGAGACCGCTGAAGAGAACCGGAAGACGGAATTAGACGGAGAAGTGCCGGAAGCCGGATTTACGGCGCGCATGTACCGGAAGAATCCGCGCCGGATGCAGATTTATCAGGCGCTGGATCTGCCGTACCGGGAGGTGCCGCTTGATGAGGCAGTCGGGAAAATGGCGGCGGATTACGTCTACCTGTATCCGCCCGGAATCCCGCTCATCGTGCCGGGAGAAGTTATCACGGAAGAGTTTATCCGGCACATCAGAGAGTGCCGGGAGAAAACTGAACGTGGAAGGGCAGGGAAATCTTGCCCCCGGTCGGATAAAGATTGTATATTTTTTAAAGACTATATTATACTAGAAGGTGCAGCGAATGGGAAAAATCTATTGCATGATGGGCAAGAGCTCAACAGGAAAAGATACATTATATAAGATGCTTCTGGAAGACGGGGCGCTTTCGCTGAAGAAGATCATTCCCTACACGACGCGGCCGATGCGCCGGGGAGAAACGGACGGCGTGGAATATTATTTCTGCGGAGAGAAGGAACTGGCCGATCTTCTAAAGCGTGGCAAAGTCATTGAACTTCGGGCATACGATACGGTGCAGGGAGTATGGAAGTATTTTACGGTGGATGACCATCAGATACAGGATCTGCGGCAGAATTATCTGTTGATCGGTACGCTGGAAGCATACGGGAAGCTCCGGGACTACTTCGGAAAGGAACGTGTTGTTCCGATATATATTGAAGTGGAGGACGGAATCCGGCTGGAGCGTGCGATCGGAAGAGAGCGGCAGCAGCGGGAACCGCACTATGAAGAGATGTGCCGGAGATTTCTGGCGGACGCGGCAGATTTTTCCGAAGAAAAGCTTTTGGACGCACAGATTACGGTGCGGTTTGCAAATGATGATTTAAAGCAGACGGAAGAAAATATCCGCGATTATATATTGTCTCAGAACGATTGACGGATCAGGGAAAGAGGGTGGCAGATTGGATATTAAGGTGAATCAGGCACAGATGGTAACGCAGGTGCCGGACACGGTGACGACGGAGACCGGCGACGGAACGTTCAAGTTTACGCTGGCGAGCGCGATCACGGATGCAGAGCTTCAGGCGAAGGTGGACAGTCTGTTATCTGACATTACGTTTCAGGGGAACCGGATTGCGGAACATATGGACATCCGCGATATGAAAAAGTACCGCGGACTGATCCGTGATTTTATGAATGAAGTGGTCTACCGCTCTCATAAGTTTTCAAGAGAGAATTTCCTGGACCGCAAGGGACGCCACAGAGTCTACGGACTGATCCGGCTGATTGATGCCAACCTGGACGAACTTGCACAGGAACTGGTCAAGGATGAGAAGGATCACATCACGATCTTGAGCAAGATCGGGGAGATCCAGGGACTTCTGTTGGATATTCTGACTTAACATAAAACGAGGGAAGCTATGGCAGGATTTAAAAGCTATTTTAGGGCATGAGCAGATCATAGAGCATCTGCAGAATGCAGTCACAATGGATAAGGTATCACATGCATACATCATAAACGGACCGGATAAGTCCGGCAAAATGATGCTCGCGGAGGCGTTTGCCCAGACACTCGAGTGTGAGAAGCTGGAGGACGTGGTGAAAAATGCCGCGCAGCCGTCCGACGTGGAGCCGTGTATGGAATGTCATTCCTGTAAGCAGGCGATGACGAAGAACCAGCCGGACATCATCTATGTGCGGCATGAGAAGCCGAATACGATCTCGGTCGATGATATCCGTACCCAGGTCAACAACGATATAGTAATCAAACCTTACAGCAGCAGATATAAGATCTATATGATCGATGAAGCCGAGAAGATGAACGAGCAGGCACAGAATGCGCTGCTTAAGACGATTGAGGAGCCGCCTGCCTACGCGATTCTGATTCTTCTTACCACAAACGCTGCCGCTTTTCTGCCGACGATCTTATCCCGCTGTGTCACATTGAACATCATGGCAGTGCCGGATGAGAAGATCCGCGGCTATCTGATGCGCAAGTATCAGATTCCGGACTACCAGGCGGACGTATGTGTGGCATTCGCTCAGGGCAACGTCGGAAAAGCCATTCAGCTTGCGTCCTCGGAGGAGTTCAACGAGTTAAAGGACGCGGTGCTCCAGCTGATCAAGAGGCTTCGGGACATCGATCTGTATGAGATGACAGAGGCGGTAAAGCAGATCGCTACATACAAGCTTTCGATCAATGATTACTTTGATCTGATGATGGTATGGTATCGGGACGTGCTGCTGTTTAAAGCAACCGGCGATGTGAACGGCCTGATCTTCAAGGATGAAGTGTACGACATCAAGCGGCAGGCAGAGAAGAGTTCCTACAGCGGCATCGAGACGATCTTAGAGGCGCTTCGCAAAGCACAGATCCGGCTCAATGCCAACGTCAACTTTGACCTTACAATGGAACTGCTGTTGCTGACAATAAAGGAGAACTAGAAATATGGTAAAGGTAGTAGGAGTCCGCTTTCGGAATGCGGGCAAGATATATTATTTTGGACCGGGCAAGCTGGACATTCATGCGGGAATGCACGTAATCGTGGAGACCGCCCGCGGTGTCGAGATGGGAACAGTCATGATGGAGCCGAAAGGGGTTTCGGAGGAGGATGTCATCCAGCCGTTAAAACCGGTCATCCGCATTGCGACGGAGGCGGACGAGAAGACGGTTGCGAAGAACCGGGAAAAAGAGAAGGATGCTTTCCGCATCTGTCTTGAGAAGATTGCCAAGCACAAGCTCGATATGAAGCTTGTCGAGGCGGAATACACGTTTGACAATAATAAGCTGTTGTTTTACTTCACGGCGGACGGAAGAATCGATTTCCGTGAGCTGGTAAAAGACCTCGCAGCGGTATTCCGCACCAGAATCGAGCTTCGCCAGATCGGTGTGCGCGATGAGACAAAGATCATGGGCGGAATCGGCATCTGCGGACGTGCGCTGTGCTGCAACACCTATCTCTCGGAATTTGCGCCGGTTTCCATCAAGATGGCAAAAGAGCAGAATCTTTCTTTGAATCCGACCAAGATCTCGGGTGTGTGCGGAAGACTGATGTGCTGCCTGAAGAATGAGGAAGAGACCTACGAGTATCTCAACAGCAGACTTCCGGGTATCGGCGACCGCGTGACGACGGTGGACGGACTGAAAGGAGAAGTGTCTTCGGTCAATGTGCTCCGCCAGATGGTGAAGGTACTGGTAGAGGTGGACGATGAAAAAGAACTCCGGGACTATCCGGTGGACGAGCTGAAGTTCCGTCCGCGCCGCAGAAAGGAAAATATAAAGCTTTCTGCAAAGGAGCTGAAGGAATTGTCCGCGCTTGAGGATAAGGGAGGAAAATCCAAGATTGATGACACCAAATAATCTTGTCCATGAAAACGAGCGTCTGGATGAACTGCACCGGAACGGTTACTATATCATTCAGGATCCGGCGAGATTCTGTTTCGGTATGGATGCCGTGCTGTTGTCGGGATTCGCGCGTGCCAGACGGGGAGAGCGTGTGCTTGATCTGGGGACGGGCACCGGGATTATCCCGATCTTAATGGAGGCAAAGACGGAGGCAGAAGATTTTACCGCGCTGGAGATTCAAGAAGAGAGCGCGGATATGGCGAGAAGAAGCGTATTATATAATCACCTGGAAGAAAAGATCCGGTTGTGACAGGCGATATCAAAGATGCCTCGGGAATATTCGGGGCATCTTCTTTTTGATATTGTCACCACCAATCCGACGTATATGATAGGACAGAACGGAATCAGTTCCGGTTCGGAGGCAAAAGCGATTGCACGCCATGAGGTTCTGTGTACCCTGGACGACATTCTGCGGGAGTCGGCGAAGCTGCTTGTGCCGGGCGGGAGATTTTACATGGTACACCGTCCGTTCCGGCTTGCGGAGATTATGAGCAAGATGGTTGCCTGCGGCATCGAACCCAAGCGGATGCAGCTGGTCTATCCATATGTGGACAAGGAGCCGAACATGGTTCTGCTGGAGGGAAGCCGCGGCGGCAGATCGAGACTGACGGTGGAAAAGCCGCTGATCGTTTATAAGGAACAGGGTGTATATACGGATGAAATCTATGATATCTACGGATATTAACGAACGACCGGTGTGACAGCACAGAAAGCAGCGGACAGGACGCTGTGGCAGAAAGGAAGAATATGTTTAATGATATTGTGATAGGACCGATTACCATTCATATGTATGGAGTGATGATTGCAGCGGGTTTTCTGGCGGCATTGCTGATGACGCTGCGCCGGGGCAAAAAAAGAGGCTATGATGAGGATATCATCTGGGGCATTTTCTTCTGCGCCATCATCGGCGGAATGCTCGGAACCAGGATTTTATATTATATTGTAGAGATTCCGGAGATCATGAAGGATCCGTCTATCCTCTGGGATTTCAAGAACGGCTATGTGGTCTATGGAGGAATCATCGGAGGAATTCTGGCAAGTTATATCTACTGCCGCACGAAAAAGCAGGCGTTTATGCCGTATTTTGATCTGGTGATGCCGGCGGTTTCGTTTGCACAAGGCTTCGGTCGCTTTGGCTGCTTTTTTTGCGGGCTGCTGCTACGGCAGGGAGACGGATGCGTGGTACGGAATCACGTTTCATAACTCCTCGTTCGCACCGAACGGTGTGAAGCTGATACCGACGCAGCTGATCTCAGCGGCGGGAGATTTTATCATCTGCGCGCTGCTGTTATGGTTTGCATCGAAGAGACCGAAGGCCGGACGCGTTGCGGCGGCTTATCTTGTGCTGTACGGAATCGGAAGATTCGCCGTGGAGTTTTTGCGCAACGATTACAGAGGCAGTGTGGGTGTGCTGTCCACGTCGCAGTTGATCTCCATCGGCGCGGTGATCGGAGGAATCGTACTGTATTTCGCTGCACCGAAGCTTGCAGGAGTGGGGGAATGTGGCAGAGGAGAAGTCTGTCGGATAGCAGGCAGGAATGCACGCGGGAAGTATACAGGATGTGCGCGCTTTATGCACGACGAAAGGAAAAGTTATGGCGGGAAAGTTATATTTGTGTGCCACTCCGATCGGAAATCTGGAGGACATCACCTACCGGGTGGTGAGAACCTTAAAGGAAGTCGATCTGATTGCGGCGGAGGATACCAGAAATTCCATCAAGCTGTTGAATCATTTTGAGATCCGGACGCCGATGACGAGCTATCACGAGTACAATAAGATCGAGAAAGCGTATCAGCTGGTGGATAAGATGCGCGAAGGACTCAACATCGCACTGATTACGGATGCGGGGACGCCGGGGATCTCGGATCCGGGGGAAGACCTCGTGCGCATCTGCTATGAGGAAGGGATTGAGGTGACATCTCTGCCGGGACCGGCGGCATGTATCACAGCACTCACGATGTCGGGGCAGCCGACCAGACGGTTTGCGTTTGAGGCGTTTCTGCCGAGAGAGAAAAAAGAGCGGGCAGCAGTGCTCTCGCAGCTGGTCAATGAGACGCGCACGATCATCATCTACGAGGCGCCGCATCATCTGATCCGCACGCTGGAAGAGCTGTATGAGACGCTCGGAGACCGCAAATTAACCGTGTGCAGGGAACTGACAAAGCGGTACGAGGAAAAGACATTAACGACATTCTCGGAGATACTTAAATATTATAAAGACAATGAACCCCGCGGAGAGTAGTCCTGGTAATCGCCGGAAAGACATTTGAGGAATTGAAGCAGGAAGAGCAGAAGAACTGGGAGAACCTGTCGCTTGAGGAGCATATGGAAGTCTATGAGAAGCAGGGGATCAGCCGGAAGGAAGCGATGAAGCTGGTGGCAAAGGACCGCGGCATCAGCAAGCGCGATGTCTACCAGGCGCTGTTGTCTTAAAAAATACTTACATAAATGAAAATACTGTGTTATATTAGAAAACGCTGCAAACGGGGATGACCGTGTTGCGGCGTTTTTTACCAATATCATATTACAATTCGCAAAAACATTTTGGTTTATGTTGGAAACGATACATGTGACGCATAAGCTGCGCCGGGGCTATTGGGGAGCCGCATCCGGCAGATAATAATTATCCAGATACGTTTCAATGATCGAAAAAGGTGCAGGACCGATGGAGAGCAGAGCCTTATGAAAAGCGATATCGCTGTAGGCGCTTCCGTAGGTTTCCTGTGCCTTTTCTTTTAAATCCACAAATTCCATATATCCCACATAGTATTTCAGATAATGGGCGGGTTCTTCCACGATCAGCTCATAGATTTCGCGCAGTGCGGTCTGATCCGTGATGCCGAAGTCTTTCCAGAAAGCGGTTGTGTCGGAAAAGCTCCAGCCGTCGTAGTGGATTCCCAGATCCGTTGAGGCATAGAGACTTAGGAGGGCGGACTGATTCAGGGAGAGCAGCGAGGCGAGGTCATCATCCAGCCCGGCATAATGGTACGAGATCATCTCCACGTAGGTTGCCCAGCCCTCGACATAGCCCGGATAATTCAGCAGAAACCGCACGGGATGTAGTCCGGCTTCATAGGACATCACCGTCTGATAAAGGTGGCCGGGGAAGCCCTCGTGCGCCAGCGTTGTGAAATACCGCAGGGAGGAGGTGTCGGTGGAGGCATTGATAAATATGGAGTTCTGCGCATAATCGTCAATGGGCGAGGTGATGTAAAAAACGCAGGCGCCATATAGTCTTCCATGCACTCGTCAATAGAACTTACAGTAAATGTGGTCTCGGGTGGTGCAGGAAAATTTGCGCGCATCGCCTCCTGCAGCCCGTTTAGCGTTGCAATGGGATCGGCGGCAGGAAGCCGGACGGTCGTCTGGGATGCTTTTAACTGCGGGTTTTCGGAGAGGAGTGCTGCCGCCTGCTGCAGGTCGCTTTGCCGTTTTTCTAAGATCCGATCCTGCAGCGCCGGAAGATCGGAAGCGCTCCCGGTGTTGTGGCAGACCAGGTAGCGGTAGTAATCTTTTCCGTCTGCAAAGTAACAGAGCCCCATATCGTTTTTGCCGCTGCCGAGAAGCTCTGTGAGCGCCGCGGCAAGATGGGTGTAGGCGGGAAGCACATGTTCCCGCACCAGAGCGGCATTTTTTTCCTTGTAGAGTGTCTTTTGTTCCTCCATCAATTCTGACATGGCATCGATTTTGTGATCGAAGGTCTGGATGAGATAGTGTTGATCCGGGTCTGCTGTGAAGGCGCTGCACTGTGAAATCAGTGTGTTGCAGGCATAGTCGGACATAAAAAGTCCGGCCTGTGCTTTCTGCTGCTCGAAGCGGATGATCTGGTTGAAATAATCGCCGGTCAGGGCGAGGAGCGCGAGATAGTCCTCCACGTCGGCTGGCTGCCGGAAACGGTATTCCTCATATAGTACGGGAAGCTGCGACTGAATGCCGGTCGTAGGGCGCAGCGGCTCGTCGTAGAGAGTCAGATCGGATGCGGAGAGCTCCGTCTTAAGATAATTCTGCAAGACGTCATAGGTGAGCTGACCGGAGGGCGGAAGGGCATCGCGGTCGTATTTTGCCAGAGCCGCGAGCGTGTTCTCCAGAGATGCATGGGATGCGGCAAGTGCTTCTTCCGAGAGACTGCCGAGCGTGATCGGAGTCTCTGTAATGCCGTAGTTTTCCGGATGGGACAGTGAAAAATGAAGATTGATCGTGTTGGAGGAGACCTCCGCCCGGAAAAAAAATCATCAAGAAACGTATCGAAGGAGGACGTGGAACCGGCGACGAAATCCGTCTGCATGGAGAAGCGGGAGCATCCGTTGAGCAGAAAAACGGACGTCATCAGTGGAAAAAAGGACGAATTGCCTGGAAAATGTGTGGATAAACGAAGAATGCAAACAAACACCTCGGAAACGCGGCAGAGGAGAAAACTCCTGTGTCGGAAAATTAACATATTCTATGTGGGAAAATGTGCAATTATTCAAAAGTTCTGCGCTATTTTTGCGCATCAAGGGGGTGCTGTCAAGATTTATTCCGGGATGCATATATATGGAGAAACGATAAAAACGGGTGAGGGATATGAATTATCTCTGGGCATTTATGATTCTGACGGGCATCATCTACGGGGCGTTCCACGGAACCCTGCCGCAGATTACGACGGCGGCGCTCGATTCGGCAAAAGAGGCGGTTACGCTTTGTATTACCATGATGGGAGTGATGTCTTTCTGGGTGGGACTGATGCGGATTGCGGAAAAGGCGGGGATCATTGAGGGACTTTCACGGAGAATGCGCCCGGTGCTGCATTTCCTGTTTCGGATCTCCGCAGGAGCACCCCGCCAACGAATACATTGCGACGAATATGATTGCAAATGTCTTCGGACTTGGCTGGGCGGCAACGCCGGCGGGATTAAAAGCGATGGAGGCATTGCAGGAGCGTAACCTGGAACTCTGCGGACAAAAAGGAACCTCGCGGAAACGCGGACCGGATATTGCCACGGATGAGATGTGCACGTTTCTGATCGTCAACATCTCGTCCCTGCAGCTGATTCCGGTCAATATCATCGCGTACCGGAGCCAGTACGGGAGCGTCAATCCCGCAGCAGTAGTGGGTCCGGGACTTATTGCGACTATATGTAGTACCGCGGCGGCAATTATCTTTTTTGTAAGTTAAAAAACGTTGCTGAAAGGAAACGAAAAAACTATAATAGTACATAGGAGAAACGCAGATCGTGTTTCAAGGTACGGGGGGGCTTGTATGGGTAGAAGAAAATATGTACTGATCGTAGATGACTGTCAGCAGGACCGGATGGCAGTGGCGGATGTTTTGAGATCGGATTACGACATCCTAGAAGCATGTAACGGAAAGCAGGCGTTGGAGATTCTTTCCAGAAAAAAAGAGCGCAGATTTCGCTGATTATGCTGGATCTGATGATGCCTGTGATGGACGGTTATGAATTTTTGGAGATGTATCGGAAGCGGAAGGAGTACAGTTATCTTCCGGTTGTGGTGTGTACGACAGAAGACGACCCTGAGAGAGAGCAGAAGAGTCTGGAGCTCGGTGCATGGGATTTTGTTCTGAAGAATTCCAGCCCCGGGATCATGAGACTGCGCGCAGGAAACGCCATCGAGAAAAGCAAGGTGCGGTTTCTGGAATATGATTTTCTTACCGGTATTTACGGACAGCAGAAGTTCTACCAGGCGACCCGCGAACTTTTAGACCAGCGCGCGGGAGCGAATTTTGCTTTTATCCATTTTGACATTGACCGTTTCCGGATTATCAATACCCTCTACGGCTCCAAAGAGGGAGACCGGCTGATCCATTTTGTGGCGGGAGCCATCCGCAAGGTCATGACAGCCTACGGCAGAGGCACATACGGACGCCTTGGCGGCGATGTGTTCGGAATGTGTGTCCCCTACGAAGATGGTGCGGCGATCTATCACATACTGGAAGGAATCCGGGCAGAGATCCGGAAACATTCCGTACATTATTATCTGGAGACCTGCGCGGGCATTTATCTGGTGGACGATCCGGATATGGAAGTGGCGGCGATGCACGACAACGCTGAGATTGCGGCGGCACAGTGCAAGGGTCAGTACATGGTTCACGATGTTTTATATACGGAGGAGATCGGACAGAAAGTGCTCCGCGAACAGCATATCATTGACGAGATGGATGCCGCGCTGGCAGAGCAGCAGTTTATCGTCTATTTCCAGCCGAAGTACCAGCTGAAAAGATGGCTCCGTACGGAGCGGAGGCACTGGTGGCTGGAAGAAGCCGAGCGGTGAGATCGTGCTTCCGAACGAATTTATACCGATCTATGAGCGCAACGGCTTTATCACGAAGCTGGACTATTACGTGTGGGAGAAAGTCTGCCAGTTCATAGACAGTGAGCTTTCCCAGGGAAGGAATCCGGCGCCAATTTCGGTCAACGTATCCAGAGTCAACCTCTATAACCCGGATTTTATGGATTCCCTGATTGACCTCATCCACCGCTATCATATTCCTCCGCATTATCTGAACCTGGAACTGACGGAGAGCGTCTTTTCCGAGGATGCGGAACTGATCCAGAGAGCGGTGAATTATCTGCATGACGCCGGATTTACGATTCTGATGGATGACTTTGGGAGCGGTTACTCCTCCTTAAACATTTTAAAGGACGTGGATCTTGATGTGTTAAAGATCGACATGAAGTTCTTCTCTAAGGGGAATACCGCGGAAAAGGGTGCAAAGATCATCGAGGCGGTCATCCGGATGGCGGAATCTCTGGACATGATGGTGATTGCGGAAGGTGTGGAGGAAAAGCATCAGGTGGATTTTTTAAATGACCTCGGATGCGACTATATTCAGGGTTATTATTTTGGCCGCCCCATGTCGCAGGATCAGTATGAGAAGCTGACGAATCACGATGAGGAAGAGCAGCATGACATGCCGCAGCCCGAAAGTTCGTGAATATGAATATTTACCGTTCGGATTCCATATAGTAGAATAACGGAAGATTCTGGATGTATCATGGGCGTAATGATTTTTCTATCGGACATAATGATACCGCTTCTCATTTTCGGTATTGTCGGTTATGGAATTCTGAACAGACAGAATATCTATGAAGAATTCATAGACGGGGCAAAGGACGGCTTTCAGACGGTCATCGGAATCATGCCCACACTGATCGGGCTTATGGTGGCGGTCGGGATTCTGCGGGCTTCCGGTTTTCTGGAGTGTTTTTCCGGGCTGCTGGGACGGGGGATCGGCTGGCTGGGTTTTCCGCCGGAGCTGATACCGGTCACGGTGGTCAAAATGTTCTCGTCCTCTGCGGCGACCGGTCTTCTTTTGGATATATATAAGGAGTACGGCGCGGATTCGATGCTGGGGAAGATGGCATCCATCATGATGAGCAGCACGGAGACGATCTTTTATACGATGTCGGTCTATTTTATGGCGGCGGGGATCAAAAAAAGCCGTTACACGCTGGTGGGCGCGCTGATCGCAACCACTGCGGGAACCGTCGCAAGCATTATTCTGGCGGGATATATGTGAGCAGCCGGCGGCTGTGGCTGCGCCCGGGAAGGATTTTTTCTGCAAAAATGTCTGTGAAAACAGAAAAATGAAAAAATCGGTTCTATAGGATGTCAGCTCTGCATATAATGATAGAGTAAGGCAGGAAAAAGCAGGGTGCGGAAGCGGATTTGACAAGTGGGTACGAAAGAGTTATAATACATTATGTTAACAAGCAACGGACATTGTGATACAGGAAGCAATGGTGGTTGCATATAGCGCGGGATGGAGCAGTCTGGAAGCTCGTCGGGCTCATAACCCGAAGGTCATAGGTTCAAATCCTATTCCCGCAACTTTTTAGGCAGCAGTCGTATGACTGCTGTTTTTTGCTTTATCAAAAAGATCTGGGTTCTGCTGTATCTGTTGTCTGCGTTTTAGAAAACGGTTTGGGACTCTGCCGGACGGAATACCGATAGATTTTGGCGGGCGATTGGTGTATGATAGAGAAAATGCATCTGGATGGGAGGCGCCAGTCAATGACGAATATCGAACAATTTTTGCAGATGGTGAAGGAGTCGGACAATATTGTATTCTTCGGGGGGGGGAGCCGGTGTATCTACGGAGAGCGGAATTCCTGATTTCCGCAGTGTGGATGGTCTTTACAACCAGAAATATGACTATCCGCCGGAGACGATTTTAAGCCATTCCTTTTATATAAAATACCCGGAGGAGTTTTACCGTTTTACCGGGACAAAATGCTCTGCCTTACCGCGGAACCGAACATCACGCATAAAAAGCTGGCGGAGCTTGAGGCGGCCGGAAAAGTAAAAGCCGTCGTGACGCAGAATATTGACGGTCTGCATCAGCTGGCGGGAAGTAAGCGCGTGCTTGAACTGCACGGCAGCGTGCACCGTAATTACTGCAGGAAGTGCGGCAAAGGGATTTGATGCGGAGTATGTGAGGGATTATCCGGGAAAAGTACCTCTGTGCGATGCCTGCGGCGGTACGATCAAGCCGGATGTGGTACTCTATGAGGAAGGACTGGACCAGCAGACGCTGGAGGATGCGGTATTTTATATCAGCCATGCGGATATGCTGATTATCGGTGGAACATCGCTTGCGGTATATCCGGCAGCCGGTCTGATCGATTATTACCGGGGAAACAAACTGGTGTTAATCAACAAATCGACGACGCCGATGGACGCGAGGGCAGATCTGCTGATTCAGGCGGGACTCGGCGATGTATTCGGGCAGATTGAGGTGTAGACGGACGTGGAGCAAATGAATTTTTTTTCTACCGCAGCGGAGTGAAACATGCTACACTATCACTACATCAGGAAAGTGAGGAAGACCATGAACCAGTACCATTATGAAGTGGGAGACATCGTAAAGCTGAAAAAGCAGCATCCGTGTGGCAGCAGTGAGTGGGAGATCCTGCGCGTCGGCGCGGATTTCCGCCTAAAGTGTGTGGGCTGCGGGCATCAGATCATGATTGCAAGAAAGCTTGTGGAGAAAAATACCAGAGGACTGCGCAAGGCGGGGGAGACAGAATAGGCACGCTGCGCAGTTTTTGCGCTTTTTTCAAGAAAGCACTTGTAATTACAGGGAAAACGTGTTATAGTAGATGCTCGTGATATAATAATTATTCCTTGCTCATGTAATGAAAACGTGGGCCAGAGACCAAAAGGAGGAAATTCGCATGAATAAGTATGAGTTAGCACTCGTTGTCAGTGCAAAGATCGAAGACGATGCGAGAACAGCTACAGTAGAGAAGGCAAAAGAGTACATCACTCGTGCCGGCGGTACTGTAACAGAAGTAGAGGACTGGGGTAAGAAGAAGTTAGCTTACGAAGTTCAGAAAATGAGCGAAGCTTATTACTACTTCATTCAGTTCGATGCAGAGCCGACTGTTCCAGCAGAAGTTGAGCAGGATGTTCGTATCATGGACAACGTACTTCGTTTCTTAGTTGTGAGAAAAGACGAGAAATAAGAGATTCTTTGATCTGATAACGTTTGTTTGAGGGAAGAGAGGAATCGTATATGAACAAAGTGATTCTTATGGGAAGACTGACCAGAGATGCAGAGGTGCGTTACTCACAGGGTGAGAACTCCACCGCCATCGCAAGATTTTCGCTTGCGGTAGACCGTCGTTTCCGTCGTGACGGGGACGAGCAGACAGCAGATTTTATCAACTGCGTTGCATTTGGCAGAACTGCAGAGTTTCTGGAGAGATTCGGACGTAAGGGAACTAAATTCGTTCTGGAGGGACGTATTCAGACCGGAAGCTACACCAACAAGGACGGACAGCGTGTATACACGACGGACGTTGTTGCTGAGAATGTAGAGTTCGCAGAGAGCAAGAATGCTTCCGGCGGCGGAGATAATTCCGGTTTTACCCCTTCCGACAGACCGTCACCGAGTAGTGCAGCGGGTGATGGCTTCATGAATATTCCGGACGGAATTGATGAAGAGTTACCATTTAACTAATGGACGATAATAACAGGAGGTAATTATCATGGCTTTCAATAAGGCAGCAGACAAAGAAGGCGCTCCAATGAAGAGACGCCCGATGCATAGAAGAAAAAAAAGTTTGTGTATTCTGTGGTAAGGACAATGTGATCGATTACAAGGATACCAACAAGTTAAAGAGATACATCTCTGAGAGAGGAAAGATCCTTCCTCGCCGTATCACAGGCAACTGTGCAAAGCATCAGAGAGCGCTCACTGTAGCGATCAAGAGAGCACGTCACGTGGCATTGATGCCGTACGTATGCGAATAAGTTTTTACTTAATCGCAGCGAATAAGCTTCGCATAATCGCAGCGAATAAGCTGATAAGTAAAAAGACCAACAATCCTTCTGATTGCTGGTCTTTTTTTTATGTGATTGTATTTTCGTAATGCCACTGATTCTAAAACTTTCCTTAAGAATAGAAAAATGGGCTTGGAAATGAGACAGGAATCATATAATATTATGGGTATGTGTAAGAGCAAGAGGTGCAGAGGAGTGGGAACGCGGATGAGAGGACACTGGTACAAAACGACAGTCATGCTGACAATGGTTCTGATGCTGGCAGGATGCGGCGGGAATGACGCAGAGGCAGAGCAGACGGCGCAGACCGAGCAGGTGGAACAGACGGAGCAGACGCTTGAGCAGGTGCTGGAAGAGCATTTCCTTGCGGCGGAGGATGCGGAGGATGTGGCGACAGTGGTCTCGCAGTACGCGGAGAAGACGCCGGATCCGGCACTGGCGGAGTTTCTGATCTCTTATTATCAGATTCCGGACGAAGAGCAGAGCAAAACCCGGTATTACTATAACCATATCGATCTGAATGAGGATGGGACGGATGAGATTTTCGTTGTCGTGGTCGGTGAGTATACAAAGGTATCGTTTGGTGATCCGGCGCTGATCTTATCGGAACAGGCAGACGGAACGTTCCAGGTGATCGAGTCGTTTGAGGGAATTCACACGCCGGTGACAGTCAGTGAGCGCATGACGAACGGCTGGCATGATATTATTTACCAGGAATACGGTCGTGGAGCGGAAGATGGATACCGTATCTGCCATTATAATCCGAATGGAGGATACCAGACAGATCTGAGTGAGGTTGTGGATGAGGTGGAGCCGCAGGACGGTACGCAGATCATCTCCAACAACTTTATCGACGATATGGATAAGGGGAATTATATGACACTCGCACCGGAGGAAGATGGCGGAAGCGAAGCGCAAGGCAACTAGATAAAGCGCAAACCAACTAGATATAGCGGCTGAAATTTTGGACTGTCCAACTTGTTGTGGGCAGTCTTTTTCGGGCAAAAAGGCTTTATATTGCACGGTCAAAATGGTATAATGCACGGTATGATAGTGTTTTTGTATAGAATGATGGAGGCTTGCTTGTGAGAAAAAGTAACGTAAAGATTAAAGGAAAGCTTCGTACATATTTGTATCTGCCGCTGCTGCTTACAATGCTTCTGATTATCATCAATGTGTTTGTGTATATGGAAGACACTTCTTCAGGAGTGCTTTTTTCTGGATTTGTACTGCTCTATTTTGTGATTATGCTGATCGCTTATCTGCGCAATAAGCCGCTTCTGATCGATGAGTTGATCAATTTTGCGACGCAGTACGGTCTCGTGCAGAAACAGCTCTTAAATGAGTTTGAAATCCCGTATGCACTGGTTGATTATAATGCAAAGTTTCTGTGGGTGAATGAGCAGTTTACGGAGGTCACAGGAAAAGACAAGAAGTATCATAAGTCGGTCATGACGGTATTCCCGACGCTGACCAAGGAGCTGTTGCAGCGGAGCGAGCCGGTGGAGTCGCTCAATTTGACATACAATACCGTGTGGCGTTAAAGCGGATTTATTTCGATGCCATGACACACGACAGTACGATCGTATCGCTCGATGAGAGCAATGAATATCTGACGGCGATGTACCTGTTTGACGAGACAGAGTTGAACCGTTATATCCGCGAGAACGAGGAACAGCGTCTGGTGGCGGGGCTTGTATACATCGACAATTATGACGAGGCGCTCGACAGTATCGAGGACGTCAAGCGGTCACTGCTCGTAGCGTTAATTGACCGGAAGGTGAACAAATACTTTACAGAGATTGATGCACTCGTCAGAAAGATCGAGAATGACAAGTATTTTGTTGTCTTTAAGAATCAATATCTCGGAAAGCTCCGGGAGGATCGTTTCAGCATCATTGAGGACGTCAAGACGGTAAAAGTCGGCAATGAGATGGCAGTGACGCTCAGCATCGGTATCGGCGTCGGCGGCGATTCCTACACCAAGAATTACGAGTACGCCAGAATGGCGATTGATCTTGCACTCGGACGCGGCGGCGACCAGGTGGTTGTCCGCGACAACGAGGATGTGACTTATTACGGCGGCAAGACCAACAAGCAGGTGGAGCGCAACAACCGCGTGAAGGCGAGAGTCAAGGCACATGCGCTGCGGGAGGTGATTGAGAGCCGCGAGCATGTGATTATCATGGGACACAGCATCAGCGATGTGGATTCCCTCGGTGCTGCGATCGGCGTGTACTGCGCAGCCAGAGTGCTCGGCAAAAAGGCGCAGATTGTTTTAAATGAGGTGACATCTTCCCTGCGTCCGCTTGTGGAAGGATTTTCCGAGGAAAAAGGCTATCCGGCGGATCTCTTTATCAAGAGCGAGGAAGCAATTCTTCTGACGAACCGCGATACGCTCGTGATGGTTGTGGATGTGAACCGGCCGAGTTATACAGAGTGTCCGGAGCTGTTAAAACGCACGGATACGGTGTGCGTGTTTGACCATCACAGACAGAGCAGCGAGGTCATCGAGAATCCGGTGCTTTCCTATGTAGAGCCGTATGCGTCGAGCGCCTGCGAGATGATCGCGGAGGTGCTGCAGTATTTTTCCGAGAATATCAAGCTGGAGCCGCATGAGGCAGACTGCATCTACGCCGGTATTCTGATCGACACGAACAACTTTATGACCAAGACAGGTGTGCGCACCTTCGAGGCGGCGGCATATCTGAGAAGAGCCGGAGCCGAAGTGACGCGCGTGCGCAAGATGCTGCGCAACGACATGGCGGCCTACAAGGCAAGAGCGGAGGCGGTACGCCACGCGGAGGTTTACCGCGGTGCATTTGCGATCTCCGTGTGCCCGGCGGATAATGTGGAGAGCCCGACGATTGTGGGCGCACAGGCGGCAAACGAGCTGTTAAATATCGTCGGTATCAAGGCATCGTTTGTGCTGACCGAATATCAGGGCAAGATTTATGTCAGCTCACGGTCGATTGACGAGATCAATGTGCAGCTCATCATGGAGCGGCTCGGCGGCGGTCATCTGAATGTGGCGGGCGCGCAGTTGACAGACTGCTCGGTGCTGCAGGCAAAGCACATCATTCAGGATACGATCGACGAGATGTTAAAAGAAGGCGACATCGAGGAATAATACGATTTGGGAAATACAAGATAAGCGCAGCAGAATGCGCGGAAATGAGGATCATATGAAAGTAATTTTATTGCAGGATGTAAAGGCATTAGGAAAAAAAAGGCGACGTGGTGAACGTCAGTGACGGGTATGCGAGAAATGCGATTTTCCCGAAAAAGCTGGGACTTGAGGCGACACCGAAGAACCTCAATGATCTGAAATTGCAGAACCAGCACGCAGACAAGGTTGCACAGGAGAATTACGAGGCGGCGCTTGCGCTTGCGGAGGAATTAAAGGATAAGAAAATTACGGTCAAGATGAAAGCCGGCGAGGGTGGACGTACCTTCGGATCTGTTTCCACGAAGGAGATTGCGGCAGCGGCAAAGGAGCAGCTCGGCATGGAGCTCGACAAGAAAAAGATGCAGCTTCCGGAGCCGATCAGAAGCTTCGGCATGACAGAGGTTGCCATCAGGCTTCATCCGAAGGTAACGGGAACATTTACCGTTCATGTTGTAGAAGAGTAGCAGGAGGTTTATTTCATGGAAGAGGCACTGGTAAAGCGGATTATGCCCAACAGTCTTGAGGCGGAGCAGTCCGTGATCGGTTCCATGATTATGGATAAGGATGCCATCGTGACAGCGATGGAGATGCTCATCAGCGAGGACTTCTACCACACGCAGTACGGGATTTTGTTTGATACGATGATTGAACTGTACAACAAGGGACTTCCGGTGGATCTGGTGACACTGCAGAACAAGCTTAAGGAAAAAGATGTTCCGCCGGAGATTGCGAGTCTGGAGTTTGTGCGGGATCTGGTGACGGCAGTACCGACTTCGGCGAATGTGAAGTATTATGCGCAGATCGTCAAGGACAACTCAATGCGCAGAAAGCTCATCAAGCTGAATGAAGAGATCGAGAATGAGTGTTATGTCGGCAAGGAAAGTGTCGAGACAGTCATGGATATCACCGAGAAGAAGGTATTCGACCTTCTCTCCACCCGCGGCGGAGGCGGCGACTACGTGCCGATCCGGCAGGTTGTTATGAATGCCCTCGAGAAGATCGAGAACGCGGCAAAGACTTCAGGAACGGTTACCGGAATACCGACCGGATTTATTGATCTGGATTATCGCACCGCTGGTCTGCAGCCGTCCGATCTGATCCTGATTGCGGCGCGTCCGTCTATGGGTAAGACGGCGTTTGTGCTAAACATTGCACAGTATGTGGCATTTCACGAAAATATGTGTACCGCCATCTTTTCGCTCGAGATGTCCAAGGAGCAGCTTGTCAATCGTCTGTTTTCTCTGGAGTCCAGAGTGGATGCGCAGGCGCTCCGTACTGGTAATCTCTCGGATGCAGACTGGGAGAAGCTGATCGAGGGAGCCGGAACCATCGGTAATTCCGAGCTGATCATCGACGATACGCCGGGTATCTCGATTTCCGAGATGCGAAGCAAGTGCAGAAAATATAAATTAGAGCATGATCTGAAACTGGTCATCATCGACTACCTGCAGCTCATGTCCGGTTCCGGGAAGTCTACAGACTCCCGTCAGCAGGAGATTTCGGATATTTCCCGATCCCTCAAGGCACTCGCAAGAGAGCTTTCCGTGCCGGTAATTGCACTCTCCCAGCTCTCGCGAGCGGTGGAGCAGCGGCCGGATCACCGCCCGATGCTTTCCGATCTGCGTGAGTCCGGAGCCATCGAGCAGGATGCCGACGTGGTAATGTTCATCTACCGTGATGATTATTACAACCATGATTCCGATATGAAGGGAATCTCAGAGATCATCATAGCCAAGCAGAGAAACGGTCCGATCGGAACGGTGAATCTGGTATGGCTGCCGCAGTACACAAAGTTTGCGAATATGGAAAAATAATAGGATGGAACTGCCGCAATAAGCATAGACATCTTTTGGGTGATAAGTAATATTATTAGAAATAGATACTTAAAAGTTCCAGATAAACATGCGGCGGCAAATCTGACCGCAAAATCTGGTATTTCTAACCATGCCGCAGCTGGCATCCGTGATGATCCATGTCTTTCCAAGTTTGGAGCACTCTACGGATTGTGTCCGCAAGCCGGCAGACAATTTTAGGACTTTTTGTGTGTGTTCCTTATGGCCACCTCTGAACAAAACATAACCGCGCGAAGCCGATGTCTGAGTCGGCATCTGCCTTATTTTCAATAGCAGATGCCGGCGAGTTTCGGTTCGCGCGGTTTTATATTGTCTGTGAAGAGGTGCCATTAGGGACACCAGAAAGTCCGCTCATTGTCTGCGGCTTGTCGGACACACTCCTAGAGTGTCCAAACGTGGCAAAGACACGGAATGGGATGCCAGCCGCGGTATGGAAGAAATACACGAATTTTGCTTCAAAGATTTTGCCGCCGTCTGTTTATTCTGGAACTTTTTTGTCTCTGGTTTTCCTGTAATATTACTTATCACCCCAAAGCGCGATATGCTTATTGCGGCAGTTCCATTCTTATGGGGAGTACCTTACACAGGTATCAAGAAAGAGTACAAAAACGGGCTGCGGCGTATGGAAACGTTGACAATCGTTGAAAGCGGCGGTTTGGCATGTTACCATTGGAAAATGTTTCACATTACGATCCGAAGCAAAACAGGAGGAACAGATCATGGATGCGAATATAACAGGACTGTCGGCGCGGGAAGTGACAGAACGCCGCGAGCGCGGGGAAGGCGGCGCTGCCGCAGAGTGTATTACAAAAAGCAGGGCGCAGATTGTCCGTGAAAATGTATTTACATTATTTAATTTACTGAACTTTATCATTGCAGCGCTTTTTGTTTGCGGTGGGCGCTTACACCAATATGCTGTTTCTTGCAGTGATTCTCTTAAATATTGCGGTCGGGATTGCGCAGGAACTGAAGGCGAAAAAGCTGGTGGACGACCTGTCGATCCTGAACCGTCCGAGCGTGTGCGTCCGGCGTGATTCACAGAATATGGCTGTGGAGTTGGATGAGATTGTGCGGGATGATGTGATGGTGTTAGAGAGCGGCAATCAGATCTGCAACGATGCGGTGGTCGTGGAAGGCATGCTGGAAGTGAATGAATCGCTGCTCACAGGAGAGAGTGATGCAGTGGTCAAGGAGGCTGGAAGTGAGTTATATTCCGGAAGCTCTGTCATTTCCGGTAAGGCATATGCGAAGGTTACGCATGTCGGAAATGAAAATTATGCTACAAAGCTTGCCAACGAAGTAAAAAAAAGGAAAAACGTGTGGCATCGGAACTGCTTGGCTCTATGAATAAGGTAACGCGGTTTACCAGTATGCTGATTGTTCCGTTGGGTGTGATTCTGTTTTTCGAGGCCTTCCTGCTGCGGCAGGCGCCCATGCGGGAAGCGGTGGTGTCGTCCGCCGCGGCGCTTCTTGGTATGCTGCCGAAGGGACTGGTACTTTTAATCTCGATTTCACTGGCGACCGGAGTCATCCGGCTGGCAAAAATGAAGATCCTCGTTCAGAATATTTATTCGCTGGAAACACTGGCGCATGTAGATACCCTGTGTCTGGATAAGACGGGAACGATTACAAACGGAAAGCTTACGGTGGACACTGTCATGGAGATCGGTGCGGGGCTCTTGGGAAAGGCGCTGCCGCAGGGCGAACCGGAAAAACTCGTGCAGTCGTATCTGGCGGCCTCCGACGACAACAATGCGACATTTCAGGCGCTGAAAGAGGCGTTTGGCGGTCAGGCATTTTATACACCGGCACATAAGATTTCGTTTTCATCAAAGCGCAAATGGGGATGTATCAGTTTTGCGGGAGCGGGCAGCGTTTTTGTCGGCGCTCCGGAAAAGCTGATGCGAAAGCTGCCGGGGGAACTGGAACAGAAGCTGGAAGAGGGCTGCCGGGTTATCATTGTGGGCTATGTCCCGATGCAGTGGGAAGACGAAGCGGCGCTGCCGGAAGAGATACAGCCGCTCTACGGGGTTGTCCTGGAGGATACCATCCGTGAGAACACCAGGGAGACGCTTGACTTCTTCCACCGGGAAGGCGTGGACGTCAAGGTAATTTCCGGAGATCATGTCAAGACGGTCTCCATGATTGCAAAGCGGGCAGGACTGTACCGGTGGAAGGATGCCGTGGATTTATCGACGCTCGGAGAGGACATTGATTATGAGCAGATCTGCCAGCAGTACGCGGTGTTTGCGAGAGTGACGCCGGGACAGAAAAAAGGAACTGGTGTGTGCGCTGAAACGACAGGGACACCAGGTAGCCATGACGGGAGACGGAGTCAATGATCTTCTGGCGCTGCGGGAGGCGGACTGCTCCATCGCCGTGGCGGACGGAAGCGATGCCAGCCGCCAGGTCGCGCAGGTGGTACTGCTGGATTCCGATTTTACCAATCTTCCGCAGGTTGTGATGGAAGGGCGGAAAGTCGTGAACAATGTCACAAGAACGGCGAGCGTCTTCTTTATCAAGACCATCTACTCGGTGCTGGTTTCGGTGATCTGCCTGCTGGCAAACATTCCGTTCCCGTTTATCCCGATTCAGATTACTGTGCTGGATGCGGCAATCGAGGGGTATCCGTCGTTCCTTACCATCTGGGAATCCGACACGCGCAAGATACGCGGCAGATTCTTAAAGACGGCGTTATCCAATGCGCTGCCGTTTGCCCTCACAGTCACGGCGATGGTCGCAGTCACCAGTATCATTGCTCCGTTTACGGTGGAGCAGCGGCAGACAGTCATGTATTTTCTGCTGATCTTTATTTTCATGGCAGCCGTGGTGAAGAGCTGTATTCCGTTTAACGGCCTGCGTACCTTCATCTGCATCACGATGGTGATAGGAACCTTTGGCGGTCTCGCCATCCTGCCGTCGCTGTTTGAGATCAGCGCGATTACCGCCGGGATGGGAAAATACCTTCTTGCGGGGGGAAGCTTATCTGTCGTCTGTCTGCTGCTTTTGCTTGGAACACGCGGAGTTCTCGGCAGAAAGAGATTGTCAGAGGCAGAGGCGGTGCGGTAGAGAACCGGTTTTCCGTTATATTTTAATAGAAAAAGAAAAGCAGAGATACCTTTGATGCATTTGGTAATGCGGTATCTCTGCTTTTTTGGTATAGTAAAAAAGACAGGGGGTGAAGCGGAGGATGGATAAGCGCAGCACATCGGAAGAACAGAAAAGCGGATACCTGGGGCTGACCAGGGCAGACGAGGAGCGGCATTTGGCGGACGTGATCTCGGTTGCACAGCAGAATCTGGAACGCGCCGGGGCGGACATACGCAAGGTTAACGAAGATCTGGCGGATCTTCTCGAGACATACGACGTGAAAGACAAAGAAGGCCTTGCACTCTGGAATAATGCGACGGCAAGATTAAAGGAAAATGAATACGATCTGATCCGCTATGAGAAGGCGAGAAAAAAGCCCTACTTCGGGAGAATTGATTTTAAGGACGGCATCTCCCAGGAGGAGGAGACCTGTTATATCGGAAGAGCCAGAATTGCGAAAAACGGCTCAGAGCCGGTGGTGCTGGACTGGAGAGCGCCCATTGCATCGGTATATTACGAGAGCAGCATGGGACCCTGCACTTATACAGTAAGCTCCGAGGGAACCTATGAGATGGATCTGGTGCGCAAGCGGACGTACGAGATCGAACAGGATGTGCTGAAGGATTTCTTCGACTCGGATGTCGTTGCCAATGATGAACTTCTGACAAAATACCTTGCAAAGAATAAAAAAGGCGGTATTGGGAGAGATCATTGCGACAATCCAGAAGGAGCAGAATGTCATCATCCGCCGCTCGCCGCGGACGAACGTCATCATTCAGGGCGTGGCGGGTTCCGGAAAAACGACCGTGGCAATGCACCGCATATCCTACATTTTGTATAACTATAAGGATGATTTCCGGCCGGAGGATTTTTACATTGTGGGAAGCAACCGGATCCTTCTGAACTATATCACGAGCGTTCTCCCGGAACTGGATGTGTATGGAATCCGTCAGCTGACGATGGAGCAGCTGTTTGTCCGGCTTCTATATGAAGACTGGGACGATGCACGCTACTCGTACCACAGTATGGAGAGAGACGATCCGAAAAACAGTGTCAAGTGCGATACGGAGTGGTTCCTCGATTTAAAAACATACTGCGAAGAATATGAAAAAGAGAGCGTGCCGGCGGAGGACGTTTATCTGGAAAAGACAGGAAAGCTTCTGATCGGTGCGGATGAGATCCGCCGCTATCTAAAGGAGCATCCGGCGGACTCCATGGAGAGCAAAATGCTGATGCTGGGGGAGATTGTTCATTCCAGATATGAGAATGAGATCCTGGGAAGAGACATCACGTTTCCGGCAGAAGAGAAAAAGCGGCTCGACCGGAAATACACGATGTACTTTGGAAAGGGAAAATGGGAGGGATCGGTCTATGCCTTCTATCAGGATTTCCTGGCGGCGCAGGCAGCCCGCGGCAGGGAAGTAACCCCGCCGGGGAATTCCTTTGACGTCTATGATCTGGCGGCGCTGGCCTATATCTACAAGCGGATTAAGGAGACAGACCCGGTCAGGGAGGCGAGTCATGTGGTGATCGATGAAGCGCAGGACTTCGGGATGATGGCATACCGGTGTATGGATGCGTGCCTGTCGGACTGCACCTACACGATCATGGGCGATACCTCGCAGAATATCCATTTTCAGTACGGCCTGAATGACTGGGATGAACTGCGCAGACTCATCCTGACCGGCGATTATGACGCTTTTGGGCTTCTGCGGAAAAGCTACCGCAACACGGTGGAGATCTCTACATATGCGAACGAGATTCTGCGCCACGGGGATTTTTCCATCTATCCGGTGGAACCGATCATCCGCCATGGCGCCGGGGTCTGTGTGGAACCGGTGCAGGAAGAGCGGGCGCTGCTTAACCGGGCGGCGGAGACGATACAGGGCTGGCAGAGAAAAGGATACGAGACCATCGCGGTGATCTGTCGGGATGAAGAGGAGGCAGAGCGGGTTGCGGCCCGGCTGGCAGAGGACGTTCCGGTAAAGAACGGCGCAAAAGGAGAGAAGGAGGAGTTCGGGGACGGCGTCATGGTGCTTCCGGTATCCTACACGAAAGGGCTGGAGTTTGACGCGGTACTTCTGTTTGACCCGTCGGAGAAAAAATATCCGTCGGACAACGGTCATGTAAAGCTGTTGTATGTTGCGGCAACGCGCGCGCTGCATGAGCTGACGATTCTCCATCGGGGGAGTTGTCCGGAATTCTTGCGGGCAGGGCGCCGCAGGATAAGCATATAAAGGAATTTGCGGCGGAACCGCTCACAAAAGCCAGGGAGTATGAGAAGCCTGTCCGGACAAAAAAGGAACAGATGCAGCAGCGCAGGGTGGAAGGCGCCATGGATATGGCGGAGCGGGAATATTTCGGCCCCAGACGCATTGCGGCAAAAGCGCCTGCGGCGGAGGAGAAACCGGTCATAAGACCGGCGGCATCCCCGGCGGTCCGTCCGCAGACAGAGACAGTGCGCGGGCAGCAGGCAAAGACAGTGCACCGTCCGCAGACCGGGGCAATGCACCGTCCACAGGCAGAGACAGTGCGCGGGCAGCAGGATATGGCGACGTCTCCGGCGCCGGCAGGGAAGCGTCCGGGACCGGAGGGAACCAATCCGTCCCCGTATGCATTCGGGACGATCCCGGAGAATACCAGTCTGCGCGTTCGGGGGCACGCAAAGGGAAATCATGCGGTCCGGTGGGTAAAAAAGAGCAGATCCTATGTAGAGATGGCGAGCATGTACGGGCTGATGCGGATTACGCCGGTCGCTCCGGACATCATCCGGGTCAGCTTTGTAAAAGGAGTGACGGAAAAAATTGCAGCTACGGGCTGGATGACCAAAGCGGAGGAAGCGTTTTCATGGAGCGCCAGGGAATCCAAAAGCGTTGTTGAGATTGCCGCGGGTGAGATTACGGTGCGGGTAGATAAACGAAGCGGAGCGGTCTCTTTCTGGAACAGGGAGAATCAGCTTCTGCTTGCGGAAAATGCCGCGGAGCCGAGAGTGATCGGCGAGGAGGGAAGCTGGGTATTTTTCGACTGGGACAAGAAAGAGCGCATCAAGGCAAAGGGCATGCTCGATACGGATTTTCTGGATGTGACATTAAATGCGCGTTATATATCCTTCGGAGGGAAAAAGCATAGAATGCCGCTTGTGCTGTCGAACCGCGGCTATGGCATCGCTGCGGCGGCAAAAAATACGGTGCTGCTCTGCGATATTAAGACGTACGGGCAATATCTCTACGCGGAAGGCGAGAGACAGCTCGACTACTATTTTATCTGCGGGGAGAAGCCGGAGAATGTCATCACACGTTATAAAGGGTTATAGGAAGAATTTACGTTTACATTTTACAAAAACCTCTTGACTTGGAGTGAACTCCAGGGCTTACAATGCCTAACGAACAGAGAGTTCCAGGGCACCGGAAAGGAGCAGAGGACATGACAATTAAAGAAATCAGTGAGAAATATCATATTACCGCGGATACGCTCCGCTACTACGAGCGAGTGGGAATGATTCCGCCGGTCACACGGACGGCATCGGGAATACGGGATTACGGTCCGAAGGATGAGAGCTGGGTTTCGCTTGCCATCTGCATGCGCAGGGCAGGTCTGCCGGTGGAGGCAATGATTGAATATGTAAAGCTTTTTCAGCAGGGCGATAAGACGATCCCTGCGAGATTGCAGCTTCTGGTGGAGCAGCGGGAACTTCTGGAGGAACAGCAGCGGCAGATCGAGGAGACCAGGAAACGTCTGAATTACAAGATCTCACGCTACGAAGAGGCAATGAAAACAGGAAAACTGACATGGGAGGAGAACGAAGGATGTCATACGAATTTTATAACCCAACAAGAGTCCTGTTCGGAGCAGGACAGTTAAATCACTTACACGAGCAGAAGATGCCTGGAAAAAAGGCAATGCTTGTCATCTCAAATGGGAAATCGACCAGAGCGAGCGGCGCACTTGACCGTACGATGAAAGAGCTTTCCCTCGCAGGTGTGGAGGTTGTGCTGTATGATAAGGTCGGAGCGAATCCGGTCAAGGAGATCGTCGAGGAAGGAGGACATTTTGCCAAGAAGGAAGGCTGCGATTTCATTGTCGCACTGGGAGGCGGCTCCGTTATGGACGCGGCGAAAGTCATGGCAAGTATGCGCAGCAGCCGGGAGATCTCTGGGATTATGTGGCAGGAGCAACCGGAAAGCAGCAGCCGTTAGTGAATCCGGTACTTCCGGTCATCGCGATCACGACAACGGCAGGAACCGGATCCGAGGTGGATCAGTGGGGCGTTGTGACCAATCCGGCAACGAATGAGAAGATCGGCTGCGGCGGCATGGATGAGCTGTTTCCGGTGATTGCGGTGGTAGATCCGGAGCTGATGCTGACCGTACCGTCAAAATTCACGGCATACCAGGGTTTGATGCGCTGTTCCACAGCGTGGAAGGATACCTCTCGGTTGTGAACAGCCCGATGTCTGAGATGGTCCAGCTTGCGGCGATCGAGAATATCGGAACCTACCTGCCGCGCGCGGTAAAGGATGGCAGCGATCTGGAGGCCAGGGAGCATGTGGCATTTGCCAATACGATGTCCGGCTATTCGATGGTGGTCGGTTCCTGCACAAGCGAACATTCGATGGAACATGCGATGAGCGCATTTCATCCGGCGCTGCCGCACGGTGCGGGACTGATTATGATTTCGGTGGAGTATTACAGACACTTTATCGAAAAACACTGCTGTGATGAGCGGTTTGTCCGCATGGCGCAGGCACTCGGCATGAAAGATGCCAAGGCGCCGGAGGATTTTATCACAGCGTTAAAGAAACTGCAGGAGGACTGCGGCGTATCAGACTTAAAGATGTCCGATTACGGCATCGAAAAAGAGGAGAGCATGGTTCTCGCCAGGAATGCAAAGGCGACGATGGGTGGACTGTTTGCCTGTGATCCGGTGCCGATGACAGACGAAGAGTGCGCGGCGATTTATGAGAAGTCTTACCGCTAGAGAAGGTTGTTTTAAACATTTTAACTTATAGAAAAAAGAGTTAAGAATGGAGGATTATGATGAGTCAGAAGAGTCTTGTAGTTTATTTTTCATGCAGCGGCGTCACAAAGAAGACGGCAGAGCTGCTTTCGGATGTGGCAGGAGCGGATCTGTTTGAGATTCGTCCCGAGGTGCCTTATACCAAGGCAGACCTGGACTGGATGGACAAAAAGAGCCGCAGCACGGTGGAGATGAACGATCCGTCCTCGCGTCCGGCGATTGCGGACAAGGTAGAGCATATGGAGCAGTACGACACCGTCTATGTGGGATTCCCGATCTGGTGGTATGTTGCGCCGACGATTATCAACACGTTCCTGGAGAGCTATGATTTTTCCGGAAAGACGGTGATCCCGTTTGCAACATCCGGCGGAAGCGGTATGGGAAAAACAGAAGCAGTGCTGCATGCACTCTGCCCGGACAGCGTGAACTGGAAGAGCGGTAAGATGTTGAACGGATATGACAGAGCGCAGATGGAGGCGTGGGTCAGAACACTCGCCTAGTTCTGTGAAAAATAAGAAAGACCGGCGATTTGTGTCGCAATAAGACGAGCGGTTTTTGTTGTACGGAAGAATCGATACACCTATAATATAAGTTAAGGAATTACAATATAGGAGGGTGTATGGAAAAGGTACGTTATATGATTTCCGATGCGGCAAATATCGTCCACGTCGAATCACATGTGTTACGTTACTGGGAAGATGAACTGGAACTGAATATCCCGCGCAATGAGATGGGACACCGGTATTATACGAAGGAAAACATTGCGGAATTTCAGAGAATCAAGGAACTAAAGGAACAGGGCTATCAGTTGAAGGCGATACGCATGATTGTACATAACGGACCGATCGAGGGGCTGACGGCAGAAGCACCGATTCCCGTGGGACAGGCACCGCTTTTTGCGGGAGCGGCCGCTGCAATCCCGCAGCCGGTACAACCGGTCGCGGCACAGCCGGCAGCAGTGGCACAGCCGGTGCAGCAATCCGTGCAGCCGGTGCAGTCCGCTGCACCCCAGCAGCTTCCGGTAAAAACGACCGCCGAGAGCCCGCAGAGTATTCTAAACAATACGGATAAGATGGCACAGTTCACAGAACTGATGACCGAGATTGTGGGAAAAGCGCTTGCCGCCAACAATGAAGAACTGGGGCAGAGCATCAGCGAGGAGGTAGGAAAACAGGTGATCAAGGAGATGAATTACCTCATGCGGGAGCGGGAGGAAGCAGAGGAGGACCGCTTCCGCAGGCTGGATGCTGCGATCCGTGGAAATATCCGCAAAAAGGACGAACAGAAAGAAAAGAAACTCTGGAAAAAGAAAAAAGCCGTCACAAGCGTGACGGCTTTTGGCTATGTACGAAAGATTAACCCTCGCTGATAGCTCCTGTAGGACAAACTCCTGCACATGTTCCGCAGCTAACGCAGGAACCTGCATCGATTACGAACTGGCTGTCTCCCTGAGAAATAGCTCCTACTGGACATTCCGGCTCGCATGTTCCACAGCTTACACAAGAATCAGAAATAACGTATGCCATTTTAAATTCCCTCCTTAATTTGTAATCAAAACCCGGCTACCCTTATAGATAACCTTTAAGACATTCTAATACAAAAATACACGGCTTTCAAGTCAAAAAAAGCCGTGTACTTAAATTAGCACATAATGCTGTTACGAAATATATTCCATGCTGGAGCTTCTGCTAGAATGTTGAAAAATGATACAGTGTCTTGGAACGGAACGGCTCATCCGGTGTCAGCACGATGCTCGGGAAATTGTCATGGTTGATCGCGTCCGGAAAATGCTGTGTCTCGAGACACACGCTCGTATGGCAGGCATATTGCGTACCGTTCTTGCCGGTGACCTCGATCGGCTGGTTTGCCACATACAGCTGCATACCCGGCTGATCGGTAAAGCATGTCATGCGGATACCGCTCTCCTTTGACTGGAGAACCGCTGCCTCACGGAATCCGGTGCCATTGATGACGAAATTGTGATCGTAGGTGCCGAACTTGTGATACTGCTCGTAGTCGGAATCCATCAGTTTTCCGATGGTGTGCATGGAGCGGAAATCAAACGGCGTTCCCTCTACCGGAAGGAATCTGCCGGTCGGTGCCTGTGAGCCATCGAGCTCTGTGATCTGATCGGCGTCAATGAAAAGCTCGTGGGATAAAACCTCACTGGAGCCTTCACCGTTCAGATTGAAATAGCCGTGGCTGGTAACGTTTAACAGCGTATCCGCATCCGTGGAAGCTTCGTAGAGAAGGGACAGCTCATTGTCCTCCGACCAGCCGTAGGTTACGGAAAGTGTGAGATTGCCCGGATAACCTTCCTCGCCGTCGTAGGAATTCATGGTTAAAATGAGTTTGTCATCCTTGATCTTTGCGTCCCAGGGCTTGGAAGCGTAGCCGATCAGTCCGCCGTGCAGATGGTTGGAGCCGTTGTTGATGGCAAGCTGGTATTCCTTGCCATCCAGACAGAAATGACCGTCCTTGATACGATTGGCAACACGGCCGACAACTGCGCCGAGGCTGGCGTTGTCGCGCGCGTAATCTTCCATGGAATCGAAACCGAGGCAGACGTCCGTCATTTTTCCGTCGCGGTCCGGAACCACGATCTTTACGAGACGGCAGCCGAAATTGATGACTTCCACATAAGCGCCGTTTGCGTTCTCCATATGGTATATATAAATATTTTCTCCTGTGTTTAATGTGCCAAAATCTGACTTTGTAATCTTCATAGGAAACTCCTTTCCATTTATATCAGGACAAACCTAACGCAGATAATTATGCCACATTTGCAAAAACATGGCAAGTGAATTGCCCTATTTTCGGAAGAATGCCCATAGCGGGCGAAATGTCAAACTTGCCTAAATCGTGAAATTATGCAATAATGTTCACGAAAGCGAAGCGGTCATGCACGCACTGTAAAGCAGGTCAGGAGACAGTGCATATGACGGCCGCAAAGGCACAACAGTTGAGAGGCGAATAATATGCAGACAAAGGTTGTTAAGATAGATTCTGCGAATATAGACGATGCAGCCATGAAAGAGGCGTGTGATCTGATCCGCGCGGGAGAGCTGGTGGCATTTCCGACGGAGACGGTATACGGACTGGGGGCGGATGCGCTGCACCCGGAGGCATCGAAAAAGATTTATGCGGCGAAGGGAAGACCTTCGGATAATCCGCTGATTGTACATATTTCAAAGTTTGAAGATCTGGTATCGATCGCGAGGGAGGTACCGCCGCAGGCGAAGAAGCTTGCGGACGCGTTCTGGCCGGGACCGCTTACCATGATCGTATGGAAAAATGACAGAGTCCCTTATGAGACCACGGGCGGGATGGATACCGTGGCAATCCGTATGCCGAAGCATCCGGTAGCGCTCCGGCTGATCGAGGGGAGCGGATGCCTGATTGCAGCGCCAAGCGCTAACACATCCGGCAAGCCGAGCCCTACCGAGGCGTCCCACGTGGCGCTTGATATGGACGGCAGAATACCGATGATTCTGGACGGAGGGCCGGTCGGCATCGGGATCGAGTCGACGATCGTTGATCTGAGCGAGTCGACGCCGATGATCCTGCGCCCGGGATATATCACACAGGAGATGCTGCAGGAGGTTCTCGGCGAGAAAGTCTGCATGGATCCGGGAATTATTGCGTCGGATTCCACCAGAAAGCCGAAAGCGCCCAGCATAAAGTACAAGCATTATGCGCCCAAGGCGGATCTTGTGCTGGTGGAGGGCGAGACGGACAAGGTCGTTGCCAGAATCAATGAGCTGGTCAGAGAAAAGCAGCAGCTCGGACAGAAAGTCGGAGTGATCGCTACGGATGAGACGTTTTTACGCTACGAGGCGGATCACGTTGTCAGCATCGGCGCCAGGGAAGATGAGGATGCCATTGCCAGACACCTGTATAAGATCCTGCGCGAGTTCGACGACTGGAATGTGGATGCGATCTACTCGGAGAGTTTTGCCACACCGCGCATCGGTCAGGCAATTATGAACCGTCTGCTGAAGGCGGCGGGGCATCAGGTGATTCCGGTATAGCTACATCAGGGAGAGGGCAGACATTTCTATGAGACAATATAATCGAATCATATTTGTTGCAGAAAGCGGCACCTGCAGAGCACCTATGGCTGCAGGAATTCTGCAGGAATGCAATTTAAAACATCCGGTGGAAATACTTGCCAGGGGACTGGTGGTTTTATTTCCGGAACCATTGAATCAGAAGGCGGAAACTGTTATGATAAGCAATGGTATCAATATGGATGGATTCATGTCCACCCAGTTGACGGAGGAGGATTTTTCGGAGGATGCGCTCGTTTTAGTCATGGAACACAGCCAGAGAGAGAAGATTCTGGAAAAGTACGGGCACGCCGATCCGGAGAATGTCTATGTTCTTACGGAACTGGTAGGAGACGAACTTGAGATCATCGATCCCTACGGGGGGACGCTTCAGGCGTACGGACTCTGCTATGAGACGATGCGCAAGACGATCTTAAAGCTTGTGAACCTATTGAATGAAAGTGAAGATAACGGCACAGACTAGGCTCTGTGTAAGAAGGGAAGGTACAAAAAATGTCAAAAGTAGTAGTTATGGATCACCCGCTGATTCAGCACAAGATTGGAATTATCCGCAGGGAGGAGACCGGTTCTAAGGATTTCCGTACACTGGTCAGCGAGATTGCAATGCTGATGTGCTACGAGGCAACCAGAGACTTAAAGCTTACAGATGTGGAGATTAACACGCCGATCTGCAAGACCACGGTCAAAGAATTAAAGGGCAAAAAGCTTGCCGTTGTCCCGATCTTACGCGCCGGACTCGGCATGGTGGACGGTATGCTCAACATGATTCCGGCAGCCAAGGTCGGACATATTGGATTATACCGTGATCCTGAGACATTAGAGCCGGATATTACTGCAAGCTTCCGGCAGACTGCGCAAACAGAGAGGTGTTTGTGGTAGACCCGATGCTTGCGACAGGAGGATCTTCGGTTGCGGCGATTCAGATGTTAAAGGATAAAGGCGTAAAAAATATCCGCCTGATGTGCATTATCGCAGCACCGGAAGGTGTGAAAAAGATGCAGGAGGCACATCCGGATGTGGATATCTACATCGGCGCGCTCGACGATCATCTGAACGAGCACGGCTACATTGTACCGGGACTCGGAGATGCGGGAGATCGTATTTTCGGCACGAAATAGAATCTGTTTGATGCGGCGGACGCAGGTGGGAGTGATAGGAACATGAGGGGAAAACGTACGGATTATATCAGCTGGGATGAATACTTTATGGGTGTTGCGACCTTGTCGGGGATGCGCTCCAAAGATCCGAATACACAGGTGGGAGCCTGCATTGTCAGTGAGGAGCACAAGATTCTTTCCATGGGATACAACGGCTTTCCGACGGGCTGTTCGGATGACGACTTCCCGTGGGCGCGCGAGGGCGAACCGCTTGAGAACAAGTATTTCTATACGACGCACAGCGAACTGAATGCGATTTTAAATTACCGCGGGGGAAGCCTTGAGGGCGCGACCATGTATGTCACGCTGTTTCCGTGCAACGAATGTGCCAAGGCAATCATCCAGGCAGGCATCAAGCGGCTGGTTTACGACAGCGACAAGTATAACGGGACGCCGTCAACCATCGCGTCGCGGAAGATGCTTTCTGCCGCAGGGGTGGATATACAGAAATACGAACATACCGGCAGGATCGTCACGATCCAGCTGTAGAAAAAAAGGGCTTTTGGAGCCGCCAGAGATGGCGGCTCTTTTTTGTGTCAGTAAATTCCAGAATATCCATTTATTTTAAAACAGTTTCTTTGCGTCGGTTGATTTTTTCTTTACAAATCTTTTATACTTATAAAAAAAGAATTTGTTATGGGAAAAATAATAGGCAATGGTTGCAGCAGAGACTGCGGTACAGTGAGGATTTTATATGAAAAATCAGCGAAAGGTTTTCCAGTCTTTGACACTGATTCTGCAGTTTGGACTGAACATGATCGTGCCGATCGTGATGTGCACGCTGCTCGGTGCGTGGCTGGGGAAAAAATACGGAATGCCCATCATAACAGTGCCGTTGTTTATCATGGGCGCACTTGCCGGATTTAACAATATATTTAAGATGGCTAAGAAGATCTACGGACAGGGAAATGAGGGGAAGCGGGATCATGTTGAGAAGACTAAATGATGCATTGCCCGGTCTTGTTCTGGGAATTATTGTATATGGGGCGGCGGTTTTTCTGGCGGGAATCTGGTTCGTGCCGGACAAGCTGCGATTTACTACCGGACTTGCCATAGGCATTGCCCTTGCCTGCGGGATGGCGGTCAATATGGCGGTGGTTCTGCGGGACGCGGTTGAGATCTACGGGGAGGCGAAAGCCCGGTCGAAGATTATCGCCCGGTCCGTTACCAGGTATCTGGTGGTCGTCATTGTATTTTTCGTGATGATGAAGTGGGAGCTTGGCAGTCTGCCGGCAGCATTTATTGGTGTTTTGGGATTGAAGATATCAGCGTATCTGCAGCCCCTTGCACATAGATTCATTTCAAAGCTTGGAGGAAGAGGTGATGTGCCTTCGGACAGCAGAGAAAATGAAGCTCTATAAGGAGGTGAAATTGTGAATAACGCAATTTTGATGTCTTCTGGTGCCGATAATATTGACTTCATGATACATGGGATATTTTCCTATGAGATCTTTGGTCATACGGTCTGGATTACAGCAGCGGACGTCTGCATCCTGTTTGTGCTGCTGCTGATGTTGGGGCTGGCGATCGCGGCAAATCGGACGATGAAACATGCAAAGGAAATTCCGGAGGGCTTTCAAAATGTTCTGGAGATCATGGTAGAGAAACTGGATGCGATGGTATATGGAACAATGGGAAAAGTTGCGGCGCCGAAATTCGTGAACTACGATTTTTGTGTTTATACTTATGAGCAATATTTCCGGTTTGTTCGGGTTGAGACCGCCGACTGCCGACTACGGCACAACGCTGGCGTTAGGTCTCATCACATTTGCTCTCATCCATATCACGCAGTTCAAGAATCTGCCGCCTAAGCAGATCTGGAAAGATATGTGTTCTCCACTGCCGCCGTGGCTGCCGATCTGGTTCCCAATCAACCTGATCAGCGAGATCGCAGTACCGATCTCTCTTTCCTTACGTATGTTTGCGAACGTACTGTCAGGAACGGTCATGATGGCGCTTGTATACGGACTGCTTAGCAAGATAGCGATTATCTGGCCGGCAGCGCTTCATGTATACTTTGATTTGTTCTCGGGAGCAATTCAGACATACGTATTCTGTATGTTGACGATGACTTACATCAGTCAGAACTATGAGACGGAATAGACGTCGAAACCAAAAAGATTATTTTAGGAGGGTATCAGTATGAATATCACAGGAGAAGATTTAATTTTAGCATGCTCAGCAATCGGTGCAGGTCTGGCGGTTATCGCCGGTATCGGACCTGGTATTGGACAGGGTATCGCAGCAGGACATGCAGCTGCAGCAGTAGGAAGAAACCCGGGTGCAAAGGGTGACATCATGTCTACCATGTTACTTGGCCAGGCGGTTGCAGAGACGACAGGTCTCTATGGTCGTTTGATCGCAATGCTCCTGCTTTTCGTAAAACCGTTGGTATAGGAAGAGACGGAGAGAACGAATATAACGGAAAGGAGGCCGGACCTTGGAAGAGATGACCAGACTCTTTAATCTGGATTTCCAGCTGCTCCACGATGTCGTGCTCATGGCGATTGCGGTATTTTTCCTGTTCATGATGATGTCGAAGCTGCTGTTTAATCCTGTCAGAAAGATGCTTGCCGACAGACGGGAAAAGATTGCCGGAGAGTTGTCGGATGCCGCGAATGACAAAAAAAGACGCAGCGGCGTTGAAGGCGGATTATGAAGCCAGATTGAAGAACATCGACAAAGAAGCTGAACAGATTTTAAGTGAGGCCAGACAGAAGGCGCAGAAGAATGCAGCGCGTATCGAGTCAGAAGCGAAGGAAGAGGCTGCCCGCATTATCCAGAGAGCGAACGAGGAAGCAGAGCTTTCCAAGAAGCGCGCGATGGATGATGTCAAACAGGAGATGATCACGGTTGCATCCATGATGGCTGCAAAAGTGGTTGCGGCAAATATCGATGCGTCGGTACAGGATGCGCTTGTGGAAGAGACATTAAAGGAAATGGGTGATTCGACATGGCAAAGCTAGTATCAAAGGTATACGGTGATGCACTGTTCGAGGTCGCAGTGGAGAGCGGCAGGCTGGATGAGATCTGGGAGCAGACCAGAGCCATGCAGACCGCGCTGGAGGAAAATCCGGAGCTTTTCGCGCTGATGCGTCACCCGAAGATCGTAAAAGAAGAAAAAGTAAAGATCATCGAATCGATTTTTACCGGTGAGGTGTGCAGAACTGGTGGGACTTTTGCGCATGATTGTGGAAAAGGATCATTTTGCACAGATCGGGAAGGTTTTGGCGTATTTTGATGATCAGGTCAAAGAATATAAGAGTATCGGGACTGCATATGTGACGACTGCAATGGAATTATCGGATGCGCAGAAGGCAGCAGTGGTGAAACGCTTATTAGAGACCACAAAGTATGTAACATTTGAAATGCATTATGAAGTGGATTCCGCGATCATAGGCGGAATGATGATTCGCATCGGCGATCGTGTCGTTGACTCAACGGTCAGGACAAAGTTGTACGATCTGACGCGCGAATTATCCAAAATACAGTTGAAAGCAGGTGAATGCGCTCCATGAATTTAAAACCAGAAGAAATAAGTTCCGTCATCAAAGAACAGATCAAACGGTATGCAGCGCAGTTGGAAGTAGCTGACGTTGGCACCGTAATTCAGGTGGCTGATGGAATCGCACGTATTCACGGTCTTGACAATGCAATGCAGGGAGAACTTTTGGAGTTCCCGGGCGAAGTATACGGAATGGTATTGAACCTCGAGGAGGACAATGTGGGTGCCGTACTTCTCGGTTCCCAGAAGAACATCAACGAGGGAGATACGGTAAAGACAACGGGGCGTGTGGTTGAGGTCCCGGTTGGCGATGCCATGTTAGGCCGTGTCGTAAATGCATTGGGACAGCCGATTGACGGCAAAGGACCGATTCAGACATCGAAATATCGTCAGATCGAACGTGTGGCATCGGGAGTTATCTCCAGAAAATCCGTAGACACACCGTTACAGACTGGTATCAAGGCAATCGATTCCATGGTTCCGATCGGAAGAGGACAGCGAGAGCTGATCATCGGAGACCGTCAGACCGGAAAGACAGCGATCGCGCTGGATACCATCATCAATCAGAAGGGACAGAACGTAAAAAGTGTATCTATGTTGCCATTGGACAGAAGGCATCAACAGTTGCATCGATCGTTAAGACCCTCGAAGAGTGGCGCTATGTCTTACACGACCATCGTTGCATCGACGGCGAGTGAGCTTGCACCGTTACAGTATATTGCACCGTACGCCGGATGTGCGATCGGTGAGGAATGGATGGAGAACGGACAGGATGTTCTCGTTGTGTACGATGATTTAAGTAAGCACGCAGCGGCATACCGTACACTCTCCTTGCTCCTCAAGAGACCACCAGGACGTGAGGCATATCCGGGAGATGTCTTCTACTTACACTCAAGACTTCTTGAGCGTGCAGCAAGACTTTCCGATAAGCTGGGCGGCGGTTCCCTGACCGCGCTTCCGATTATCGAGACGCAGGCGGGCGATGTATCTGCCTATATCCCGACCAACGTGATCTCCATCACGGACGGTCAGATCTATCTTGAGACAGAGATGTTTAACGCAGGTTTCCGGCCGGCTATCAACGCAGGTCTTTCCGTTTCACGAGTAGGCGGTTCTGCGCAGATCAAGGCAATGAAGAAGATCGCGGCGCCGATCCGTACCGAGCTGGCACAGTACAGAGAGCTTGCAGCTTTCGCACAGTTCGGTTCCGAGCTGGATGCGGATACGACGGAGAAGCTGACGCAGGGCGAGCGCATCAAGGAGATCTTAAAGCAGCCGCAGTATCAGCCGATGCCGGTTGAGAAGCAGGTTATGATTATCTACGCGGCAACCAACAAATATCTGATGGATATTCCGGTTGCGGACATCCTTCCGTTTGAGAAGGCACTGTTTGAGTATGTGGATACGAAGTATCCGGAGGTTCCGGAAGCAATCCGCACTGAGAAGGTAATCAGCGAAGAGACAGAAGCGAAGCTCATAAAGGCAATCACAGAGTGCAAGGAAGAGTTCACAAAGTAGACGGCAGAAAGGCGGTGTGCGTATTATGGCCTCGATGAGAGACATAAAGAGACGTAAGAGCAGTATACAGAGTACACAGCAGATCACAAAAGCCATGAAGCTGGTGTCTACCGTGAAGCTGCAGAAAGCCAAGAACCGTGCAGAGCAGACGAACCCGTATTTCCAGTATATGTACCGGACAGTGACTTCCATGCTGGCGAAGTCCGGCACGATCAATCACCCGTATCTCAAGAAGGATGAGAGTGACAAAAAGCGGTTGTGGTCATTACCTCCAACCGTGGACTTGCCGGAGGTTACAACTCCAACATTGTAAAGCTGGTGACCGGAAGCGAGGACATCACGACAGAGAATGCGAAAGTCTACGCCATCGGTAATAAGGGAAGAGAAGCTCTGGAGCGAAAGGGCTATGAGATTGCAGCAGATGGATCTTCGATTATGGAGTCCCCGTCCTATGAGGATGCGGCGGAGCTCTGTAAACAGATTTTAAAAGCCTATACGGACGGAGAGATCGGAGAGATCTATCTTGCGTATACGCATTTTAAGAATACGGTGAGCCATGAGCCGAAGCTCATCAAGCTTCTTCCGGTGGAGTTCGACGAGGACGAGATACGGGAAGCGGCGGATGAGAAGGTGCTCATGAATTACGAGCCGAACGAGGAAGAAGCGCTGGATATGATCATTCCGAAGTATGTCACCAGCCTGTTTTACGGGGCGCTGGTGGAGGCGGTTGCGAGTGAGAACGGAGCCAGAATGCAGGCGATGGATTCTGCGACCAGCAATGCGGAAGATATGATCAGTGATCTGACACTCAAATTCAATAGAGCACGTCAGGGCTCTATTACGCAGGAACTCACGGAGATTATTGCGGGAGCTTCTGCGATATCCTAGGAGGCAGCAGTGCAAAAAGTTCCGGCGCCGGATGGCGGTGGAAGCGCGAAGCTGCATAGCAGGATTTGGTGATAGAAAATATCAGACAAGGAGAAATAGCGATGGCAAATAATAGAGGCAGTCAGGATTGCCCGGGTAAGATTACCCAGATTATTGGCGCCGTTCTGGATATCAAGTTTCCGGAAGGCGCGCTGCCGGAGATCAACGATGCAATCCGCGTTCCGTTAAAGAACGGTGGTGAGCTTGTCGTTGAGGCTTCCCAGCATCTGGGTGATGATACGGTCAGATGTATCGCCATGGGACCAACGGACGGACTTGTGCGCGGTATGGAGGCAATCGCCACGGGCGGACCGATCAGCGTGCCGGTCGGAGAGAATACGCTCGGACGCATGTTCAACGTTCTGGGTAATCCGATCGATGAGATCGACGCGCCGAAGGATGTCGAGCACTGGCCGATCCACAGACCGGCACCGGCATTCGAGGATCAGGCAACGTCGCAGGAAATGCTTGAGACCGGTATCAAGGTCGTAGATCGTCTCTGCCCGTATCAGAAGGGTGGTAAGATCGGACTGTTCGGCGGTGCAGGAGTAGGCAAGACGGTATTGATCCAGGAGCTGATCCACAACATAGCAACAGAGCATGGCGGATATTCCGTATTCACCGGTGTAGGTGAGCGTACCCGTGAGGGTAACGATCTCTACTACGAGATGAAGGAATCCGGCGTTATCGATAAGACGACCATGGTGTTCGGACAGATGAACGAGCCGCCGGGAGCGCGTATGCGGGTGGCACTTACGGGACTTACCATGGCAGAGTATTTCCGTGACAAAGGTGGAAAGGATGTCCTCCTTTTCATCGACAACATTTTCCGTTTTACACAGGCAGGTTCCGAGGTGTCCGCACTCTTAGGACGTATGCCTTCTGCCGTTGGTTATCAGCCGACGTTACAGACGGAGATGGGTGCGCTCCAGGAGCGTATTACATCCACGAAGAATGGTTCCATCACATCCGTACAGGCAGTCTATGTACCGGCGGATGATCTTACGGATCCGGCACCGGCGACGACATTCGCACATCTGGATGCAACGACGGTTCTGGATCGTTCGATCGTAGAGCTTGGTATTTACCCTGCAGTGGATCCGCTTGGATCTACGTCGCGTATTCTGGATCCGCGTATCGTGGGTCAGGAGCATTTTGAGGTGGCGCGCGGTGTGCAGGAGATTTTACAGAAGTACAAGGAATTGCAGGACATTATCGCAATCCTGGGTATGGACGAGTTGTCTGAGGACGATAAGCTTGTCGTAAACCGTGCCAGAAAGATTCAGAGATTCTTATCCCAGCCCTTCTCTGTTGCAACACAGTTCACCGGTCTGGAAGGAAAATACGTTCCGATCACGGAGACGGTTCGCGGATTCAAGGAGATTCTGGAAGGAAAGCATGATGACATTCCGGAGAGTTACTTCTTAAATGCAGGAACCATCGATGAAGTGCGCGAAAAGTATAACAACGCACAGTAGCGGAAATGAGGATAAGCTATGGCAGACGAGAACAAAGTATTTGACGTGGAGATCATTACGCCGGATCGTGTTTTTTCACGGGAACGGCGACGATGATCGAATTTAATACGGCTGCCGGAGAGCTTGGAGTGTATGCGCGGCATATTCCTCTCACAACGGTTCTTGCACCGGGGGTTGTAACGATCCACAAGCAGGGCGAGGAGGATATCATTGCTGCGGTTCATTCCGGGTTTGCAGAGATCCTGCCGGAAAAGGTAACACTTCTTGCAGAGATTGCTGAGTGGCCGAACGAGATTGACAAGGCGAGAGCGGAGGCGGCAAAAAGCCCGCGCCGAGGAGCGTCTTGCCAATCGGACAGAGGCGATTGATGTCAAGCGTGCCGAGTTTGCGCTGCGCAAGGCGCTGGTGCGTATCGATATTGCCAGATAATAAAAACGGAAAGTCAGGAAACCGGACTTTCCGTTTTTTTCTGTGTATTTGCTCTTGGAAAAGACATCGGTCCTGGTATATACTTAGGACAGAAACAGTAAAAACAATGCAGAAACCACGAATGGAGAGGCATATGAATTTTTACTTTACACGCCATGGCGAGACGGAATGGAATGTAAAAAAGAAGATACAGGGAACGACGGACATTCCGCTGGATGAGAAGGGAATACAGCAGGCGAAGCGGCTCGCAGAGACACTCTTAGAGAAGCAGCGAAACGGGGAGCTTCATCTGGACAGAGTCTACACGTCGCCGCAGCTTCGGGCGGCAGAGACAGCCCGTTTTTCCGCGGAGGCGCTGGGCATTGACTGCATCCGGCTCTGGGATCTGCGAGAGATGGATCTGGGAGACTGGGAAGGCAGGAACTGGGATGAGATAAGGGAGACGGAAGCAGTGCGGCATCACATCTGGGATACCCACAGGAGGTTCGGCCATACGCCGGGAGGAGAGTGCTATAACGAGGTGCTGCGGCGCACGCTGGCTGCGCTGGAACAGATTCTGACGTGCGAGAAGGACGATGTGCTTGTCGTGACGCACAGTGCGGTGCTGATGGCACTGCGGTGTTATCTGGCAAACCGTCCGTTTGACGTGATGCGCGAGTACCGGACACGCAACACCGAGCTTGTGCGGGTGACGGAGGAGGAGATCCGGGAGGCGATCTGCCGCTACGGGAGGGCAATATGAGATACTAATTTTGTGAGGAAGGATGATTTCGTGAAGAAGTCAGCCTTCTTTTTATTTGTGTGTTTTATACAAATTTCGATGACGATTTTTGTGAACGATTTTGACGGAAAATGATTGACTGTGACTGGAAACGGAAATATAATGCAACTATAGAGATGAACGATTTTGAACGAATATGACGGAAAACGGAGAATAAATTATGCTGACAGAGGAAAGATTTGCAAAGATTTTGTCCATACTGGAACGTATGGGGAGTGTGACGGTTCAGCAGCTGATGACGGAACTTGACGCTTCTGAATCCACTGTGCGAAGAGACCTGAATACGCTGGATGCAAACGGCCAGCTTGTCAAGGTACACGGCGGAGCGATTTTAAAGAATACGGTCTACAGTACCATCGATGATGAAGTGGTTCACCGCAAGGAGCAGAACCGGGAGGCAAAGGATAAGATCGCACGCTATGCGGCAGGACTGATTACTGCCGAAGATTTTGTTTATATCGATGCAGGTACGACGACGGAGCGGATGATTGATTACATTGCAAACCGTCAGGCGGTGTTTGTGACGAACGCCATCGGTCACGCGAAAAAGCTGGCAGAGCATGGATGCAAGGTCTATATTCTGGGCGGCGAGTTCAAGGCGGTGACAGAGGCTATCGTCGGTGAGGAAGCCGTTTTTACACTGGATAAATACAATTTTACGAAAGGCTTCTGGGGAGCCAACGGTGTCAGCCGGCAGAGGGGATTTTCCACACCGGAGTTAAAAGAGGCGATGGTAAAACGGAAATCCATGGAGAATTGCAGGGACTGTTACATTCTGGCGGATGAGAGCAAGTTTTCCCAGATATCGAGCGTGACGTTCGCGCCGTTTGAGAAAGCAACTGTGATTACGACAGAGTTAAAACAGGAAATATACAAGGATTGTTCCAATATCATCAATATCGAGTGCGAGGAGATCTTAGGTGATGATCTATGCGTTAACATTTAATCCGTCTTTAGATTACATTGTGACCGTTCCGAAGTTTACCTGTGGGATGGTTAACCGCACCACGGAAGAGATTATTTTCCCCGGTGGAAAAGGAATCAATGTATCCATGGTGTTGAAGAACCTTGGATTTGAGAATACAGCGCTTGGCTTTTATGCGGGATTTACCGGTATGGAGCTGAAGCGGCTGGTGGCTGATAAAGGAATTCATGCTGAATTTATCCCGGTAGACAAGGGAATGACGCGGATCAATGTCAAGCTCCGGTCAGAGCAGGAGAGCGAGATTAACGGACAAGGGCCGGCGATTGCTGCTTCTGATATTGATAAATTATATGAAAAGCTGGATGCACTGAAGGATGGCGACATACTTGTCATGGCGGGAAGTATTCCGGATGTGATGCCGCAGACGATGTACATGGATATCATGAAACATCTGCAGGGCAGGAACTTAAAAATTGTGGTGGATGCCACGAGAGATCTACTGGTAAATGTGCTTCCGTTCCACCCGTTTTTAATTAAACCGAACAATCACGAACTGGGAGAGATTTTTTGGCGTGGAGATCTGCGAGAAAGAGGATGTTGTGACTTACGCGAAGAAACTGCAGGAGAGGGGGCCAGAAACGTGCTTATTTCGATGGCAGGAGACGGAGCGGTACTTGTTGCCGAGGACGGATCGGTGTATCAGGCAGAGGCACCGGAGGGAAAGCTGATCAATTCCGTCGGAGCCGGCGATTCCATGGTGGCAGGATTCCTTGCAGGATATTTGGAGCATGGAACCTATGACAAGGCATTTCAGATGGGGGGTATGTACAGGAAGTGCATCCGCTTTTTTCTGAAGAGCTTGCAACAAAGGCAGAGGTACTTGATCTGCTGGAGAAGAACCAAAACTTGTTTTAATTTTGCGGCAAATGAGAATTATAAAATGTGCGCAGATTAAATAGAAACCATTTAATATTATGGAGGAGGAAGGATCATGAGAATTAGGGAATTGTTAGCGGTAGAGAGCATTGACCTGAATGCAAAAGCTGCAAACAAAAAAGAAGCCCTCGATCACGCAGTGGATCTGATGGCGAGAGTGGTAAGATCGGCGACGTCGAGACTTATCGAAACGGGGTATACGCAAGAGAGGAAGAGGGCACAACCGGTATTGGTGAGGGAATTGCCATTCCTCACTGCAAATCAGATGTTGTAAAGGCACCGGGACTTGCGGCAATGCGTGTCGCAGGCGGTGTGGATTTCCAGTCGCTGGACGGTGAGAAGGCAGACCTGATCTTTTTTGATCGCTGCGCCGAACACCAAAGACAATGTGCATCTAGATGTACTCAGCAAACTTTCTGTACTGCTGATGGATGAGAAGTTCACAAATGATCTTCGGAATGCAAAGAGCGTGGAAGAGTTTTTTGCATGTCATCGATGTGGCTGAGAGCGCAAAGGATGCGGAGGAATCCAAAGAGGTACCGGCAAAGGCAGAGACAAAGGGCGGCAGGCTGATCCTTGCAGTAACAGGATGTCCGACCGGTATCGCACATACGTATATGGCGGCTGAGAGCCTTGAGAAGAAAGCAGCAGAGTTAGGATGCCGCATCAAGGTTGAGACCAGAGGTTCCGGTGGTGCCAAGAATGTGCTGACCAGAGCGGAGATCGCTGAGGCGGATTGCATTATCGTGGCTGCAGATACACAGGTTCCAATGGAGCGTTTTGACGGCAAGCCTGTCATTGAGTGTAAGGTTGCAGACGGTATCAGCAAGTCTGAGGAACTGATTAAGAGAGCAATCAATGGAGATGCGGCTACATACCACGCATCTAATAAAGAAGCGGCAAATAGAAACGATGATGAGAAGGACAGCGTCGGACATCAGATTTATAAGCATCTGATGAATGGTGTATCCCATATGCTTCCGTTCGTTGTCGGCGGCGGTATCCTGATCGCACTGGCATTCCTGATCGATGGATTTTCCGTAGATCTGAATTCTCTTCCGATGGATCAGAGAAGCAACTTCGGTACGATCACACCGGTAGCGGCAATGTTTAAGTCGATCGGCGGCGCGGCATTCGGATTCATGCTTCCGATTCTTGCCGGTTTTATCGCAATGAGTATTGCAGACCGTCCTGGTCTCGCTGTTGGTTTTGTCGGCGGAGCGATCGCGGCAAACGGAACCTCCGGTTTCCTCGGAGCTCTCGTAGCCGGTTTCCTGGCAGGCTATGTAGTGCTTCTGCTCAAGAAAATCTGCTCAAAGATGCCGGAAAGCCTGGAAGGCATGAAGCCGATGCTGATTTATCCGGTGCTTGGTATTTTTATTACCGGTGTGATTATGACTTACGTGGTTGAGCCGCCAATCGGAGCATTAAACACTCTGATCAACAACGGACTCAACGGATTGAACGGCGCAAGTGCAATTCTGCTGGGTGCACTGCTCGGCGGTATGATGTCTGTGGATATGGGCGGTCCTGTGAACAAGGCTGCTTATGTATTCGGTACGGCATCCATCGCAGCCGGAAACTATAACATCATGGCAGCAGTTATGGTCGGCGGTATGGTTCCGCCAATCGCAATTGCTATTGCAACATTAGTATTCAAGAACAAGTTCACCGCAGAGGAGAGAAAGGCAGGACCGACAAACTTTGTTATGGGACTTTCCTTCATCACAGAGGGCGCTATCCCGTTTGCAGCTTCTGACCCGTTACATGTACTTCCGTCCTGTATGGTAGGATCGGCAGTCGCAGGAGCACTTTCCATGGCATTTAACTGTACTCTGATGGCACCGCACGGCGGAATCTTCGTATTCCCGACCGTCGGTAATCCATTCATGTATCTGGTAGCACTGGCGATCGGATCTGTGGTATCTGCGGTATTGTTAGGCGTTCTGAAAAAAGAACGTGGCATAAATAAGGTTTCTTCTTAATATTATTTGATGATATACCCATATACAAAAACCCCCGGGGCGGCATGCAATAGCGTGCCGCCCCGGAGGTTTTTGTATATATAAATACAGACAGGAAAGAGCGGTGGTGCTAAATTAAAAGAAAACCACGCAATGAGGACTTGGCAGAAGGGGATGCTGGTATGGAAACAAGTGAGACAGTAAAAAAGAAATACGAAGCCGGACAGGGTTAAACAGAAAAGAGTTTTGTCAAAAATTTGGTATTCTGCTCAGGACGATGGAGGAGTGGGAGACAGGTAGAAGGATCCCGCCAGAATATATTCCAAGGATGCTGGCATACTATACGAGAAGGATAGATACAGACAATGCGAGGAATGAGATAAGAAATCACTATGACATTGTGGAAGATGCGGAAGGAAATAAAGTTGTCATTATCAATGATTTACGATTTAAAAGCAGAAGGAATATTGACTGGAATACAGTGGAACAGTGTTTAAAGGAATATGTTGGAAGCTGCGTGCAGATTTTAGAAACATCCGATGAGATTTATATCGGGAAAGATTTTCCGGATGAATATACGCATTCCAAAGATACGAAAAGCCTAAAAGGTGCAAATCGGCATGCAAAGGCAAATGCAAATGCATCTCAGATTGTAGAACCAATGATAAAAATTGCCGCCGGTAAAACATTTGCGCCTAATTACGAGGAAAAACATGTGGCAGATGCAAAATATGGATGGTATCGTTATGATACACGTTTTGCAATACCTGTATACAACGATGAGGGAAATTTGTGCAGATATAATATCTTTGGCGCAAGGATTTTAATACGCCATGATGAAGATGGAAAAATGTATTTATACGATATTCTGAGAATAAAAAAAGAAACGAGCGAGCCGCTTGAGCAATAGCTGTACGGTCGAAAAACTCATTTCTTAGTTGTATTATAACAGGATAACTATAAAATGCAAGAAAAAATTAAGGACAGAGCAGGGAAAGAATAACACAGGAGGATTGCGATGAGTCAGTATTTATTGTTAAAACAGGGAACGATCCATAATGCCGTCGACGAGGAGGCATTTGTGGCGGATATTTTGATTGAGGACGGAAAAATAAAAAAGATTGCGCCTGTGCTGGAGGGCAAAGTCATCAATGAAGCGGCTGTCATTGATGCGATGGGGATCGATGTCTATCCCGGTTTGTGGATGCACACTGCCATCTGGGGCTCGACGGTTATGCGGTCGGTTTTGCGGGGCAGGACTTCAATGAGCTTGGCGATCCGATGACACCGCAGCTCTCGGCGATAGATGCGATCAACCCGCAGGATGAGACTTTCCGCATGGCAAGGGAGGGAGGCGTTACCTGCGTGTCGACAGGACCGGGAAGCTCCAATGTGATCGGAGGAACCTTCTGCATCATCAAAACGTATGGAAACCGCGTGGACGACATGATTGTCCGGGAAAAATCAGCCATGAAAATTGCATTCGGAGAGAATCCGAAGAACTGTTATAAGGAAAAAGGCGTCTATTCGCGCATGTCTGTGGCGGCAAAACTGCGGGAAGTGCTGCAGAAGACGATCATCTACGATAAAAAGCTGCGGGAGGCAGGCTGTGAGACAAGCTGGAATGAGATCAACCGCGGCAGCGGGAGGGGCAGGTGGACATCAGCAAAATGCCAGCCTACGATGCAAAACTGGAAGCAATGCTGCCGGTCATCCGCGGGGAGATACCGCTGAAAGCGCATGCACACCGGGCGGATGATATCTGCACGGCAATCCGCATTGCCAGGGAGTTCCATCTGGGGTTAAGGCTCGATCACGTGACGGACGGCGCGCTGATCGCAAAGGAATTGGGTGCGGAGCATTTTCCGGTGGCGGTCGGTCCGTCCTTCGGTCATGCGACGAAGTACGAGTTGAAGAACAAGGGATTTGAGACGCCTGCAATTCTGGCGGATGCCGGCTGCGAGGTGTCGATCATCACCGATTCGCCGGTCATCGAGGAGCGCTATTTGCCGCTCTGCGCAGGGCGGGCAATCTACAATGGCATGCGTGAGTTTGATGCGCTGCGGGCAATTACCATTCAGGCGGCAAGGCATATCGGCGCCGAAGATCGTGTCGGAAGCATTGAAGAAGGGAAGGACGCAGATTTTGTTCTGCTAAAAGGCACCCCGTTTTCGATTGATGCGCGGATATTATATACCATCATAAACGGAGAGATTGTCTATCAGTCCGGGGAGTAATGTGACGGTTATCTGAATGTTATGTGAAGTCTGTTATTTTTTCTGCGGCAGATCCGATAGCTATTTCGAGGAAAATGCAAAGGATGGCACAATTTCGGGAAGGAACCACCTCAGAAAGGAATTGGTTATGAAGGTCGAGAGTTCAAGTTACGAGGCATATCTTGAAGCACTGGAAGAGTGGAAGCAGAAGATGCAGGAGACCCAGGCCGCACAGCAGAAGGAAGAGAACAGCGCCACGGACAGTTATGTGCCGGGCATCAGCCAGATGGACATGGACATTCCGATGCCGAGCAGCACTTACAATGCACAGGGGATGATGAGCGGAGAACGCCCGCCAATGCCGCCGATGCCGCCGCAGGAGACGGACGAGACAGACGAGACGACGGAGAGCACACAGGTCACGGGAACGACAGAGACGCAGGGAACCGCAGCGACAGGAACAGAGGCATTGCTTGAGGAGTTGTCAGAGACATTCCGCACAAATCCGGACAGCATCCTGATGAAGCTGGATGAATTGGGATTATCGCTGGAGGATCTGGGTGACGAGGATAATCTTGCATCACTTGCCACCGCAATGAACGAAGGAGCGGCAAATATGGGCTTGCCAACCATTGAAGATCTGGATTCTGCGGTAAGCACCCTGCATGAGAAGTTGTCCGCGAACTGGAGCAGCTACTTTGAAGTGGAGGAAGCATAGATCTCTTTTGGGGATAAGTAATATTATAAGAAACACACCGTGGGATTTCAGATGGAAATGCAGATGGAATATTCGTTGGAGAAAAATGTGAGCATTTCTTCCGATCGAATGATTGCATCAGATTCCGTGTCTCTTCCACGTTTGGACAATCCGACGGGTGCATGTCCGACACACCGGAGACAATGGGCGGACTTTCTGGTGCCCATAAGGGACACACACAAAAAGTCCTACAAATTGTCTTCCGGAGTGCGGACATGACCCGTGGAGTGCTCCAAACTTGGAAAGACACGGATCATCGAAGATGCAACCATTCGGTTGGTTAGAAATGCCATATTTTTTGAACCGAATATTCCATCTGTATTTCCACATGAAATCCCCAAGTGTGTTTCTTATAATATTACTTATCAAGGCAAAGCATGGAAGGGAACTTTTTGTTTGCATAAATGTGGCGCGTGGATTATAGTATTCGTATAAATATAGAAGAAATGAAGCGGGAGGCAGTGCGGCATGGAGTCGACATTGAGACGTACCTGGGCGGAGATTGATCTGGATGCCCTGGCACACAATTATCATAAATTGAGAGAGAGAATCGGTGCAGATGTAAAGTTCCTCGGGGTTGTGAAGGCGGATGCCTACGGACACGGTTCCGTACAGGTATCACATCTGCTGCAGGAGCTCGGTGCGGACTATCTGGCGGTCAGCAGCATTGATGAGGCTGTAGAGCTGCGTTTAAACGATGTTACGATGCCGATTTTAATTCTCGGACATACGCCGAAGGAGCAGGTATCGAGACTGATCGAATATCACATTACACAGGCGGTCAGCTGTGAGGCAAAAAGCGCTTGAGTACAGCGAAGAGGCGGTCAAGTGCGGCGGCACTTTAAAGATTCACATCAAGGTGGATACCGGAATGTCGCGTCTGGGATATCTGTGCGACGGAGATCATTTTGAGACGGGCGTTGCGGGAATCTGTCACGGCTGCTCACTGCCCGGACTGGATGCGGAAGGCATATTTACGCATTTCGCAGTATCGGACGAACCCGGCGAGGACTGCAAAAAATACACGGAGCATCAGTTTGACCTGTTTATGCGCGTGATTGAGGAAGTCGAAAAGCGTCTGGGAAGAAAGTTTGCGCTCCGTCACTGTGCGAACACCGGCGCGGTTGCAAGATATCCGGAGACTTTTCTGGATATGGTGCGCCCGGGACTGCTTCTGTACGGTTATGGAGAATTTGCGGACGAGCTGGGGCTTTTGCCGGTGATGACGTTAAAGACGACGGTCAGCAACATCAAGATCTATCCGGCAGGGACGGCGATCAGCTACGGCGGCATTTTTAAGACAGAGCACACCACGCGGATCGGCGTGGTTCCCTATGGTTATGCCGATGGCTTTTTCCGATGCCTTTCCAACCGCTGCGCATTGATGACAAAAGAGGGACCGGCTCCGCAGCGCGGGAAGATCTGCATGGACATGTGTATGATCGATCTGACAGGAAAAATGGGTGTGGATGTTGGAAGCGAGGTCGAGGTGTTCGGAAAACAGAACTCCATCAATGATCTTGCGGCACTTGCCGGGACGATTCCTTACGAGCTTACCTGCGCGGTGAGCAAACGTGTGCCGCGTATCTATATCAGAAATGGCAAAGTTGTGGAAAAGGAACTTCTGTTAAGAGGATAGAGGAGGCGGACGGACCGGAGATGTCAGAAAATGGCATTTCCGGTTTTTTATAAGCGAAAAGATGCCGATTTATAAGCCTTATGTATAGGTTATGTAAAATCTAGTAAAAATTTAGTAAAAGTTTACTAACGCTATTGAAATTAAAAAAAACGTGAAATATAATGCAGAAGAAAGGCGTGATTATATGGCAACAATCAAAGAAATTGCAGAGTTAGCAAAGGTATCACCGGCGACTGTATCGAGGGTACTGAATCAGGATGAGACATTGAACGTCACAGCAGAAGTCAGGAGCCAGATTTTAAAGATTGCCCACGAATTAAACTATATTCCGCCTAAGATGCGTCATGCGCAGAATAAGACCCATGTTACGATCGGTGTGGCAGACTGGCATCTGGTAAGAGGGGACAGGCACGACATACGACTGGCATCGCTGGACCATATCGCAGCGACGATGCCGCAGAAGGTGGACGTCAGCTTTTTGCGGATCACCTGCAGGGAAGATGCAGAGGTCGACGGGATTCTTGCATTCGGATCTTTTTCGGAGGAGGAGATGGATTTTCTGCGGAAACAGAGCGATGCGATCCTTTTGTCAATTCGGACCAGAAAGATTATGAATTTGACCGGATCATCATGGACTATGAGCAGGGCTTAAAGGACATGGTACACTATCTTCTGGATATCAAAGAATACCGGAGCATCGGTTATATCGGCGGTATCTATGAAAAGGACGGTGTCCGGATTGGTACGCACCGCTTAAAAGGTCTGACAGAGATTCTTCAGCAGAGAGGATGCTATAAGGAGCACTATTTCTGTGTGGGGGAGATCAGCAGGGAGAGTGGTTACCGTCTGACCAGAGAACTTCTGGAGACGGAGGATGTGCCGGAAGTGCTGGTACTTGGAAATGATGAGGTGGCGGAAGGTGCCCTGGAAGCGGTAAAAGAATTAGAATACCGGATTCCGAAGGACGTTGCGGTTGTGATCTACCGCGATATTGAGACGCTGCAGACAAAATATCCGACGTACACCAGTCTTCGGATGCTGCCGGATATCGTGTGGTCAACAGCGATCAAGCTTTTGCTGGAACGAATGATTGACAAACGTGTGGACAGTATGAAGGTCTATCTGCCGACAAAATTGGAGCTGGGCGACAGCGCATGAAAAAAATTGTTTCACTGCAGAGAGGAGAAATTTGCAATTATGAAGAGATTGACAGCTACTTTACTGGCAGCAGCAATGTGCATGGGTACATTCGCAGGCTGTGGAAGTAACACAGAAGAGACGACAGACAACAGCAATGCAGGTGCAGCAGCAAGCGGGACAGCAGCCGCTACGGAGAGCCAGACGGCATCCGCTGAGAATGTGCATCTGGATGCGTTAAATGTATATTTTGTACCGTCCAGAGATCCGGAAGAGATCGTAACCGCAACAGAGCCGTTGAGTGATCTGTTAAAGACCGAGCTCGCAGGACTGGGCTATGATGTAGACAGCGTGAACATTTCCGTAGGTACGACATACGAGGCAGTCGGCGAGGCGCTTTCCGCAGGAACCGCTGACGTTGGATTTATTCCGGGCGGTACTTACGTACTTTATGATGACGGATGCGATGTCATTCTGACAGCAACCAGAGACGGTCTGAACAAGGATTCCGACAATCCAGCAGACTGGAATGACGGACAGCCGACAGAGGCATCTGACAAGCAGGCGGTATCTTACCGTGCACTGTTCATCGCAGGTCCTTCCGAGAAAGGCCAGGAGCTTGCAGACAAGGTGAATTCCGGAGAGGAGCTTACCTGGGATGATCTGGATAGCGCAAACTGGAGCGTAATTTCCTCCTCGTCACCGGCAGGTTACATTTACCCTGCATTATGGATGCAGGACCGCTACGGCAAGGGAATTACCGATCTTTCCAATGCAGTACAGTCTGATTCCTATGCAAGCGCATTTGCAAGACTGGCATCCGGACAGGTAGACGTACTGGTAACCTATGCAGACGCAAGACGCGACTACGAGGAGAACTGGACCAGCGAGTACGGCCGCTCCGCTTCCATCTGGGAGGAGACGAACGTAATCGGTGTGACAGATCCGATCTACAACGATACTGTCTGTGTGAGCAAGACCTCTCCGTACATGGATGAGAACTTAAAGACAGCCATTCAGACAGCACTGATCAACATCGGCAATACTGAAGAGGGCAAGGCGGTTATCGCAATCTACAGCCACAACGGATATGAGCCGGCACAGTCTTCTGACTACGATAAGGAAAGAGAAGCACAGAAGCTGATTCAGGAACTGAACGCAGCCAACTAATCAGAAACGGGCAGACAAAGGGTGCAGTGTCAGCGGAGTGATCTTGGAAAGAGACATCACTCCGCTGTGCTGCACATTTTTTAAGGCAATGTGGAAGGAGCATTTATGATAGAGTTTTCAAACGTATCCAAGGTATATCCCAACGGCGTGGTTGGACTCGACGATGTCAATCTTACGATTGAGCAGGGCGAGTTTGTGGGAATCATCGGTCTTTCGGGAGCAGGAAAATCGACACTGCTTCGTACGATCAACCGTATGCATGACATTACTTCCGGTACGCTTACAGTGGACGGACAGGAGGTTAAGAACCTCAAAGGAAAACAACTGCGGAAATTCCGCCGCAATATCGGAATGATTTTTCAGTCCTTTAATCTTGTGACACGCACCACGGTTATCCGTAACGTATTGATGGCAAAAGTGCCGGAGATGCCGTTCTGGCGTGTATTACTCGGTATATTTAAAAAAGAAGACAAGTTGAACGCTTTGGAGGCACTCGACAAAGTGGGCATTTTAGATAAGGCATATATCCGTGCGGATCAGCTCTCCGGCGGACAGCAGCAGCGCGTGGCGCTTGCGCGCACGCTCGCACAGAATCCGAAGATTATTCTTGCGGATGAGCCGGTGGCGGCGCTTGATCCGGTAACGGCAAAGCAGGTAATGAGCGATTTTAAGAAAATCAATCAGGAAATGAATATTACCATATTGATCAATATTCATCATGTAGAACTGGCACTCGCCTATGCGGACCGGATTATCGGTATCCGCGCCGGAAAGATCGTCTATGACGGACCTTCCGCGGATGTGACAGAGGATGTGTTAAACATGATCTATGCCGGAAAGATACCGGATGAGGTGGAGGAAGCCTGATGGGAATATATGATAAAATTTTCAAGCCGAAGAAACTGGTGTTATCCGACGGAAAAGTAGTGGAGGAAAAACGCACGCGCACACCGCTTGTACTTCTTCTGCTTCTGATTGCGACCGTTATTTCCGTCCGGATTACCGGTTTTTCGCTCAATACGATTCTCACACGCGGAAATCAGTTTTTGTCATATTAGGACAGATGTTTCCGCCAAAGACGGGATATTTAAGCAGTATCTGGGGACCGCTTTTAGATACGATCAAGATGTCGCTGCTCGGCTCCTTCATCGGTGGGGTTCTGGCAATTCCATTTGCCATCCTGGCATCCAGCAATCTGGTCAAAAATAAGGTCGTTCTGGGCGTGGTGCGTATCTTCTTAAGTATCGTGCGTACGATTCCGACCCTGGTGGCAGCACTGATTGCGACTTATATCTGGGGACTTGGAACAATGGCAGGAACCGTGGCAATTGCCGTCTTTACATTTGCTTATGTCGGCAAGCAGCTTTACGAGCTGATTGAGACGGTTGACATGGGAGCTTATGAAGCAATGGAAGCGATGGGAGCCGGCAGGGCACAGGCATTTCTGGCAGCGATCCAGCCGCAGGTGCTTCCGGCATACCTTTCCGTCTGCCTGTTCTGCTTTGAGGGAAATGTCCGCTATGCGGCAATCCTGGGATATGTAGGTGCCGGAGGACTCGGTCTGATCTTAAACGAGAAGATCGGTTGGAGAGAGTACGACAGCGTGGGCATGATCCTCGTGGTATTATTCGGAACGGTGCTCGTGATCGAGGCACTCAGCCATTATATTCGTAAGAAGCTTACCTAGGAGGGGACAAGGCAGAATGAAAAAAAGAAATAGATAAAATGTATGAGCAGGAGCCGAAGACGTGGTATGCGAAGATTCTTGTGGCACTCATCGTTGCAGCACTTCTGGCATGGTCGATGTCCACGGTGCAAAGCGGAACAACAGGCGGCGATGGGCTTACGGTAGCGGGAAAGATTATCAGCGGCATTTTTCATCCGGACACAGCGCTCTTATTTAATTTTACAACCTCCGGCGTGGCGTATCTGCTGTTGGAGACAATGTGTATCGCATTTCTGGGTACGATTGTGGGAGCAGTGCTCTCGATCCCGCTGTCTTTTCTGGCTGCAGCCAACCTTGTTCCGAAGCCGATTGCACTGATTTTCCGTGTATTTATCATGGCGATCCGCACAATACCGGCATTTGTATATGGACTGATGTTCATCCGTGTGACGGGACCGGGACCATTTGCGGGACTTCTGACGATGTCCCTGTGCTCGATCGGCATGATCAGCAAGATGTTTATCGAGAGTATCGAAGACCTTGACACCAAGATACTGGAATCGCTTGATGCAGCGGGATGTACGATGTTCCAGAAGATCCGTTATGGCATTCTGTCACAGTTATTCCCGGACTTTATGTCAACGTTAATCTATCGTTTTGACATGAATCTTCGTGATGCGACTGTGCTTGGTCTGGTAGGTGCCGGCGGTATTGGTGCGCCGCTTATTTTTGCAATGAGCGCGTACAAATGGAATCAGGTGGGTGCAATCCTTGCAGGACTGATCGTGCTGATTCTGATTGTGGAGGTAATCTCCACAAAGATCCGTGTGAAGCTGACGCGGGGATAACTATAATACGACTGAGGGATAAGATGGAACAAACGTTAAAGATATATTTTACCTCGGATGTTCACGGGTATTTTTACCCAACGACTTACGGGGATTTGAAACGAAAAGATCTGGGGCTGTTCTCGTTTGCCCGGGATTTCAAAAAAGATGAGAATACACTGGTAATTGATGGCGGAGATATATTGCAGGGCTCCGCCTTTGCCTACTATTGCAGGCAGAAGTCAGGATCGCCGCAGGCCATTGCGGATATCATGAACGACTGCGGCTACGATTATTATACGCTCGGCAATCATGATTTTAATTATGGGATGGACTATCAGAACGCTTACATAGAGGCTCATCACGGCGCGTGTGTCTGCCAGAATGTTGTAGATGAGGCGGGAAGAGCATGCCATCCGTATGTGATCCACACGCTTGGAAACGGACTCCGGGTCGGGATTGTCGGTATTGTGACAGACTATGTGAATGTGTGGGAGCGGAAGGAAAATCTCGCGGGAATTTGCATTACAGACCCATTTGAGGCGGCAAAAGAGGCGCTTTTGCATCTGAAAAAAGAGGTGGACATTACGCTTTGCATCTACCACGGCGGATTTGAGTGTGATTTAAAGACCGGAGAGCGCCTGCAGAAGACGACGGAGAATGTCGGATACCGCATCTGTAAGGAACTGGATTTTGACATTCTGCTGACCGGGCACCAGCATATGTCCGTCGACGGGCAGTATGTGCACGGAACTTACGTGGTACAGCCGCTTGAGAATGCAAAAGAGTATCACTATCTGGAAGCGGAGCGGACAAAAGACGGACTTGTTGTCCGCTCCGAGAAGCGTGTCGCCGACGGAGCAAATGCTGTCGGTGCATTATGCGAAAAGTATGCCGCCGACGAAGAGCGGGTACAGAGCTGGCTGGATCAGCCGATCGGGCATTTAAGCCGGGCGCTTCTTCCCGGAGAAAAAGCGGAAATGGCGCTGCACGGTTCGCCGATTGCCGATTTTTTAAACCGGATACAGTTACATTTCTCCGGCGCACAGCTGTCAGCGGTCGGTCTTGCCAATGAGATCGCCGGATTTCGCAGCGAGGTGAGTGTCCGTGACATTATAGCAACCTATCCGTATCCGAATACGCTCATCGTATGCAGGATCAGTGGAAAACAGTTAAAGCAGGTGATGGAGCGGAGCGCGGAGTATTTTGCCGTCGCCACGGATGGAACGGTGCAGGTTGCGGAAAGCTTCCTTGTGCCGAAGGTGGAGCACTATAACTATGACTACTATATGGGGGCAGCATATGAGATTGACCCGGCTGCACCGGTCGGAAACAGGATTAAAAATCTGACTTACCAGAGAAAGACGGTAACGGATACAGATTCTTTTACGCTGTGCCTTAACAATTACCGTTACAGCGGAGCGGGCGGATATGAAGTATATACGGAATGTGAACTTGTCCGTGAAATCAATACGGAGATGGTGGAACTCATTCTGGAATATTTCAAAGAGAATCCTTATGTGGAAGTGTAATTGTAGGTATTGCACAAAAATAAAAAGATAAATTGAACACAAGTGCCGAAAGTGTCGAAAAGGATGGAATTGTTGCAATAAGCATAGCCCTCTTTTGGGTGATAAGTAATACTATGAGAAATAGATACTTAAAAGTTCCAGATAAACATGCGGCGGCAAATTCTGACCGCAAAATCCGGTATTTCTAACCATGCCGCAGCCGGCATCCGTGATGATCCGTGTCTTTCCAAGTTTGAAACACTCTACGGACTGTCGCAAGCCAGCAGACAATTTTAGGACTTTTTTTTTGTGTGTGTCCCTTATGGCACCTCTGAACAAAACATAACCGCGCGAAGCCGCTGTCTGAGTCGGCATCTGCCCTATTTTCAATAGCAGATGCCGGCGAGTTCGGTTCGCGCGGTTTTATATTGTCTGTGAAGAGGTGCCATTAGGGACACCAAAAAGTCCGCTCATTGTCTGCGGCTTGTCGGACACACTCCGTGAGTGTCCAAACGTGGCCAAGACACGGAATGGGATGCCAGCCACGGCATGGAAGAAATACACGAATTTTGCTTCAAAGAATTTGCCGCCGTCTGTTTATTCTGGAACTTTTTTGTTCCAATCAACGAACGAGAAAAGCAGGGACGCTGGGGTGGCGGTTCCTGCAAAAAGGGGGAACTGCATATGGAAGAGAAGAGGCCGAAGGCGAGGCGGGAGTACAAGGATACGGTATTCCGCATGCTCTTTTCAGACGAGAAGAATCTGCTGTCGCTTTACAATGCCGTGACCGGAAGGTCATATGAGGATGCCAAGGAGCTTGAGATTGTCACGTTGGACAATGCAGTCTACATGGGGATGAAGAACGATCTGTCGTTCCTGCTGGATACGCACATCTCTTGTATGAGCATCAGTCGACGAAGAATCCGAACATGCCGCTCAGAGACCTGTTCTACATATCGCTGGAGTATCAGAAGTATGTGAGCGATAAGTCTCTGTATTCGTCCGCATTGCTGAAGATTCCTGCTCCCGTGTTTATCGTGTTTTACAACGGCGCAGAGGAGATGGAGGAGCGCACGGAGCTTCGTTTGTCGCAGGCATATGAACACTTTGAAGGAGAGCCGAATCTGGAACTGAAAGTCATGGTACTCAACATCAATGCCGGGCACAACGAAGAACTTATGAAGCAGTGCCGGATGTTGAAGGAATATGCACAGTATGTGGCAAGAGTCCGCGGGTACACCGCTTCCATGAAGCTGGAAGAGGCGGTACGTCGGGCGATTAAGGAGTGTATTGCGGAAGGGATCTTAGCGGATTTCCTTCGGAAGAATCGTGCGGAGGTGGAAATGGTGAGTATTCTGGAATACGATAAGGAATATGAAGAGAAGAAGCTTCGCAAAGCGGAGTACGAAGCGGGGGAGCAGGAAGGTCTGAACCGGGGTCTGGCACAGGGATTGTGGAGACCGGATGTGCCTACGGCGTATCGAAGAAGGAGATTCTTGAGCGGCTGCAGGAGAGGCTGAACATATCCTGCCAGACGGCACAGGAGTATTTTGCAAGGTACTCCGGCAAGAAGATCTCTTAGTCCGAGGCTGCCAGAGACAGGGTGCTGACAGATAGGTGCACAAGTACACAGGTATGATGCTGTATAGACGGACGGAGACAGACCGCTACAGACATCTGAGCCCGGCATGCTGACAGACACATCACAGCATGCCGGGCTTCTTTTTGCGTTACCGCGTTACATTGCGTCAGACCTCATTTCGTGGTAGAATAAACCTATCTTAAGAGCTGATCGGGATCTAAGGGGCCCGATGAGTATAAATGGGGAGTATATTTCACAATTAAGGAGGGTTTTTGCATGAAAAACAAAAGAAGAATTCTGGCGGGGCTGCTTGCGGCAGTTCTGACCGTGCCGCTGTTTGCCGGCGGCGCACAGATAACTGCGGCTGCGGAGGCGGCCGGGAAGACACTGGATGTGGTGTTCACGCACGACACCCACTCCCATCTGAACAGTTTTTCCACGGTGATTGACGGAGAATCCACAGAGGTGGGCGGATTTGCAAGGATCAAGACAGTGATTGATGAGCAGAAAGCGGAGAATCCGGACACGCTCGTTGTCGATGGCGGTGATTTTTCCATGGGTACGCTGGTGCAGACCGTCTATGAGGATGAGGCGGCAGAGCTTCGGATGGTGGGCGCAATCGGCTGTGAAGTGACGACGTTTGGTAACCATGAGTTTGATTACCGTTCCAGCGGACTGGCACAGATGCTGAAGAGTGCAGCCGAAAGCGGCGACGCACTGCCGGAGCTTGTGGTGTGTAATGTAGACTGGGATGCGATGGAGGCTGCGGGATTAAACGACGGACAGCAGCAGATTTTAAGCGGATTTGAGGAGTACGGCGTGAAGGATTATGTCGTGCTGCAAAAGGGAGATGTCAATGTTGCTGTGACAGGTGTGTTCGGTGTGGACGCACTTGCCTGCGCGCCGACCTGTGAACTGTTATTCCGCGATCCGGTGGAAGCAGTCAAGGAGACGGTGGCAGAGATCAAGGCAAATGAGGATGTGGACATGATCGTCTGCGTATCACACAGCGGTACGTGGGAGGATGAGAGCAATCCGAGGATGAGATTCTTGCCAGGAGTGTGCCGGATCTTGACCTGATTATCAGCGGTCATACCCACACAGAGCTCGCGGAGCCGATCGTGCACGGCGACACGTATATTGTATCCACGGGAGAGTACGGCAAGAAGATCGGAGAACTTTCCATGACCCAGAAGAGCGATGGCAGATGGGAGATAGCGGATTATAAACTGGTTCCGATTCTTTCGACCATCACTGCAGACGGAGCGACCCAGGAGAAGATTGATGGCTTCATGGAAGCGGTGGATACTGGTTATCTTGCAGATTTCGGGTACACCAAGGATGAGGTGCTTGCAACCAATAATGTGCAGTTTTCCACGTTGCATGATCTTGAGTATGAGCACACGGAACACAATCTGGGAGATTTGATGTCGGACGCCTATGTGTATGCCGTGGAGAACTCCGATGATTTTGACGGTGTGCCGGTGGATGTTGCCGTGGTTCCGAGCGGTACGGTGCGCGATACCTACACGGCCGGGGACATTACGGTGGAGCAGGTGTTTAATTCTTTTTCCCTTGGCATCGGTCCGGACGGCGTGCCGGGATACCCGCTGATCAGTGTCTATCTGACAGGGAAGGAACTTCGCACAGCCGCGGAGATTGACGCGTCCGTCTCCGATTACATGACGACAGCCAGACTTTATATGAGCGGACTTCATTTTACATACAATCCGAACCGCATGATTTTAAACAGGGTGACGGATATTTATCTGACCGATGAGAACGGAAGCCGCGTGGGGCTTGAGGACGATAAGCTGTACCGCGTTGTGGCAGATCTCTACAGCGGACAGATGTTAAGCGCGGTGACGGATATGTCGCACGGACTGTTGTCGCTTGTGCCAAAGTATGCGGACGGAACGCCGATCGAGGATTTTGAGGACGTCATCGTGATGGAGGGGAACCGCGAGTTAAAAGCGTGGGATTCGATTGCCAGATATATGCAGTCCTTTGAGGATACGGACGGCGACGGTATTGCCAATGTGCCGTCTTACTACAGCCAGATGCACGACCGCAAGGTGGTGGATGAGAGCCGCTCGCTCGGCGATCTTGTAAAGAGCCCGAATAAATATGCGGCTATGATTGTCGCCGTGATTCTGATTGTGATAATTCTGGTTGTATTACTGATTGTGTTAGTGGTAAAATTGATAAAACGCATACGGAGACGGAAAGCGGATACAATACATAAAAGATAATTGAAATACAGGAGACCATTATGAGTGCGCAGGATAAGACAGAGCAGGTGTTGCGGGAAATGCATATCATGTATGCCAACAGCGAGATGTATGATAAAGCGACAAACCGGGTTATCATAGACAAAAAGAAGGCGTTAAATCTCCTGCAGCGTCTGAATGTCTGCATCTACGAACTCATGGAGGAACATGAGCTTACCCAGCAGAGCCGCGATGCAGCAGAACGGCAGTTCCGCAGGAAAACGGACGGTATTGTCGAGGATGCGAACCGCATGGCGGAGGATGTGTATGCCGGATCGGTCATGTATACGGATGAGGCACTTCGCCGCGTACAGGATATTATGCAGGATGCGATGGACTCTGTCCGGGAGATCTGCGATAAGATGAATGATGCGCTCGCGCAGGAAAAGTCAAATGTGCGCAGGGATCAGTCGGAGTTAAAGAGCCACCTTGAGGATTTAAGGGATACGAACAAATACATGAATCTGATCGAGCAGCGCAACAAGGAGATTGCAAAGGAACGCGCGAAGCGTGAGCAGGAGGAAGAGGAGGCGACTTCCGTCTATGCATCCGTAAAGCCGGAGATCAAGATAAACGAAGAGTATTTTGAGAAGAATGGAATTCCGTTAGAGACAGAGGAACCGGAGGAAGAGCCGGAGAAGAACACCGGTGAGACCGGGGCGGAGATAAAAGTAAATCTCGATGCGGAATACTTCAAATGGAAAGAAGACGCTGACGGCGGCAAAGAGGAGAAGAAACCGGAGCGCCATTCTTTCTTTGGCAAGCGGTCGAAGTAATAGAATTGAAGAGAGAGTGGATATCCAATTGGTGGAAGATCCGCTCTCTTTTTTTACTCTAACCGGTAGGCGCGCGGCGACATGCCATAGTGCTTCCGGAACGCATCCCCGAAATAATTGCCGTCAGAAAAACCGCAGATCCCGGCAATTTCAGTGATCGAAGTGTCCGTCGTGCACAGAAGGTGCGCGGCGTTCTGAAGGCGGATGTGCGTTAAGTATTCCTTAAATCCGAATCCGGTTGTCTCCCGGAATTTTTTGGAAAAATAAGTGGGATTCATATGTGCGACCGCCGCGGCGGCTGCCAGTGAGACCGGTTCCTCGTAATGTTCGTAGATGTAGCGCGCGCTTTCCTGGATGGCGGTGCTGGTCTCGTCCAGAAATTGCGGAGTCTGGTGGACATCCTGGCAGCGCGCGATCTCAACCAGAAGCTCTGAAAAAGACTTTTGGTCATGAGCGGTGCATAAGGATCGCTGCTTTCGGATTCAAGGCGCAGGCGCGTCATCAGGCGTTCTAACTGCGGACGGCTGGAAGACGGAATGGTGAGTCTGCTGCGGGAAAAAAGCCCGACGCAAAGATCCGGGCCGCTGGCGGCAGACACCCGGTGTAAGTAATCTTCCGAAAAAAAGATGTTGATGCGCTCGGCAGGACGCTTGGTTTCATAGAGAACGCGGTGCAGCACAGAGGGAGGAATCATAATCAGATCCCCTGGAAAGAGCCGGTAAATGCTGTGGCTGATAAAACAGCGGCACTGACCGGACAGCAGGTAATAAAATTCGTAGTACGGGTGATAATGGGATTCTCCCATATCAAAATGCGAATCGCGCTGTACCTGCGTAATTTTAAAATCGGCAATGCGGTCGTGACAGCTGGAGGAAGCGAAATCGTTCATGGGTATAACTCCTGTTCCTGGTTCCGTGAAGGTTTCTGCGGAATGGTGATTCTGGATTTTTGCCTGCAATGACAAAAAATCAGTAGTATAAAGCAAAATAACGGAAAAAATTCGTATAAATAAATATATTTTTGTTATACCATGGGAGAACAGAAAAGTAAAGAAACGCAGATACAAAAAAGAATGGAGAAGAACATGCAGGCAGATCTTTCAAAAAAGGACGAACAATTTCGCGAGTTTTCCCTGAACGGACCCATGTGGCGGGTGGTATTGTATGTGGGATTTCCACTGGCGCTCTATGAGAGCCTGAACCAGCTTTTTAAGATACTCGATACCATGATGGCGTCACATATCGGCGCATCCGCGGTGTCCGCGGTCGCGTATTTGTCCCAGATCAACATGATGATCTCGGCGGTGGGAACCGGGCTTGCGGTGGGCGCCAGCATCAAGGTGAGCCAGGCATATGGGGCCGGCGATTTCATGCTGGTAAAAAAGCGTGTCAGCACAATGTTTGCCATGTGCGGGGCGCTCGGTATCGCAATACTGCTTGTCCTGGTGCCGTTCACGCCGGAGTTCCTGCGCCTGATGAATACACCGGAAGAATTTATTGCGGACGGGAGCACGTATTTCAGGCTGGAGTTGTTCGGAATGGTCATCACGTTTTTCAATAACGTCTACATCGCCATTGAGCGTGCCAGAGGAAATTCCAAACGGATTCTGATTCTCAATACGGCGGTCATCGTAGTGAAACTGGGGCTGACGGCATGGTTTGTCTACGGGCTGGACGGAGGCATCAATATGATCTCCTGTGCGACGATCATCTCACAGAGCTTTCTTCTTCTCGCTGCGTGCATCAATATGAACCAGAAGGGAAATGCGTTTGGCTTCTCATTGCGTGCCATCTCCATAAAAAAGGAGGTCATCTGCCCGATGCTCACGCTGTCGTTTCCGGTCATCGTGGAGCGGATTGCGTTTGCGGTTGGAAAGGTGATTGTCAATTCGATGAGTACCGTCTACGGTTCCTGGACGGTGGGAGCGCTTGGAATCTCCAACAATATCGGCGGAATCACGACAAACCCGCAGAACGGATTTCAGGAGGGAGGCTCCTCCATTATCAGTCAGAATCTGGGGGCTGGCAGACCGAAGCGCGCGCTTTTGGCGTTCCGCTGGGTGCTTTACATTGACATGCTCATCGGACTGGTCATCATGACGGCGTCGCTGTTATGCTTAAACCAGCTGGCAGGTCTCTTTGCCGGGGACAATGCAGAGTTTGCCGAGATGATCAAACAGATTTACCGGTTTGAGGCGGTCGGAGCAATCCCGCTCGGCGTCAACGCGGCGGTAATGGCGCTGCTCTATGGATTTGGAAAGACGCGTGTGACACTGGTCATGAACTTCTGCCGTGTCTTTCTGTTCCGCGTGCCGGTACTTTGGGCGTTGCAGCAGTTCACGGATCTCGAAACGTCAGCGCCGGCATTGTCATGGCGGTGAGCAATGTGGCGAGCGGCGTGCTTGCAGCGGTGGTGGGCGTCATCGAGATACGCCGAATCTGTAACACATACGATGTGCGGTATTTTGGTGGAGAACGGAAAAGTTAAGAAATAAAAACTACACCTATAGATTGCAAATATTTCAACTCTATGTTAAAATGTCTAAAACATTATCAATTCGATAGAATAAAGGACAGGACATGAGTATTAAAGATAGAATTCTGAAAAGGCGGGAAAGATTTGCATACGAACGCGCACACTGGGTGGATGCGGATCCCGAAGAGAGCTGGTTTTATCTTATGACGAACATACAGCGCAACAACCTGTATTCGCTGGTATTGATCGGACCGGCAATTTTTTGCATCCTATTTTACTATTTTACAGGGATTACGCCCAATATTGCGCTGTCTTATCTGATCATTGACATGATCGTCATCTTTGCCAAGAGGCATTTTGCAATCCGAAGAATCCGGGAGGATCAGGCGTATGCCCGGCTCGGTGACCGCACAGAGGTTCTTTTGCAGATGGCGCGGGAACTAAGTGAAAAAGACCAGATGAAGAGGGAACAGAATACAGATCACACAGATAAAAGGGATAAGAATAAAAGACACAGGAGAAGAGGAGGGACAGACAAAAGAGACAAAAGAAAGAGTGACACTACGACCGGGTAGCGTCCGTGTGCTTCATGACTTCGACAAGTTCACGCAGAATACGGATCTGCGCATCGGTGAGGTCTTTTACCTCAATGATCGTAGCGTAGGAATCGGTCGTGGTTCGTCCGAGAATATAGTCCGTGGATGTGTGATAGATATCAGCCAGTGCGATCAGGCGCTCCAGACTGGGGTTACGCTCCGTTTTCTCATAAGCGCTGATTAAGGCAGGCGTTACACCGAGACGATTTGCGACTGCACTCTGGGACAGATGATTCTTTTCACGTAATTCAATTAAACGGTCTGCCATATTCTTGTCCATAATCAACGCCTCGCTTTCCTGCTTAGTCTAGTGCATGTTTCCCATACTTGCGGTTATGAAGAGATCAACTGTAAGTTGAAAACGATACTACTTAGAATATGCAGGACATGAAAAAATACACCCGCTGAAGATAAAGAATATCATAGCAGGTGTATTTTTATCATTAAAGGCGCAGTTGTCACTGATATGGCAGAAAGCCCATTTGAAGCGGGATCAGAAGCCGTCGCCCTCGCGGTAACCGGTTTTGCTGGTGATCATTTCACTGTTGTTTTTCACTGTATCGGAAGGCGTGTAAGCCATATCTGTATAGAGGAACTGATGAAGTGCCGTGACATTGGACGATAGGTCGCAGGGAATCACGACATCTCCCACTTTGTCATAGCGGTGGGCGGTTTTTTCATATGGGAACCCGTTGGTCTCGCTGAGCTTGTAATTAAAAATATTGGTGGCGAGTGCAAGCAGATCCGCATTGGAGAAGCTGGTCTGAATATCGCTGAAGAGAGTGTTGATTAGTGCGTTGAGCGTCTTCAGATCGGATTTTTGTGCTTTGGCAATCATAGCTGAAAGTACCGCACGCTGACGTTCCGTGCGCTTGTAATCATCACCGCCGCCGTAACGGATTCGTGCAAATGCCGTTGCCTGCACGCCGTTTAAGGTGTAAGTTCCGCCGGAAGACGGGCAGGAAGCGGTATTTCCGGTAAGGCGGTTTAATTCCTGAATATAGCCGAGCATCAGGCTGGCTTCGTCATCGGTGATCGTCATTTCCACGCCGCCCAGCAGATCCACACATTCGACAATTGCACTGAAATCCACCGTCACATAATCTGTGATTGCAAGATCGAGATTGGTATTGAGCATTGAGAGCGCCTGCTCGGGTCCTCCTTTGCGTAGGCGGCGTTGCATTTTTCAAAGACTCCGCTGCCGGTGTCCAGATAGGTATCCCGGTAGATGGAGACCAGTTGGACCTCGTGCGTTTTGTTGTTGATATTGGCGAGCATAATGACATCGCTCCGCCCTTTGGACAGGGAATTGTTTGTACGGTTGTCCAGACCGAAGAGAGCAACTGTGCGATAGTCTGACATGGCATCCATTGTTTCGGAGGACAGATCTTCATTGATGGCGACCTGATCCATGTCAAGCTTTGTTTTCTGTATTTTTGAAAGTTTTACAACTGCAAACAACAAAAGAGTCAGCAGAAGAATCAGAATAATTTCTGCAATCAGCAAAATGACTCTGCGGCGTTTCTTCGTTTTTTTCTTTTTCATATCAAAGATCCTCCAGAATAAAAGCATGGTTGGGTTACCTGCTTATCTTAAAGCGGGAATATGCCGCCCGCAATAAAGATTCTCTTAATTTTGCGCGCAGATTTTTAAAAATAATTAAGAAATCTCCTCTATAACAATTTGCGCGTGTCTGTTAAAATGAAGAAAACAGGCAATAGAAAGGCTGATATGCAGTGCGATATCTGCCACGTTAGAATGGAGAGAAGAGAATGCAGACAATTCTGGTATGTGATGATGACAAAGAGATCGTGGAAGCGATCGACATATACTTACAGCAGGAAGGCTATCAGGTATTAAAGGCGTACGATGGAGAGGAAGCGCTTGAGATCTTAAAAGAAAAAGAAGTCCATCTTCTGATCATCGACGTCATGATGCCGCGGCTGGACGGCATCCGGGCAACGTTAAAGATCCGGGAGGAGAGCAGTATCCCGATCATTATTCTATCTGCGAAAACGGAAGATGCGGACAAGATTTTAGGACTTAATATCGGCGCGGACGATTATGTGGAAAAGCCGTTCAATCCTCTGGAACTGGTGGCACGTGTAAAGTCGCAGCTTCGCCGTTATACGCAGCTTGGCAATGCGGCAGAGAACGACGCGTCCGTATATACCGTCGGCGGTCTGTCGATCAACGATGATTTAAAAGAGGTCACGGTGGACGGGGAGACGGTTAAGCTGACGCCGATTGAATACAACATTCTGCTTCTCCTTGTGAAGAATCAGGGGAAGGTATTTTCTATCAACCAGATCTATGAGAGCATCTGGAACGAGGATGCGATCGGTGCGGACAATACGGTGGCGGTTCATATCCGCCATATCCGCGAGAAGATCGAGATCAACCCGAAAGAGCCGCTACCTCAAGGTAGTCTGGGGCGTGGGCTATAAGATTGACAAGAACTAGAGGAGCGTCTTTATGGAGAAAAGATCCTACAGTTACGGAATGAAAATAACGGGAGTGCTCCTTCATTCCTTTTTACAATCGTTCTTACAGTGTCCGTGTTCCTTCTGGCATCGCTTGTCAGCAAGAATATTCTGGAGCTTACCGATATTGGAACCGATGATTTCCTTAGTTCCGGGTATTATCTGAAATGCATGGAGCAGAAGTGCAATGATCTGAACGATTATCTGCTCCTGACACAGAAAGGCGCGCTTCGGACAGCGGAGGATGAGAAACGCTATCTGCAGTATACCAATGAATTTAAGCAGGAGAGTACAAATTTCTGCTACTGGTATAAGATCAATGGCGTGTGGTATACTAATCAGCCAGATACCAGAGAGGGGCAGCAGTTCGATACGCAGACGGTTCTCATGGAGGCAAAGACCATGGGAGATTATCTGCTTTACGATATGGAAGACAAGGAATTCGGCACGGATATCCGGGGACTGGAGAATTATTTTTTCAGCAATAACGGCAATCAGATCTACTGGCCCCTGGAAGACGTGGTGCTTGTCATCGGCGTGGACACACAGCTTTCGGCAGGGGATGATCTGCGGGATGCCAAGATAGAATATGAAAGGCTTCATCCGTGGATCAAAGTGAGCATTGCAGGGGCAATTATCAGTCTGCTGGGCTGGATTCTGACGCTTGTGTACCTGACACTGGCAGCGGGACACAAGGAGGGGGAGGAAGGCATCGCCTTAAGCTCCATTGACCGCATCAAGACCGAACTTATGATTGCTGGCTTTGTGTTTTTATCGGCGGAGCTGGTTATGCTGCTTGCGAGAGCAAGCAGCCGGGAATGGGAGGTTGCAGGTCTCCTTGTCGCATCAGGGACCATCAGTTTTCTCATTGATACGCTGTTTCTTATCTTCTATCTGAGTATGGTGCGTCGCCTGAAAGCGGAAGTGATGTGGGAGAACAGCCTTGTGTGCTGGCTTGGACGCGGGATTGAGAAGACGTTCCGGGAAAGGTCTGTCACAGTTAAGATTTTGATGATCTTTGCGATTCATATGATCGTCTGCTTTTTCCTGGCGGCGGGAGCGTTTTACTACAGAAATGTGCCGGCACTCATTGCCCTGCTCTTATTCAGCGCCATGGAGGCATACATTCTGCTCCGGAAAGCGGTGGAGCACTATCAGATCCTGCAGGGAGTTGAGGAGATTGCGGACGGTGATCTCTCTGCCAAGATTGACGTTGAAGAACTTCACGGTGAGGATCGGAAGCTGGCGGAGACGATCAACAATATCGGCGCCGGACTGTTGCATGCCGTGGACGACAGCACGAAAAACGAGCGCATGAAAGCGGATCTGATTACCAACGTCTCCCATGACATCAAGACACCGCTGACATCGATTATCAATTATGTCAACCTTATACAGCGCGAGGATGTGGACAACGAGCGCGTGAAAAACTACGTGAAGATCCTGGACGAAAAGTCCCAGCGCTTAAAGCAGCTCACAGAGGATCTGGTGGAGGCATCCAAGGTCAGTTCCGGGAATGTGAAGCTTGAGATGCACAAGATCGACATTGTGGAACTGGTGTGCCAGACTGGCGGCGAATTCAATGAAAAGTTTGAGGACAAAGAACTTACGATAGTGACAAAGCTTCCGCGCCAGGCGGTCTACATCTGGTCAGACGGACGGCACCTCTACCGCGTGATCGAGAATCTCTACAATAATGTCGCCAAGTATGCACTTCAAAAGACGCGTGTCTATGTGGAAGTGCAGGCGGACGAAGAACGTGCCGTCTTTTCTATTAAGAATGTTTCGGCGCGGTCACTGGCAAGAGAGAACAGCGAAGTGGAAGATCTGACGGAACGGTTTATCCGGGGGATTCCTCCAGAACGACGGAGGGAAGCGGTCTGGGACTTTCCATCGCGAAGAATCTCACGCTTCTTATGGGAGGAATGTTTGATATTTCTGTGGATGGAGACCTGTTTAAGGCGACCATCGCTCTTCCGCTCTATGTGGAGGAACAGGAAGAAAGGGGGCAGTGATATGGTAAAAGCAGTGATCTTTGATATGGACGGGGTACTCATTGACACGGAAAAATGGCTGAACAAATACTGGCGCCAGGCGGCAGCGGAGGCGGGGTATGATATGACGGTGGAGGATGGTCTTGCGATCCGGAGTCTCGCGGCAAAGTATGCGGCACCGTTTCTACAGGAGCGGTTTGGAGCGGATTTCCCGTACTGGACGATCCGCGAGCGGCGCAAGGAACTGATGAAGGCGCACATCGCGGCGAACGGGATCGATAAAAAGCCGGGTGTGGATGAACTTCTGGACTATCTGCGGGCGCATCGGATTAAGACGGCGGTGGCAACTGCCACAGATCCGGCGCGCACAAAGGATTATCTCACCAGAATCGGCATCTACGACAAGTTTGACCGTATAGTGTGCGCAACGATGGTGGAGAACGGCAAGCCCAAGCCGGATATTTATCTCTATGCCTGTGAGCAGATCGGGGAAGCGCCTGCGGACTGTATTGCGGTCGAAGATTCCCCCAACGGCGTGCGCTCCGCAACGGATGCGGGAATCCGGACGGTCATGGTGCCGGATCTGGCGGAACCGGATGCGGACACGGCAAAACGCATCGCGGCAAAAGCGGGTACACTCTTTGATATCATACTGATGTTTGAAGACGGCGATTTGTCATGATAAAGCGCGAAAGTGCTTGATTTTTACCTGCAAGACCGATATAATTTTTGAAAGGCTATGATAAGGGCAAGGAGGAAATCATGAAGTTATATGACAGCGGAGTATATCTGGTAAACGGAACGGAACTGGTTGCGGATGACGCGCAGGCAGCTGCCGCAATAAAGAGCAGGACGGGCAGAGAGGTGGCAAAAGCCGAGGCGGCGCAGGGAACGATCGCATACGGCATTTTAAAGGATCACAATGTATCCGGCAATATGCACGACATTACGTTCGTAGGAATCATACAGACAGCCCGCGCATCGGGACTGGAGAAGTTCCCGATCCCCTATGTGCTGACGAACTGCCACAACAGCCTCTGCGCGGTGGGCGGAACCATCAACGAGGATGACCACATGTTTGGGCTGACCTGTGCAAAGCGCTATGGCGGAATCTATGTGCCGCCTCATCAGGCAGTCATTCACCAGTTTGCCAGAGAGATGCTGGCGGCAGGCGGCAAGATGATCCTCGGATCGGATTCCCACACGAGATACGGAGCGCTCGGTACCATGGCAGTCGGCGAGGGCGGTCCGGAGTTGGTCAAGCAGCTTCTCTCCAAGACATACGATATTGATATGCCGGGCGTAGTCGGCGTTTATCTGACGGGTACACCGCGCAAGGGCGTCGGACCGCAGGATATTGCACTGGCGATCATCGGCGAAGTGTTTGAACGCGGTTATGTGAAAAAGGTCATGGAGTTTGTCGGACCGGGCGTTTCCAACATGAGTGTGGACTATCGTATCGGTGTGGACGTCATGACAACCGAGACGACCTGCCTTTCCTCTATCTGGAGAACGGACGATGCGGTGAAGGAGTTCTATGAGATTCACGGCAGAGCAGGAGATTACAAGGAACTGAATCCGGCAGCAGTTGCTTACTATGACGGAATGATCGAAATCAATCTGGATGAGATCAAACCGATGATTGCGATGCCGTTCCATCCGAGCAACACCTACACGATCGAGGAGCTGAACGCAAACCTGATGGATATTCTGGATGACTGCGAGAAGCGGGCAGAGGTAAGCTTTGACGGTGCGGTCAAGCTCGACTTAAAGAGCAAGGTCAGAAACGGCAGACTGTATGTGGACCAGGGAATCATCGCGGGCTGCGCGGGCGGCGGATTTGAAAATATCTGTGCGGCAGCTGATATTTTAAAGGGTGCTTCGATCGGAGCGGATGAGTTTACGCTCAGCGTTTATCCGGCAAGTACGCCGATTTATATGGAACTGGTGAAGAACGGAGCCGTTGCCACGCTCATGGAGACGGGCGCGATTGTGAAGACGGCATTCTGCGGACCGTGTTTTGGCGCAGGAGACACGCCGGCGAACAATGCATTTTCCATCCGCCACTCCACGAGAAACTTCCCGAACCGCGAGGGTTCCAAGGTGCAGAAGGGACAGGTCGCTTCCGTGGCGCTTATGGACGCGCGTTCTATCGCTGCGACGGCGGCAAACAAGGGATATTTGACGGCAGCTACGGACGTGGATGTAGATTTTTCCAAGCCGAAGTATCATTTTGACAGTGCGATCTATGCAAACCGCGTCTTTGACAGCAAGGGCGTGGCGGACCCGTCCGTGGAGATTAAATTTGGGCCGAACATCAAGGACTGGCCGGCGATGAGTGCGCTTCCGGAGAATATGGTATTAAAAGTAGTATCGGAGATTCATGATCCGGTAACGACGACAGATGAGCTGATTCCTTCCGGCGAGACCTCTTCTTTCCGCTCGAACCCGCTCGGTCTGGCAGAGTTTACGCTTTCCAGAAAGGATCCGGCGTACGTGGGACGCGCAAAGGAAATCCAGAAGGCACAGAAAGCAGTCGAGGAGGGCACATGTCCGGTTGAGGCAGTCGAAGAACTGCGCCCGGTAATGGATGCGATCCGTGCAGCTTTTCCGGAGAAAACGTTTGGCGAAGAGATGAAGCCGGGAACACTTGGCTTCGGAAGTACGATTTTCGCGGTGAAGCCGGGCGACGGTTCTGCCCGCGAGCAGGCGGCGTCCTGCCAGAAGGTACTTGGCGGCTGGGCGAACATTGCCAACGAATACGCTACCAAGCGTTACCGCTCTAACCTTATCAACTGGGGTATGCTTCCGTTTGTCATTCCGGAGGGAGCGCTTCCGTTCCAGAATCTGGATTATCTGTTTTTGCCGGACATCCGCAAGGCAGTGGAAGAAAAGCAGAGTACGTGGTGAAGGGTTCTGAGTTAAAGGAATTTAAGCTGGGACTGGGTGCGATGACGGACGACGAGAGAGAGATTATCTTAAAAGGTTGTCTGATCAATTATTATCGCGGATAAGCCCGTTTGGTGGCAATAGGATCAGAGAGAACAGGCAGTGTCAGGGATTGCACTGCCTGTGTTTTTACAACAGAGTTTGTTACAACTAACAAAAAAGTATATTCTGTTGTAAATACAACAGACAAATTCCTGGTGCTATGGTAGGATTTGGAAGAAATAGAAAACACGGGGTTGTGTAACAATAGAACATAGAGGAAAACGACCGCGTGTGTGAAATAGAAAGGAGAAATGAATGATGATGAATCCAAGAAAAGTTGCAGTAATCGGATGTGGTTTTGTGGGGGCGTCCATCGCGTTTGCCCTCATGCAGAAAGGACTGTTTTCAGAGATGGTGCTCATAGATGCCAATCACGCAAAAGCGGAGGGGGAGGCGATGGATTTAAGCCACGGTCTTCCCTACACGGCGTCGATGGACATCTATGCCGGGGACTATAAGGAAGTGGCAGACTGCGGTCTGATCATTATTACCGCGGGAGCGAATCAGAAACCGGGAGAGACGCGTCTGGACCTGATCGAGAAGAATGTCGGTATATTAAAATCGATCGTTCCGCAGATCACGGCGACGGCTTTTGAGGGAATTTTAATGATAGTTGCCAATCCAGTGGATGTGCTGACCTATGCGGCACAGCAGATATCCGGTTATCCGGTGGAGAGAGTCTTTGGCTCCGGTACGGTTTTGGATACGGCGAGACTCAAATATCAGGTTGGCAGACATCTGGATGTGGACAGCCGCAGCGTTCATGCTGTTATCATCGGTGAGCATGGCGACAGCGAACTTCCGGTATGGAGCGGGGCGAATGTGTCCGGAATCGATCTGAATCATTTCTGCGAACTGCGGGGACATTTCAACCACGAGGCATCCATGGAGCGCCTATGAGGAGGTGCGCGACAGCGCCTATGAGATCATAGAGCGCAAGGGTGCGACCTACTACGGCATTGCCATGGCGGTTGCGAGAATTGCAGAGAGCATTGTGAAGGATGAGCATGCCGTGCTTCCGGTGTCGGTGGAACTGCAGGGAGAGTACGGTCTGTCCGGTCTGGCACTCAGCATCCCGTCGGTGGTCGGCAAGAACGGAATCGAGAAGGTGCTTGAGATTCCGCTCAATGAGAAGGAGAAAAATGCACTTCTTGCGTCGGCAGACCAGCTGAAGGCAGTCATTGAAAAATTAACATTAAATTAGCGGCAAATAAAGAATAGCGATTGGAAAACCTCCCTGCATGGGGTATAATGTACGCATAGGCAAAAGTGAGCATGCATCGAAACGGATGCAGATGCTTGCAGCGGCAGCCGGATCCGATGCATGTGAACGCGTCAGCGGGTCCGGAAAACCGTAGGTTTTCGGACCTTTGCCGTAGGCGTGAAAAGCTGACCGGACGTGCACTGCGAGAGCAGAAGCGGCAGACAACAGAGGAACAGCAAGGAGGTTTACTATGGACAGTGAGAGACGACAGACAGACAATACTTCCGGCGACAGAAATGGCGGATGGAATTTAAAGCAATATGTAGTAATCGCGTTGGTAGTGTTTATTACGTTTTGCTGCTGTATACTGTTTTTCTTTATGATATATCGTTACAACGGGTTTGCGGATTTCTGGAAAAAGCTGACCACAATTCTTCAGCCGATTATTATGGGGCTGGTGCTTGCATATCTGCTCAATCCGGTAATGAAGTTTCTGGAACGTCATCTGATGAAGCTGTTGGAACCGCGGATGAAGAGCAAAACAAAAGCAAAAAAAAAATGTCGCGCGGCGTTGCGATCGCGGGGGCGTGGGTGTTCTTAGGGGGAATCGTTGTACTGCTTATCGCGGCGATTGTTCCTTCTATCATACAGAGTATACAGGGGATCGCCACGGGGCTTCCGAGCGAGGTCAAGAATATCATGGACTGGTCGGATGAATTCTTCAAGGGAGATTCGGAGATTGTAGGTGTTATAAACGATGTGCTGCAAAAAGCAAGCGATGCCGTACAGAAGTTCCTTGAAAATGATCTGCTGGCGCAGGTTCAGGTTTATCTGACGTCGATCGCAAGCGGTGTGATCTATACGTTAAAGTTTCTGCTGAATCTGGTGGTCGGCATCATTGTGTCCATTTATGTGCTGGCGAGCCAGGAGACGTTTGCAGGACAGGCGAAGAAAATCATTTACGCCATGTTCAAGCCGGTACGTGCGAACGTGATCGTTGAGACGGTGCGCAAGAGCAACGAAATCTTTGGCGGATTTATTTCCGGAAAACTTCTGGATTCAGCGATTATCGGTATTCTTGCCTATGTGGTGCTCACTATTATGAGAATGCCGGATACGATCCTGCTTGCAGTGATCATCGGCGTGACCAACATTATTCCGTTTTTCGGACCGTTTATCGGAGCAATTCCGTCATTCCTTATCGTTGTATTGCAGAATCCGCTGCAGGGAGTGTACTTTCTCATTTTCATCTTTATTCTCCAGCAGATCGACGGCAATATTATCGGACCGAAGATCCTCGGCGATTCTACTGGGCTTAGTTCCTTCTGGGTGGTATTTGCCATTCTGGTATTTGGCGGGCTGTGGGGATTCCCGGGCATGCTGCTCGGTGTGCCGCTCATGGCAGTAATCTACTATGTGGCACAGAAGTTGGTATCTTATTTTCTGCGAAAGCGGGGTCTGGTGGACGATACGGGAAGCTACATTCATCTGATGCGCATTGACAAGAGGACAAACGAGCTTGTCTATGAGGAAAAAACGGAGAAAGGCACCGAGGAAAAAATCGAAGAATCACCTGAAAAATAATATGCTGCCCTCATATAGGACAATGAAATATAAAAGTCCTATATGGGGGTATTTTCATGTCTGGAAAAAGTAGGATAATTCCAATAAAAAAAAGACAGGCAGCACACCACTGCGTGACCGCCTTTTCGGACGAATATTTTTGACATCTATTAGTGCGTATGATAAACTAAAAGGTAATAAAAAGAGTGAAAATCGCACAGTTTGAGGTGGCACAAATTGGATAAATACGAATATAAATTAAAGCTGGATCAGATGAAGGCCTTTACCGCAGAGAATAATTACAAAGCCGCTGCGGAGATTGCGGACACGATCAACTGGCATAAAATAAAAAACGTCAACGCACTGATTAAGGCGGGAGAAATCTACGAGAATGTGGGAAGATATGAGGAGAGCAGGGACATTCTGCTCATGGCGTATGACAGATCTCCGATCGGACGAATGATTATCTACCGGCTTGCGGAGGTTGCCATCAAGATGGGGAACTGCGAGGAAGCGAGAGACTACTATCAGGAATTCGTGGAGATCGCCCCGCACGACAATCTCAAATACGTTCTGCGCTACGAGATCAGTAAGGCGGAGGGCGCCGATCTGCAGACGCTGATCGGAACTGGAAGAATTAAAAGAGCAGGAATATTCCGAGGAGTGGGCATTTGAGCTGGCATGCCTTTACCATAAGGCGGGAATGAGCGAAAAATGCATCGACGCCTGCGATGAGCTGATTCTCTGGTTCGGAGACGGACCTTATGTGGAGCGGGCGCTGGAGCTTAAGATGCTCTATCAGCCGCTGACCAGACAGCAGGAGGAAAAGTACCGGCAGTTCCGCCTCAAAAAAGAGGGCGTTGTGGAAGTGCGGCCGGAGGACGACCTTGAGTCCGGCGAGATTGTGAGCGAACCGGTGCAGATACCGAAGGTAAAGCTTTCACCGGAGCGTTTTAATACACAGAATCTGCAGGATGAACTTCGCAAGAATATGGTGCAGATCATGGAAGCGACCGACAAGGAAAAGGTCGAGGACAGCATGGATACGATCAAGAAGCTCGTGGAGGAGATTCCGTATCTTCAGATTCCCAAGGAGGAACCGCTGCCGCAGGATACGATCGAGATGCCCCATATCGAGACGGATGCAGAGATTGACAACTCGCTCAAGAGCAATTTTAAAGAGCTTCTTGCAGAGGATTATGACGGACAGATCAGCATGTATGTTCCGGATAAGGGGGCTACAGAGCCGCAGGTGACAGGACAGATGAGTATTGATGAGGTGCTTGCAGACTGGGGAGAAGACCAAGCGTGCGGCAGAGACGGCGCTTGAGGAGGCGAAGCAGCGCAAGCTGGAATCCGCGAAGGCGCGTGCACTGCAGGAGGCAGGCGATATCATGGAGCGTCTGGTGGATGTGATTCCGAAGCTTGACTCAGGACTGACACCGAAGGATCTGCTGGATGAAGAGTATCTGGGCGGTCAGCCGATTGCTGACGATAAGGCGGCTGAGATGGTGGCGAACATGAACCAGATCTTACAGCAGGAGATCGACCGCTTATCCTCCGAGAATGCGAGAATGGATGAACAGCTTGCGGCGGCAAGTGCGGCGGAGGCAGCAGGTGTGGCGGAGCCGCAGGAAGCGTTGCAGCCGGAGGAGGCAGATTTCTGGGGGAACGGCATCACAGAGCTGACACAGAGCCCGTATGAGATAGAACCAGATGCGGAGCAGCTTGCGGCGGAGGCTGCATATGAACCGCAGACAGATGCGGTATACGGAGCAGAGACAGAGCCGGTATACGCACCGGAGGCAGAGGCGGTATATGAGCCGCAGACAGGGGCGGTATATGAACCGCAGACAGATGCGGTGGTAAGTGAGGCGGAACAGGCAGATGCAGCAGGAAGCTATGGCGGAACCGCGGAACCGGAGATTCCGGGCAGCTATACCGAAGAGACAGACCCGGATACGTTTACCCTGGGGGCCGATGTCCAGGCGCTTCTGGCAGAGGAAGCGGTGGCAAAAGACACGGCGCAGCCACAGGCGGCGGAAGAACCGGAGGATACAGACGATGCTGCCGGGATGGAAGAGCCGGATACGGCAGCACTGGGAGCCGACATCCAGGCATTGATGGAAGAGCAGAAGATACAGCCGGAGGACGAGGAACTTCCGAAGGCGGAGAAGTCCGGCGGAAAGCTGGCAGGCGGGGGACACCCGAAGAGCGGAGCTTCAAAAGCGAAAGCGGCAGACGACGTGCTTCCGAAGATCGAGGAGCCGGAGGAGGAAGGACATCAGGCAATTATCCGGCTTTCCAAAGAGCAGCGGGAGATTTTTACATATTTTGTGCCGATTAAGGGAATGGAACAGCAGCTGTGCCAGGCGCTTACGGGAGCAGCGGCAAGACTTTCGTCCGGTAAAACGGCTTCCACCGGGAATATGATTATTCAGGGCGGACAGGGAAGCGGCAAGACGGTGCTCGCGACCAGCATGATTAAGGCGCTCCAGAAGGAAGTGGGCAAGCCGAACGGAAAAATCGGCAAGATCGAAGCTTCCGTGCTGAATCAGAAAGATGTGGCGGCGCTCCTTAAAAAAGTGGCGGGCGGATGTCTGATTATCGAAAAGGCGGGAGCCATTCAAGAGAGACGGCAGTCAAGCTTGGCACGCTGCTTGACAGTGACAACAGCGGACTGTTTGTGATTATGGAGGACACCAGAAGAGGAATCGAGAAGGCACTCAGCCGGGATGCGGGATTTGCAGCACGGTTTTCGGAGAAAATCAATATCCCGATCTTTACGAGCGACGAACTGGTGGCGTTTGCGAGATCCTATGCCAACGAACTGGGATACACCATCGATGAGATGGGAGTTCTGGCACTTTACAACAGCATCAGCAATATTCAGAAGCTGGATCGGGCGACAACCCTTACAGAGGTTAAGGATATTGTGGACGAGGCAATCGCCCACGCAGAACGGGGAGGACTTAAGAAGGCGTTCAGTATTATCACTTCCAGAAGATATGACGATGATGACTATGTCATCCTTCATGAAAAAAGATTTTGGATTTTAAAATCAAGATAAAGGGGTAGATGGGTATGGCAAATTTTTCAGAGCTGGATCGGTACTTATTCGGGCAGGCGACACACTATGAGATTTACCGGAAGCTGGGGGCGCATCCCACAGATGAATACGGCATCCGGGGAGTCTGCTTTGATCTGTGGGCGCCAAACGCCGCGCGTGTATGGGTCATAGGTTCCTTTAACGGATGGGATGAGGGCGCCAATGAAATGAAGCGCCTGGAGCCGGAGACGATGGGGATTTTTGAATTGTTTATTCCGGGTGTCGAGGGGGTGATCTGTACAAGTACCTCATCGAGACAAAGGACGGAAAGCGCCTGTACAAGGCGGATCCTTATGCGAACTACGCGGAGTTAAGACCCGGAACGGCGTCGGCAGTTACGGATATTGAACATTTTAAGTGGTCAGATGCCGAGTGGATGAAAGAGCGCGCCACACACAAGGAAGATGTATATGAACAGCCGCTTGCCATCTATGAGGTTCACCCGGGATCCTGGATGCGTCATCCGGGCAGACAGGATGACGCATTTTACAGTTATCGGGATCTGGCAAAATCTTTGATTCCGTATGTGACTGAGATGGGGTATTCCCATATCGAGCTTATGGGAATCTGCGAATATCCGTACGATGGTTCCTGGGGCTATCAGGTAACCGGCTACTATGCTCCCACCTCCCGCTATGGAACACCGGAAGACTTCGCTTATTTTGTAAATGAATGCCACAGACACAAGATCGGCGTCATCTTAGACTGGGTTCCGGCACATTTTCTAAAGGATGCGCACGGTCTGGCAGAGTTTGACGGAAGCTGTCTCTATGAGTATGCAGACCCGAGAAAAGGGGAGCATCCGGACTGGGGCACTAAGATTTTTGATTACGGTAAGAACGAGGTCAAGAATTTCCTGATCGGCAGCGCCCTGCTGTGGGTGGAGCATTTCCACGTCGACGGTCTGCGTGTAGACGCGGTGGCGTCCATGCTGTATCTCGATTACGGAAAGGAGGCCGGTCAGTGGGTTCCGAACCAGTACGGCGACAATAAGAACCTGGAGGCAATCGAGTTCTTTAAACATATCAATACCCTGGTTCTCGGAAGAAATCCGGGAGCTGTCATGATTGCGGAGGAATCTACCGCATGGCCGAAGGTGACCGGACCGGTGGAGGATGACGGACTGAATTTCAGCTATAAGTGGAACATGGGCTGGATGCATGATTTTTTGGATTACATGAAGCTGGATCCTTACTTTCGACGGGATAATCATCACAAGATGACATTTGCGATGAGCTACAATGAGAGCGAAAAATACATTCTGGTGCTCTCCCACGATGAGGTTGTACATCTGAAATGCTCCATGATTAACAAAATGCCGGGACTTGGCATTGATAAGTTCCGCAATCTCATGGCAGGCTACGCGTTTATGTTGGGACATCCGGGCAGGAAGCTTTTATTTATGGGACAGGAATTTGCACAGCTTCGCGAGTGGAGTGAGGAGCGTGAACTGGACTGGTTCCTTCTCGACAATCCGGATCACAAGCATATCCAGAACTGGGTGAAAAAACTGCTTCATATTTACCGGAAGAATCCGGCGCTTTACGAGCTCGACAGCAGCTGGGGCGGTTTCGAGTGGATCAATGCGAACGATGCGGACAGAAGCATCTACAGTTTCATCCGCAAGAGCAAGGACGGAAAAAAATCAGCTGCTCTTTGTGTGCAGCTTTACACCGGTGGCAAGACCGGATTACAGAGTGGGAGTGCCTGCCAAGAAGACCTACAAGCTGATATTGGACAGTGACTCCGAAGAGTTTGGAGGATGCGGCAGACAGCGTCCGCAGAGTTACAAGGCGGTGGAGGCCGAATGTGACGGCAGACCATACTCGATCGCGTATCCTCTGGAGCCGTACGGCGTGGCGGTATTTCGTTACTGATTGCATTTCGGGGGCTGGCGAAATGCGAAGAACAGCTTAATAATGGTGCTGATATGACCGATATATATATCAGCTATGAATGGCGCATAGTGTTATGCGCCATTTTTATGCTTCATATTCGATTACTCTATAGAACCACAGCTGAAAAGGTAAAAGGAGTGCACAGGATGAGAGTAGAGCAGCAGAGCCAGAATATTATAGATGTTGTAAAGCAGAGTATCGGACCGGAGGAAAAGAGTGGGGCCGTTCTGAGCCAATATACCACAGGAGCCGCGGAGCTGCCGTGGAAAAAAGCAGTGTCAGTGACAATGCGAAATCCGTGAATTTAAAAGATGCCACCTATGCCAAGCCGGCAGCGGAAGACAAGCAGACGGTTGCCGAGGAGATCGAAGCGTCCGCGACGCTTGATGCCGAAGAGCGCAAGAACCAGATGGCGGTGTTGTCCAACACTACCTCCCCGGAAGATTATGCCAAAATGCAGGAAGACGGATTTTCACTGGACAATACGACGACCAATACGATTGTGACCGAGACGGATAAGATTAAGGCACAGCTTGCAAAAGCGGGAGTGGATATCTCTTTCTTTGGAGATGATCTGGATTACGAGCAGATGGCGGCGCTTACCGGAAGCGAAGCGCTTGCAAGACAGCTGGCGCAGGCAATGAAGGAAGCCGACCTCCCGTGCACCGAGGAAAATGTGCGGGGCGTGATGGAGGCGCTCTCACTGGCGCAGACACTTCAGACGCCGGGGACGGCGCAGTGAAGTATATGCTGGATAACGGGATGGAGCCCACGATCGGCAACCTGTACAAGGCAGAGTACAGCGGAAGTGCTGCTTATCAGGCAAATCCGGAGGCAGCAGTCGATATGACGATGTTTTCGGATCAGATTGACGCGATTATTGCGCGCGCCGGGCTTTCGGTGGATGATACATCAAAAGAGGCGTGCCAGTGGCTGCTGGACAATAGCGTGCCGCTCAATGAGGAGAATCTTGCTTACTATATGGAGCTGAAAAATCTCAGTCTGCCAGTGCAGGCAGAGGGCGCTGCTGGGCAGTATGGCGGCTGCGGTTGCAGAAGGAAAAAGCCCGCAGGAAGCACTGCTTGTGGATGGACAATCATTTGCGGACAAGGCGCAGGATGCCTGCGATGTGATCGGCGAAGCGACGGATGAGGATGTCGCATATGTCGTGGATCACGGCATGGAGTTAAATATCCGCAGCTTAAAAGAAGCGATGGCACATCGCTCGGGTGAGGAGACGGCGGATAGCGCTTCGGGAGACGCGCAGGAGGAGACGGCAGAGAGCAGTGCGGATGGCAGCACTGCTTATACACAGAGAGAACTGGATCTGCTGACCGCCAGAAGACAGCTGGAGGAGACACGTCTTGCGATGACAGCACAGGCAAACTATGCGTTGCTCAAAAAGGGAATCCAGATTGATACCCAGCCGCTGGCAGAGCTTGTGGAGGCTTTGAAGGAGACGGAGAACCAATATTACGAACAGCTGTTGAAGGGACAGGGTGTAGAAGCTTCGGAGACGAACGTGAATCTTTTCCGTGAGACCACAGAGCGTGTCAACGATTTAAAAACGGTACCGGCATACGTGCTGGGAGCGCAGGGAGTAAAGGATGCGTCTGTCGCAGAGGTTCATGATACCGGACGTGCGATGCGGGATACCTTTGAGCGTGCAAATCAGAGTTATGAGACCCTGATGACGGCACCACGTGCAGACCTGGGGGATTCGATTCAGAAGGCATTCCGCAATGTGGATGATATTTTGAACGATATCGGACTGGAGGCGACGGAGGCAAATCAGCGTGCAGTGCGCATCCTCGGTTATAACCAGATTGAAATTACACAGGAATCCGTGGCGGAGATGAAAGCGGCGGATGAGCAGGTGCAGCGTGTATTCCGCAACCTGACGCCAGCAACGGTGACGGAGATGATCCGCAGAGGAATCGATCCGCTGGATATGGATTTTAGTACGCTGAATGCGACAGCGGAGCAGATAAAAAAGGAGACTGGCGCGAACGATGAGCGCGGCTTCGGAGAATTTTTTGTGGAAGCTGGAACGCACGGAGGAATCAGCCAGGAAGAGCGGGCTTCTTATATCGGAACGTATCGCCTGATCCATCAGGTAGAGCAGTCGGACGGCGCCGCGGTGGGAGCGCTTGTAAATCAGGGAGCCGATATCACCATGCGCAATCTGATGATGGCGGTTCGATCCGAGAGGCGCAGTGGAAAAATGGATTACAGTGTGGATGAATCCTTTGGAAAAGTGGAAGGCAGTGGATATTCCGGCACTTCCATCACCGATCAGATGGAAGCGGCATATCAGAACAACTGCGTGAAAGATGTCGCAGATCTGCTCACACCGGAGCGCATGAAGGTTGTCGCATCACAGACGCCGGACTGGGAGGAGATGACTCCGGAGCAGTTAAAGGAGGCGCTCGCGCAGGCACAGACAGACGATGCCAGCCAGGATTATGCATATGCGAAGGAGCAGCTGGATCAGTTATCGCAGAGCGCGAAAATAACGCAGGATATTTACACGGTACTGCAGAAGTACGACATTCGAATACCATGACGAACGTCATGGCGATGGAGGCCATGGTAAATGACCGGAACGGCGTATTCCGCCAGATCTTCGGCGAGAGCGCAAAGGGAAGCCACAAAGAGGAAAATGAGGAGCAGCTTGCCCGGGCGAAGGAGCAGGTGCTTGAGGATTTCGGAGAGGCAATCGCAAGCCCGGAGGGACTTGCCGCCGCACAGGAACAGCTTGCTGAGGTTGCCGAGAATGTAATGAAGGGAATGATCGACAGCGATGACGTGACAAGCCTTGATATCAGGGAGATGCGTCTGTTGTCGGCACAGTTATCCATCGGCAGTATGATGGCAAAAGAAGAGCAGTATGCAATACCGGTGCAGACCGAGAGCGGTGTTGTCGGCATTTCGCTAAAGGTTGTGCGCGGGGATGGTGAAAAAGGGCTGGTTGACATCACGATGGAAACCAAGCTTCACGGTAAGATTGCGGCAACGTTCCAGGCAAAAGAGCATGGCGTCAGCGGTCTGATTGCATCGGACCGGGAGGATACCAAAGAACTTTTAGACAGCCGGCAGGAGAGCCTTACGGCAGTATTGGACAGTGGAAACGAGGCAGATCTTCACTATGCATGCATCGCAGATCTGGATCTGAACCATTTTTCAACAGGCGTCTTTGGCGTGGATGCACCAGAACAGCAGGAGACCACAGAGAAACAGTCGGATACGACGTATCAGGTGCAGACAACAAGGCTATACCATATTGCGGAAAGCTTTGTGCGGCAGGTGCAGGATCTTTTGCAGGGAACAGATGCGCAGGGAGCGGATGCATAAAACAGTTAAAGCAGGGATTCTTCTTCGAGATAGGAGAGTATCCCCAGATAGATGGCATGAGCAAGCTTGCTCTGATAATCTTCGGTCAGGAGCAGATCGGCTTCGCTTTGGTTGCTTAAAACCCACATTCTACGATTACCGTAGGTGTGGGTGTTTTTTTTAGGAGATAGTAGCTTTCGTTTGCCTTGGCGACGCGTGTATTCTGGGGATCGACTTCGGAAATCAGATGCTCCTGGAGAACGTCCGCTAAGCGCTTGCCGTTTTCGGACTGCCCGTAATAGAATACCTGGGCGCCTTTGATGTCTTCGGTTGTGTAGCTGTTCTGGTGAATGCTCACGGTGAAAGCGGGATTGGCGTCCGCGATTATCTGGCAGCGCTTCTGCATATCCGCGGCTTTTTTTTTGTTGGTGGCGTCTGCGGGTGAGAGACCGGCGTCGGAATCACGGGTGAGAACGACAGAGATTTTCTCTGTTCCAGAAGATCTTTTAATTTTAAAGCGATGGAGAGGTTGATGTCCTTTTCGAGTGCGCCGTTGATGCCCACCTTTCCGGGGTCACTTCCGCCGTGACCGGCATCGACGACAATACAGATTTTTTCACGTGCCGCCTTTTCACTCTGGACCAGTACGGCGCCCTGCTTTGCGAGAATGAAGGCAGCGGCCAGAAGACAGAGGCTCATGATAAGTTCCAACTTTTTTTTCATGAAATAAAAACCCCCGGGGATTCGTTCATAAAATGATATTCACGATCCCCGGGGGTTAGAACTGATGTATTTGATAATGGTATCCCAGACCGCCGGATCCTCCAGACCAAGCTTCCAGAAAGCTCCGCCGGCGAGCTGGTTGGACTGCATTACCTTTAACTTCTCCTCAAGTGAAGTGGCATCCTCCACCCAGATCTTGTAGGTGACGCCGCCGTTGATGTATTCTACATAATACTGTCCGTCTGTGTCGGACCACACCGGAACGGCTCCGTTCGTGCTGATCAGGTTCTGGACTTCTTTCATGCCTGCCGAGTAGCAGTCCAGCTCGTAGAGTGTATCACTGTCGGAGGTGTCCTCGGTTGTACTGACAGCCGCGCCATCGTCCGATACCGGAGTCTCGCTCCAGACACGTGTGTAAAACGGCATACCGAGAATCAGCTGGTCTGCCGGAACGCTTTGGAGCGTATCTGCGACACCCTGATTGACAAAACCGATGGACGACACCGATCCGGCTTCCTCGGAACCTGCGTAATGCTCATCATATCCCATCAGTATGACATAGTCGGCAAAGACTGCCTGCTCGGAGCGGTTATAGAATGCCGTGTAAGCTGTTGGCGGATAATTATCGACGGAAAGGACAATGCCGTTGTTGGCACATTTCAGCGATAATTCCCGGATAAACTGGATATAGGAATCACCGATGGAAGGGTCGAGCGATTCAAAGTCCACGTTAATGCCGTCCAGCTTGTACTGGATCGCAGCGGAGATCAGGTTGTTGATCAGACTCTCACGTCTGGAACTGTAGGTCAGCACCTGCGTGGTATCCGGACTCTCCAGTCCCTGATCCTTGGCGCCGAAGTTGCTTACAAGCGCCCAGACTTCAATGTTGTTTTGGTGACAATAGTTTACATAATCAGAACTTGCCAGGGAACCGATGCCTCCGTTCGTATCCTTTAAGTAAAACCAGGTCGGAGAGATGACATTGAGTCCCTTGGTGTTTGAAAGTACGTTCGCAATGTTTGCGTTCGCACTGCTGTTGGTTACCTGGTGCCAGCCGAGATTAATGGAGAAATCTTTTTTTAATATGCGAAAATTCTTCCGCAGTGTAGTCGCTGGTCCGGGTCGCGGTGGAGGTGCTGCCGAGGGCTTTGGTCTTTACATAGCCGATGATGCCGTCCTCCGTCATCACCTTCGTCCAGGTCTCGTCCGGCTCTAAAACCGTGAGCACGGTTCCTTTTGCAAGGTCGGCGAGAATTGGACTCTTGATGCCGCCCTGATAGCGCAGCTCCGTGGATTTCTTGACAGGAGCGGTGTTGTAGTCGCCCCACTGGTTTGTGAGGACAACGCGGTTCGGCTGATCGTATACGGTATAATCAAAATCGGAATACTGTTTTACAAAATCGATCGCAATATATGCGGTGGAGGCATCTGCCTTTACAATCGTGTGATCTGACGTCCGGGCGTCTTTGGTCACATAGTAGGTCGTGCTCTCCGCATCCGCCGAGATCAGGTCGGTGGCGGTGGTGTATAAAAAGCTTGTTCTCATTGGCATCCCAGAAACGGCTGTTGATCTTATCGTGAACCGTCTCAAAATCCAGATATACGTTTCCGTCGATCAGTCGCCCCTGCACAGACAACACTTCATTATTAAAGATCAGGGCTACGGAATCATCAGATGCAAGCCCGTAATACTCGGATAACTCCTGGTGCTCCTTGGAGGGCGTGTATTTTTCGATCAGTCGCCCGAGCAGCATGAACAGAATGATAATGACGATTAAAACAAGAACGGCAATGACCGGTATAATATTCTTTTTGTATTTTTCATGGAAAAATCCTTTCTTCTTCTGAGAGATTTCCCCTACATTGTAGCATATTGCAGCACAAAATCAAAGCTATTTGCATCTGCCATTTTTGCGTGCCGCAGAATGAAAAACGGGAACCGGCCGCGGGAGATTGTGAACTCGGGCGGCAGTTCCCGGCTGTCTTTTTATCAAATAATATTCACTGCATAGACAGTATGACCGGGCATTGAGGAACTCAGTCATTCTGTTCCAGTTACGACTAGTTACGGAAGATCTTTTCTGATCTTATCAAAATGGACTTCCTTTAACACCCCCTCGTCAAAAATATAATCTCTCATGTACGTGCTTTCCTCCTGCACGCAGAGCTGGCTGGCTACATCCTGCGAGCTGCTTTTCGCGCCCTCCAGCCAGATGGTAATGCCTCGATTCTCCAGAGATGTAAGCTCCAGATAAAGTCTTTGCATATGTTCATCATTCACATTAGATTCCCCAAATCTGAAAAATACCAAAAGGAATTCGCTGGTTACGTTTCGTGATATAAAGAAAAATTGCGCTGCCTGATCCCCGGCAGACAGTGTGTTGCGGTTACAATGAATAAAATGACAGAAGTATGTCAAAAAATAGAAAGTGCTCCTTCTCTATATGAAAAGGGTTTTTGATGAACGGAACCTCCTGCATGGATATGGAGTGCTGCCTGGAAAAAACGGAATGATTCTGGAATGTTCCCACCTGTACCAGATAATGATAACCTTCCCAAGGTTTGTAAAGCTGTCAAATTGTTTGAAAAATTCCTCATAACTCCAGGTTTTCCAGAGTGCAAGACTGCCTAGCACAATCTTGCGGTCACAGCGCAGGAATTCTGCGGCAGCAGATTCGTTTAAGCTGCCGAGATCCAGGATCAGATAATCATACCCCATATTCAGCAGGCGGGGCACAGCATCCGGTGCCAGATTCGGATAATAATCCACGCCGTGCAGGCGGAAGTGAAAAAACTCTGTCTTTGAAGTGTCCGCGGCATCCGGCGCTTTGCTGCATTGTAAGGCATGGCGGTGTATGGAGTCCGCAAGAGCAGATTCCGGAATCAGCCGCGCCAGTTCGCTGCGCTTGTGAAGTTCAAGACAAGCGGTGCGCAGTCTTCGCCTGGAGGCACAGTATGTGCTAAGGCTTATGGCGAGCTGTGTCACGCCAGCCCCTGGATGACATCCGAGAATGCCGATGGTGATGTGTGCTTTGGTTTCGTTGCGATCAAAATAGAAGATGCCGTCTCCCTCCTTTCTTCGGTAAGATGGACGAAACAAGCCGTTCCTTTTCGGGTGTTGTATCGTATGGAACCGCATCTTCCGGAAAGCAGTAGACGCGGTGGCCTAACTGCCGTGCGTATGCCTTTGCGGCAGAGCGGCAGCCGTGATTGCAGAGAAAACGTGTCTGCGGCAGCAGTGCCAGCTGTTTCCCATAGGCGGCTGCCTGTACAAAATCCCAGTCTCCTCCGTTTAAGACGAAAAGAATCAGGTCAAAAGAAGCCAGCTCGGCAAGCGCGGGCGCGCGGGTGCCATAGTCTCTTACAACGCAGTCATCCGGCGGAACGGAAACAGATATACTGTCCCCATAGTCCGGAATCCCGCGGAAGCTTCCATAAATAAAGATCCCGTTCTGGTCGATCAGACGATGATTTGCCCTGGCGGCGTGTAGAAGCGATGCGCTCCCGTCCGCGGCAATATAAATGGCGGGAATATGTTTTTGATTCATGGTGCTAAGAGAAATGGAAATATGCGTGGCGCCTGCACCGGGTCTGCTCCCGATGACGGCAATGTTCCGAATGAGATGCGAAGACTGCTGATTCTCTGATAATGGTACACGAAGCAGTGCGGCTTTCAGATCGCAGGCCTCCTGACAGCGGTCTGCCGGATCTGCGGCGCATGCCTGCTCTAAGATGCACCGAAGCTGTCTGGAACAGCGGCAGGACATGGCGTCCGAAAGCTCCGTTAAAACCCTGCCGAGACTGTAGATGTCGGCAGCCGGAGTGACGGGCTGTCCGCGCAGGATTTCCGGTGCGCAGTAGCGGCTTGTCCCGTAAAGTTGGAAATTTTTTCCGAAACCGGTAAAAAAAGATGCAATGCCAAAATCGAGTAATTTTACCTGATCTCCACATAATATAATATGCTCCGGCTTTAAGTCCTGATACAGGATCGGGTATGGAGACAAATGATGCAGATAGGTAAAAATGTCGCATAGCTGTATGCCCAGTTTTACGATCAGTTCCTCAGAAATGCTTTTTTTGATGAGAGACAAACGTCTCGAGTGATTCACCCTGAATGTATTCTTCAATCATATAAAGATAGGCGTCATCTTCGTCGATATCATATATGAGGGGGATTCCTGGATGATTAAGATTCTTCAGAAGAGCTGCTTCCGCGAGGAAGTCAGATTCAGGGAGAAAGAAGATTTATCTGACAGAGATCTGGGGATTCGCTTGATGGCCCGATAAATCTTCAGCTTGAGATGCTCGGCGAGAAATACGGTACCGAAATTACCGGAACCGAGTACGGAAAGAATCCGGTACTTGCCGAACAGAGTAACTTCTTCTATGCAAAATCCGCTCCTTTCATAGTGTGGCAGATTCGCATCTCATGCATATGTTTATAACATGAAAAATGTAGTTTGACAATAGCTTTTCGGCAGTTTATAAAGATTTAATAAAAAGGTATACTTTACATCAATATAGCATTTGATTATAATAAATGTACAGTTTACAAGGTTTTCCGGATAAAGGAAGTAATGCGGGAGTTTCGCATGAAAGTTTGGCTGGAAGCTTGGCTTTCAGAATACGGAAAGGCGTGGTGTAGTATGAAAATTGAAAAAGTAAACGACAATCAGATTCGCTGTACGCTGACGAGGGAGGATCTGGCAGAGCGTCAGATCAAGCTGAGTGAGCTTGCATACGGAACGGAGAAGGCAAAGCTTCTGTTCCGCGATATGATGCAGCAGGCGGCGTATGAATTTGGTTTTGAGGCGGATGATATTCCGCTGATGATAGAGGCAATACCGTTGTCACAGGACACGATTATTCTGGTGATTACCAAGGTGGAGTATCCGGAGGAGCTTGATACCAGATTTTCCAGGTTCTCCGATCCGGATCCGGAAGACGTGTACGAGGAGGCAATGGCAGGCGGTGGAGCAGCACCGGCGCCGGAAGGTGCAGATGACATACTGGGGTTGTTCCGCAGGATTCAGGAAGAGCGCAGAAAGGCGGCAGATGCACAGGGCAGTAAGGATAGCTTCGTTTCAGAAGAGAATGATAAGAAAAAAAGAAACTCCGGTAAACGTACTTGTAGACATTACGAAGTTATTTGTGTTCAGTGATTTTTCTGAGATAACCAGACTGGCGAACACGCTGCAGGGCTTCTATCAGGGGAATAACGATCTGTATAAGAATGAGGCGGCGCACAAGTATTATCTTCTGGTCAGCAAGAGCAGACAGACACCGGAAGAGTTCAACAAGGTGTGCAATATTTTATCCGAATACGGAACGCAGCAGACGTATACGCCGGCAGCAGGCGCGTTCATGAAAGAACACTATCAGGTGATTTTGAAAAATCATGCGCTTCAGACGCTTGCAGAGCTTTTAAGGGTCCTGCGGCGTTAAGCAACAGAAAAAAGGGTATTCCGGTTCCAGTGGGAACCGGGATACTTTTCGTCTGGTGTCTGCCTGCGGATTAAGCGAGATCCTTTGCAAGAAAATCGTTGATTTCTTTTACCAGAGCGTCCGGATCGATACCGTGTACCATGGCAGCCTCTTCTACTGTCTCCATCTGGGAAGACGGGCATCCAAGGCAGTGCATTCCAATATTTAAAAGGATTGGTGCGATATTCTGATCGATCTGAAGTAATTCGCCAATCATCGTGGACTTTGTGATCTGTGTCATAATGATACCTCCTTATGTGATTATGGGCATGTATGATTACATTAGTATGCCCGGCAATGTGCTAATTATAATACGAAATGCGGCGGAATGCAAACAAAGTTTGCGTGAAATACACAGGAGTGCGGGAAATCTTTTCTGCCGGGTATTCAGTGAAGCGGCAAGTTGGTCGATATATAGGACAGATATGGATAAAGGAGAACGACAGGATGAGAATAAATTATAATGTTTCGGCATCGATAGCGAATAAGAATCTGCTCGGGATTGAGAGTAATTTAAGCCAGTCCATGGAGCGGCTTTCTTCCGGTTTAAAAATCAATCATGCAAAGGATAATCCGGCGGGAATGGCGATTTCCCGCAAGATGAAAGCACAGATTGACGGACTTGACCGGGCATCTGCCAATGCGTCGGACGGTATTTCCGTCATTCACATTTCGGATGGTGCGTTAGGTGAGGTGACAAGTATTCTGCAGCGTATGAGAGAGCTTTCCGTGCAGGCGGCGAGTGACGCGACGATGGGTCAGGAAGACAAGGAAGCCATTCAGAAAGAGATCTCATCTTTAAAGGATGAGGTGGATCGTATTTCAAGGATACCGAGTACAATACGAAGACACTGCTTGACGGCTCGCTGGACACCAGAGTGTACACAAAGCATGCCAGCCGCATTCAGGTGACAGATCAGGTGAGCCCGGGAAATTATGAGATTAAAGTCAAAACGGCAGCAACACAGGCAGAGGTGACGTCCGGTGCAGATTTTAACAGCACGGCGGCAATCGGCGTTTCCGGCACGATGAGCGTCAATGGATCAACCGTTGAGATCGCAGCAACCGATACGTATCAGGAAGTATACGAAAAGCTCCGGACGGCTGGAGAGATCGGCGAGACACAGATCGAGCGCAGCAAGGCGGACGGAAGCCTGTCATTCACGACAGACGCTTACGGATCTGACGCCACATTGAAGCTTTCCTTCAGTAATCAGGCGCTTGCCAATCAGTTTGCACTGTCCGACGCATCCGGCAATAACGGTCTGGTGCAGGATCCGGCGACAAAACAGTGGATTTACGGAAGCCAGCAGACAGATGCCTCCGGCAAGACGACAACGAGTGTTCCGAACGGATCGGACATGGAATTGGATGACGTGGCGAACTGGAAGGGATTTACCTCTTCCGCGACCGCAAAGTGCGACGGTAACCGTGTGACCATCACGGATCTGGGCGGTTTTTCCCTCTCATTCCTGGTGGAAGCAGGATATGAGGACGGTGCGACCAAGACAGATTCTGCCGGCAATGTGTTGGAGACCTATGACGGATCCCTCAAATTTGAGGTGACAGATATGGGAACCATGACGCTTCATATCGGTGCAAACATGGATCAGAATATGAACATCCGGATTCCGGAGATTTCCTGCGAGAGCCTCTATATCGACGATCTGGACGTGACAACAGTTAATGGTGCAGACCGTGCCTTAGACCGTCTGGATGATGCCATTGCAAGAGTCAGCGAAACACGTTCAAATCTGGGAGCCTATGAGAATCGTCTGGAGTATTCCACAAACAGTCTGGATGAGTTTGGGGAGAATATGACGGATGCGATGTCGAGACTTACGGATGTTGACATGGCGGAAGAGATGACGAACTATACACATCAGAATGTGCTCAATCAGGCGGCAATTTCTGTTTTGACACAGGCAAATGATCTGCCGCAGCAGGTACTGCAGATTCTGCAGTAGGCGCGATGAGGCATGAGAACGGAGGTCTGTCTTGAAAAAGAACAGATTGTAGATTTTACCAGGCGGATCAGTCAGGCGAACCGGAGCGGACTGGTCGTGGTTATGTATGATATTTTTTTCACATATCTGGATGATGCCAGGGCGGCATACGATGCAGCCGACTGGGATGCCTACAAAGAAGCATTGCGGAGAGCGCAGCGCGCGATCGATGAACTGATATCGGCGCTCAATTTCTCCTATGACATGGCGAAGAATCTCTACAGTATCTATGTGTTCTGCAGAGATTCGATCGCAAAGTCTCTCTACAAGAGAGATCTGGCAGATGCCGAGGATGCCTGCCGCCTCATGAAAAAGCTCTATGACGGCTTTGTGCATGCGGCCGAGCAGGATCATTCGGAGCCGCTTATGAAAAATACGCAGCAGGTGTATGCCGGGTATACTTACGGACGTGACAATCTGGTGGAGACTTGTCAGGATTCCGATAGTTCCAGAGGATTTTTGGTATAAAAATCCTCTGGATTTTTTGTGTGCGCAGCTCATAGTTGCGGATGCTTGTAAGAAGAAATTTGTAGCGCATCTGCACGGAATTTAATTCATAAATGTAACAGTCGATCAGATCCGGATCGATGACGTTTTCCAGATTGCGGTAGGCGTCCTGCAGATCCTGTGCCGTCTGGTGCAGATCGTTTATCAGCAGCGTATAATGATTATCATTCGTTTTTTCGGGTTGAAAAAAAAACGCAGCATAGTTCCTCCAGATCTATGGGTTCTGCCGAAGTCTGCGGCAGTGTTGTTCCTTCTATCTTATTCAAAGTATAAGCAAATAAATCCCATTCTATACAAAAAACGGTAAAAATCTGTCCGTCCGCAGGAACAGACAAACCGGCATAAACGGACGCGGACATTCATAGATATAGAAAAAAGTGTGGAGGAAACGCCATGCAGGAAATGTCGCTGACATCATTCTGGATCATTGCGGGAAGCTGTGTGCTGGTCCTTGGAATTATGATATTAAAAAATCGGGCAAGGTTTGCATTGAATTTTCTGGTGCGCGCGGTCTTGGGTGTCTGCGCCATCGCATGTGTGAACAAATGGCTCGCACAGCAGAATCATGCTTGCCGTCGGCATCAATCCGGTGACCCTTTTGACAACCGGAAGCCTTGGTTTTAGCGGGGTTGCGCTTCTTTATGGAATTTTGCTGCTCAAAATTTTGTGAGAATCTTACAAATGTAAATAAAATGCGAAAAACCTATAGACAAAGCAAAAATGAATTGCTATAATCCGATTTACAAATGAACGAAGGGGTGGTGAGTTGGGGAACTTATGACACTGACGCTGTTGACGGTACTTGCATTTGCGGTCGCAGCGGACTTCCGGGAGATGCGGATCAGTAACCGGCTGATTGCTTCCGGACTTATGATGGGACTTGCACTGCGCATTCTGGGGGAAGGCGGTGCGGGCATTGTTCATTTCCTGGTGAACATTTCTATTCCGGTTATCTTATTGTTTCTTTTATTTCAACTGCGTGTAATTGGCGCAGGAGATATCAAGTTATTTTCCGTAGCTGGTGGATTTCTTTCAATGAGACAGTTGTTATATGTCATACTGGCGGCATTTGTGACGGCAGCAGTAATTGGACTGGGGAAGCTGCTGTATCAGAAGCGAATGGCGGGAATATTCGGGAATCAGAGAACACTGATTCATTTTTCAGCGATGATTTTAATTGGATATTTTATTGTAGTCTGGGGGTGTGCCATTGAATAAAATTGCGGTGGCAGTCTGTGATACAGACCGGGAATACCGGGACAGATTTGTCACATACCTGGTGGAACGCAAGGCGGAAGAATATGCAGTGTCCGCATTTTCGATGCCGGAGAAGCTTTTGGAAGCGTTGGAGGAAGAGAAGCCGGATCTTGCGATATGCGGAACCGGATTTGAAGAGATGGCGGAGAGACTGGCGGGATATGATATTCCGGTGCTGGTCTTGCAGGAGACGATGGCAGATGCGGTTGCGGAACCGGTAACGTACGGTTCCGTGCCGGAAAGCTGCCGTGGAATCTGCCGTTATCAGTCCATGGAGGTCATTCTGCATGAGGTGCAGGTGATGACTCTGACGGGAGCCGGCAGCAGAAGGATGGAGAATGTCGGAACGGGAATGGAGGTAATTGGTGTTTACTCTCCGATCTGTCATGAAATGCAGATGCCGTTTTCGATGGTTCTCGCACAGAAGCTGTCGACGGAGAAGAAGGTATTATATGTGAATCTGATGGAACATTCAGGGATGCTGGAGCTGCTTGGCGTTCCGGGAGAATGTGATCTGGGCGAGGTGATTCTCGCATTGCGCAG
>VOFD01000728.1_pt1 | contig 109115 bp, 138 predicted proteins | sample 5384101 | NCBI WGS metagenome assembly VOFD01 (sample SAMN12384723, study PRJNA508395) | human gut metagenome | isolation source: healthy gut C | host: Homo sapiens
ATTTGTACTCGTGTTGTGCTTGTGAAACGAGACTGCCTAATAAAAAAGAGGCTGCTAAATAGTAGTTTTTTCATCATCATAATATTAGAAGTAATTATACGCCACAAGGTAAAGCTTTTCTTTATAGAGTGTTACTCCTTTTATTGTTCTTTAATATTTCTGTAAAAGAAAGGGGTACAAAAATGCCCTTTCGTCCGTCTACTTGATATGAAGAAAAAGAACGAATGAAAATATATACTTTACTGCTTGGCGCATTGTTTGTAAGTCCTACACAGGCACAAACAATGCATGACTGGGAGAATCATCATGTTCTCCAGATTAATCGTAAACCGGCACGGGCTGCTTTTACTCCTTTCTCCGTACAGAAAGGAGACTGCTCGATGTCTTTGGACGGAATATGGAAATTCCGTTGGACTCCGTTCCCAATGAAAAGAGTCGTTGATTTCTATCAGAAGAATTTTGATGATAAAGGTTGGAGTGATTTTGAAGTACCTGCAAACTGGGAAGTGAACGGGTATGGTACACCTATTTATGTATCAGCAGGTTATCCGTTTAAGATAGATCCTCCACGGGTGATGGGAGAACCGAAAACTGACTATACTACGTATAAAGAGAGAAACCCGGTAGGGCAATATCGCCGCACTTTTGTATTGCCGACCGGATGGGAAGTGAATGGACAGACTTTTCTACGGTTTGAGGGCGTAATGAGTGCTTTTTATGTTTGGATCAACGGTGAGCGGGTAGGGTATAGCCAAGGCAGTATGGAACCGAGCGAATTTAATGTCACGAAGTATCTGAAACCCGGAGAAAATCAGATTTCACTGGAAGTCTACCGATATAGTGACGGTTCTTATTTGGAAGATCAGGATTTCTGGCGTTTTGGTGGTATTCATCGTAGTATTCATTTGATACATACACCGGATATTCGTATCCGTGATTATACAGTACGTACTCTTCCTGCATCGACAAATGATTATCAAGACTTCATTTTACAGATAGACCCGCAATTCAGCGTATATGAAGGAATGAGTGGCAAAGGTTATACTTTGCAAGGAGTGCTGAAGGATGCTTCAGGGAAGGAAGTTGCTACATTGAAAGGGGATGTGGAAGATATTCTTGATTTGGAGCATAAAGCAAGCCGGATGAATGAATGGTATCCGCAACGCGGTCCCCGGAAGATGGGACGTATGAGCGCTCTGATAAAATCCCCGATATGGACGGCGGAAACTCCCTATTTGTATCAACTACATTTGACATTGTTGAGCGATGGCGGAAAAGTGATAGAGCAGATAGAACAGGCAGTGGGCTTCCGCTTTGTAGAAATAAAAAAGGGGCAGTTGTTGGTTAATGGGAATCCGGTACGTTTTCGTGGGGTGAACCGCCACGAACATGACCCTCGGACGGCACGTGTCATGAGCGAAGAACGGATGCTTCAGGATATTCTTTTAATGAAACAGGCGAATATAAATGCCGTACGCACCAGCCATTACCCCAATGTCAGTCGTTGGTACGAACTGTGTGATAGTTTAGGATTGTACGTGATGGACGAAGCGGATATAGAAGAACACGGATTGCGTGGCACACTCGCAAGTACTCCCGACTGGCATGCGGCATTTATGGACCGTGCAGCTCGTATGGCGGAGCGTGATAAGAATTATCCAAGTATCGTAATGTGGAGCATGGGAAACGAAAGCGGTTACGGACCGAACTTCGCTGCTATTTCTGCATGGCTGCATGATTTTGACCCGACTCGTCCTGTACATTATGAAGGAGCACAAGGAGTGGATGGCGATCCTGACCCGAAAACTGTCGATGTTATCAGCCGCTTTTATACCCGGGTGAAACAAGAATACTTGAATCCCGGTATTGCCGAAGGAGAAGACAAAGAACGTGCGGAAAATGCACGTTGGGAACGACTGTTGGAAATAGCGGAACGTACCAATGATGACCGTCCGGTAATGACAAGCGAATATGCCCATTCGATGGGAAATGCTTTGGGTAATTTCAAGGAATATTGGGATGAGATTTATAGTAACCCACGTATGCTGGGCGGCTTTATATGGGACTGGGTGGATCAGGGAATCTACAAAACTTTACCGGATGGCCGTACCATGGTGGCTTATGGTGGCGATTTTGGTGATAAACCGAATTTAAAAGCGTTCTGCTTTAATGGATTGCTGATGAGCGAGCGTGAAACTACGCCTAAATATTGGGAAGTAAAGAAAGTGTATGCACCCGTCGAACTAAAAATGGAAAACGGGAAACTGAAAGTGACGAACCGGAATCACCACACCGGCTTGTCTCAATATTGTTGCCTATGGACTGTGTCAATCGATGGAAAGCAGAAAGAACAGGGAGAAATTACCTTACCGGAAATAGCTCCCGGAGGGAGTCAGACGATAGATTTGCCGACTTTCCACTCATTGAAAGGCTCCGGTTCTTTGAGTAATCAAACAAAGAGAGGTCAAGGGAAAGCTCTGTCTGATTGTCTGCTAAAAGTAAGCATCGTATTGAAATCTGATGCTCTTTGGGCGAAAGCCGGTCATGAAGTTACTTGGGAACAATTCTGCTTACAGCAAGGAGATTTGATCTCTACTGATCTAGTCAATAAAGGAACACTTCAAGTGAAAGAGGATAATCAGTCCTTATTGATTAGCGGACGCGGTTTTTCCGTTCAGTGGGAAAAGAAAATGAACGGAAGCATGACTTCCTATATATAATGGCAAAGAAATATTGGCTCATTTAGATGATTTTCCAGTTCAACCCGTCACTCAAGTTTTCCGTGCTCCGACAGACAATGACAAGAGTTTCGGGAATTGGCTGGCTAAAGACTGGAAATTGCATGCAATGGATAGTCCGCAGATAAATTTAGAATCTTTCAACCATGAAGTACGTGCAGACGGGGCGGTAATTGTACGGATTCAAACAAGCAATTTATATAAAGAAGGAAAAGTGACCACAACTTCTGTTTATACTGTTTCTTCAGATGGAACGATTGATTTAAAGACGACTTTCCTACCACAAGGAGTTCTTCCCGAAATCCCCCGTTTAGGAATCGCATTCTGTCTGACACCTGCTTACAATACATTTACCTGGTATGGCAGAGGACCACAGGACAATTATCCTGACCGTAAAACATCTGCCGCTATAGGGCTTTGGAAAGAAAATGTGGCGGAACAATATGTGCATTATCCCCGTCCGCAGGATAGAAATAAAGAAGAAGTACACTATCTTACCCTGACTGACAAACAGAATAAAGGTATTCGTGTTGATGCGGTAGAAAATGTGTTTTCCGCATCTGCTTTGCACTATACTGTGCAGGATATCTATGAAGAAACTCACGATTGTAATTTAAAACCACGTGCGGAAATCATTCTTAGTATGGATGCTGCCGTACTTGGATTAGGAAACAGTAGTTGCGGACCGGGTGTATTGAAGAAATATGCCATAGAGAAAAAAGAACATACGCTGCATATCCGCATCAGTAAACAATGATAGCAATAAATAACTAACACAATTATAAAAGTAACAATGAAAAAAGTAACCACTTTATTATCGACCTTAGCGTTGGCAACTACCCTGGCTGCTCAAAACCTTCCACAAACGGAAAGGCAATATCTCTCCGGTCACGGATGCGACGATATGGTTGAATGGGACTTCTTTTGTACCAACGGACGCAATTCCGGCAAATGGACGAAAATTGGTGTACCTTCCTGTTGGGAACTGCAAGGATTCGGCACTTATCAGTATGGGATCACTTTCTATGGTAAACCATTCCCTGAAGGCGTTGCTGATGAAAAAGGTATGTATAAGTACGAATTTGAAGTCCCGGAAAAGTTTCGCGGCAAACAGGTCAATCTTGTATTCGAAGCTTCAATGACAGATACGGAAGTGAAAGTGAATGGACGCAAAGTTGGTTCCAAACATCAGGGAGCCTTCTATCGTTTTTCGTACAACGTCACGGATTTCCTGAAATATGGCAAGAAGAATTTACTGGAAGTCACTGTTGCCAAAAGAGAGTGAAAATGCCAGTGTGAACCTTGCCGAACGTCGTGCTGATTATTGGAATTTTGGCGGTATCTTCCGTCCTGTATTTACCTGGAGGTGAAACCTGCTGTAAACCTGCGACATATTGCTATTGATGCAAAGATGGATGGATCTTTCCGTGCCAACTGCTACACCAATATCTCCAATGACGGCATGAGCATCCGTACACAGATTTTAGATAAAAAAGGGAAAAAGATAAGCGGAAACCACCGTACCCGTAAAAGCTGGAGGCGACTGGACTTCCCTGCAACTGAATGTATCTAATCCCGCACTATGGACTGCGGAAACTCCGAATCTTTATAAAGCTCAATTCTCCCTATTGGATAAGGACGGCAATAAAGTGCTGCATAGTGAAAACGGAAAACTTTGGTTTCCGTACCATTGAAACACGTGAAAGTGACGGACTTTATATAAACGGAGTGCGTATCAATGTACGTGGTGTCAATCGTCATAGCTTCCGTCCTGAAAGCGGACGTACACTAAGCAAGGCGAAAAATATTGAAGATGTTCTTTTGATGAAAGACATGAATATGAACTCCGTCCGTCTGAGTCACTATCCGGCTGATCCCGAATTTTTTGAAGCTTGTGACTCGCTCGGGCTTTATGTAATGGATGAGTTAAGCGGCTGGCATGGCAAATATGATACCCAACCGGCAGAAGTCTGATCAAAGGAATGATAGAACGTGACGTTAACCACCCGTCTATTATCTGGTGGAGTAACGGTAATGAAAAAGGCTGGAATACCGAACTCGATGGAGAATTTCATAAATACGATCCGCAGAAACGTCCGGTGCTTCACCCGCAAGGCAACTTCAGTGGATATGAAACCATGCACTATCGTTCTTACGGAGAAAGCCAGAACTATATGCGTCTGCCGGAAATATTTATGCCGACCGAATTCTGCATGGATTGTACGATGGAGGACACGGAGCCGGACTGTATGATTATTGGGAAATGATGCGTAAGCATCCCCGTTGTGCTGGAGGTTTCCTTTGGGTATTGGCAGACGAAGTTTCCACAGGCAACGGATGCTTCTAATACTGCTGCTCAAGTGTTGAAAGAAGGAGAAGTGCAGGGTAGTGACGTGGCTGCTCATTCGGCGGGTGTCTTGGATATAAAAACAAATATCCTCCCCAATGCAGACGCCCTCTTCCTGACAGCAATCGATCCATACGGCCATGAACTTTGGCGCTGGACTTTCCCGGTTGATAAACTGAACCAGCAAACTGAACCGATCTCCTTCTTATCCATCCGCCCTACCTATACGGAAACTGAAAATGATCTCACAGTGAAAGCGAATAAGCGTACATTCATCTTCTCAAAGAAAGACGGACAACTGAAAGGGGTATCTGTAGATAACCGTAAGATTAGTTTCGCCAATGGCCCCCGTTTCATTGGAGCCCGTCGTGCAGACCGCTCATTGGATCAATTCTATAACCATGATGATGAGAAAGCAAAAAGGAAAAAGACCGTACATATAGCGAATTCCCCGATGCTGCCGTATTTACGAAACTGGACGTAAAACAAGAGGGAGGTGATCTGATTGTTACCGCCAATTATAAACTGGGTAATTTAGATAAAGCTCAATGGACAATCAGCCCGAGTGGGGATTTGGCTTTGGACTACACCTACAATTTCTCCGGTGTCGTAGACTTGATGGGTATTCGTTTCGACTATCCTGAAGATCAGGTAATCAGCAAACGCTGGCTGGGTGCCGGACCCTATCGTGTATGGCAGAATCGTATTCATGGTACACAATACGATGTATGGGAAAACGACTATAACGACCCTATTCTGGTGAAACTTTCACTTATCCCGAATTCAAAGGATATTTTGGAGATGTTTCTGGATGAATATCCGGACGAAAGAGGGCATTATCAGCCTAACAAACGAAACTCCCGATGCTTATGTCGGAGTATATCAGCCTCGTGATGGCCGCGACCGTTTGCTTTATACTCTTCCCGAAAGCGGAATCTCTGTCCTGAACGTGATTCCTCCGGTACGTAATAAAGTAAACTCCACCGATTTGTGTGGTCCTTCCTCACAACCGAAATGGGTAAATGGTCCACAAACCGGACGGATCGTTTTCCGGTTTATATAAATAAATAATAAAAAGGTACTCAATATAATGTGGGTACCTTTTTTATTTTATTTTTGTTTCGTTTTATACATCCAGATGAATGAATTCTTTCCTATGTACACAATACTAATTATAGAAGACGAACCCAGAGTGGCAAGTTTGCTGATGAACGGGCTGGAAGAAAATGGTTATCAGACCATGGTAGCTTATGACGGATTAATGGGGCTGCGGCTTTTCCAGACCCATACATTCGATCTGGTTATATCTGATATTGTTCTGCCTAAGATGGACGGATTTGAGCTGACGAAAGAAATCCGTAAGTCCAATCCCCGTATTCCTATATTAATGTTGACGGCATTAGGATCGACGAACGATAAGCTGGACGGTTTCGATGCCGGTGCAGACGACTATATGGTGAAGCCTTTTGATTTCAGAGAGTTAAATGCCAGAATCAAAGTGCTATTGAAACGTGTGGCGGGAAATGTACCGGAATTGCCACAGGAACTTGTTTATGCAGATTTACGTATTGACCTTCAACGTAAGGACGTAGAACGAAACGGCATATCCATAAAACTTTCTCTAAGGAATACAACTTGCTGTTATATATGGTCGAAAATGCCGAAAGAGTATTGAGCCGGGTAGAGATAGCGGAGAAAGTATGGAACACACATTTTGATACGGGAACCAACTTCATTGATGTATATATCAACTACCTTCGCAAAAAGATAGACCGTAACTTTGAACCGAAACTTATTCATACCAAAGCAGGGATGGGTTTCATACTGACTGACAAATTATGAAAATCAGAACAACACTGACCCTACAATATGCAGGGCTGACAGCTGCGGTATTCTTCATATTTGTCATAGCCGTCTACTATGTGAGTGAACATTCGCGTAGTAATGCTTTCTTTTCGTAATCTTCAAAGTGAAGCTATAACCAAAGCACATTTATTCTTAAAAATCAAGTAGATGCGCAAACTATGCAGTCTATTTATCTAAATAATCAGAAGTTTATTGATGAAGTAGAAGTTGCTGTCTATACAACCGATTTTAAAATATTATATCACGATGCACTGCAGAACGATATTGTCAAAGGAAACACCGGAGATGATAAAGCGAATTCTGAAACAGAGGGATATCAATTTCTATGTAGACGAATATCAGGCAGTAGGATTGGTGTATCCATTTGAAGGTAAAGATTATGTTGTTACCGCTGCCGCCTATGATGGTTACGGATACGCCAATCGGGATGCGCTAAGAAATATACTCATCCTGTCATTTATCGGAGGATTGAGTGTATTGGTGATTGTGGGTTATATCCTGTCTCGAAGCACTTTAAAACCAATACGCAGCATTGTCAAAGAAGCGGAGAAAATCACCGCATCGCGTATCGATAAAAAGACTGCCCGTAAAAATGAACAGGATGAACTGGGAGAATTAAGTACGACATTCAATGCTCTACTGGAACGCGTCTGGAGAAGTCTTTCAACTCACAGAAGATGTTTGTCAGTAATGTATCTCATGAATTGCGTACTCCCATGGCGGCCCTTACAGCCGAATTGGATTTAGCTTTATTGAAAGAACGTACCTCCGAGCAATATCAGATGGCTATTGGCAATGCTCTTCAAGACTCCCACCGAATTGTAAACCTGATCGACGGACTATTGAACTGGCAAAAGCCGATTATCAGCCAGAACAGATAACAATGGAAGAAGTCCGTCTGGATGAGCTGTTGCTGGATGCCAGAGAACTGGTATTGAAAGCGCATCCGGATTATCATATCGAATTAGTCTTTGAACAGGAAGCCGAAGAGGATAATGTACTGACAGTCATTGGAAACAGCTATCTGCTGACTACCGCTTTTTGTAAATCTGGTAGAGAATAACTGCAAATATTCTTCCAACCGAACTTCGTCAGTCTTGATAGCCTATTGGGAGCAATGGGCAATCATCCGCTTATCCGATAATGGTGTAGGAATGTCCGATGCAGATAAAGAAAACCTGTTTACACTGTTTTATCGCGGAGAAAACAAGAATATTGCTCCCGGAAATGGTATAGGTATGGCCTTGACACAAAAGATCATCCACCTTCACAAAGGCGAACTTACCGTATCTTCCCATAAGGATGAGGGCACTACCTTTGTGGTAAAACTCCCGCATATCTAAGAAATTCTAATCGTTTTCTAATACCACTCTAATCATTCTCTAACAGCTTCCTTGTGAAGTCCTTCTTACTTTTGCATCGAATTAATAAATGCAGTTAGTAACTTAAAAAATTAGAGAGTATGGTATGGAAGAAAAAACTGCGTTCATCACAGTACACATTCAATTCAGAGAGAGTATTTTTGGTTGCCACGCAACCCGGTAAGTCAATTTATTCCTGTTTACAGACTACAAAGCTTGGATTAACGCTGGGAGAAGTACAGGAGCGACAATCCATTTATGGAAGAAACGAAGTCATCCATGAACAAAAAAGAATCCGTTTATACTGTTTATCAGAACGTTTATCAATCCTTTCATAGGCGTTCTGACAGGACTTGCTATCATATCCTTATTTCTGGATGTGTTGATGGCTGAACCCGGAGAGCAAGAATGGACAGGGGTAATCATTATTCCGTCCATGGTATTATTCAGTGCTGTTCTTCGTTTCTGGCAGGAATGGAGAGCAAGTGAAGCTACGGATTCTTTAATGAGGATGGTAAAAAACACTTGTCTGGCGAAACGTGCCGGAGAACAGGAAGAAGAGATCGATATAACAGAACTCGTTCCGGGGATATTGTGTACTTGGCAGCCGGTGATATGGTTCCTGCCGATATACATATCATCGATTCAAAAGACTTGTTTATCAGTCAGGCTTCATTGACGGGTGAGTCCGAACCGATAGAAAAGTTTCCGGAGATACAGAGCCAGCAATTTCGGAAAGGAAGCGTCATAGTTGGACAATATTTGTTATATGGGTTCCAATGTGATAAGTGGCGCAGCAAAAGGTATTGTTTATGAAACAGGGAATAAAACATATCTGGGTACGATTGCAAAAAGTCTGGTTGGACACCGTGCCACTACAGCTTTTGATAAAGGTATTAGTAAAGTCAGCTTCTTGTTGATTCGCTTTATGCTGGTAATGGTTCCATTTGTGTTTTTCGTGAATGGTTTCACGAAAGGAGACTGGTTCGAGGCTTTCATTTTGCCATATCCGTTGCGGTTGGCCTTACTCCGGAAATGTTACCTATGATTGTGACGGCTAACCTTTCCAAAGGAGCAATCGCCATGTCCAAAAAGAAAACAAACGTAAAGAATCTCAATGCCATTCAGAATTTTGGAGCAATGGATATACTTTGTACCGACAAAACCGGCACATTGACCTGTGATAAAATTGTATTGGAGAAGTATATCAATGCAGACGGCAGCGATGACAACAGTAAACGTATTCTTCGTCATGCCTACTTTAACAGTTATTTCCAGACCGGTTTAAGAAACCTGATGGATAAGGCAATCCTCTCTCATGTAAGAGAGTTGAATCTGGAACATTTGAAGGATGCCTATACCAAGGTTGATGAAATTCCTTTCGATTTTACACGCAGAAGGATGTCTGTCGTTATAGAAGACAGGCAAGGGAAGCGCCAAATTATTACCAAAGGAGCAGTAGAAGAGATTCTCGATGTCTGTTCGTATGCCGAGTTCAACGGGCAGATTCATCCCTTGACTGATGCTTTGAAAATCAAAGCAAAGATGATTAGTGAAGAAATGAATCAGCAGGGAATGAGAGTATTGGCGGTTTCCCAGAAAAGTTTCATCGAGAAGGACTGTAATTTTGCCATCGAAGATGAGAAGGAAATGGTGTTGATCGGATATCTTGCTTTTCTTGATCCTCCCAAACCTTCTGCTGTTGAAGCCATCGAACAATTATATGCACATGGAGTAGCAGTTAAAATATTATCGGGAGATAATGATATCGTGGTAAAAAGCCATTGCCCGACAGGTAGGAATTGACACCAGTCATTTTCTTACCGGGATAGAAATAGAGAATATGGATGAAACGGTATTGAAAGAAGCGGTAAAGAATACCACTTTATTCTCCAAACTCACTCCATTGCAGAAGACGCAAATAATCTCTCTGTTGCAGGAACAGGGCAATACAGTAGGATTTTTGGGAGATGGCATCAATGATGCAGGCGCCTTGCGGCAGTCAGATATTGGCATATCTGTCGATTCTGCAGTGGATATAGCGAAAGAAAGCGCAGACATTATCCTGTTGGAGAAGGATTTGATGGTATTGGAAGACGGCGTACTTGAAGGAAGAAAGACATTCGGTAATATCAATAAGTACATAAAGATGACTGCCAGTTCCAATTTTGGCAATATGTTCAGCGTGATGTTTGCAAGCGCCTTTCTGCCGTTTCTGCCCATGATGCCGATACATCTATTGATCCAGAACTTATTATATGACATATCACAGACAACCATTCCATTCGACCGTATGGACCCGGAATTTCTGAAGAAACCGCGCAAATGGGATGCGTCCGATCTAAGTCGTTTTATGATTTATATAGGACCTATCAGTTCTATCTTTGATATTATTACCTATCTGGTCATGTGGTATGTGTTCAGTTGTAACAGTCCCGAACATCAGACTTTGTTTCAGACCGGATGGTTTGTAGAAAGTTTGTTATCTCAGACATTGATTGTCCACATGATACGTACCCGTAAAATACCATTTATACAAAGCCGGGCTACGTGGCCTGTTATGGGGCTGACATTCTTAATTATGGCAGTAGGTATTCTTATTCCTTTCACCGCTTTCGGACGTTCCATCGGGTTGACAGCTCTTCCTTTGAGCTATTTCCCCTGGCTGATTGGAATTTTGCTTTCTTACTGTATTCTGACGCAAATAGTAAAGAACTGGTATATCAGGAAGTTTGTGCGTTGGCTATAAGATAGGGGAAGAAGTTTTAACAGGAAACACTATAAAATACTGAATTTAATCACTATATTCGCAAAGTAAGTATTTATATTGATACACAAATAACGCCCTATGAGAATGAAGCATTGCCTATTCGTTTTTTTTTGCCGATATTTATATTATTTATCAGTTGTCGGCAAAAAGTACAAAAGTAACTTTCAGCCGGATATTTCCAGTCAGACAGAAACCGTTTATGATTTTCCGAAAGAATATGCTGAAGAGATTATTATCACAGGTAAAGTTTTTGAACCGTGAATTTTATCCACAAGAAAAAGAACTGACACTTATTATTCCATTTTTCAGAGATATGGAAAATCAGTACCGTACTCCCATTCAAGAGGATGGTTCTTTCTATTTTACTTTTCCTGTTTATGCTAAAATACGGGAGGTTTCTATTCGTAATTATGCAGAGCATTTATATGTGCATCCGGGTGACAGTATCCATTTAGAGATTGATTTCAAGGATATGTTTCATCCTAAAGTAACAGGTGATGCGGAAAAATTGAATCAGGAGATATTGGCTTTTACAGAAAGCGGATATTATTATATGCGTGACTATGGTATCAGGCATGATTTGAGTGTCGAGGATTTTGAAGCAGAGTTAAAGAAAGAATATGATACACGTTTAGAACGCAGGGCCGAATATTTGCAGAAATACAATCCTATGCAAGATGTCGTCATGTTTACGGAGGAATTACTGAAACAGGATTATTATTATACGATCCTAGTTTATGCGAGCCAATGTCAATATCGGACAAGAAAAGAGTTCGCACGATATCACACGCTGTTGCCCGAAATCAATAAATTATATAAAAAGGAATATTATCAGCCCGCTTGTTTGATATAGGCGATTGGATAGAAAATTATATTCCTACAGGAATGGTTCTTAAAAACAAAGAATACCCAACGATAGATGATATTATGTCCGAAATAGGAGAAAATGAATTGAATCAATATCTATATACTAAAGTTACAGCTAATAGCCTTGAAGCTAATGATACAATTTCCCTCTCAAAGGAAGCGTTCGCAATTTGACTCAATCGTAAAAATACCTCATTTGCAGGGACAAATAGCACAGATGTACAGGCAAACTAAAGCGTTCTTGGAGAATCCACAGTCTGTTTCTGATAATTTGTTGTATGGCAAATACAATGAAAGTTCAAATACGTTAACTCCAATGTCGTATATGGAGAGCATATATAAGATCCTTGAAGAAAACCGGGGAAAAGTGATTTATCTCGATTTTTGGGCTACAACTTGTCCGCCTTGCTTGGCAGAGATGGAACCCTTGAAGAAGTTGCGCAGCCAATATTCTACGAAGGATTTGATTATTTATTCCATTTGTTCCGGCGGTAATGATACCAAAAAGCAATGGGAATTGTGTTTAGATAAATACTCGATGAAGAATCATGATATAGAATGTGTCTATGCTGCTGATTATATTGGACTGGAGAATTATCAGAAGATTACCAAACAGTTCAAAATTAATAGGTTGCCATATTATATCTTGATAAACAGAAAAGGACAAATAGTTGATTATGGCACTGTTGCTCGTCCAAGTAATCCTAACCTGTTATTGAGAATTGAGGAAATTGTTAAGCAGTAGAAGGATAATATTCCTTTTGTATAATTAAATACGCCGTCTATATCGGATATGCGTGTATTTCTCCAGATGCAGCTTAATTTAACCATAGTTTTTTAATATTTGTAATAAAAAATTCTGCATAAATCGTCCTTTTAAGTTTTAAATTCTATTTTGAATGTTGAGAAAAATTTCCAGGTTATCGATGCGGAATTCTTTTTTGTAATAGGTTGATATACAACACTCTATATTTACTATTTTTGGTTTAAAACCAACGGGTCGTTCCTTTAAAAGGAACGACCCGTTTTCACCGAGGAACGAAATAGGGCTTCGTGTGCCCCTTAGGGCATATGGAGCCTTTGTTGTACGTTTTCTATTTTTTATGGGGTTACTTCTGTATCTGTATTTTTTCAGCAGTTTCCTAATGTCCTGTGCTTGCTTTTATACTTGTTTTTTCAGCCTTTCTTGATTCCAATCTCCCTTTTTTCCTCCTTTCTCTTTCTATCCGGTGTTTCTACAGTGTTTTCTTTTAGGTATATCCACAGGTTGCCTCTCCCAGGACTTCATTCTTCCAGTGAGCATATTTTCTTCTTCAAAAGTACCGTTCAGCGGTTTGGAACTTCCTCTTCCGGGTGGCGACCTGGCTGGTCTGAAAACTTCAATTGTAATCATCTGCGCCCCTCCGCAATGCTTGCATAAGTTATACTCCCTCCATTTGTCTTGGCAGAGTTCTTTCCACTTGGCTCTTTTCCTTTTAAGTGGTGCCGGTGGTACTTTCATCCTTATCTGTATGCTTGTCAACTTCCTTCTGTTGCATGCTGCCGAGGAATCCGTAATGCCTGATACGTACAAATCCTGCCGGCAATATATGCCTACTGAACCTGTGTACGAACTCTTCTCCCGTGAGTGTCATCATCTTATGTTTTCCCCCATCCCTGTAATCCTTATAGTCAAACATGACGGCTGTATCTGTCATTCCCTTAATCCCGGCATTACTGATGGCTGTCCTGTGTGAGTAACGTCCCAAGTATTCTATGACCCTTTCCACGCCTTTGAACGGTGCTTTGCTATATACCACCCATTCTTTTTCAAAGAGTTTCTTTCTTGTTGCTGGGGTACTTTCACATGTTTGCTCCACTCTTGCATGAACTTGGCTCTGAACACCCTGCCCATAGCCCCTAACCGGGAATAGAAAAGGACTGTCTTGATTTGCCCCAGAGAGCTTCCTCCATTCCCCCCCTTTCATCTATCCCTCCTTCGGGCACTACACAATGTAGATGTGGGTGATAGTGCAGGTTACTTCCCCAAGTATGCAGGATGGCCACCATTCCCGCCTGTGCGCCTTTATTGGCCGCGAAGGCTGATAAAGTCTTCCAGGCGGCGGTGAACAGGCAGGAATAGGTGGGCCTCATATTCCCCAGTGCCAGTGAATGCAAGTCGGTAGGTAAGGTAAATACCACATGGAAATATTTCACGGGCAACATATCCTCTTTGCGTGCCTGTATCCATACCTCACGCTCTGCCCCCGGCATTTGGGGCAATGCCGGTCACGGCAGCTGTTGTAACTAACACGTACGACTCCACACTGGGGACAGGCATCCACATGCCCTCCCAAAGCGGAGGTACGGCACTGTTCCAGACGTGAGAGGACTGGAGAACCCTGCCGCAGGGATGATGTTGGCTGATAAAGGATGATTTGAAGCGGGAAATAATCTGACCGACCTCAAACTCCGTCCTCATGGCTGCGTATTGTTATATCCCACTCCCTCAAGACGGTCCAGTGGGCTGAAGGCGTAACCACCGGCAGGAAGATTGACAAGGTGAAGATAAACCAGGGTTGTCTTTATATCGGCATGTCCCAGAAGATCACGAATGCGAAGAATATTTTCACCCATCTCCAGCAAGTGCGTGGCATAACTGTGACGAAGGGTATGAAGCGTGCAGGTTTTAAGGATGCAGGACGAATGAACCGCCTGTTTAAAAAGATAGCGAATTTCGGAATCCTCTATTTGTCCGCCGGAGCAATTGTTGAAAAGATATACCACAGGCCTGTATTGGAGGAAATATTCCCTAAGAAGAAGCAATAGGTTGCCCGAAAGGGGAACGTATCTGTCTGTTTTTTCTACCTTTGCCCTGACGGATGAAAACCTGCATGCGCTTGCTGTCAATATCACAAATTTGCATATTGACCAGTTCACGTAAACGCAGCCCGCAAGAATAAATCAGAGACAGCAGGGATTGGCTGCGGATATTCCCGCAGTGCCGCAAAAAGGCTGATCACTTCGGACTGGGAAAGAACAACCGGAAGTTTCTTCGTGCTACGGATACGGGGGGAGAAAAATTAAGTTCGCTAAGATGCATCGTCTTACGATAACAGCGGAGACTGTAAACCGTGTGCTTGAAATAGCTCAAACCCGGTGAAGGAGTGCGAGAGAGCAACATGCTGAAATAATCGCGGCAATCATCTTCGCTTAAGTGTTCAGGAAGTTTTTTGAAGTGAAAGCTGATAGCAGCCAACTTATGGCCATAACTTTTTATACTACCAGGAGAATACTGCTCAATAAGAAGTTGTTTGGAAAATTTTTCGTAACTTTGACCAAACCCCGAGATGGAGTCACTGGCACGCTGAATAAAATTTGCCATAGTGGAGAATGTTTATTGGTTGAACATTGGAAATATCACCACTAAAATCAGCAAAAAAAAGGAATCCCGCATACAGATAGCAAACTTTAGCTATTACGTATGCGGGATTTAGTACAACAACATGTTTCTTTTAAAGAAACGGATGATTCCCTAAAATCCAGAGACAAAACTGGTAGTAATATTCTGATCTTTCAATATTGATGGTTGATGTGCTGAATGATATATGTAAAAACAAACAACCATTCTTCTACATCTTTCATTTTCTACATCTTTTCTAATCTCAACTACAAATAGTGAGTACAAAACAGTCCTTTTTTTTCGTCTTCATTATAGAAAAAATATAGTATTGGAATGAAAAGCCGACTGAAACAACAAATATTTGCATTCTCTTTATTGGCATGGACAGCTGTATGTCCCGCCGATGCACAACAAACACGCTCCCTTCGCGACCAATTTCAGAATCCGTCTGACGAAGCGAAGCCTTGGACCTTTGGTACTGGATGTATGGTGCTGTGTCCAAAGAAGGAATAACTGCCGATTTGGAAGCGATGAAACATGCAGGACTCGGAGGTACTTATCTGATGCCGATCAAAAGGGGTTAGTGAAGGTACACAATATAACGGCAAAGGCACAGCAGTTGACTCCTGAATGGTGGGAAATGGTGCGTTTCAGCATGGAGGAAGCCGACCGTTTAGGGTTGAAACTGGGAATGCATATTTGTGATGGTTTTGCATTGGCAGGAGGTCCCTGGATTACTCCGAAAGAATCAATGCAGAAAGTTGTTTGGAGCGATACAATCATTGATGGTGGAAAGCTCAATGCATTACGTCTGCCACAGCCGGAAGCTTATGAAAACTATTATGAAGATATTGCGCTATTTGCTTTGCCGGTAGAGGATGCGGCAGACGAAATGCCCGCAAAGATCACTTGCGTAAACTTAGCAACAGCGAACAATGTAAAATCTGCTCAAACAGTGAATATGGATGCGGCAGGCGTTATCCGTTCTTCGTATCCATGCTATATTCAATATGAATATAAACAGCCTTTTACCTGCCGGAATATAGAAATCGTTTTAAATGGCAATAATTATCAGGCACATCGCTTGAAAGTAATGGCAAGTGACGATGGCGTAAATTATCGTTTCGTGAAACAGCTAGTCCCTGCCCGTCAGGGATGGCAAAATACAGATGAAAATTCTACTCATAGTATTCCTGCAACTACAGCCCGTTATTTCCGTTTCTACTGACACCCGAGGGGAGCGAACCGGGAAGTGAAGATATGGATGCCGCAAAATGGAAACCTAATCTGAAGATCAAACAACTGCACCTGCATCAGGAAGCCCGTTTGAATCAGTGGGAAGGAAAAACCGGACTGGTATGGCGTGTTGCTGAATCTACCAAAGAAGAGGAGATAGGAAAGGAGGACTGCTATTCACTTTCACAGGTTATTAATCTGACGGAACAATATAAGAATGCCCCGGCTAGTCATTCTAAAGAAAAAACAATCACAGCTGTTCTCCCTAAAGGTAAATGGAAATTGCTCCGCATGGGACATACAGCTACCGGACATACCAATGCAACAGCCGGTGGCGGAAAGGGCTTGGAATGTGATAAGTTCGATCCGAAAACGGTGCGAAAAACAATTTGATAACTGGTTTGCACAAGCATTTGTAAAGACGAATCCGGAAGTAGCACGCCGTGTATTGAAATATATGCATGTAGATAGTTGGGAATGTGGAAGCCAGAACTGGAATCCAAATTTCGCTGCAGAATTTCGGAAACGCCGTGGATACGACCTGATGCCTTATTTACCATTGTTGGCAGGTATTCCGATGGAGAGTGCCGAACGAAGCGAAAAGATTCTGCGTGATGTCCGCACAACGATTGCCGAATTGGTGGTGGATGTTTTCTATCAAGTCTTGGCCGACTGTGCGAAAGAATATGATTGCCAGTTCTCAGCCGAATGCGTAGCGCCTACCATGGTAAGCGATGGCCTGCTGCATTACCAAAAGGTAGATCTTCCTATGGGAGAATTTTGGCTGAACAGCACTACCCATGATAAACCGAATGATATGCTGGATGCTATTAGCGGGGCACATATCTACGGAAAGAACATCATTCAGGCTGAAGGATTCACCGAAGTACGCGGCACGTGGGACGAATATCCTGCTATGTTGAAAGCCTTGCTGGATCGTAATTACGCATTAGGAATCAATCGTCTTTTCTATCACGTATATGTACATAATCCCTGGCTGGATTGCAAACCCGGAATGACATTGGATGGTATCGGACTTTTCTTCCAACGCGATCAGACTTGGTGGGATAAAGGTGCAAAAGCATTTTCCGAATATGCTACCCGTTGTCAGGCATTATTGCAATATGGACATCCGGTGACAGATATTGCAGTATTTACAGGAGAAGAAATGCCAAGACGTTCGATATTGCCGGAACGTTTAGTTCCTTCTTTACCGGGCCTCTTCGGTACAGAACGGGTAGAAAGTGAACGTATCCGTTTGGCGAACGAAGGTCAACCTTTGCGTGTGCGTCCGGTAGGCGTCACTCATTCCGCTAATATGGCTGATCCCGAAAATGGGTGAATCCACTTCGCGGATACGCTTATGATAGTTTTAATAAAGATGCGTTACTACGTCTGGCCAAAGTGGAAGACGGCAGAATGACACTGCCGGGTGGAGCCAGCTATAAAGCATTGGTAATTCCTCTTGCACGTCCGATGAATCCCGAACCTGTATTATCTTCGGAAGTGCAGAAGAAGATCAATGAATTAAAAGAAGCGGGTGTATTGATACCTTCTTTGCCTTATACAGCGGATGATTTCTCCGTATATGGGTTGGAACGTGACATGATTGTACCGGAAGATATTGCCTGGACACATCGTCGTGGTGAACTTGGCGAACTTTACTTTATCGCCAATCAAAGAGAAGAAACACGCACATTTACCGCAAGTATGCGTATCAACGATAGAAAACCGGAATGTTGGAATCCGGTGACGGGTGAAATAAACAGCCGTCCTTCTTACCGTATCAATGGAAATCGGACGGAAGTTACTCTCACATTGGCTCCTTATGAGTCCGTATTCATCGTATATCCTATGGAGGGAGCACATGAAGGTTATGGAGAGGACTCCTCAAGACTACAGAAAGAGAAAAAGGAGGTAGCCAAAGAGCCTTTAAATATAGCTCTGGAAGCAGAGGAATATATGATAACTTTTGCAGCTAACAAGAAAACGCTCACACGGAAAGAACTTTTCGACTGGAGCAAAGAGCCGGACGAACAGATACGTTATTATTCGGGGACAGCTACTTATAAGACGACTTTCCGCTGGAAGAATAAACTGAAAAAAAGGCCAACAGATTTACCTGAATTTGGGTACGGTTTGTAATTTAGCAACTGTCCGTGTGAATAGCGTAGACTGTGGTACCATTTGGACAGCTCCTTATCGTGCTGATATTACAACTGCTCTGAAAAAAGGAATCAATATACTTGAAATAGAGGTTACGAACACTGGGGCGAATGCCTTGAAAGGAGCGGATGAAGGAAAAGCACCATTTGAAGGCATTTGGACCAATGCAAAATACCGGAAACAGGAAAATAAACTACTTCCGGCAGGATTACTCGGCCCTTTGAGTTTTTCTGCCATAGAGTGAAAGTTTTTTAGGCACGGATTACGCGGATTACGCTGTTACTTTATGTAATACGATTCTTATAAACCGTGTAATCCGCGTAATCCGTGCCTAATTCATCATAATGTAGTACTTAAATGATAAAGATATACTTATAATGAAAAGTTCAATTATTAAAACAGGTACAATGTTGGCTAGCTTTCTGCTTTTACTGCCTGCCTGTCAACACACGCAGAAGTAAAACTGCCGGCTATTTTTTTCTGATGGGATGGTGATGCAGCAACAGACAAAAGCGAATCTTTGGGGAACTGCCACTCCCAACAAGAAAGTGACCATAACTACCAGCTGGAATGGAAAACAATATGTGGCAACAGCGGACAAGAACGGCGCATGGAAACTTTCTGTTTCCACTCCCGAAGCAGGAGGTCCTTACACTGTCACCTTTGATGATGGAAGTAAAAAAACACTGAATAACATATTGATAGGTGAATTGTGGCTATGTTCCGGTCAGAGTAATATGGAAATGCCAATGAAAGGATTCAAGAATCAGCCAGTGGAGAATGCCAATATGGATATTCTTCACAGCAAGAATCCGAAAATTCGCTTGTTTACCGTAAAACGTACTTCTACATTGACTCCGCAGACCGATGTTATCGGTTCATGGAAAGAAGCAACTCCGGCCAACGTTCGTGATTTCAGTGCTACGGCTTATTATTTCGGGAGGTTAATCAATGAAATAGTAGAGGTTCCGGTAGGATTGGTAGTTGCAGCCCTGGGGTGGATCGGCGTGCGAAGCATGGATGACCGCTGACTGGTTGAAAGCATTTCCCGAAGCAAAGATTCCCCAATCGGAAGCCGATATAAAATCAAAGAACCGTACTCCGACCGTACTGTACAACGGTATGTTGCATCCCTTATTGGCATGACGATGAAAGGAGTGATTTGGTATCAGGGCGAAGATAACTGGAATCGGGCGCACACGTATGCGAATATGTTTACTGCATTGATAAACGGCTGGCGCGCTGAATGGAAACAGGGAGATTTTCTTTTTACTATTGCCAAATAGCTCCCTATGATTATGGAATTATTACGGAAAAAGGAAAAGAAGTGATAAATTCTGCTTATCTTCGGGAGGCGCAGGCAAAAGTAGAACATCGTGTGCCTAACAGTGGCATGGCCGTATTACTGGATGCAGGTATGGAAAAAGGAATCCACCCGGCAAAAAAAGCAAGTTGCCGGAGAACGTTTGGCACTTCTCGCCCTGACTAAAACTTACGGAGTGGAAGGCGTGAATGGCGAAAGTCCATACTATAAGAGCATGGAAATAAAGAATGATACGGTCATTGTGAGCTTTGAACGGGCAAAAATGTGGATTAGCGGCAAGAATTGCTTTGAATCGAAGAACTTTGAAGTAGCCGGCGAAGATAAAGTCTTTTATCCGGCTAAAGCATGGATAGAACGTAGCAAGATGCTGGTGAAAAGCGATAAAGTGCCGCACCCGGTAGCTGTTCGATATTGTTTTGAAAACTATGTGGAAGGAGATGTATATTGCGACGGATTGCCTTTAGGGTCTTTTCGTTCAGATGATTGGTAAACTGCTAATGAAATTATAAATTATGAATCATTTGCGTAGAGTTTTTGTTCTCTTATTCATATTTGTTGGCGTGTCGGCTCTATGGAGCCAACATGACAATGTCATTTGGAATACTCCCAGTCATAATTCTTCTGAATCTATGCCCTGTGGCGGTGGAGATATCGGGATGAATATATGGGTAGAAGACGGTGATGTTATGTTCTATGTGAGCCGTAGCGGTACATTCGACGAAAACAACTGTCTGCTAAAACAAGGACGCATACGTCTCCGTCTGTCCCCAATCCTTTTTAAAGATACGAAAGATTTTCGTCAAGAGTTGAAGCTGAAAGACGGATATGTAGAAATCGCGGCAGGAAACACACAGATACAATTTTGGGTAGATGTTTTTCATCCGATTATACATGTAGAGGTAACCAATACACAAGCGTTACAAACTGAAGTTTTTTATGAGAATTGGCGCTATCAGGAACGATCTGTCAGGAAAGGAGAGGGACAACAATGTTCTTACAAATGGGCTCCTCCGAAAGGTTCTGTGACAGCGGCTGACTTTATTTCTTTAGGCAAAACCAATCATTCTGCCAATCAACTCCTGTTCTACCATCGCAATCCGGAACAGACTGTTTTTGATGCTGTTGTGGCTCAACAGGGAATGGACGAGGTAAAATCCGAAATGATGAATCCCTTGAAAAATCAAACTTTCGGAGGAACCCTGTTCGGAGAAAACCTTGAATTTATAGGCACCACGGATGGCGTGTATGCCGGAACAGACTACCGCGCCTGGAAATTCCGTTCTTCCAAAGCGTCCAGAAAAAGAACATTTTTGTATTGTATTGCATACAGCCCAAACAGAAACAATAGAACAGTGGGAGCAGGGACTGCAAACTGCTTTGCAAAGAATAGCCCCGCAAGGCAAAATCTCATCGAAGATTCTCATACAGGATAAAAAGCAAACCCGTTCGTGGTGGAATGCTTTCTGGCAACGCAGCTTCATTGAAGCGGAGGGAGAAGCAAAAGAAATAACCAGAAACTACACTCTTTTCCGTTACATGCAGGGTTGTAATGCCTACGGTAGCGTACCAACTAAATTCAACGGCGGACTGTTCACTTTTGATCCTTGTTACATCGACGAAAAACAATCCTTTACTCCCGACTACCGGAAATGGGGAGGTGGTACAATGACAGCACAGAATCAGCGTCTTGTCTACTGGCCGATGCTGAAAAGCGGTGACTTCGACATGATGCCTTCCCAGTTTGATTTCTATAACCGTATGTTGAAGAATGCTGAATGGAGGAGTCGTGTATATTGGCAACATGACGGAGCTTGCTTCTGCGAACAAATAGAAAATTTCGGTCTGCCCAATCCCGCAGAGTATGGTTTCAAACTACCGGACTGGTTTGACAAAGGAGTGGAATATAATGCATGGCTGGAGTATGAATGGGATACGATTCTCGAATTCTGCCAAATGATATTGGAAACAAAGAACTATGCAAATGCTGATATTACCCTTATTTACCTCTGATTGAAAGTTCGCTGACATTCTTCGACGAACATTATCGCCAACTAGCTTCCCGTCGAGGACGGAAAGCGCTGGATGGTAACGGACAGCTTGTTCTGTTCCCGGGCTCTGCTTGTGAAACATATAAAATGACCAATAACGCAAGCAGCACCATCGCAGCTCTAAAAACAGTATTGGAAACTTATGGGAAGAAAGATGAGATGCTAAAAACAATTCCTCCGATTCCATTGCGGTACATAGAAATAAAAGATACGTTGAATCCGACTATTGCTCCGGTCTTGAAGCAAACAATTTCGCCCGCCGTAAGTTGGGAACGAATTAACAATGTCGAAACGCCACAACTTTATCCGGTATTTCCATGGCGTATTTATGGAGTAGGAAAGGAGAATCTGGACATAGCACGCAATACCTATTTTTATGATTCGGATGCCATCAAATTCCGTTCGCATATCGGATGGAAACAGGACAACATTTGGGCGGCTTGCCTGGGACTGACCCAAGAAGCGAAAAAGGTTATCCCTTGCCAAACTCTCCAACGGGCCGCACCGCTTTCCTGCTTTTTGGGGACCGGGCTATGACTGGACACCCGACCATAATTGGGGAGGTAGCGGCATGATAGGACTTCAGGAAATGCTATTGCAAACAAACGGAGAACAAATACTTCTTTTTCCCCGCATGGCCGAAAGAATGGAATGTACATTTCAAACTGCATGCTCTGGTGAAACAACAGTAGAAGCTACTCTGAAAAAGACGGAAAGTAACAAACTTGAAAGTTCTACCTGAAAGTAGAAAGAAAGATATCATTATAATGATTGAAAATGAGATTTTTTTTTCACCACAGAGGACGCAGAGGACACAGAGGCTTTTTTAAACAGTAAATCTATCTGTCTAAGGGAACGTATAGTCTAAGAATTTACTCCCTTTGTGTACATATAGAGAGGAGATTCTTAGACAAGCAGAATGACAGAACTAACAATATATTACAAAAAATGCGTCCTCTGTGGTGAAAAAACTCGAATGAAATATATAAATAAAGAACTATGAATAAAAGACCGTTTATCATCTTATCATCTTTTCTGTTACTGTTCTTAGGAATCGAAAAAAGGACAGGCGACAGAAACTTACCGTCCTGAAACATCGGTTGCCGGATTTATCCAGCTTCCCGGTAGTGGGCGACAAGTTTATAATTTCAATCCGGGATGGCTCTTTTTCAAAGGCGATGTCCGGGGAGCAGAAGCAGTAAACTTTGATGACCGTTCTGGAAAGTAGTTTCCACTCCCCATACGGTAGAATTAATGCCTGCCGAAGGAAGTGGATGCCGTAATTATCAGGGACCAGCCCTGGTATCGTAAACATTTTGTTCTCCTGCCGAAACAAAAGGCCAACGGGTTGTTCTTCATTTTGAAGCAGCCATGGGTAAACAGATTCTTTACCTGAACGGCAAACGTGTCCAGGAACATCTTGGAGGTTATCTGCCTTTTACATTGGACTTGACGGCAAACGGTGTACAGGCAGGAGACTCTTGTCTGCTTGCTGTTTTCACAGACAACAGTGATGACAAATCCTATCCCCCGGAAAACGCCAATATACACTAGACTTCGCCTATCATGGCGGCATCTATCGTGATGTATGGATGATTGCCAAACCTCCGGTAGCTATCACCGATGCTATTGATTCACAAGCCGTTGGCGGTGGAGGCGTATTCGTGCATTTTGATAAGATCAGTGAAAAGAGTGCACAAGTATATGTAAATACGGAAATTCAGAATGAGGATGTACGTACTGAATCGGTCACTGTAGAAACGACTTTGACAGATGCTGACGGAAAAGTAATCAAACGCAGTTCCGGAAAACTTTCTTTAAAACCGGGAGAGAAGAAATCCATCCGTCAACAGATGGAAGTAAAGAATCCTACTCTTTGGTCACCGGACACACCTTATTTATATAGGGTACAATCACGTATTAAAAAAGGGAATAAATCCATTGACGGAGGCATTACCCGTGTCGGTATTCGCTTGGCAGAATTTCGTGGAAAAAGACGGTTTCTGGCTGAATGGAAAACCTTTCGGACAATTAGTCGGAGCAAATCGCCATCAGGATTTTGCCTATGTAGGCAATGCTCTTCCCAATTCACAGCAATGGCGTGATGCAAAGCGTCTGCGTGATGCAGGATGTACCATCATCCGTGTAGCGCATTACCCGCAGGACCCATCCTTTATGGATGCTTGTGATGAACTCGGTCTGTTTGTGATCGTCGCTACTCCTGGCTGGCAATACTGGAACAAAGACCCGAAATTCGGAGAACTGGTTCATCAGAATACCCGTGAGATGATTCGTCGTGACCGCAATCATCCTTCTGTGCTGATGTGGGAACCCATCCTGAATGAGACGCGCTATCCACTTGATTTTGCCCTCCAGGCTCTTCAGATTACGAAAGATGAATATCCTTATCCGGGACGTCCGGTAGCCGCTGCCGATGTTCATTCTGCAGGAGTGAAAGAACATTACGATGTTGTTTATGGCTGGCCGGGTGATGACGAAAAAGAAGACAGGCCGGAACAATGTATATTCACCCGTGAGTTTGGAGAGAATGTGGATGATTGGTATGCTCACAATAATAACAACCGTGCCAGCCGCAGTTGGGGGAGAACGCCCGTTATTGGTACAGGCACTTTCACTGGCAAAGAGTTATGACGAGATGTATCGTACTACCGGTTTATTTATCGGTGGTGCGCAATGGCATCCGTTCGATCATCAGCGCGGTTATCATCCTGACCCTTACTGGGGTGGCATCTACGATGCTTTCCGTCAGAAGAAATATGCATACGAAATGTTCCGTAGCCAGTCGCTTGCCGGTCTTCAGCATCCATTGGCAGAATGTGGTCCGATGATATTCATTGCTCATGAAATGTCTCAGTTTTCCGATAAAGACGTGGTTATATTTACCAACTGTGATTCTGTGCGTCTTTCTATTTATGATGGAACGAAAACCTGGACGAAACCGGTAGTCCATGCCAAAGGACATATGCCGAATGCACCGGTTGTATTCGAAAATGTCTGGGATTTTTTGGGAAGCACGCGGATATAGCTATACTCAAAAAAACTGGCAAAAAGTAAATATGGTTGCCGAAGGTATTATCGACGGGAAAGTAGTATGTACCCAAAAGAAAATGCCTTCCCGCCGGTCTACCAAACTTCGCTTGTATGCAGATACTCAAAAAGTAAACCTGATAGCTGACGGCTCCGACTTTATCGTTGTTGTTGCCGAAGTAACCGATGATAGTGGAAATGTACGCCGTCTGGCAAAAGAGAACATTGTTTTCACCATAGAAGGTGAAGGAGAAATCATCGGAGATGCTGCTATCGGCGCCAATCCCCGTACAGTGGAATTTGGCTCTGCTCCCGTGTTGATCCGTTCCACCCGGAAAGCCGGAAAGATGAAAGTGAAAGCCCGTGTACAGTTTGAGGGAACCCAAGCTCCAACAGCGACTGAAATAGAATTAGAAAGTATTCCGTCAGAACTGCCTTTCTGTTATGAGGAATCCACTTACGAAGAACGCAGAACTGCATCGTCCGTTCCGGAAGTAAATTCTTTTAAAGAATCATCAGAAGGAAAAATACAACTGACAGAAGAAGAACGTCAACGGGTATTGGATGAGGTGGAACGCCAGCAAACTGAATTTGGGACAGAGAATTAGGCACGGATTACACGGATTTCATGGTTGCTTTATACATTAATATTTCCAAAAACTGTGAGATCCGTGTAATCTGTGCCTAACTTTATGGTATAAACGAATGATGATGATAAGCTTATATCAAAAAAAAAGATTACCTTTGGGGGTACGTTTTAATTCCAATTATAGCCACGAATGAGAAAACGAAATATTCTAATACTATTACTATCCATGATAGGCATTTATGCTTTTGCCTATCCGAATATGATTGTAGAACACTACACAGCCGAACGCGGGTTGCCCAATAATATCGTCAACTGCACTTTAAAGGGACAGGATGGGTTTATCTGGTTTGGCACATGGTATGGATTATGTAGTTTCGATGGAAGCTAAAGTTCCGCTCCTATGATAATCATGACGGTTTTTATTCCACCGACATTCCACCACGTAAGATTCAGCGTATCGTGGAAGATAAAAATGGTTTTCTGTGGATTAAGACCATCGACCGCAAACTCTACCTGTTCGATAAAAAGACACGAGAGTTTCCATGCTGTCTATGATGATGTAAAAAGAATATTCCGAGAACATTCAGATTATCAAGATTCAGACAACCGAGGACGGCGACGTACTGTTACTGACAAAAGATAAAAGTCTTTTGCGTGCGTACACCGACAAGGAAGGTAAAATAACGATGAAGCAGTTGCACGATTCGCGTCCCAACGTGAATGTGTATGATATGCGTCTGAAACATAACGTATTCTGCGAAACTGCAGAATTTATCAATTGGATTGGTATGGATTATCAGATTTTGTCCCTACGGAAAGGGGAAGCGCTGAAAGACAAACCCGCCGACTTTATACAGAAAAAGGTATCTGCCAATCCGGATCAGTTTACTTGTGCCTCCTATAATTCTAAATTCTTATGGTTGGGAGATAAGAAAGGACACATTTATAGTATTGATCCACAAAATGGAGTTGTCAACCGTTATGAGATACCGGAAATCAAACGCCCGATTTCTAATCTGCTGATAACAGAGTCCGGTCTGATGTACATCACTACTAACGAAGGAACGTACGAGTATAATATCGGTTACAAACAATTGACCAAACTTCCATTCACCATCCCCGAAAAGGACGGCGGAATCATATTTTATGATAAATATGATAAGGTATGGTTTCAGGAGGGTAATCAGGCATTGACCTATTATGATCCCCTGAACAGGAGCCACCACCGCTTTACATTCCCCAATCAGAACGCAATCGGCAATTTTGAAATGCAGGATGCCGGCGAACAGGGCATGTTCTTTATGACCCGGGAGGGGAAATTCTTCTATTCGATAGGGAAAACTGGAAATGACCCGTATTAACCAATTAAAAACCTTTCTCGGATGATCTTCCCAACCAGCTTTTTTTTTTCATCTTCTGTTGGACAAAGATGGAATCCTCTGGTTAGCATCTACAAGCAGCGGAGTATACAGACTTAATTTCCCCAAAAAGCAATTCCAACTGTTGACGGAAGTTTCTCCTTCTCCGCTAATACCCGAGAGATCAAACTCCTGGAATCAGGGGATACGTGCCCTCTTCCAGGCACAAAATGGCGATATCTGGGTAGGAACCCGTTGGCAGGCGTTGTACCGTCTGGATCGTAACGGACAAGTGAAACAGATCTTCTCGGATAAGAACTATCTATTGGGAACTGTATATCATATTATGGAAGACAAGGACGGTAATCTTTGGTTTTCCACTAAGGGAAACGGACTTGTCAAAGCCGAACCGGATATGAATTCTCCGCACGGGTTGCGTTTTACCCGCTATAAGAATGATCCCAAGAATCCGAATTCTATCAGTAACAATGATGTGTATTTCACTTATCAGGACAGCCGGGGACGCATCTGGGTAGGACTATTAGGTGGAGGACTGAATTTGATTTCCGAAGAAAATGGAGCCATCACCTTCATCCATAAATACAATGGACTGAAACAATATCCTGCATACGGCCTTTATATGGAGGTACGTACAATGACAGAAGATGAAGACGGGCGTATCTGGGTAGGTACGATGGATGGTCTGATGTCTTTTGACGGACATTTTACGACTCCCGAACAGATTCAGTTTGAGACGTACCGTCAAGTCAGTGAAAACTCGAATGTAGCGGATAACGATATTTATGTACTCTACAAAGATACTGATTCTCAAATCTGGGTGAGTGTGTTCGGAGGCGGTTTGAATAAACTGGTTCGTTATGACAAGGAAAAGAGGGAACCTATTTTCAAATCTTATGGTATCCGTGAAGGAATGAATAACGATGTAGTCAAATCCATCGTAGAAGATAAAAACGGTAACTTGTGGTTTACAACGGAAATTGGCTTGTCTTGCTTCAATAAAGCTACCGAACAGTTTCGTAACTACGACAAATACGACGGTTTCCTGAACGTGGAGTTGGAAGAGGGCAGTGCACTCCGAACATTGAATGGAGACTTGTGGATTGGCACTCGTCAGGGAATCCTGACATTCTCTCCTGACAAACTGGAAACACTGCATACAAATTATGACACACGTATTGTCGATTTTAAAGTATCCAATCGCGATTTGCGTAGTTTCCGCGAATGTCCGATCTTAAAAGAATCCATCACATACGCTAAAACAATCCGGCTGAACTATAATCAATCCATGTTCACGATTGAATTTGCGGCATTGAATTTCTATAATCAGAACCGGGTGTCATACCGTTATATACTTGAAGGTTATGAAAAAAAGAATGGCACTATAACGGGAAGAACCGTATAGCTTCCTACACCAATGTGCCTCCGGAGATTATACATTCCGTGTAGAAACAATGGATGAAGCCAATCCGGAACTTGTTTCCAACTGCACGCTGGCCGTCACCATTCTTCCCCCTTGGTGGTTAAGCTGGTGGGCAACTCTTATCTATGTGATCTTGGGTCTGGCAGCTCTCTATTTTAGTTTGCGTCTGGCTTTCTTCATGATTAAAATGAAGAACGATATTTATATCGAACAAAAAGTTTCGGAGATGAAAATCAAGTTCTTTACCAATATATCCCACGAATTGCGCACTCCTTTGACATTGATAAAAGGTCCGATACAAGAATTAAGGGAACGTGAAAAGCTGTCTCCGAAAGGATTGCAATATGTGGATTTGATGGAGAAGAACACCAATCAGATGCTGCAATTAGTGAATCAGATCCTTGATTTCCGGAAGATTCAAAACGGGAAAATGCGTTTGCATGTGTCATTGATTGATTTTAATGAGATGATAGCCTCTTTCCAGAAAGAGTTCCGCGTGCTTTCGAAGAAAATGAAATCAGTTTCACTTTCCAGTTACCGGATGAACCGATTATGGTATGGGCGGACAAGGAGAAATTGAGCATTGTGATCCGTAATATCATATCCAATGCATTCAAATTCACTCATTCCGGTGGAAGTATTTATATAACTACCGGATTGACAGACGACGGAAAATGTTGTTATGTACGGGTAGAAGATAACGGTGTCGGCATTCCACAAAATAAACTGACCGAGATTTTTGAACGCTTCTCACAAGGAGAGAATGCGAAAAACTCCTATTATCAGGGCACAGGTATCGGATTGGCACTTTCAAGGGAAATCGTTAATCTTCATCACGGACAGATTCGTGCCGAAAGTCCCGAAGGGCAGGGAGCCGTATTTACAGTAGAGCTATTGCTGGACAAGGACCACTATCGTCCGTCGGAAGTAGACTTCTATGTGGGAGGTACGGAAACAGTTCCCGTTTCTGTGGAACAGGAACCTGTTGCCAATGCCATATCCGAAGAAGATACAGAAGAAGAACCGGAAATTGATGCTTCATTACCGACTCTTCTGCTGGTAGAGGATAATAAAGACCTGTGCCAGCTGATAAAACTGCAATTGGAAGATAAATTCAATATCCATATAGCCAATAACGGCGTAGAAGGACTGAAGAAAGTGCATCTGTATCATCCGGACATCGTAGTGACCGATCAGATGATGCCGGAAATGGACGGACTGGAAATGCTGCAATCTATCCGGAAGGATTTTCAGATCAGCCATATTCCTGTTATTATCCTGACCGCGAAAAATGATGAAGGCGCCAAGACCAAAGCTATTACTTTAGGAGCAAATGCCTATATCACCAAACCTTTCAGCAAAGACTATCTGGTAGCACGGATCGATCAGTTGCTCAGTGAACGTAAACTGTTCCGCGAACGTATCCGCCAGCAAATGGAGAACCAGACGACAACCGAAGAAGACAGCTACGAACAATATTTGGTAAAGAAAGACGTACAGTTCCTAGAAAAGATACATCAGGTCATTGAAGAAAATATGGACGACAGTGATTTTAATATTGACACCATAGCATCCGGTATCGGATTGAGTCGTTCGGCATTCTTCAAGAAACTAAAGAGTCTTACCGGTCTGGCCCCTGTAGATCTGGTAAAAGAGATTCGTTTGAATAAATCTATCGAACTGATTAAAAATACGGATTTAAGTGTTTCCGAAATTGCTTTTGCTGTCGGATTCAAGGATTCGGGATACTACAGCAAGTGTTTCCGGAAGAAATATAATCAAACCCCTCGTGAATACATGAATGAATGGCGGAAAGGAGAGAGATAACCGATTACAAAATGCTTTCTTAATCGTCCTTTTAGAAACCTATTAAGATTCGAAAGAATGAACAACATTAAGAAAGTATTATCAGCGTGGATGTTGGTTGCCTGTGTACTACCTGTGACAGCCCAATATCCTGTAATCCCCGACTCGGTAAAAGCAAGAGGAGCAAAACAAGAAGCGGAGTTTGAACGGAAATCGGATGCGGCATGGGAAAAAGCTTTGCCGACAGTGTTAGAAGAAGCAAAGAAAGGACGCCCTTATAAGCCATGGGCCTCCAAACCCGAAGATTTGATAAAAAGTAATATCCCGGCTTTCCCCGGCGCAGAAGGCGGAGGTATGTATACTCCCGGTGGTCGTGGCGGTAAAGTGATCGTAGTCACTTCGCTGGAAGACTCCGGTCCCGGAACATTACGTGAAGCCTGCGAAACCGGTGGTGCACGTGTTATCGTATTTAATGTGTCGGTATTATTCGCCTGAAAAGCCCGATCAGTGTACGTGCCCCTTATGTAACGATTGCCGGACAGACAGCACCGGGAGACGGTATCTGCGTGACCGGTCATTCTTTCCTGATCGATACACACGATGTTGTGATTCGTCATATGCGCTTCCGTCGCGGTGCGCAGGACGTGGCTTTCCGCGATGATGCGGTAGGAGGGAATGCGGTAGGAAATATCATGGTAGACCATTGCTCCGCCAGTTGGGGATTGGATGAAAATATGTCTATCTACCGTCATGTATATAACAGAGGGGCAGACGGACACGGTCTGAAACTTCCGACAGTAAACATTACCATTCAAAATTCTATTTTCTCTGAAGCACTGGATACATACAACCATGCTTTTGGTGCAACCATCGGTGGTCATAACAGTATGTTCTGCCGGAATCTCTTTGCTTCCAACATCAGCCGGAACAGTTCGGTGGGTATGGACGGTGATTTTAACTTCGTCAATAATGTTGTATTCAACTGGTGGAATCGTTCTGTAGACGGAGGTGACCACAACAGCTTCTACAACATGATAAACAATTATTTTAAACCCGGCCCCATCACTCCGCTAGGTAAACCGATCTCTTATCGTATTCTCAAACCGGAAGCGGGACGTGACAAAAGCAGACCTCTCTCATTCGGAAAAGCTTATGTAAACGGGAATATTATTCATGGCAATGCCAAGGTCACAAAAGATAACTGGGACGGAGGCGTACAACTGAAAGAAGATGTGGATGCCACAAAGTTCCTGCCCTTAATTAAATCGGACGAAGCATTCAAAATGCCTCCTGTCACTATAATGGATACTACAAAAGCCTATAGCTTTGTATTGGACAATGCAGGTGCTACTTTCCCCAAACGGGACGCTGTGGATGCCCGTGTTATAAAGACTGTACAGACAGGAAAAGCGATTTATGCGAAAGACGCTCCGGAATTTGTCGCTCCTTATGTGAAAAGACGGTTACCGGCAGACTCTTATAAACAAGGAATTATTACAGACATCCGTCAAGTAGGCGGACTTCCCGAATATAAAGGAGAAGCAGTAGTAGACTCGGACGGCGACGGCATGCCGGATGCTGGGAAATAGCTAACGGTCTGAATCCGAATGACCCGACCGACGCAACTATGGACTGCAATGGCGACGGGTATACCAATATTGAAAAATACATTAATGGTATAGACACTAAAAAAGAAAGTGGATTGGACAGATTTGAAAAACAATCATGATACACTTTCTAAAAGGAAAAGTCTGTTATAAGCAGATGAAAAAAAGATTAAAGATGATTGGACTGAATATACAAGTAAGAACGATCCTTCTGGGATTATTGAGCATTGGGTTTGTGCAAAGTTATGCGCAAACCTTTCCTTTACAGGTTAAGAATGACCAGATCACTTACCTGAATGATGATCGGGGAAACCGGATTCTCGATTTCTCTACATGCGGATATAAATCCTCCGAACAGGATATTCCTTCTGTCCGTAATGTGGTATTTGTACCCTGGAAAGCCGGAGATAATACTGCACGTATTCAACGTGCCATTGATTATGTAGCCTCGCTGGCTCCTGACGCTTCCGGTTTTCGGGGAGCCGTATTGCTCGATCAGGGTGAGTTTGCCCTGTCCGGCAGTATTCGTATCTCCACATCCGGCATTGTATTGCGGGGAACGAATAAAGAAAAACAATACTGCTGAAGAAAGGCGTAGACAGAGGTGCCCTTATTTATATGGAAGGAATAGATGACCTGAATGTACAAGACACTTTGCAGATACTTTCCAACTATGTTCCGGTAAACACACGAACATTGGAAGTGGCTTCAGGTATTTCTTTGAAAAAAGGAGATCGTGTAATGGTTGCCCGTCCCTCCGGCAAAAGGAGTGGATTGCCTCTTTGGCTTGTGACATTTTTGGAGGAGGAATTAGTGCACTGGGTTGGAAAGAAGGAGATATGGATCTGACCTGGGACAGAAGAGTCTGTGAAGTAAATGGCAAACCGGATAACATTGGATGCTCCGCTGACCGTAGCTCTGGATGCTAAATATGGTGCTTCTTCTCTATTGACTTATCAATGGAACGGACGTATCTACGATTGTGGAGTAGAGAATATGACACTGATCTCTGATTATGACAAGCGTTATCCTAAGGATGAAGATCATTGCTGGACAGGTATTTCCATTGAGAATGCGGAAAACTGTTGGGTAAGACAACTCAATTTCAAACATTTTGCAGGAAGTGCTGTAATTGTTCAGCGTACAGGTTCCAAAATTACCGTTGAAGACTGTATCTCGAAAGAACCCGTTTCAGAAATCGGAGGGATGCGTCGTTGCACTTTCCATACACTGGGACAACAAACTTTATTTCAACGTTGTTACTCGGAACGAGGTATTCATGACTTTGCTGCCGGATATTGTGCAGCCGGCCCCCAACGCTTTTTGTACAATGTGATTCATACGAATCTTTAGGATTCAGCGGCTCTATCGATGCATGGGCATGCGGACTGCTGTTTGACGTAGTAAATATCGACGGTCATAACCTGACTTTTCAAGAATTTGGGACAAGATAAAAACGGAGCCGGTTGGAATACGGCAAACAGTTTGTTTTGGCAATGTACCGCAGCAGAAATCGAATGTTATGCTCCGGCAAAGGATGCGATGAACCGTGCATACGGCTGTTGGGCGCAGTTCTCCGGTGACGGTGAATGGGAACAATCCAACAATCACGTACAACCTCGCAGTATCTTTTATGCCCAATTGGAAGAACGATTGAATAAAGAATGTGCAGAACGTGCACGTATCTTGCCTAGAAATACAAGTGCAACCAGTAGCCCCACAGTTGAAGTAGCTATGGAACTCGCTAAAGAAGCATATAATCCACGGTTGACGTTGGAACATTGGATAGGTGATAATAAGTTTGCTCCTTCGGTGGCATCAACCGGAGTAAAATCAATTGATGACATTAAAGAGAAGAGGGGAGCCTCATTAGTTGCAAATTCTTCTACTATCCAATCACACACTCAACCGGAAGTAACTATTGCAAACGGACGTATCCAAATTTACGTTATTTTATTGGTTAGAAACAGTCATACCACCCCTTGGTGGAATGGAAAGCTCAAAATCAATTATCTAAAAAAGGCAAGTCCGGCCATTACCCGATTTGTTCCGGGACGCGAGGGACTGGGATTGACAGACCGCATTGATTCTGTTATCAATTTTATGAAACAGAAAAACATACTTGTTTTCGATCAGAACTATGGTCTTTGGTATGACCGCCGTCGGATGACCACGAACGGATTCGCCGTCGGGATGGAGATGTATGGGGTCCTTTTTACGAACAGCCATTCGGACGTAGTGGTCAGGGAACAGCTTGGGAAGGTTTAAGCAAATATGATTTGAAACGCCCCAATGCCTGGTACTGGAGTCGTTTAAAAGAGTTTGCGGAGAAAGGGAAATAAAGACGGACTGCTTTTTGTTTCATGAGAACTATTTCCAGCACAACATTCTGGAAGCCGGTGCACATTGGGTAGATTCTCCGTGGAGAAGCAGCAATAACATCAATCAGACCGGATTTCCTGAACCTGCTCCATTTGCCGGTGACAAACGTATCTTTGTAGCGGATATGTTTTATGATGTCAGCCATCCTGTTCGTCGTGAATTGCACAGGCAATATATACGTCAATGCCTGAATAACTTCGCAGACACGAATGTAATTCAGTTGACAAGTGCTGAATTTACAGGACCGTTGCACTTCGTACAGTTCTGGTTGGATGTCATAGCCGAGTGGGAGACTGAAACCGGAAAGAAAGCTAAAGTGGCATTAAGTACCACGAAAGATGTGCAGGATGCTATCCTTGCAGACCCCAAACGCGCTGCCATAGTAGATATCATTGATATCCGTTACTGGCATTATAAGACGGATGGGATCTTTGCACCGGAAGGTGGAAAGAATATGGCACCGCGTCAGCACATGCGTAAGATGAAAGTAGGAAAGGTCACTTTCAATGAAGCATATAAAGCTGTCTATGAGTATCGACAGAAATTTCCTCAGAAGGCAGTGACGTTCTACGCACAGAATTATCCGGCTATGGGATGGGCTGTATTCATGGCCGGCGGTTCATGTCCTGTAATCCCGTGCACAGATAAAGGCATTCCTGAAGGATGCAGCGGCTATGGAAGTGGAAGAAACCGATACCGACAACTATAAGAAAATGGTAAAATCTGATATTGGAAGTATCATTTATTCCAAGTCCGGAACAGAAATTCCTGTTCAATTATCGTCCGGAAAGTATATCTTAAAGTACATACACCCTGCTTCCGGAAAGATTGAAACAATAAATAAATCATTGAAAACAAATGGAGTATACAAATTAAAGGTACCGGATAAGAAAGAAGGTATTTATTGGTTCCATAAACTCTGAAACAAAAAATCCCGTTGAAGAGTCTTCAGCGGGATTTTTTTGGTTTTTATAGGTAATTTCTAACAAAAGAGTGTTATAAAACATGATACTTTATTTTTTCAACCTACAAACCAGATTTTACCGGTGGTTGAGGTCAGTTCTGCTTAGCTTTGCAACATCAAATCAATCGAATTAATGCTATGATGGAACAGACTAATCATTCAACCGAAACTTTACTCGCTTCTTTTCAAGCGGGAAACATGGCAGCTTTTTTTCACAGCTGTATAATTTGCACATCAATGTCTTTTTAATTACGGATTGAAGTTGACCATTGATAAAGAGTTACTGAAAGATTGCATCCACGATATTTTCGTTAAGCTCTACACAAAGAAAGATGAATTAGGAACCATTGATAATTTGAGATCATACTTATTCATCTCATTAAAGAATAAACTTTGTGATGAACTTCGCAAACGTATGTATATGTCTGATACGGCAGTAGAGGAAGTTAGCGTGGCTACTCCTACAGATGTAGAAGATGATTATATGGAAGAAGCGCAGCGCAAGAATGAATTTTCATTGGTTAGACGTCTGCTGGATCAATTATCTCCCCGCCAGCGTGAAGCGCTTACCTTATATTATATAGAAGAAAAGAAATATGAGGATATTTGCGAGATTATGAACATGAATTATCAGTCTGTACGCAACTTGATGCATCGCGGACTGACAAAGTTGCGTACTCTGGCAAGTTAATTTTAGTAAAAAGGTAAATGGGTTGAGTACATAGACAGGATAACGCCGTCCTATTTACGTAAACGCTTAAAAAGGATGCGATATGTGCTCAAAGGTAAAAGATTTTTTGACGGATGATGATTTTATCAACTATGTGCTGGGTGTAACTCCACAATCAGCTTCCCAATGGGAAACTTATTTCAGAGAGCACCCGGAAGAGATGGCAGATGCAGAAGAAGCTAAAGCTGTATTATTGGCTCCGGCAAATGTAGACTGTGGCTTCTCAATAGTTGAAAATAACGAATTGAAAGATAGGATTATTAGTAGTATAAAAGATTTTTCGGGTATTTTGTAGATAGGTTAGATAGTTAGATAAAGTGTTAGGTTAGTTAAGGCATTAAAAGATTGACGCAGTCTTTCACAGGAAGTTTAATTTTAAACACTGTGAAAGACTGTGTTTTTTATTTATCCTGTTCAGGCTTTCCTGTGGATTCCTGAATATCGAAAGCACTACTGAAACTGACAATTAATACGATACATCCACCCAATATGCCGATAATCATATAAGCGATACGGATATCGAACGCCTGCGAGATGGCACCGATAAGCAGGGGAGCAATCAACGAACCTATAAAACTGATGCTTGACAGAATGGTAAGTGCAATGCTGACCGGTGTTTTCGATTTGGCTCCTACGAAGCTATACAAAGTAGGTACAATGCAAGATATTCCCAAACCGACCAACATAAAACCTAATGAATTGATGATGACTTTCATAGCCATAGATTCAAAAACACCTCCTAACAAGGCAGAGATAAAAAAGCCGATACAAATAAAGCTACCCGCCAGTTGCAAGACTTTCTTCTTTCCCCAAAGCTGATAAGCGTAGTTAGTCAAAAAACGCCCTGTTGCCATCATAATCATGAACACAAGAAAACCGATCTGCAACGATTTAGGTACGTGAACTACTGATTCGAAATAAACGGCACTCCAATCAAACATCGCACTTTCTACAATCAGTGCAAACAGCCCGACAAGTCCTAGCTGCAAAAGCAACATTTCCGGTTTTTGAAACAATAACCGGAAGCCATTGGGGGCTTTGGCCATACTTCTTTCCTTTGTTTCAAAAACCTCCACTTGCTGCGGTGCGCTCTCCTGCAAATAGTTTCGTCCGGAAAGCACTATTATAAAGATGATTATGAATATAAGTGTATAGTGCCAGATAGGGGAGACTCCTGCCAGAATCATCACAAAACCGATAAGTGCCCCGGCACATGCCCCTAAGCTCCATCCTCCATGAAAAGTTGCCATAATGGTTTTACCATACAGGCGTTCCACTTCAATCCCTTGTGTGTTGAATGATATATCGCACAAATTCCAAAACACACCGAAACAAAATAGTAAAAAGCCCAGCAGATAGACTTCATGAGCCAGTCCGGTGCAAAGCAAGGAAGAAGCATATCCCAGAATACTGACCTGTACCATACTCCGGCTTCCCAACTTCGAAACAAGATAGCCCGCCAAAGGTATCGCCACAAATTTTCCTACAGGAATCATAAACAAGATCAATCCCCAATAAAAGGCATAATTTGCAGCAAAAACATCTTTGAAATCAGGAATCCGGCTAGCCCAACTTGCCATACAAAGTCCTTGAGCAAAGAAAAAAAGTCAATATGGCAAAACGTATTCTCTCTTTGGGATGCGTAAATTGGTTATTCATGCATTTTTTATTTTTAATCGCGGCAAAGGTATCTATTTTTTTTGTACTTTTGCGCCCGATTAAAAAATATCATATTCATGAAGACAGGCGAATCTTTATTATCCATAGGTAAATTTATTGCAGAATATTCAGCCCATTTAATGGGAGCCGGAGTACACACCTCGCGGGTAGTACGCAATACAAAGCGTATCGGAGAGGCTTTCGGGTTAGATGTAAAATTAAGCGTATTTCATAGAAATATCATTCTGACTATTATAGACAAAGACACAAACGAGGCTTGTAATGAGGTTATAGACATTCCTGCACACCCGATCAGTTTTGAGCATAATTCAGAGTTAAGTGCCTTGAGCTGGGAAGCAGTAGACCATCATTTGTCATTGGAGGAATTGAAAGATAGATATAAAAAGATTATTTCTGCTCCGCGGATACACCCTCTTTTCGTTTTATTATTAGTAGGATTTGCCAATGCGTCTTTCTGTAAATTGTTCGGTGGTGATTTAATTTCCATGGGAATTGTATTTTCTGCTACTATTACAGGATTCTACCTGAAACAACAAATGCAGATGAAGAAGATCAACCATTACGTCGTATTTATTGTCTCGGCTTTTGTTGCTTCCCTGTGTGCTTCCACCGCGCTGATTTTCGATACAACCTCGGAGATCGCAATGGCAACCAGCGTGCTTTATCTTGTGCCTGGGGTTCCCTTGATTAATGGCGTGATTGATATAGTGGAGGGATATGTATTAACAGGATTTGCCCGTCTGACAGAGGCCTCCTTGCTGATTGTCAGCATTGCTATCGGACTTTCTTTCACATTACTAATGGTAAAAAACAGTTTAATTTAATATGATAGCACTCGACATTTTTACTGACGGATTTTTTGCAGCAGTAGCAGGTATAGGATTTGGTGCGATTTCCGATCCTCCTTTGCGTGCATTCAAGATGATTGCTATACTGGCAGCATTGGGACACGCCTGCCGTTTTTGTCTGATGACCTATTTAGGGCTAAATATTGCTACAGCTTCTGTATTTGCCGGCTTAGTGCTCGGTTTTGGTTGTTTATGGTTAAGGAAAAAAGTATATTGCCCGATGACAGTACTTTACATTCCGGCATTGCTTCCCATGATTCCGGGTAAGTTTGCCTACAACATGGTATTTTCACTCATCATGTGCCTGCAGAATGTGAATGATCCGGATAAGCTGGACAAGTTTATGTCGATGTTCTTCTCTAATACTCTGATAGCAAGCACAGTGATTTTCATGTTGGCGGTAGGAGCTACGTTCCCGATGTTCCTGTTCCCACATAGGGCCTTTTCATTAACAAGACATTAAAAAACTACTTTTATGGAGATTTTTGGAGAACAATTGCATATTATAATTCAGCTACCTGGCTTTTACAGACAGTCATCATTCTGATTGGTATTGCATTGACCGGATTGCTTATCAGTAAACCACGCCCGTGGGTGAAAATGGCGATGAAGTTCTATATGATAGGTCTTTATACATGGATTTCTGTGGTCTACTATTATATCTACTGTGAAGAGCGTAGTTATAATGGAGTAATGGCTATGTTTTGGGGTGTGATGGCTATCATTTGGATATGGGATACGATTACGGGATATACTACCTTCGAGCGTACCCACAAATATGATCTATTGTCTTACGTCCTGTTGGCAATGCCTTTTATATATCCTCTGGTTTCACTGGCACGCGGACTCTCGTTCCCGGAAATGACTTCTCCGGTAATGCCTTGTTCGGTAGTTGTGTTTACCATCGGATTATTACTGCTGTTTGCACAAAAAGTAAATATGTTTTTGGTATTGTTCCTTTGCCACTGGTCATTGATCGGATTATCCAAGACTTACTTCTTCCAGATACCGGAAGACTTCCTTTTGGCAAGTGCCACAATTCCCGGATTGTATCTTTTCTTCAGAGAATATTTCCTGAACAATCTGCATGCCGACACCAAGCCGAAAGCCAAATATATCAATTGGCTATTGATAAGCGTTTGCGTCGGACTGGCTGTGCTGCTGACTACTACCATGTTTTTAGAATTAGTTCCGAAGAATTGATCCGGAACACATAGAAGATATTCAAATCAAAAAAAGTCTTTCTAGCTTTAATGGCTATGAAAGACTTTTTGCATTATATCACATTTACTTAATTGCGTAAAATATCCGCAGAGCATACTGCATCACCGCATCAGGCAACCACTTTTTACTCTTTGCAAACAACACCTGTATCCAGGGACCTACTTTCGTTCGGAAAGGAGGATTTGTACGCTCCACTATTTTACAGATTGCAGCAGCCAACTTCCGTGGATGGCATCCATTACGTTCCTCTTTTTCTATGATCTCCAATGATTTCCGGAAGCTTTCTCCATAATCGGCATCCAGTCTTGTCTGTTCGGAAATATTCCGGTTATCAGTAAATCCAGTGTTGAAGTCTCCCGGTTCTACCACGCAAACCTTTATATTGAACGGATGAACCTCTAAAGCCAATGCTTCGCTATATCCTTCCACCGCAAATTTGGAAGCAGAATAAAATCCCTGATAAGGGATGCCCATTACACCACCAATAGAGCTGATATTGATGATCTTCCCTTTTCGGTTTTTACGCATGACAGGCAATACCTCCCGGCACATATTCACTACACCAAAGAAATTGGTATTCATCTGTATGTTTACTTCCTCTTCCGTAGCAAGTTCCAATGCACCGCCAATACCCATCCCGGCATTATTAATCAGTACGTCAATCCGTCCCTGTTCCGATAGAATCCTATCAACAGCTTGGCGGATAGAAAGTGAATTGGTAACATCGACAACCAGCATTTTCACCTCATTCATGTCTTCGGAAAGTTTCCGACTTGTTCCATAAACGATGTGCCCTTGTGCTGATAACATTTGAGCGGTAATCTTTCCAAACCCAGAAGATGCTCCGGTGATAAGTATGACTTGTGGTTGCATATATCTTGTATTTCTAGCAAATATAAAGAGAATATCCGAATGTTTAGTTTCATAACATGCAATTCCTGTTTAGAAGCAATAAAAAGTGGGGGCATACGATGTTAAACGTAGTTAAAAACAATTTAGATAAAGAGCATATGACTACAGTATCCCCTTTTTTTATTACTTTTTTGTATATGTTTAAATCTAATAAATACACAAACTAAAATTTCAGATGATGAAGAAATGCATTTTTACACTCTGTTTGATTATGGTTTCTGGATTTCTTTCAGCGCAATCTGTAGATCGTAAAATCATCGTTAAAATGGGAAAGAGTAGGCATTTGTATGCTAATCTTATCTTGCAAAATAAACTTCCGGTGAGGGGAATGATAGAATCCGGCATCCCTGTCTTGGTTTTGGATAGCACCTTTGTGTTTACTCATTTAGACGACTTGAATATTTCATTGGTTGAATTAAAAGCAACTTTGAATTTAGCGGGAAACAAGTATAAATGTACACATATAACCAATGATACAATTTTTGTAAATGGTCTATTTTATAAAGGCAAAACTGTCATTGCTAATATGGCTTCTAAAAAGATAGATATTATGTATCCCATTCATCTGTTTGGAGATCTAAACGATGCTAATAGTAAGATTATGGAACTAAATATTTCTTCTAAATACATGATGCCACTAACTCGACAAGAATTAGAACTAAAAAAAAGTAAATATAAGAAATATCCAATGAGGAATGATGGATATGGAAATATGTATGCAATCGATTCTGAATTAAAAGTAGCTTCCAATTCTAAATATTATTACTCTCTCGAGGGAGATTTTCTATTAGACCTGGGAAACGCTTCATTTCTATTTCTCTTGGAACAACACCCTGCCTATAAAGAGTTTATCGATAATTCTAATATAGAACTTCGGCAAGGGAACGATAATCAGGGAAGAAAGATGCCAGTGAAGGCATTTCTAGCAAAAAAAAAATGCTATATGGCTGATATGCCTTTTTATGACGTAACTATAGGAATAACCCCACAACTTCCCAAGTTTACTACAGTGGGGGTTTTAGGATTGAAGTTTTTGAAGAATTTAATGTAATATTTGATTTTGGCGAAAAGATTCTCTACCTGAAATAAAAAGAGAGAAAATCAGTATATATGATAGTAGCATGTCATTATGATACTATCATATATACACTATAAAAATTAGTAACCAATAAGGTTATTTCTCTAAAATAGCAGTCATTTTCTCCCGCCAATCTTCACCATTTTTCGGCTGGAAAGTTTCAAATCCCAGTTCTTTGCCGATTTGGATATTCGAGGCGCCGTCATCCACAAATAAAGTTTCAGAAGGAATGATATTGCAATCATTCACCATATAATCGAATATTTCCGGTGCAGGTTTTGTGTGACCGACTTGATAAGACAGATATAGTTTATCACAGTAATCATTCAACGGCTTTTTCCTCAACGAGAAATCAGGGCTGCATGCCCATGACATAACGAAAGGATTGGTATTACTTAAAATATACACATGATATGACTTTCTCAATTCCAATATATAATCGAGTTTATTTAGATTCACCTCATTGAAAAATCCCAGCCATGCCTGTTTGGTTTCCTCCATCGTCAATGGACGACCACATAAATCCCCCCAGTTGTTTCCGAAACTCATCCGCACTTAGCTTACCTTCTTCCAGTTCTTGAAAGATGCCGGTCTGGTGATATTTATCCAGACGAGTGTCGGCATCTGCCAGTCCCAGTTTGATAAATGCCTGAACAGCTTTGTCGGGGACAATATCTTCAATTACCCCTCCAAAATCAAATACAATGTTTTTAATCATGATATATAATTTTTTTGTTTGCTACAAAGATACGGCTTATCTTCTTAATTAGCAGTGCACAACGGCTTGATATTTGTCAAAAAAACATAGTGACGCTATCCTTGCCAAATAGTGTCACTATCACACCCGGATAGCGTAGCTATAAGGAGCGGATAGCGTCACTATACTTTTGTATGACTTAGGGAAGGATAAATACCGATTATTTTTTATATTTGCAAATCCAATCAATCCTTTGTAAAGACAGAAATAGAGTTATGAATAACCTTCGAATTTTATTGTATATGATGCTCCTTTCATTGGCTGCATGCCATCCGGAAGGAACGAGTGTGAAGCAAGGGTTAGACAAAGCCGCACAACTCATGGCACAGGACCCGGATACAGCATCCATTATTCTTGAGACTATTCAGTCAAGCCAAATGAATGAAGCTCAACTGGCAGAATATAATTTATTGTGTACCCAACTCAACGAGGACAAAAGTATTCCTCATTCTTCTGATAAGCAGATCAGGCAGGCGGCATCTTATTATGAGAAGAATGGCAATGAATATCAAAAATCAAAAGCATATTATTATCTTGCCTGTGTAGAAAGTGATCTGGAACAGCAAGAGGAGGCAGAAATCCACTTTAAGGAGGCAATCAAACTTGCCAAAGAAACAGAGGAATACGATTATCTGGCAAAAATCTGCAAACGATGTAGTCTTTATTATCAGAAATACGGTAACTTTGATGAAGCACTGGAAATGGAGAGAAAGGCATACGCCAGTCAGTTGATGTTGAATGACGGTAAAAAACGATTCCTCAGTGATTCTTTCTTCTGCTTTAGGAATGTTTGGTGTGATGTCTTTGTTACTTGGGCTACTCTGGAAGAAAAATCGGCACGTACTTTCCCAACTGGATCTTTTCAAAGAAGAAATACTGAAAAAAGATGTTGAATCGGATAAGCTGATTTTGCAATGTAACCATCTCGAAGAGAAGTATCAGTCTCTTCAACTACATATCTATGAAAGTTCTCCCGTTATCTCAAAAGTACGACAGTTTAAAGAACGGAATGTTTTGTCTTCTAAAATCCCTTCTTTCTCCGAGAAAGACTGGACAGAGTTACTGCGACTTCAGGAAAACGTCTATGGACTTGTATCTAAATTGAAAGAAATAGGTCCGAAGCTCACGGAAGAGGATTTAAGGGTATGTGCTTTTCTGCGGGAGGGAGTCCAACCTGCTTGCTTTTCTGATTTAATGAAACTGACTACAGAAACGCTGACCCGGAGAATTTCCAGAATAAAAACGGAGAAACTGATGTTGGCAAATTCTAAAGAGTCACTAGAAGATATCGTGAAATCATTGGGGGCTTTTTTCATTTGAGTAAAGAAATTAATTTATCCGGTGAGTAATCCATTAAATCTTTATGGTATTTAAGGATTTTCATTGCAATGATTAATGGTTTTCAGTACATAAATTAGTAGTTTTTATGCAGTCAGTTAGTTGTCACGTAGTAACGGGACGATGGGCATCCATAGGGTGACAAATGTCACTTTATAAGGTGATATTTGTCATTCTGTAATATGATTATCTGTCTTCTAGAAGAATGAAATCATTAAAGATACGAAATTAAATAGTAAAAAGCAAGAGCGACACTTGTTTTTCCTAATATCCTAATGAATCCATGTGTAACACCTTGGCATTCTTATTCCATTTACTATCCTATGCCATTGCTTTATTTGTACCTGATTTATCTTCTGTCTGTTTTCGTCTATTCTTCCATCTTTATTGTTGTTGATTATCAATATTTTATCGTCAACTTCCGTCCGTATCCGTCCGGTAAAAAATGCCTGTTTTAGCAGTATGTCCTGTAACTTTGCAAACTAAAAAAGTACAGAACAATGAGCAACTTATTATTTAAAAGATGGAATGATTTTGGTGGGTGGCTGGTCTTCCTGATAGCAGCATTTGTGTATGGGATGACAATCGAACCAACCGCAAGTTTCTGGGATTGTCCCGAGTTTATTTCTTGTGCTGAAAAATTACAGGTAGGACATCCGCCTGGTGCACCTTTCTATATGCTCGTCGGAAACCTGTTTACCCAGTTTGCTTCCGATGCTTCGCAAGTGTCGGGAATGGTCAACTTTTTAAATGCACTATTGAGTGCCGGTTGTATCTTGTTTCTTTTCTGGAGTATTACCCGATTAGTGAGAGCCTTGCTTGTGGGCAATGAACGGAAATTATCTGTTATGGATGTTATTATCATTCTGGGAGCAGGTTTTGTGGGAGCTTTAGCTTATACTTTCAGTGATACATTCTGGTTTAGTGCGGTAGAGGGTGAGGTATATGCTTTCTCTTCTTTCCTTACAGCTTTGGTATTCTGGATGATTCTTCGTTGGCAGGATGAAGCGGATTCTGTGTCCGGTGACCGCTGGATTATCCTGATAGCTTATATTATAGGCCTTTCTATCGGAGTACATTTACTGAATTTGCTTTGTATCCCTGCCATTGTATTGGTGTTCTATTATCATAAATATCAAGCTATATCGCTTAAAGGAGTTATCGGGGCTATTGCAGTGTCCGGTATTCTTATTGTATTGATTCTTTTTTTGTTTATATACCCGGAATGGCTGATATAGGAGGATGGTTCGAATTACTCTTTGTCAATGTGCTGGGATTCCCTTTTCAATCAGGATTGATTGTTTTTCTAACTTTATTCCTGCTTTTAGTAATAGGAGGCATTTATCGGTTCAGAAAACGCATCGTACATACCGGTTTGTGGTGTTTACTCATGCTCACCATAGGATATACCACCTATGCGGTGATACTGATTCGTGCCAGTGCCAATACGCCACTCAATGAGAATGCACCGGATAATATCTTTGCGCTCAAAAGTTACCTGAATCGCGAACAGTATGAAAGTGCTCCTTTACTTTATGGGAGAACCTATGCGTCCGAACCGGAGTATGTGCCCGAAGGAGACTATTACAAGGTAAAGACAGAAAAAGGTAGTGCCATCTATCGGCCGGATCAGAAAGAAGGCAAGTATAAAATCATCCGTTATAAAGAAGATGTGTGCTACACTCAAAATATGTTGTTTCCGCGAATGTGGAATGATCGCTCGGCTGCTTCTTACAAAGGATGGTTTGGAGGAGGTGCGAATGAGGCTCCCACACAAAAAGAGAACCTGACTTATTTCATCACATATCAACTCAACTATATGTACTGGCGCTATTTTCTATGGAATTTTGTTGGACGGCAGAATGATATTCAAGGAAGCGGTGAGCCGGAACATGGTAACTGGATTACAGGAATTTCCTGGCTTGATAATCTGCGGCTGGGGATCAAAAACTTTTGCCGGAATCTTTGCGTGAGAACAAAGGTCACAATGTATTCTATGGCTTACCGTTATTATTAGGATTACTCGGTATCTATTGGCAATGGACACGCGGGAAAAAAGGCAAACAGCAATTCAGTGTCTTATTTTTCCTTTTCTTTATGACGGGATTGGCTATTGTGCTCTATCTGAATCAGACTCCCGGACAACCTCGTGAACGGGATTATGCGTATGCAGGTTCGTTTTATGCGTTCGCTATCTGGATTGGAATGGGAGCCGCCGGATGTTGTGACATGCTTCGCAGGAAACAGGCAAAAATCCTCCCAGTCGGCTTACTTATGCTGCTTTTGCCTGTTTATCCCCATACAAATGGCAAGCCAGACTTGGGATGACCACGACCGAAGCAACCGATATACCTGTCGTGACTTTGGAGCTAACTATCTGATGACACTTCCCGACAAAGGAAATCCGATCATATTCTGTAACGGGGATAATGATACGTTCCCCTTGTGGTATAATCAGGATACGGAAGAAGTACGCAGAGATGTACGTATCTGCAATTTAAGTTATGCGCAGACCGACTGGTATATTTATCAGCAACAATGTCCTCTGTACGATGCTCCCGGACTGCCGACCAGTTGGGCTCAAAATCAATACCAGGAAGGGAAGAACGAATATGTGGCTGTTCGTCCGGAGTTGAAGAAACAGATAGAAGAATTGTATCAGAAACATCCCGAAGAAGCCCGTGACAGTTTTGGAGGTGATCCGTATGAAATAAAGAATATCCTGAAATATTGGGTGTTCGCGGAGAAACAGGAATTCCATGTGATACCTACCGATACAATAAATATCCATATTGATAAGGATGCAGTACTCCGTTCGGGAATGATGTTGCCTGAAGCTATTCGTCATTTAAAAGGGGAAGAACTTAGAGATGCAATACCGGATAAACTGTCTATTTCTCTAAAAGATATACGCCTATTGACTAAAAGTGGACTTGCTCATGCTTGAGATCTTGGCTAACTGTAACTGGGAACGTCCCCTGTACATAGCTATCTCGGTAGGCAACTCCAGTAAACTAAAGTTTGATGACTACTTTGTTCAGGAAGGGTTAGCATTCCGGTTTACTCCTTTCAACTATAAAGAATGGGGAGACGTAGATGAAGGCAACGGATATGCCATAGATACGGAGAAGCTCTACGAGAATGTGATGAATAGATATAAATACGGAGGATTGGATACTCCCGGACTTTATCTGGACGAAACAACCCTGCGCATCTGTTATTCTCATCGAAGGCTTTTTGCGCAACTGGCTAAAGAACTGGTGAAACAAGGAGACGACATCCGTGCCAGAAAAGTATTGGAATATGCCGAACAAACTATTCCGGCATATAATGTTCCCGAAGTATACGAGAGTGGTTCGTATGATATGGCCACAGCTTATGCTTCCATAGGAGAAACAGAGAAAGCGATTCCTTTATTGAATCATCTGATAGCAGAATCGGAAAATTATATCGACTGGGCTTTCTCATTGGGAGATAACCGGATAGGGATGGTTCAACGGGATTGTTTGTATAGGTTCTGGCAATGGAATCAGTGCAATGAATTACTGAAGAATATGGATAAAGAGAGATATGAACAGAGTAATCAGCAATTTGAAAAGAAATATATGCGCTTTACTCAACTAATGAATGTTCACAACTAAACTCAAAGAATATGAAATCGAAAAGAATAAGAGAAGAAGATATAAAAACAGTTTTGGGCAAAAGAAATTACGTCATCTTAATTATCGGCTCAATATTGATTATCATAGGATATATATTAATGAGCGGCGAGGGGAGTACCCTTGCCGCCTATAATCCCGATATATTTAGTGGAACACGCATACGTATTGCCCCATTATTGTGTTTATTGGGGTATCTACTGAATGTATTCGGTATTCTTTACCGTCCTCGTCAAAGGGGGATTTAATCTTTCAATAGAGGTAACTGATTGAGCATATTTCTAAGTTTGATTGCCACTCGTGGCATAGGTTCGGCAACTGTAAGTCCTACCAGATCATATTCGGAGGATATATCATTAATAATGCGAACCACTTCTTCAATCTTCATGCCGTTAGGCTCAACGCCTACGGCAGCGATTATCTCTGCCGGGTCCAATACATCCATATCGAAATGTATAACCACCTTCGAAACCCCGGTACTTTTCAGCCATTCCATAACCTTTGTACGATCATTGGCAACTTCCTGCGGAGATAATCCTTTAATCCCCAGCTTTCTTTGTCGTTCCTGCATACCCTCATCCCAGGAACGCAGTCCGACAATCAGGGCTTTGGAAGCATCTGTTTTTCCCGGAAGTAATTCCATTATTTCTTCATCTCCCATTCCCAAACAAGCTGTTAGTGCCATTGCATGATAACCCTTATATTCATCATAAGGCAGATTGATGTCGGGATGCGCATCTATCCAGACAATAGCTACATCATCCGGGTATCTATTGATTAAATAAGTAAACGGAACAACACTTACGGAACATTCTCCTCCTAAAGTGACAATCCGGTCCGGATGATTCTCTTTAAGCAGATCGAGCGCGGCTCTAGTTTGTCTCAATATGACACTGCGTGCACTGATACCTTTTTCCGTCGCTCTGTCATTTATATCCAGTGAAACCGGAACTTCGACTGTCTTCTGACCGGTCTGTGGGGCTAAATAGTTTAATAACTGTGCTCCCAGATAGTAGCCTCTGGATGAATCTTCTGCCGGAATATCAGGCATCCAATGATCTACAATTCCTCCTTGCCATTGAGGATAGATAAAACGAAGAGTTGATTTTTTATTTTCCATATTTACATTGTTAGTTACTTTTTCTTGTGCATTCATTGAAACGACTCCAACGACTAATGCAAGTGATAATAAATACTTTCTCATCTTTTGAAGCAAAAGTAGGGAATACCTGAAACATCGGCAAGTAGGGACGAATTATTCATATACTGATAAATTTAGCCCTATACTACATTTTTAGGTTATTATTTTTGTTTTTATAGTGATATCCTTATTTTTGCAGAAAAGCAGAAAACTATGTATAAGAAGAAAATTCCTTTTGATATTGATTGTGGGATAAAGATTACGATGGAAGTGATCGGGGAAAATGGAAAAGTTGCATCATTCAGGAATTATGCACCGGTCCGAAACGTCCCAGTGAGCTGCATCGTTTATTTACCGAAGCAAGTCCCCGGGTCATCAATCAACAACTGAAAGAATTGGAGATGCACGGTATTATCAGCAAAAAGATATTCATGGAGCTTCCTCCCCATTCGGAATATGCTATCACCGCATTGGGAAAGACGCTGATTCCCTTGATTGAGCAACTGGAAATCTGGGGTGACAGCTTTCGTCCGGAGATGAGGAGAATTTTGAAAATAGAATAAATCTTTCTAATATCATTAATATTTCAAAAAAAGACCATCTTTATAAAATAAATTATTGCTTCTTTTGTCCCAATGAAATGAAAGTTGGGAAATAGTATGAATAACAACATTGATATAAAAACGTTGGAGGCCTTTCAGGATGGGAATCACAAGGCCTTTGAGACTATTTTTATAGCATACTACAACAAAACCAAAGCATTTATTGACGGATATATAAAATCGGAGCCTGATGCAGAAGAGCTGACAGAGGATTTATTTGTCAATCTTTGGATCAACCGTCATTCGATTGATACGTCCAAATCATTCAATTCCTATTTGCACACCATTGCAAGAAATGCAGCAATCAACTTTCTGAAACATAAATATGTGTGTGATGCCTACCTGAACCATAATCAAGAAACAGGATATAGCTCTACTTCCGAAGAAGACCTTATTGCCAAGGAATTGGAAATGCTGATTGACGAACTTGTCGGAGGAATGCCCGAACAACGAAGAATGATCTATACATTAAGTCGTAATGAAGGATTATCCAATGCCGAGATTGCCGAACGACTGAACACTACCAAAAGAAATGTTGAAAGCCAGCTAAGCCTCGCTTTGAAAGAGATACGGAAGGTTATTTCATGTTTCCTGTTATCATTATTGTAACCTTATTTTCTTCTTTACTTATTTTTCTCCAAAAATATTCATTTTCTTATTGAGCTTTTTGCCACCAAACTGTATATATAGTAAAGTGCAGCAAAAATGAAGAAAAGTAATATCACCAAAATCATCAGAATGTTCCTTTCCGCCCGCTTTCCATCCGAAACGGAAGAGAAAGTGCAGAAATGGATCATTAAAGATAAAAACCAGCAGGCGAAAGCAAAAGCTTCATTGGATTATTGGAATGAATTGGACGTAGAAGCCGATTCAAACACCTATGCCTCACTGGAACGGGTGAATTTAAGAACCGGATACAACAAGGAGCATCTGATGAGCATAGCTTCTTATCAAAGGTTTACCCACGTTGCCGCAGTTGTTGTTCCATTGCTTTTATTAATAGGAGGAATGTTCTGCTATCTTTCTCCCCAAAATGAAATGCTAGAAATATCCGTTGCCTACGGAGAACAGAAGCGCTTAATCTTGCCGGATAGTTCGGAAGTATGGTTGAACGCGGGAAGTAGCATTTTATACCCGGAAACTTTTGCCAAAGATAAACGTTTGGTCATTCTCAACGGTGAAGCCTATTTCTCTGTCAAAAAAAAGATACTGCAAACCCTTTCATTGTGGAAACTTCCCAGCTTTCCGTGAAGGTTCTTGGAACCAAATTCAACGTAAAAGCTTATACTAACGATGAAAAAATATCGACTACATTAATGAGTGGTAAGGTAGAAGTGAGCGTCCAGTCCCAACCTCCCCGGATACTTAAACCTAATGAACAACTTACATACGATAAGAAGTCGTCAGACATCCATATATCAATGATAGATACTCATGACACCAACAGTTGGATAGTGGGAAAACTGATCTTTACCAATGCCAGCGCCGGAGAAATATTCCGAACTCTGGAAAGACACTATAACACCACGATTGATAATACAGCAAATATCCCTGCATCCAAACGATATACTGTCAAATTCCTGAAAGACGAAGATCTGGATGAAATACTGAATATATTGAAAGATATCATCGGCTTTGATTATCAACAACATGAAAATAAAATAGTATTAACCCAATAATAAAAAGAAACAGCCTATGAATAAAAAAAGAACCGGGAAGCAGCTTGAGACCCTCTTCCCAGTTCTGAAATGTCTATCCTCATTCAACAAGTGACGTTAAAATGAAGTATCAACATACAAATATAGAATAATGAATCGAATTAATACGAATAAACGGGCAGCTAAGCTCGCCATTTTTTTATTTTTTACTTTTCTCTCTCTTACAACTGTTGCACAGAATAAAGAAAAAAAGATTACCGTACAAAATAAAAGGATCTCATTAAAAGAGGCCTTTGCCCAAATTGAAACACAAACCGGATATAGCATTGCTTATGAACAATCGAATCTGGATATAGAAAAGAAGCGGGCTTTATCTCTTAAAAATGTAACTGTCGACAAAGCGATGACTCAACTATTAAAAAGAAACCGGATATGTATATAAGATAAAAGGATATCATATTATTATTTCTTCGCAGGATAACCGGCAAAAGCCTGCCAATAACGATACACAAAAACTGACTCAAACTATAAGAGGGATCGTTGTTGATTCCAAAACCAATACGCCAATAGAATATGCCTCCGTCTGTATAGTAGAGAAACCTTCATTGGGAGGTTCTACTGATAATCGGGGAAATTTCGGATTAATAATGTCCCGGTAGGTCGTTATAATATTCAGGCATCTTTTATGGGATATCGCCCAAGTATCATTAGCGAAGTGTCTGTCACTTCATCCAAGGAAGTATTTGTAGAAATCCCTATGGATGAAAATGTGCAGGATTTGGCTGAAGTACTTGTCAAACCGGAAATAAAAAAGACCGGACCGTCAACCCGATGGCCATCACAGGAGGACGTATGATTAGTATCGAAGAAGCGTCCCGATTTGCCAACGGCTTCGATGACCCTGCACGATTAAGTGCCGCTTTCGCAGGAGTAGCGGGAGACGTCGGCACCAATGCCGTAGCTATCCGCGGAAATTCCCCACAATTCACACAATGGAGGTTGGAAGGAATTGAGATACCCAATCCTACCCACTTTGCCGATCTATCAGGGCTGGGAGGAGGATTCCTGTCTGCTTTGAGTACGCAGGTTATCGGCAACTCCGATTTCTACAACGGAGCTTTCCCGGCGGAATACAGTAATGCCCTATCAGGTGTTTTCGATATGCATCTACGAAATGGTAACAATCAGAAGTACGAACATGCCTTTCAGGTCGGACTCATGGGCATAGATTTAGCTTCGGAAGGTCCTATCAGTAAAAAACGGGGAAGTTCCTATCTGGTGAATTATCGCTTTTCTACTACTTCACTGGCATCGGGTAACGACATCAACCTGAAATATCAGGATTTAGCCTTCAAACTAAATTTTCCCACACGTAAAGCCGGAACCTTTTCGATCTGGGGATTAGGATTGATAGACAGGAATAAAGCAGATGTTTTGGAACGTTCCGAATGGGAAACGATGGGAGACCGGTCGTCGGGATATAATAAACTGGATAAACTGGCAGGTGGCTTAGCGCACAAATATGTACTGGATGAAAATACTTATATCCGTTCTTCTCTATCCGCTACCTATTCCAAAGACCGTTCATTGGCGGACTTACATACCGCCGACGCTATTATTAATGTAGCAGATATTCAGAATAGCAGATGGAATTTAGTATTCAATTCATATCTGAATAAGAAATTCAGTCCGAGGCATACCAACAGAACAGGGATTACCATTACGGAACTTAAATATGATCTTGACTACAAGGTCAGCCCTTATTTGGGATTAAACAAACCTATGGAACAAATATCAAAGGGTAGTGGAGAAAGTACAGTACTCTCGGCATATAGTAGTTCCGTAATAAACTTGAGCAACAATCTGACAACCAGTTTAGGAGTTACCGGACAATATTTTACTTTAAACAAGAACTGGTCGATAGAACCGAGAGTTGCCCTCAAATGGAAAATAAATCCTGCACATTCTTTAGCAGCAGCTTACGGCTTACACAGCCGCAGGGAAAGGCTCGACTATTACTTTGTTGAACAGATAATCAATGGTAAAAAGGACTCAAACCGGTACCTGGACTTCTCAAAAGCACATCATTTCGGATTCACTTATGACTGGAATATCAATCAGAGCCTACATCTGAAAATAGAACCCTATTATCAATACTTGTTCCACATACCGGTTGAGGAAAACTCCTCCTTTTCGATTATCAATTACGAAGAATTCTATTTAGACCGCATATTGACAAACACCGGAATAGCCAAAAACTATGGAATAGATATAACATTGGAACAATATATGAAAAATGGCTTCTACTATATGATTACAGGTTCTTTGTTTAAATCGAAATATAGGGGAGGAGACCGTATCTGGCGAAATACGAGACTGGATAAAAGTTTTTTAGTGAATCTGCTCGCCGGAAAAGAATGGATGGTTGGCAGACTCAAACAGAATGTATTAAGTGTAAACGCCGCCTGTTCTTTCAGGGAGGAGGACGCTATACACCTGTGGATGAAGAAAAAAGTCAGGAAGAAAAAAGACATCGTCTTTGACGAGAGCAAAGCATATACTAAACGATTCAATCCATCTATAAACGGTGATGTTTCCATCAGCTTCCGGATCAATAAGAAAAGAGTATCCCACGAGTTTTCTCTGAAGATACTGAATGTGGGTATGCGTACCGGAATGCATTTCTATCAATACAATGAAAGAACGAGCGTAGTAGAAGAAAAAGACGGAGCGGGTCTGATTCCGAACATCAGCTACAAAATTTATTTCTAAAGAACTGAATAATAAAAGATTTGTTCACACAATAGACTGGCACCCAACAGACAACTGCTTTCAGTAATTATGGTATAACAATCTGTAATATATATTACTAACAAGTTCTCTGAATGCCCGAACAACGGAGAATGATTTTATACATTAAGTCGTAACGAAGAAATATAAAGGTGACGATATTACAGAAGGTAGATAATAAAACCATCTGTAATGTCTTCACCTTTTTCAAATTATAATTCCTTCCGCTTTGATTATCAATAGCATGAAAAGAGGATAAATACTTCTTTTAGTGCAAAAAATGAGCCTTACAACAAATAATATACAGATGTGATGCGCTATCTTTGCAAAAAAGAATAAAAGCCTGACGATATGGAACGATTGGATGTATTTGATTATTCAAATGTACTTATAGCAAGTTATTTTACCGATGACCGGGGATGCGCTCACGAAAACCGGGAGCATACACTAATTTATCTCTGTTCCGTAGAACTGGAAATTGAAGAACGGGGGAAGAAAACCGTTTTGCATCCGGGAGACTGCGCCTTTATGCGGCGCGACAACCGGATGTGGTTGCAGAAGCATGTGAAGGAAGGTGAACCTTATCACTCTATTGTGCTGAAATTTTCAAGGGCTTTTCTGCGGGAGTTCTACCAAACGCACGATCACCGGCAACTTCCGGCAGATTCCATGCGCGAAAAAAGTGAGCCTGCGTATATTACCGGAAAACAGGCCGGATATCCGATCGCTGTTCGAATCGGTCATTCCCTATTTCGATGCGGGCGAAAAGCCATCGGAAGAAGTACTGAAACTGAAGATGATAGAAGGCGTATATGTGTTGCTCAATACCGACAGGAATCTTTATGCCTCGCTGTTCGATTTTGCCGAGCCGTGGAAGATTGATATTCTTGACTATCTGAATGAAAATTATATGTGCGACCTTTCGATGGAAGAGATTGCAAGTTATACGGGACGCAGTCTGGCAACTTTCAAACGAGACTTTGCCAAAGTAAGCGATTTAACTCCGCAAAAATGGATTATTAAACGTCGTCTTGAAGCGGCACATACTCTAATAAAATCGGGCAAGAAAAAAGTGACGGAAGCCTGTTTTGACGTGGGGTTCAAAAACCTGTCGCATTTCTCGAAAATATACAAAGAAGCCTACGGAGTTGCTCCATCTTGGTAAGAAGAGCTTTGCAACAAAGCAAATTGAGCCTTGCAGCAAAGCCGTTGCAAGGCTCGGTTCGTATCTTTGCATGGCAGGATTAAGATTGAAATCTTGAAATGTCGAATTAAAAAACGTATCGTATGAAAGTAAAAAAGTAACTTCATTGGTTTTATTATTAACTTTACTATTTCCGATCATGGTAAAATCACAAGTGAAAATCCAGCAAACGGCCGGGCGTGACGCACTCGGCGATTTTGCTCCCGAGTTTGCGCGTCTGAATGACGATATTCTTTTCGGAGAAGTATGGAGCCGCAATGACCTCCTTTCGCTCCGCGATCGTTCTGTCGTAACCGTTGTCGCCCTCATGTCGCAAGGGCTGACCGATTCTTCGTTCAAGTACCACCTTGAATCGGCAAAGAAGAATGGTGTAACCAAAACTGAAATCGCTGAAATCCTCACCCATGCAGCTTTCTATGCAGGTTGGTCCAAGGCATGGGCAGCATTCCGCATGGCCAAAGAGGTCTGGACCGAGAGTGCCGACACTGCCGCTGTTGGTTCGCTCGACGCGTATGCGCAAACCATTATTTTTCCGGTGGGCAAGCCCAACGACGCATATGCCAAGTATTTCATTGGTCAAAGCTACCTTGCACCTGTAATAGCAGCGGGTGTTCCCATTGCGAACGTCACCTTCGAACCGGGTTGCCGCAACAACTGGCACGTGCATAACGCCACCAAAGGCGGCGGTCAAACACTTGTATGCGTAGGTGGTCGCGGTTATTATCAGGAGTGGGGAAAAGAACCGGTAGAACTTCTTCCCGGTGATGCGGTTTATATTCCGACGGGGATCAAGCACTGGCACGGGGCAGCTCCCGGCAGTTGGTTCTCGCACCTTGCCATAGAGGTTCCCGGCGAGAACAACAGTAATGAATGGCTTGAGCCTGTCAGCGATGAAGAATATTCAAAATTAAAATAAAATGAAACAGATACTATTTATACTTATGAGTCTCCTTAGTTTTAGCTGTTCGTCGAAAGCACAGAACCCAACAGCGGATACCAACACACCATCCGACAAGAAAGTCCTTGTCGCTTATTTCTCCTGTACCGGAACTACGGAAAAAGTGGCTGATGCCATTGCCAAATCAGTGGACGGCACACTTTACCGGATAACCCCTGCTATGGCCTATACATCGGCAGACCTCGATTGGAACGACAAATCGAGCCGCAGCTCGGTGGAAATGGCAAATGAAAATTCACGCCCGGAATTGGGCGGTGAAATACTTGACCTGAAGGATTACGACGTGGTATTTCTCGGCTATCCGATATGGTGGGACTTGTGTCCTCGTCCGGTCAATACATTTCCTGAGAAATATGACTTTTCCGGTAAAACCGTCATTCCATTTGCCACTTCCGGAGGAAGCTCGATAGGCAATAGCGTAAAAACAACTTAAGAAACTTTATCCGAAAATTGTATGGGGAGAAAGCCGACTGAATAACGGAGGCACCAAACAAGCCGGAGAATGGGCAAGACAAGTAATTAAGTAGTTGTATGGAAGAGTTCAGAATCGACTGCCTGCACCAAACGGCAGAGGAGCTTGAAAAAGCCAAAGAGCTGCGGCAAAATATCTTTAGGCTAAATCACACGATGCCGGATACGGAGCCTTATCACGAGTTATTGCATAAGATTTTCCCGAATATCGGTGAGAATTGTCGCATCGAAACACCGTTTTTCGGGTATCAGAACAGCTAATGTAAAATTCGGTCGTAATATAATCATTATGCCCGGTTGTCTGATGATGTCTGCGGGAGGAATTACCATAGACGACGATGTTCAGATAGCCGCGAATGTACAGCTCATATCCAATAACCACGATTTGGTAAACCGCCATGTGATTACCTGCAAACCGGTACATATCTGCCGGAGGGTATGGATTGGAGCAGGCACGACTATTCTTCCGGGTGTGACCATCGGAGAAAACGCAGTGGTCGGAGCCGGTAGTGTTGTTACTCACGATGTCGAGCCGGATACCATTGTCGCCGGAAATCCTGCCAGACTGATCCGGCGAATATAATTAAGATATGTATATACCCCCAAAAACATATTGTGCCATTCCTTTAGTGATTTGAACTTCCTGACAAAGAGATTTGAGCCTCGCAGCAAAACGGTTGTGAGGCTCTCTTTTACCTTTGTTGGCAGAATATTAAAAATAAGAATTTATGGAAACAATGAATGAAAAAGTGACAATGGTAACGGGTGCGGCAGCCGGTATCGGATTGGCCTGTGCCGAGGCTTTTGCAAAAGCAGGGGCAACGGTGATATTGGTAGATATAAATGAACCGAAAGAGCAGGCGGAGAGATTAAAATCGGAAGGCTATAAAGCAGTTTCGTACCGATGCGATGTATCGGACACGCAGGCGGTGAAAGAGATGGTGGATTGGATCGTGACGACCTACGGGCATCTGGATGCGGCTTTAAACAATGCCGGGATACAGACCCCGCAACGACCGATGGCGGAAATCACCGACGATGAATTCGACCGTACCGTGGCTGTCGATTTGAAAGGTGCCTGGAACTGCATGCGTTATGAAATTATACGAATGTTGAAACAAGGAGGCGGTGCAATAGTCAATACGTCGTCGCAAGGAGGTGTCACCGGATTCCCCGGACAAGCAGCCTATATCGCCTGCAAACATGCCGTAATCGGTCTGACCCGTACGGCCGCCATCGACTACGCGGCAAAGAAGATCCGTATCAATGCCGTCTGTCCGGGAGTGATCCGAACGCCTATGGCTGAAGAGTTACTCCATCGCAATTCGGATTTGGAGAAAGAACTGGTACGCGATATTCCCGCCGGACGGCTCGGCAGACCTGAAGAGATTGCCAACGCTGTACTGTGGCTCTGCTCACCGCAGGCAAGTTTCGTAGACGGGCATGCCCTTTTGGTAGATGGTGCATTCTCTATTCATTAATCATAAAAATAACGTAACATCATGAAAGAAAACAATGAAAAGAATATCAGCCGTCGGGGATTTCTCAAGACGGCAGCACTTGCGGGAGCGGCATTAGCCATGCCCGCTGGATTGGACAAGGTTTTTGCGGCAGAACCGAAAGGAACGGCAACGCCTCAAAGTAGCAATGATATCCCCCGCATAACGGGACATCGGATTTTGGGTACGGGTGCGGCGGCTTTCGAGGTCTCGGCACTCGGTTTTGGTGTAATGGGAATGACCTACAACCGCAGTCAGCACCCGGACCGAAAACAATGTATCCGACTATTGCACGAAGCAGTGGAACGTGGCGTGACACTTTTTCGATACAGCCATCGTTTACGGCCCACTGACCAACGAAAATCTGGCCGGGGAAGCGTTGTCCGAATTCAAGAATAGCATCAGCGTAACCACCAAGTTCGGACACGAGGTAATCGACGGCAAAGGAACCGGTCGTCAGGACAGCCGCCCGCAGACCATTCGCCGTTATTGCGACGAATCTTTGAAGCGTCTGGGATTGGATTCGCTGCCGATGTTTTACCAGCACCGGGCCGATCCGAACGTCCCAGTGGAAGAAGTGGCTGCGACTATTGCCGACCTGATAAAAGAGGGCAAAGTACAACGCTGGGGCATGTGCGAGGTTAGTGCAGAAACGATCCGTAAGGCACATGCCGTCTGTCCACTTACCGCCATTCAAAGTGAGTATCACCTGATGCACCGTCTTGTGGAGGATAACGGAGTGCTTGATACTTGCCGGGAACTGGGTATCGGATTTGTCCCTTACAGTCCGATCAACCGAGGCTTTCTGGGCGGTTGCATCAACGAATACACGATTTTCGACCCGAACAACGACAACCGTCAGACTTTGCCGCGTTTCCAACCGGAAGCGATGCGGATGAATACCCGTATCGTGAATGTTCTACAAGCTTTCGGCCGCACGCGAGGCATGACCTCGGCGCAAGTAGCACTCGGCTGGTTGTTGCAGAAAGCACCGTGGATTGTACCTATTCCGGGAACGACGAAACTTTCGCATCTGGAAGAGAATCTGCGTACGTTGGAATTTACCATCTCTTCTGAAGAATGGAAAGAACTGGAAGATGCCGTTGCTGCCATTCCGGTAGTGGGCGACCGCTATAATGCCGAGCAGCAGAAACAAGTAGGACACTAAAGAATCGGTAAAAAAGGTAGCATTATCCGTAATTCGTCTACCATCAGAATGGATAAGCTACCTTACCTTTGCCTCGTATCATTAACATAACAGTAAAAGAGATGAAACCATACATTTTTAGTCACATGATGACATCTGTCGATGGACGCATCGACTGCCCGATGGTCGGGCAACTGAGCACGGATGAGTATTATACAGCATTGGAAAAACTCGGACCGTGTTCGAAACTTTCAGGACGGGTAACCACGGCATTGGAGTGTCAGGCTGTAAAGGAAGAAGCGGCACCTGCTCCGGGGATTGCTGTAGGACAGGAATCGGTATATGTGTCCCAAGCATCGGACGAATACACCATCATAGTCGATACCTATGGAAAACTGCATTGGCAAGCAAACGAAGCGGACGGTCATCCGTTGCTTTGTATTGTCAGTGAACAAGTATCCGAAGCCTATCTGGAAATGCTCCGCTCGCAAGAAATTTCGTGGATTACGACTGGAAAAGAACGGATCGATTTGCCACGGGCAATGGAACTGCTTTTTTACGATCGTTTCAGCGTAAAACGGTTGGCAATCGTCGGAGGCGGTCATATCTGCGGTGGATTTCTGGAAGCTGGATTGATCGACGAAGTGAGTATTATGGTAGCTCCGGGCATCGACGGGCGTAAAGGACAGACAGCCGTTTTTGACGGAATCGGCCATACGGAGTGCAACCCGTATCGGCTAAAATTGGAGAGCGTGGAACAGTGGGAAACGGATATTGTCTGGTTACGTTATAAAGTAAAACAAGCATGAGAATACAATTAATCGCCATGCTGACGTTTCTGACCATTACGAACGTCACGGCATCGGAAACAACTATAAAGACAGCAGATATGGACACATTGGAATTGACGCAGGAGTGGGACAAGACGTTTCCGCAAAGCGACAAAGTGGAGCACTCGAAAATTATATTTCACAATCGCTATGGCATTACACTTGCCGCCGACCTGTATAAACCGAAAAATACGCAGGGGCATTTGGCTGCTATCGCAGTCAGCGGCCCTTACGGAGCGGTGAAAGAGCAGGTGTCGGGCCGTTATGCCCAGACCCTTGCCGAACGTGGTTTTCTGACAATCGCTTTCGACCCGTCGTTTTACGGGGAGAGCGGCGGCACGCCCCGCTACCTCACTTCGCCCGAAATCAGCACGGAAGATTTCAGCGCGGCGGTCGATTACCTGACCGCCCGCGAAGATGTCGATCCCGGGCGCATCGGCATTCTCGGCATCTGCGGTTGGGGCGGGTTCGCGCTCAATGCCGCAGCCAACGACCCGCGCATCAAGGCTACGGTCACTTCCACCATGTACGACATGAGCCGCGTGAATGCCAACGGATATTTCGACGCCATGAGCGCCGACGATCGCTACAAGTTGCGTGAACGGCTCAATGAACAGCGTACTGAAGATTACCGCAACGACAGTTATGAACGGGATGGAGGTGTGATTGAGCCTGTACCCGAGGACGCTCCGCTTTTTGTCCGTCAATACCACGACTATTACAAGACTGCGAGGGGTTACCATCGCCGTTCTCCGAACTCGAACGAGGGAATCACGAAAACCAGCGTCTTGTCGTTCATCAATATGCCGATCCTCTCCTACATCGGCGAAATACGCAGCTCCGTACTGATGATACACGGGGCCGAGGCCCATTCGCGTTATTTCAGCGAAGACGCCTACAAACGGCTGACGGGAGACAACAAGGAACTGCTGATTATCCCCGGAGCCAACCATGTCGATTTGTATGACAACCTCGACGCAATACCTTTCGACAAGATAGACGGGTTCTTTAAGAATGCCTTGAAAGAGAAATAGAATTTCGGACGATTAAGCCATCAGTCGCTCTAAATTGATATTGCACTTCCGAACAAAGTAAATTGAGCCTCGCAGCAAATACGTTGCGAGGCTCTTTTACCTTTGCATCAAGAGTAATAATTAAAAAACGACAGATATGAAAACAAAAATCTTACTTCTTTTTGCATGGCTCATGTTAGCTGTTACAGGTTGCTCTGCCAACGAACCGCAAACGAGTTTACCGGATACACCTCCGGCAGAAAAGCCGGAAGAATCGGTGGAACCATCCGGCGACAGAAAAGTGTTGATCGTCTATTTTTTCCCATACGGGCAATACCCGAACGATTGCCGGATATATTCACGATACTGTGAAAAGCGACCTTGTAGAGATCAAAACAACGGATACTTATACGGACGACTACGACACGTTGTTGGCACAGATACGGGAGGAGGTCGCTTCCGGCTATTGTCCACCCCTGACGACCCGGATCGAGGATATATCTTCGTATGACGTGATATTCGTCGGTTATCCGATTTGGGTAGAGACGGCCGCTCCTCCTATCCGTTCTTTTTTTGGCAACGCATGACCTTACGGGAAAAACCGTCGTACCGTTCTGCACCAGCGGAACCAGTTCTGCCGAGACCAGCTACCGGCTTATCCGTTCACTTTGCTCGCAATCCACCGTATTGGAGGGGATTCAGATTCAGCGTGGAACGTATGACACAGCCTATGAGCGGGCCATCGCATGGTTGCAGAAAACAGGCATTGTCCAACTGAATAATAAAGAAAACAATGAAAAATAAACAAGATATTTCCCGGCGAAACTTTATCCGTAACTCTATGATGGCAGGGGAGCTGTGTTATTTTCGAGCGTATTGCCGGCAAATGCCGTGATAAAACCGTTCTTCCCGATTAAAAATGCAGAAAGCGGTAACCAGACTGTCACCGATGAACTATTGATCGGGGGTCTGTGATATTCACCTGCATGCAGCTCCGGATTCCAAGAGTCGTTTAGGCAACGAACTGGAATTTGCCCGGTCAGCCCGTGATGCCGGATACAAATCCATGCTGTTCAAGTCCAATGATTTCAGTTGTCACGACCGTGCCTATCTGATCCGTCAGGAACTACCTGATTTTGAGGTATTCGGCAGTCTTTGCATGAACCGGGTACATGGTGATAAGGTCAATGTGTTTGCAGCGGAGAAAGCCGTAAACACGACCGGCAATCTGTGCCGCTGCATCTGGATGCCTACGCAAGATGCCGTTTATCAGAATCTCCGTTACCACAACCGCAAGGGAGGTGTTCCTGTATTGGATGATGCCGGACGTGTACTGACCGAAGTCGTGCGGGTAATGGAAATCTGTGCCGAAGCAAATATTATTTTTGCTACCGGTCATTCGTCACCTGAAGAGAGTATCGTGCTGGCACGGAAGGCCCGTGAGATTGGTGTAGAAAAATGTGTCATTACGCATGCCAATTCCGGTATATGGAAAATGACGCATGACCAGATTAAACGGTGTATTGACCTCGGAGCATGGATTGAATATAGCTATATCACAAACCTCTGGGGACCCGGAACCGGATTGCCCGACTTTGAAAGGATGAGCGACAAGGAGTTCTCCGCATTTGCGCTTATCGAACCGGAACGCAGTATCATAACAACAGATCTTGGACAGGTCGGAATGCCGCATCCGGTCGAAGGAATGCGCCGCTGCATGCTCGCCCTGCTCGAAAACGGACTGACCCGGCAGCAGGTAGATTATATGGTACGTACCAATCCGGCCCGGCTTGTCGGTTTATAGTCATGAAATGGAACACATGAAAACAGAACAGGATATTTATTTATTTGGAGAGACATGCCGTATCTCCCATGCTTATCATCTTTTCTCCAACCATACGTTGGTTTATTTGTACAACGGAAGGTTGCATCTGCGAAACCAATGCGGCGAAATGCTGAGCATTGAACAGGGAGATAGCGCTTTTATCGGACGTGACAGTTATTCGCATCTCTATGCCGAACCCGAACTCAAAGTTCCTTGCAGAATGTTGTTTTTCTCGCTTCCCCGGCAATTTCTGTGCGAATTTTATCAAACACTCTATATTTCTGTTCGGAAGTCAACAATCGAGGGGTTTTCGGTCCTGCATCGGTTAAAGCCCTCTCCGGAAATAGAGAGCCTATTTCAGTCATGGGTTCCATATATTCAGGAGAAACCGGCTTTTTCGGAAGCAGTATTGAGGTTAAAGATGGTAGAGGCTGTTTATGCCTTATTGAAGGCGGACGAGCGATATATTTCCACTTTGTTCGATTTTGCAGGAAAGTGCCCGATGAACATGTTCGATTTGCTGAAAGAACCGAGAGCAAAGGAAATTCAATGGTTCGATTTGTCATTTGAGCCTCGTGGCAAAACAAATTGACCTTACGAACAAAGCTCGGAACATTCAGTTCTTGTAATTTTGCAATGTAAATCAATCCTATAGGATAACAATATGTGCAAGAAGAGTTTTTTATCATTTATGACTATGCTGCTGTTTGCAGTAACGTCATGCGCCAGCGAAGAGCCTGCGGAGATAGAGCCGGGAGGAGTAATTTCAGGGGATGCGGGCAAGACCCTGATAGTCTATTTTTCGTGGGGTGGAAACACCAGGACAGTCGCCAACCATATCCATGACCTTATCGGAGGTGATATCGTGGAGGTGGAGACGGTCATTCCTTATCCCGATACCTATGAGGAAGTGACGCAAATCGCTCTGGGAGAGTTGGAAAGCGATTACCGCCCGGAACTGAAAACGAAAATTGAAAATATGGATGAATATGATACATTGATTGTCGGGACTCCCATTTGGGGCAGTCACCTTACGCCTGCCATGAAAAGTTTTCTGGCAAGTTATAACCTGTCCGGGAAATCTATCGCCCCATTCTGTACGCATGGCGGCAGTGGCACAGCCCAGAGTGTAAACGACATCCGTTCGGTTTCTCCCAACTCGACGATACTCGGCAGTTTAGCGGTGTACGGTAACCAAGCTGAAAATTCCCGTAATGACATTGAGCAATGGTTGAGAAGGATAGGTATCATCAAATGACAAATATTATACTCATTAATAATTAAGAAGTGTTATGAAAAAGTTCCTGTATCTATTATTTGCCGCTTTTGTAGTGGCAGGGGGTGAGCGCCTGCTCTCCCGATGATAACGAACCTAACGGTCCGCAGACTGAAGAGCCTACACCTAATCCCGAACCCGATCCGGAACCAGACCCGAATCCGACTACGGAAAAACCCTGATCGTGTATTACAGTTTCACAAACAATGTCCATACCATCGTTAGCGACTTGCGTACGCAAATTGAAGCTGATGTACTACGGGTGGAACCTGCTGAAGAAGGACTTGACTATGCGGCAAATAATTATGCTATCGGCAGTGCGCTGATCGCCGCTATCAGAGATAATCCGAACGATGCAGCTTCTTATCCGACAATTAAGACCACCATTGATAATATTTCTGATTACGACAGGATTATCATAGGTGCACCGCTATGGTGGAGCAACATGGCTGCACCCCTGCAAACATTCCTGTTCCGGTATGGCAGCCAGATGGAGGGTAAGAGCATCGGTCTGATCGTATCGAGTTCAAGCAGTGGTATCAGTGGCGTTGAATCCGATGCCAAACGACTCATTCCGGGCGGTAATTTCCTTACCCGAGCCTGTGGATTCGTTCTTCACAAACATCCAATTGCCATTCGATGATTGCCGGATGGCTGAATGAAATCAATTAAACAACAGATTATGAAACAGTTATTTATAATTCTATTGCTACTTATTCCGGCTATGACTTTTGCCGGATGCAGTAATGGAAATGATGAGCCGCAAACCGAAATTCCTGATAATCCGGGAAACAATGACGATGATGAGTCCGGGGCGGTTACGCCCGGAAATGGGAAAATTCTTATCGCTTGGTTCAGTCGTTGGGGAAATACGAACTATCCCTCGGATGTGGATGCCACGACCGGAGCAAGCATCATCGTGGATAACGGAACCCGTCGGGGTACGACCGAGATGGTGGCACGATATATTCAAACAGCTGTGGGCGGGGACTTACATCTGATAGAGACCTCGGACCCCTATCCGACGGAATTCGACGACGTACGTGATCAAAACCATGCAGAGCAGGCTGCCGGTACTCTTCCGTCTCTTAAAAATCATATAGAAAACATGGAACAATACGATGTCGTCTTTATCGGCTACCCGAACTGGGCGTTGAATGTTCCACAGGCGATACTTTCATTTCTTTCAGCCTATGATTTTTCGGGCAAGACAGTAGTTCCGTTCTGTACCCACGACGGATATGGAGCCGGTAACAGCTATCGTTCCGTCCGGAACGCCGTATCCGGGGCAAATGTTTTGGAAGGCATTGCAATTGAAGCCCGGAATGTGCCTTCATCTGAATCGCAGGTGCAGGATTGGATTGAACGAATTGGTATTGAACGTGAAGAACAGCAAGGAGGGGCAATTCGTGTTACAGCCGGAGGACATACCTTTACGGGCGAATGGCTCAACACTCCATTGGCTAATGAAATTCGGGGCATGTTTCCGCTAAAGGCAACTTTAGGACGGTATGGAGGACGGGAGTATTATGGTTCGATGTCCTCGCGTCCAACCGAAACTGAAGAGGGACAGCTTCGTTTCGAGAATGGTGATATAACCTATTGCCCGTCCAACAACACGATCGCTATCTTTTATGATAAGGCCGATGACCCGAATATGGGGCAACTTACCATGCGGATCATTCCGATAGGGAAAGTGACTTCCGGTTTGGAGATTTTCAATGAAATGGATAGCCGCCTGGAGTTTACGTTTGATAATGTGCAATAGGATTTTTTACATGAAACTCATCAATACAGGCTTGTCTGAAAAGATATGTGGATCCTTTGAAAAACGATTCAAAGAATAAATCCGGATTCCGGTGAAGTTGCATCAAGTGTTATGGAATCGGGTATGAACAATCAAATTCTGAATTGAAATCTTCTAATTTAATGTCCTATACTCATTCGGCGGGCATCCAACGACACGTTTGAATGCCCGGCTGAAATACTGCGGATATTGATATCCCAAAGCATAGGCAACATCACTGACTGATTTAGTAGGATCAGCAAGCAATTCTTTTGCCGTATCCATTGTTTTCTGTAAGATATATTCCTGCGCAGAGGAACCTGTCTCCTTTTTAATCAGATCTCCGAAATAATTCGCTGACAAATGTAGTTGTTCTGCACAATAAGTAACGGTTGGCGTACCGAATTTTGAGGGCTTATCCGACGTGAAATAGTCATTCAGCAACCCTTCAAAAGAACCGAGCGTATCTTTGTTTTCCTTTTTACGGGTAATGAACTGTCGGTCATAGAAGCGGATGCAGTAGTTTAACAGTAACTCGATAGCGGATGCAATAATCAGATTGCTGTGTTTGTCCGTCGCCCCTTGATCTCCTCGTCGATTTTCATCATGCAATCTATCACGGTCTGCCGTTCTTGTTTCGAAAGATGCAATGCCTCATTGACAGCGTAGGAAGAGAATGTATAATCCTGTATATGGCGACCAAGTGGTGTACCATGCAATAATTCTGGCTGAAAAGTCAGCCACCACCCTTTGGGCTGGAATGATTCTCCCGTGTCGTCGTTGCCGATAACCTGCCCCGGGCGGCGAACACCAACGTCTCTTCCTGAAAATCATAGAATTTACGGCCATACTTTATCAAGTCTGCGCACTTGATGTCTTTCAGATAAATGACATAGAAACCGATGTTCTTGCGGACATGGTGCAATGGCTTGATTTTGGAAGAGTCGATTACGCTTACCAACGGATGTGGAGTTTCTATACCCAGAAAGTCATTGTAATCCTTAATTGTTTTCAGTTTTATAATCTTCTCCATAGAAGTTCATTTCATTGTTTCTACGCAAATGTAGAAAATATCTTCGTATTATCTGTTTCACTCTGTAATAATTATACGTGAAACCGTAATTTATACCCTGTGAGGTGTTTGGATAGCCCGTAATTTTGTATCGTAAAAAAATGAATGGAAAGAATAACAATGATACAAATGAAGAATTCCGGGCTTATAACCATCGACCTATTCAATAAATTGACAGGGCATGAAACACTGCATCCGTTGATTTGCATGATCGATTTGTCGAAAACAAATTTGAGTGAGGATATTCGGATGATGTGTAATTTTTATGGGTTGTTGTATTACAACTCTTCAGTGCGGAATAATACATCGGAAAAGGAATGGCTGCGATTGATTCATCCCGGTGAGATGGTAGAGATCCCCTCGAGGTTGCATCGGCATACCGACTGCTACACAGGCGTGCTGTTTCATCCGGACCTGTTATGCGACACATCGCTTGAAAACCGTATCGAGACTTATCCGAAACGCTGTCGTTGCCAGGGAGCACTGTCGGAGCATGAACAACAAATCATAACCGATAACCTGCGGGAGATCGGAGAAGAGCTGCATCATGCCATCGACCGGCATCGCGCATCAATCATCGTCTCACATATCGAACTGTTGCTCAACTACTGCGTGCGCTTTTGCAATCAATAATTAAAACGAATACGGGAGCGTCCGACGCCTTGATCCCTCCTGATTGCTATAAGCAACTATCGAGGAATGAAATATTTAGTATTTTGAAAGAATGCATGTAATATCTGTAAAATTATCCTTCAAACCGTAATTCATGACCGGTCGAAGCGGAAATTCCAGCCTAATTTTGCATCAGATAAAATAGATAAATAAAATGATAGAGATTATGAGAATAGAATTGAAAATTATGACAACGCTGCTCTGCGTCCTCACCGGATGCGGAATTGCAGTAGCCCAAACTCCTAAAACAGAACAAGCCATGAACAGTAAACGTCAACACATCGCTGAGGTCGCCGCCCTTACGGGTAAAGGAGACCTTGACAAACTGAACCTAGTCCTTGTAGAAGGATTGAACGACGGGATGACCGTCAATGAACTCAAGGAAGTAATGGTACACACCTATGCCTATAGTGGTTTCCCTCGTGCTCTGCGCGGACTGCAAACCCTCACCGCGCTACTTGATGAACGGAAATCGGAAGGTATTAAGGATAATTGGGGACGTGAAGCTTCTCCGATAACCGATACCCGCACGAAGTACGAACGCGGCCGCGATATTCTCGCAGAAATTTCGGGTATTCCGGCGAATGCTCCGAAAGCCGATTATGCCGTGTTAGCGCCTGAAATCGAGGTTTTTCTCAAAGAACATCTCTTTGCAGACCTTTTCGAACGGGATGTACTGACGTACGCTGAACGGGAATTAGCAACCGTCGCCGTAATCGCCTCGCTAGGCAAAGGCGTGGAATCAATGTTGAAAGGGCATATGGGCATCGCGTTGAATGTAGGTGTAACATCTGATGAACTACGCAACGTGCTGACCATCATCGAAAAAACATCGGTCGCAATGAAGCCGATGCCGGGAAACTGATATTGAACGAAATACTGCAAAGCAAAGGATTGATTGCCAACCCGGAAACTCCGGTCGTAGCTGTGGAAAATGGAGTGAAGAAACAAAAAGTAACGTTTCACAACCGTTTTTTGATTGATGTAGTCGGCGATCTTTATTTTCCCGCGAACTATGACCCTGCAAAAAGATATGCAGCCATCATCGTCGGCCATCCCTTCGGTGGTGTCAAGGAACAGACTTCGGGACTTCATGCCCGCATGTTGGCGGAACTCGGCTATGTGACACTGGCTTTCGATGCTTCCCACTACGGTGAAAGCGGCGGGTATCCCCGTCGTATCGAATCGCCCGAGATGAGGGTCGAAGATTTCAGTGCGGCAGTCGATTTCCTCACGAATCATCCGGCTGTCGATGCCGACAAGATTGGTGTCATCGGTATCTGTGGTGGAGGATGTTATTCCGTCAGTGCAACGCAGATAGACCATCGTATCAAGGCGTTGGCAACCATCAGCATGTACGACATGGGACGTGCTCGCCGTCAGGGGGTAGGCGACTCACAAACGTATGAGCAACGGATGGCGATTCTTGATGAGATCGGCGTCAGCGCACGGCGGAATATGGTGGAGCCGTACGTAAGGACATTCGTGCCCTGCCCGAAAAGGTCGATGAGAACACCCCGATGTTTGCTATAGACTTTCTCGACTACTACGACAATCCGGAGCGTGGCCGACATCCCAACTCTACGGGCTGTTACTCTTATACGAGCCTTGCACCGATGATGAACTTCTTCCCATTCGCGCAGATTGAGACCATATCACCGCGTCCGGTACTCTTCATCGCAGGCGAAAAGGCCGTATCGGCCTACTTCTCGGAAGACGCATACACGAAAGCCGCTGAACCAAAAGAACTGTTTGTCATACCCGGAGCAACGCATGTGGATTTGTATGACCAGCCGGAGTATCTGAAAATCACACTTAACAAACTGGAAACATTTTTTAAACAATATCTAAAATAACTATTTGACATGAAAAAGATAACTTGCTTATTTTTATTGGTTGCTGCACTCGGTTCCTGCACCCCGAAGCCGGAGAACAAGGTTGAAACAGTCCAACCTGCCGTACCCGCGTCCATCTTTCCTAAAGGAAATGCCATCGAAGGTCCTAATTTTAACGGTATAGCTTATCTCCAACGATTGATGACTGACAGTGAGACATTCGATGTAGTAGTTTCCGACGTAGTATTCGAGCCAAAAGCCCGTAACAGTTGGCATTCGCATCCGGGCGGTCAAATTCTGATCGCCACCGCAGGAAAAGGTTATTATCAGGAGAAAGGGAAATCCATACAAGTCTTGAATCCCGGTGATGTGGTCGCCATTCCGGTACTGATGTCATGCATTGGCATGGAGCAGCTCCCGACAACGGGTTCACGCATATAGCTATCAATACGAAAGTCCATCTGGGAGCTACCCGGTGGTACGAACCTGTAATGGACGAAGAATACAATAATGAACATTAAAAATAAATTAAATATGAAAAGGTTACTTTTTATTCCGCTTTTACTCCTTTCGCTGACGACTATGGCAGCTTGTTCTCCCAATGATAATCCAGCGTCGGAGACGGAACTTCCGACGTCTCCCGATATTCCATCTAACAACGGCAAGATTCTCGTGGCCTACTTCTCTGCGCAGGGGCACACCCAAGCCGTAGCCGAACGAATCGTGGAGCTTACCGGAGCTGATGTATATCGTATCGAAGCGGCTGATCCGTATGCCGAAAATCCATACGATGACAGTGACCGTATCCAAAATGAAGCTTATAATGACCTGCGTCCCAGAGTGGCGAACCTGCCCGATAAGGAAATTATTATACAATACGATACGATTTTCGTCGGTTCACCTTGCTGGTGGCATCAGCCTGCTATGGTGGTTTGCACATTTCTCGAAGCGTACGATCTGGAAGACAAGGTTATTATTCCGTTCTTCACTTACGGAGCCACGACCTACCTGAACGAATCGATGCAGAAGATTTACAAGGTAACACCTGATTCAAAGCATATTCCGGAAACACTTCCCGAAAACCTCAATCCGGACGACATCACTACTCCCGGTCCTGCCGACGATGCGGGTATTGATATGCCGGGCAGTGCTAACGGTACGGAGGCTTGGCTGCGTAGAATTGGATTTATTAAGTAGAAATATAAAACAAGTAAAGAATGAAAAAAGGAATTATAACCGCGAGTGTACTGGTAGTCATTGTCTGCATGATAACGGCCTATTGCTGGGCTGCCGGAAACGAAACCGTGTCGGAGAACGCAAGCATGGCGCAATCCCTATCCGAACAACAAGTAAAATCCGTTTCTCAAAGTGTTAAAGGAAAGGCTTTAGTAGTTTATTTCTCCGTTCCTGAAACTGATGGCGTGGACGCCTCTTCCGGAGCTAGCCGCCTTGTCTCCAATGGTAAGGTAATGGGGAATACGCAATACATTGCATCCGTTATCAGTGAAGCTACGGGAAGCGACCTTTTCGAGATAAAGACCGTACACTCCTATCCCGGATCGTACAAGGCGTTGATTGATGCGGCAAAGGTCGAGATCGACAACAATGCCCGTCCGAAGCTGGCTACACACATTAAAAATCTGAATGATTACGATGTAGTCTTCGTCGGGTTTCCCAACTGGTGGTACGATATGCCGATGCCACTCTACTCGTTCTTCGACGAATACGATTTCGGTGGTAAGACCGTTATTCCGTTCTGCACGCATGGCGGTAGCCGTTTCTCGGATGCTATCAAAACAATACGCGGGTTAGAACCTAAAGCTTCCGTGTTGGACGGCTATGCGATTTCCCGTGACCGTGTCAGCGAAGCGAAACCCAATGTATTGAACTGGCTGAAAAGAATCGGAATGATCGAGTGAGTTCTTTTTTATAGTAACTTGTTTATCAAGAGACATATTAATTGAAAAGAGCCCGTTTTTTATACAATTAAAAGATCGAGCATGGTTGTGTTCACACAATAGACTGACACCCAACAGGCAACTGCTTTCAGTAATTATGGTATAACAATCTGTAATATATATACTAACAAGCTCTCTGAATACCTGTATATTTGCTGCGTGAAATAATTTAGTTATGAATTATATGCGTATCATATTCAAGAAATTCAAAGCACGTATGATTGTAGGATGTATATTAGCTGTAATAGCATTGCTGGCGGTGTCAGTCATTGTTTTTATCAATCAAGCCAGTTTCGGCAGAACTCCCCGTGGGGAACGGCTGGAAAGAGTCATGAAATCTCCTAATTACAGAAACGGAGAATTTAAAAATCAGCATGAAACTCTATTGATGACTTCCGACAGGGGACGTTTTAGCGGAATCTGGGAGTTCATTTTCAAGAAAGATAGACGGTTTGCGCCCCGAACAGGCTGTCAAAGCAATCAAAACGGATTTACGGAAGATTGACCGTAATGAAGAAATATTGGTATGGTTCGGACATTCATCTTACTTGATTCAAACGGGAGGAAAGCGAATATTGGTTGACCCGGTATTCTGTATGGCTTCTCCCGTATCTTTTGTCAACAAGCCATTCAAAGGTACGGAACTTTATACACCGGATGATATGCCGGACATTGATTATCTCGTGATTAGTCACGATCATTGGGATCATTTGGATTACAACACAGTCAAAAAATTAAAAGACCGGATTGGAGCAGTGATTTGTCCGTTGGGTGTTGGCGAACATTTCGAATATTGGGGATTTGATAAAGAGCTTCTGATAGAACTTGACTGGAATGAAGACGCAAACCTCGCTCCGGGCTTTATGATACATTGTTTGCCTGCCCGTCATTTCTCCGGTCGCAGACTTACTGCCAACCAGTCACTTTGGGCTTCTTTCCTGCTAGAAGCTCCTTCACAAAAGATATACATCGGCGGAGACGGAGGATATGATACGCATTATGCAGAAATAGGCAATCGGTTCCCCGGCATCGACCTCGCAATTCTTGAAAACGGGCAATACAACGAAGAGTGGAGCTTAATTCATCTGATGCCCCAATATATGGCACAGACGGCCAGAGATTTAAAAGCGAAAAGAATTCTGACCGTACATCATTCTAAATATGCATTGGCCAAACATCGTTGGGATGAACCTCTCAAAAATGCAGAAGAGATGAAGAATAAAGATTCTCTGAATGTATTGATTCCGGAGATTGGAGAGGTCGTGGCATTAGAAGAATAGTGCTTTACCCAATCGGCTAAAGGTTTCCCGTCTGTTATCAGTAAAATTGGTAAAACATTCTGTAATTTGTATAGTTGAAAAACAAATTTCCCTGATTAACTTTGCAAAGTTGAAATATAGATGGTTCAATCCTGACAGTTTTAGACATTTAGATATAACTACTATAAATTGAAAATTAATTAGTTTATGCTACGTACTATCAGACTTACAACTGCCATTGTGTGCTTTACGCTTATTACCCTTCTGTTCCTCGACTTCACGGGTACATTGCACACATGGTTCGGATGGTTGGCGAAAATTCAATTTCTGCCGGCTTTATTAGCCTTGAACATAGGTGTCGTATTGTTTTTAGTTGTACTTACATTCCTGTTCGGACGTATCTACTGCTCTGTTATTTGTCCGTTGGGAGTGTTTCAGGACATTGTTTCGTGGGTGTCCGGCAAACAAAAGAAAAACCGGTTCCGTTATTCACCAGCAATGAAATGGTTGCGGTATGGCGTTTTAGGAGTATTCATTATCATGATGGTTGCAGGATTGAACTCTTTGGCTATCTTGCTGGCACCATATAGTGCTTATGGCCGGATAGCTTCCAATCTTTTTGCACCGGTCTGGCAATGGGGAAACAACCTGTTGGCGTACTTCGCCGAACGAATGGATAGTTATGCTTTTTATGAGGTAGATATATGGATAAAGAGTCTTTCAACGATGCTGATTGCCATTGTTACCCTTGTTGTTCTTTTCATTTTGGCATGGCGCAACGGACGAACCTATTGTAATACGATCTGCCCCGTAGGTACTGTATTAGGGATTATATCCAAATATGCGATCTTCAAACCTATAATTGATACTTCCAAATGCAACAACTGCGGTTTGTGTGCCCGCAATTGCAAAGCATCGTGTATTAATCCGAAAGCTCATGAAATAGATTATAGCCGTTGTGTGACTTGTATGGATTGCATCGGAAAGTGTAAGCATGGAGCCATTACATACACAAGATGGAAACCTAAGAACGAAATAGCTACGAGCGAAGATTCGAAAGCAAAGTCTGTCACTACTGAACAGGTAGACAACGCCCGTCGTAGCTTCCTTTCAGCATCGGCCATTTTTGCTACAACTTCTGTACTGAAAGCACAAGAGAAAAAAGTAGATGGAGGATTGGCTACTATCGAAGATAAAAAGATTCCCCAAAAGAGAAAACCCTATCTATCCTCCCGGTGCTTTAAGCGCACGCAATTTCACTCAACATTGCACAGCCTGCCAATTATGTGTCTCTGTTTGCCCTAACCAGGTATTGCGCCCATCGGACAACCTATTGACATTGATGCAACCGGAAATGTCATACGAACGTGGGTATTGCCGTCCCGAATGTACTAAATGTTCGGAAGTTTGTCCCTGCCGGTGCTATTCATCTCACCAGTCTTGCCGAGAAATCAGCTATTCAGATCGGACATGCCGTATGGATTAAGGAGAACTGTGTACCTTTGACTGACGGAATGGAATGTGGCAACTGTGCCCGCCATTGTCCGACAGGTGCCATACAGATGGTAGCTTCCAATCCTGAAAAAACAGATTCTCCAAAGATTCCGGTAGTAAATGTAGAAAAATGTATCGGTTGCGGGGCGTGTGAGAACCTTTGTCCGTCCCGTCCTTTCAGCGCTATTTATGTGACAGGACACCAGATGCATAGAATTGTATGATTTAAATCAGAACAAGATTATGGAAGAAAAAAATAAGAAAGACATAAACAGAAGAGATTTTATCAAAATCGTAGGTATCAGTGCGGCTACATCGACAGCGATACTATACGGATGCTCGTCAAAAGGCACTTCCTCTTCAAGCAGCGCAACAGGAGAAGGAGAGGTGCCTACCGATAAAATGACTTACCGCACGTCTCCAACCACCGGTGACCGTGTTTCACTTTTGGGATATGGTTGTATGCGTTGGCCTCTCAAACCTGCTCCCAACGGTAATGGTGAAGTCATCGACCAGGATGCCGTGAATGGACTGATTGATTATGCAATCGCTCACGGAGTAAACTATTTCGATACATCTCCGGCATACGTACAGGGCTTTTCCGAAAAGGCAACAGGTATTGCATTGAGTCGTCATCCCCGTGACAAATATTATATTGCCACCAAGTTATCCAATTTCTCTCCCGATACATGGTCTCGTGAAGCATCGCTCAAGATGTATCATAAATCGTTTGCAGACCTGCAGGTAGATTACATTGATTATATGCTGCTTCATGGCATTGGTATGGGTGGAATGGACGCCCTTAAAGGACGATATCTGGATAATGGAATGCTTGACTTTCTGGTGAAGGAGCGGGAGGCAGGCCGTATCCGCAATCTCGGATTCTCCTATCATGGGGATATCGAAGTATATGATTATCTGCTTTCACGGCACGATGAATTCAAGTGGGACTTCGTACAGATACAATTGAACTATGTAGACTGGAAACATGCCAAAGAGACAAATGCCCGGAATACCGATGCCGAATATCTGTATGGTGAGCTACATAAAAGGGGGATTCCATCCATTATCATGGAACCGCTTTTGGGAGGTCGCTTGTCTAAATTGAACGACAATCTGGTGGCACGGCTCAAACAACGCCGTCCGGAAAGCAGTGTCGCTTCCTGGGCTTTCCGTTTTGCCGGTTCATTCCCGGACATTCTGACTGTGTTAAGCGGCATGACTTATATGGAGCATCTGCAAGATAATCTCCGTACTTATTCTCCTTTGGAACCATTGACAGATGAAGAAAAAGAGTTTCTTGAGGAAACGGCACAATTAATGCTGAAATATCCTACCATCCCTTGCAACGACTGCAAATATTGTATGCCATGTCCGTATGGGTTGGATATACCTGCTGTGTTGTTGCATTACAACCGTTGTGTCAATGAAGGGAATGTCCCCAGGAACGGACAGGATGAGAATTATGCGAAAGCCCGGCGTGCTTTTCTAGTCAGATATGACCGTAGCGTGCCCAAACTTCGTCAGGCAAGCCATTGTATCGGTTGTAACCAGTGTGTGGCACACTGTCCGCAGAACATTGATATTCCGAAAGAGCTGCACCGGATAGATCAGTTTGTAGAACAATTGAAACAAGGTACTTTATAAAAGAAAAGATGGAAGAATTAATCAATTTACTACATACGGGAGGATATTCCTGTACTATTGCCAACAAAGGAGAAATCCGCACTTTCACTCAACGTGGTGTGGCCGATATCTATGATTTACTGACCCTGGAACCGGAGTTTCTTAAAGGAGCTTCGATTGCTGATAAGGTAGTCGGAAAGGGAGCTGCCGCCCTGATGATTCTGGGTGGTATAAAAGAATTATATACCGATATTATCAGTACCAAAGCTTTGGAGTTACTTCAGAAATCAGATATAAAAGTTGATTTTACAGAGAAAGTACCTTTTATCTGGAACCGCAACCATACAGGAGGATGTCCTGTAGAAACAATGTGTAGCGAAGTGGAATCAGCAGAAGAAATATTACCACTGATCCGCGATTTCCTGGAAAAGATCAGAAATAAAAAGTAAAAAGAAGAAACTTGAAACACGCAATAAAGTATGAGAAGAAATACAGCTTGTTTATTCCTGTTCGGTAGCTTGCTTTCCATCTCGGGAATGGCACAGACTAAAAAGGATAGCATACAAGCCGGAAGAAATTATATGATTGATGAAGTTGTAGTTACCGGAACACGTAATGAAACAGATGTACGACATCTTCCAATGACGATTTCCGTAGTCGGCAGGCAACAGATTGAGAAAAGATATGAGTCTTCGCTGTTGCCGTTATTGACGGAGCAGGTGCCGGGATTATTTACTACCAGTCGTGGTATCATGGGATATGGCGTATCTACCGGAGCTGCAGGTGGTATGAGCTTGCGTGGTATCGGTGGTAGTCCGACAGCGGGATTATTGGTGTTGATTGATGGTCATCCACAGTATATGGGCTTGATGGGACATCCGATAGCAGACGCTTATCAATCTATGATGGCAGAGAAAGTGGAAGTTTTGCGAGGTCCCGCATCTGTACTTTATGGTTCGAATGCCATGGGTGGTGTGATTAATATTGTTACCCGTCGGCAACAGGAAGAAGGTGTGAAAACAAATGTGCAAGTTGGGTACGGTTCATATAACACGTTGCAGACTGAATTTTCCAACCGTGTCAAGAAGGGACGTTTCAGCAGCGTCGTAACCGGATCATATAATCGTACAGATGGACATCGTCCCGATATGGGATTTGAGCAATATGGTGGATATGCAAAGCTAGGCTATGAGCTCAACTCTTTTTGGAAAGTATGGGGAGATGTAAACGTGACTCATTTTAATGCTTCCAATCCGGGAACTATCCAAGTACCATTGATCGACAACGATTCCCGTATCACCCGTGGAATGACATCATTTGCTTTGGAAAATCGTTATGAAAAAGACATCAGGAGCTTTGAGCCTTTTCTATAATTGGGGACGGCATAAAATCAATGACGGATATAAAACAGGAGAACAACCACAAACATCACACTTTAATTCTAAAGACAAGATGCTCGGCATTTCCTGGTATCAGAGTACTACTTTCTTTACCGGTAATCGTTTAACCGTAGGATTTGACTATCAGCACTTCGGAGGGGAATCATGGAACAAAGTCTTGGCTACCGGAGAGCGGAAACCGGGAGTAGACAAGCAAATGGATGAATTTGCAGGATATGTCGATTTCCGTCAGGATATCAGCAATTGGTTCTCACTGGACGCAGGTATTCGTGTAGACCACCATTCACACGTAGGTACAGTATGGATTCCACAAGGCGGACTGGCTTTTCATTTACCCAAGAATGCAGAACTTAAAGCAATGGTCAGCAAAGGATACCGTAATCCGACCATTCGTGAGATGTATATGTTTCCTCCTGCCAACCCGGAATTGAAACCGGAAAAACTAATCAACTATGAACTTTCCTACTCACAACGTCTGCTGGAAGGGGCATTGTCCTACGGAGTCAGCCTTTACTATATTAATGGCGACAATCTGATTATGTCAAACGGACTCTTTCCTCCATTGAATATCAATTCCGGAGAGATAGAGAATTGGGGAGTTGAAACGAATATAGGCTACCACATCAATTCACACTGGAATGTGAACGCTAATTATAGCTGGTTGCACATGGAGAATCCCGTTCTTGCTGCTCCCGAACATAAATTGTATGCAGGGGCGGACTATACTTCCGGACGTTGGAGTATATCGACTGGAGTACAATATGTGAAAGGACTTTATACTTCTGTTGTAAAGGGTAGCGAGCAACAGGATCATTTTGTTTTATGGAATCTTCGTGGGAATTATCGTGTCTGCCGTTTCGCTAACCTCTTCATAAAAGGAGAGAACCTGCTGGCACAGCGTTATGAAATAAATGCAGGTTATCCCATGCCCAAAGCTACGTTTATGGGTGGTATTAATTTGAACTTTTAAATAATAAAATGATATGGAATCAACTACTGTAAAACTCTATTCGCTGAATTACGGCAATGTGAGAACTTATCTGACAGCCTCGTTATTCATCGTTGGCAACATCCTTTTTTCCCCAATTTTTTCATCTCATACCGCAAGGGAGAATAACCTGGCTGCCTATCTATTTCTTCACACTGATCGGAGCTTATAAGTACGGGTGGAAAGTCGGTCTGCTGACTGCTGTTCTTTTCCCCATTATCAATTCCTTACTTTTTGGCATGCCGATACCGGCGGTACTACCTGCTATTTTATTAAAGTCCGTGTTGCTTGCCATTGCTGCCGGTTGGGCCGCACAACGTTTCGGACGTATCTCCATCCCGGTATTGGTTGGCGTAGTACTTACCTATCAAGTTGTAGGGACATTGGGAGAGTGGATGTATATAGGTAATTTCTACAATGCCATTCAGGATTTCCGTATTGCAATACCCGGAATGTGCCTGCAAGTATTCGGAGGTTATTTATTCATTAGATATTTGATTCGCAAATAACTTCCTTATCAATAACCGCTTTTCCCAGAAAAGAGTTATAAGCTTTGAAAAAAAAGTTCTCCTCTGTTATGTGTGTCTATAACAGAGGAGAACTTTTTAAATACAACGTATCTATTTGCTTTTTATTTATCAATCTTCTTCATCGTCATCTTCCGGATCAGCAGTAGTGGAATTACCCCCTTCTTTAGCATATTTGCTCGGACTCATCTTATATTCTTTCTTGAATACTTCCCGGAAATACTTAGTTTCAGAGAATCCAACCATGTCTGAAATCTCATTAATAGCATATACACCCTCTTTCAGTAATTCGGTAGCACGTTTCAAACGCATCATCCGGATAAATTCTGTCGGAGACTGTCCCGTCAAAGCTTTCAACTTACAATAAAAACTGGTACGGCTCATCCCACTTGATTCACAGAGCACATCAACGGTAAATTCAGGGTTATTTATATTCTCGTCCACGATTTTCTTTACATTTGATATAAACTTCCAATCAAGACTGTTAGTACCGTTTGCTGAAGGAACCATTGATTTCATTTCTATATCCAGATTGACATATCTCATACGCAACAGTTCCCGGTTTGCCAGTAAGTTGGCAATATTCGCCCGCAAAAATTTTCACACTGAAAGGTTTGATGAGGTATTCGTCCGCACCAATGGACAGACCGTCAAGAACATTGTTTTCATCTCCTAAAGCTGTGAGCAACAATACAGGAATATGTGAAGTCTCAATATCGCTTTTAATAGCGACACACAATTCATCTCCTCTCATCTCCGGCATCATAATATCAGAAAGTACCAGTTCCGGCCAAAATTCTTTTATAATAATCAATGCTTCCTTTCCATTGGCGCAAGCTTGCACATTATAGATGGAAGATAATGAACTGACCAGATAAGAGCGTAACTCATCATTGTCTTCTACAACCAGAATCCGTCGTGAATTTGGATTATCCACAACGACAGTTGTCTTTGCAGGTACATTCGAGTGGGGAGTACAGGAGCCAACGCTTCAAATTTAGAGGGTGCTTCCTCACCGGTATTTTGAAAGTTCTTATTGCTTTTCGGAAAGACTATTTTGATTGTCGTGCCTTGATGTTCAACACTCTCCACACTAATCTTACCACCATGAAGGCTGACCAGTTTTCCTACCAGCATTAATCCTATGCCACTACCTGTCACTTTGGAGTTAATGGCATTGCTGGCGCGAAAATGTAGCTTGAACAACTTACTTTGTTCACTGGTAGGAATACCTATACCTGTATCCTTGATGATCACTTTCCATGAATCATTCGTATCAGATACGGAAATACTGACCTTTCCACTTTCCGGAGTATATTTTAGCGAGTTCGATATTATATTCTTCAAAATAGAATCCATCTTCTCCTTATCAAACGATACATTCATATAGCTGAAAGTACTCTCGTATGTATATTCAATGCGCTTAATGGCTGCATAAGAAGAGAATGTATCATATATTTCATTCATATAAGTATTCAGCTCATACTCGGAAACACTCATTTTAGAGGAATATACATCAGTTCGTTCAAAATTAATCAGATTGCTGACCAGTCGCAGAAGAACTTCCACATTCCTCAATGCAATGTTCGTACGGGTTATCCCGTTGTCGGTAAGATTCTCTTCTTCCAGCAATTCCTCCAAAGGTGCTTTTATCAAAGTTAATGGAGTACGTATATCATGAGCTGTATTAATGAAGAATTGCGTTTTTTCATCCGATACCTTCTTTTGTTTTCTTAGATTTATCACACGTAGAATGAAATAAAACCCTCCGATTACAAACAAGATATAACATAAAATGGCCCACCAACTCGACCAGAAAGGTCGTGTGATGATAATTTTCATACTACGTTCCTGAAAGACAACATCATGTTCTTCTCTGGATACTGCACGTACATGAAGGGTATATTTACCTGGAGGTAAATTGGTGAAACGAATCAAATTATTAGTTCCCGGTTGTGTCCATTTCTCATAAAATCCTTCCAGCTTCCAAGAATATAATGCATTCTCGGGAGAATCATAATTGATTGTAGAAACTTCGAACGAAAAAGTATTCTCATCATATCCGAGTTCCAGTACATCTGTTTCATCAATATTTTTCTGTAAGGGAGCACCTTTGTCACCTGGGTAAATAGGTTGATATGAAAGATAAAAGTTACTGAATATCAATCTCGTGAATTCATATTTGGGAAACGTCACATTCTCCGGAAGTTCAATAACTCCATCTGTACTTCCAAATACAAAGCCTTTATTCTGACGCACTGTTCCTGCAGATGCATTAAAATAGGCAGGTAACAATCCTTCTCCTCTGGTCCAGTTAGTGAATATCTTCTCTTTAGTATGAAAACAGGTAATTCCATTCTCTGTACTCATCATTATACGCCCGTTCACTTCCGGCAGTATTGTAAATATCCTATTTGAAACCAGGGCGGAATTATCAGAAAAATAGTGCTTGAATGTTTTATTTTGATGATTGTACACAAATACTCCCACACCATTTGTTCCGATATATAGCAAGCCATCATCTGCCTGATAAAGCGTATTGATATAAGCAGCTCCTATTTCCATTTCAATAAACTGATATTCACCGGTATTTCGATTTAATAAATACAATCCTCCAACGGTTCCGATCCACATATTGTCTTTGTCTTTTTCAACAATAGATGTGATAGAATTCAACCCCGGATATAAACGGACACTGTTGGTTGCCAGATTAAAACATTTTAGATTATAGTACCCTCCCCGACCAGATATATCCTCTCGAATCCTTAACTATATCACGAATATACTTATCCGGGCGCATATTGACGTGGGAAAGCAGGTAAGGAGAGAAGTATTCAACCGACAATGTATTCTTGTTTATTTTATAAATGCCGGAAGTGAATCCCCCTGCCCATATGATACCGGGAGATACTTCACATAAAGTAATAAAGATATGGTTTTTATCTTTTGATCTGTTGGTCAAAAGAACTTAGGAACGAATGCCATTTACCTGTTTTTTGAATGATAAAGACTAATGCCATTGCTGGTTCCGAACCATAAATCGCCATCCTCATCTTCAATGACTGCATGTACCTGATCATTGACTAGCGACTGATCATTCCCTATGGAATGCTTCATCCAATGATAATTTTCATAGCGATTATCCATTATTGTGATTCCGGTGGGATAATTGGCGAGCCATATTCGCTTTTCTTCATCTACAAAGACATCATTAATGTTATTTCCGTTCATTTCATTATAACTCTGATAGTTGGCTACAATGTAATGTTCCAGTTTACAAGTGTTCACATCAACTTTATATACTCCCATCCCTTCGGTTGCAATCAACAGTTCCGTTTCATTCAAAGGGCTGATACGAGCTATGTTTACGTCACTAAGGTCAGCGTCCGGCCGTATAATTTCCTGCGTATTCGTATATCATACACAAAAAGTCCTCTTTCAAATGAACCGATAAACAGTCTTTTTAATTGCTGGTGAAAATACAGTTCACTCACCTGAGCATGGAAATAGTCTAATGTTTCAACAGGTATAATCTCTAAAATATCATTCTCCAATTTAACATACCGTACACCTGTTTCCGTTGCTATAAAGAAATGATGTTCATCTACTTGTTCTATTGCCGTAATACTAGTATGGAATATATTGGAAAATTGGAATATGCGAGCATCTTTGATATTATAAAGCAATATAGTATCCTTGCGACATAACCAAATATTATTATTCCGGTCCAAATAACCACAGCTAATTGTTTCAGAAGTATCCGGTAATCTATATACCATTCGGAAATCATCTTTATTAGCGTCATATTGAAAGATTCTCCCTTGCTTGCCAATCACCCAGATACCTATATGCGGTTCTGTATACAACCATCCCAGACGTATGGGAGCATCTAAAGTATTACCTTCCTTATTTAATTTATAGTGTTTTATATCTTTACCGTTGTATCGGTCCATCCCTTCATTTGTAAGGAACCACATATAACCCTGAGCATCTTTCTGAATATTGAATATCCGGCGATTGCTCAAGCCATCTTCTATTCCTATATATTTGTATGTCTGTGCTGTAACCCAAACAGGAAAAAAGAGAAGAATATATACAATGTATTTCATATAAACAATTGTTTTTTAAACTACTTCTAACGATCATATAAACATAACAGTTAACGAAACTAGACAAAAGCAATGACAAATGCAAAGAAATAGGAGAGATTCTATAAGAAAACATCTATTTAGAAACATTTTTTATTTCCAAAGTTGATTATTCACCTTGCGAAGTTGATTTATCTGAAAGTGTTCTTTTGCTATATGTTATAATTAGCGCATGTTTTGTTTTTGTTAATTTAACCAATCAGATTTGATTCCAGCTTCTTCTTATAGACCCATATACTTATTGTAAAAATAAATAAGGGCCTGTATCCAGAGAGTTATATATTCTGGTCTGATATCAGCCATACTGGCTCCCATAGAATTCAGTTTCACAAAAGCAAGCGTACCCTGGTGCAGCTGGAAAAATGAAATGGGCCACCTTCCAATACCAGGGCATTAGTTCCATTGGATAGGAAACCCCGGAAAGAAAGATTAATCCTACGGAGAAGAAGGCGATCATAAGTAGGGGAGCTTCAGAATCCGTAAAATACCTGGAAGCAGCCAATCCCAGGAAAGAAGTTGCCATCAAATATGGAATCAATAATAACACAATGTATAATCCGTTTCCAATATTAGGTATGCTGAAAAAAATGAGGGAGCAAGCCTAATAGAAAAAAGGCAAAGATGGCATAAAGAGCACAGTACACAGACGTTTTTCCTGCTACTATACGAATGGCAACTCCCCAGCCATACCCAAAAAGGAGTATATGCGCGGATTCCTTTACTACTGTATTCTTCTCCGGTCACCATGCCAATAACCATCAGTAAGGTCTGGAAAATTATAATCATCATGACTGCCGGAATAAGATAGGAACCATATCCTTCGGTATAATTGTAGAGTGCAGTGCCTTCCACATTGATCGGTTTCGCCATAGCTACGGCAAGCAATCCTTGTGGTGGAAGAAACACCGCTTCATCTGGCCGGTATTTATCATTAATAGCCAGCATGACACGTGAAGAAGCACCTTGCAAAGCTTCGAAATACAGGAAGGCATCAGTAGTTGCATAAAGGGAAAATACGGCTTCATCTCCCCGGAACACCCGCTCTTCAAAGTCATGAGGCAGATAGAGTATTCCCTGTACTTTGCCTTCTTTCATCCATTCTTTTGCTTCGTGATAATCCATAGCCTGACTGGAGATCTCTGCTTGGGGAGTAGCATCCAGCCAACGGATAAAATTACGGCTCAATTCACTGTGCGAATTGTCGACTACGGCAACAGGTACATCGGTTACAATATTCGGTGCATACATATAATTGTAGAGCAACCCATAAACGAAGATTCCTCCCATCAACACCAGCAAAACCGCATAACTGGTACTGATAGCTAGAAATTCACGACGAATGATGAATGACAACTGTTGTAACTTACTTAATGTTTTCATACTTATGACTTTCTATGGCTCGTTTTAAATGAGGAAGCAGCGACAGGGCCAGCAACGGGAAGATACAGAGTATCACAGCCGACGGCCAAAGATGGATAAACCCACCGCCTCCATAGAGCATGGTTTGCATCATTTCCGTAAAATGACGGACTGGGAACAAATGGGAAGCATCCTCACCAACGGATACATATTGGGAACCGGAAAGGTCACTCCGGACAAAGTAGCCCCCAGAGAACCTACCATAGAAACTACACTTATAACCAACGATATTGCCGGAAACAGCGAGAATAAAACAGTCCTAAAGCCTGTGTTGCAATGATGAAAAGCACAGTCATGATATTCATTAGCCACCAACTCCCCTGAAAAGGAATATGCAAAATGCCGAACATGACGTAATTAGCTAGCCATCCTATCAGTATATATATAATGGTATAAGGTAATAATTTACCTAAAACAGCTGTCACTATATTGCCTTTGGCAGTCGCCAGCCAATCATCTGCTGTGCGGAACTTGATTTCAATGCCAACCGCATACACGGTAATCAACAGAATCAAAACCTGAAACAGAACAAAGAAAAAGGGCTGACTTAAATATACCGAATAATCCAGACTAGGATTATATATCGGATGATTATTAGCCTGTACGGGTAATAAAAAAGGTGGTAATCTGATCCTGCTCTACTCCGAGTGCCATCGCTTGCATCACCACAGGAGAAAGAGCCACCGGAGCTAAAGAAGTTTCGAATGCCGCCATCAACTCACCACCTACCGACATTAATGCATAATGATAATAGTAGGAGAGTGTTGCATTCTTTCCGGTAATCGCATTCTGTTCAAATTGGGGAGGTATGGAAAGATATCCATAAATCTCTTTTTTTTGCACAGATTCACGGGCAGCTGCTCCATTTACAAACTGCTTTGTCACTTTAAAAGTTGGTACGGCAGAAATGTTCCTGACTATCGTCCGGGAAGTAGCAGTATTGTCCTGATCAACAATACCGATAGGAATGTTTTCCATCTGTCCGTTGCCAAAGATCGTAGCCATAAAGAAAAGGGTGAACAATGGCAAGACAATGCAGACACCAAAATAAAGGCGCCGCGAAGTCATTCGCCGCCACTCTCTGAGCAGTACGGAACGAAAAGGGGAATATGTTTGTGATTCATCCATTCTCTGGTTTATTTGATGTCTATTAATCTAAAGTCAATAACACGGACATACCGGGACGCAAGTCATCCACCTTTTGGGTTGGACGGGCATGAATCTCAAAGGTACGTAAGTCATAGCTTCCGGTTTGCTTGGTTGATTTCCAGGTAGCAAAACTACCCAGCGGACTGATATAATAGATTTTAAATTCAATATTTTTTTACCGATAGCAGGCACGTCCGCAACGAATGTTCCGTCCATTTTAAACTGCGGCATCAGATCTTCACGCACATTGAGAACAACATGTACATCATCCATTACTACCAAATTCATAATGGGAGTTCCCGGTGCAACCAACTCTCCACGTTTAGGGAAGATCGTTGCTATCTGTCCGTTTTCCGGAGCGGTCAACCGGGCGTCTACCAGCAGAGCCGAGACTTCATCCACTGTACTTTTGGCAGCGTCTACCATACTGGCGGCAGACGCTTTATCTTCCTTTTTGTGCACCATCTACAGCCATCTGGTATTGTTCATACGCTGCACGTTCGGCTGCTACAGCCGCTTTATACATAGCTTCTACTTCATCTTTTTCTTTGAGAAGTAACGACACTGTCCTTATATAAAGTAAGAATACGGTTGTAGGTTGTCTGGGCGAGAGTAAGATCGCTCTTCGTTTTGTTCCATAATTGAAGTGCAGTAGCTACAATCTGACGACGGGTTCCGGCATCTATTTTCTTGTTCTGTTGCACTGCTACCTGTTCCAAGGCATTCACTTGTTGATACTTGGCATGTACTTCAGGGCTATTAATGACAACAAGTATCTCCCTGATGTACCCAATCTCCCTCCTGAACGAAGAAAGTGTCGATACGGCCGGGAAGTTTCCCACTGATACGGATTTCAGTTGCTTCAGCTTGTCCTTGCAAGACCAGCGGCTGTTTATGCATGATTATAACTCCAGGCCGGTGAAAATACCGACAGCCAGAAGAATGATGACAAAAAAGCCCATGATAGGGTTCTACTAGTTGGTTTCATTGTTTGTTACGGTTTAGGTTGATAGTTTGCAAATTGTTCCGGTGTGCCACAAAGCGAAAGAGTAGATTCATAAGTGCCACATCATATTCATAATATGCTGCCAGACGAGCCACTTTTACACTGGCAAGCATGGTTTCAGCATCAATAACTTCGGTAGAAGTTGCCATTCCTTCTGTAAATGATTTCTTTCGGATGCGTACCAATTCTTCACTTAAAGCAATCGTTGCATTTAAAGCTTTTACATTATCCTGTGCCTTTTCCAACTGCGTGTAAAGTTTATCTACCCCAACAGCCAGATCATCACGAGCCTTCATCTGGCCTAAAGCCAGAGTTTGTTCCGTTAATTTCGATTGCCGCACTTTTTTTCACGATCCAGTCCGTCAAAGAGGTTCCATGTAAAACCAATGCCTACCATGGTACGCGGTAATAAATTACTCTGAATACCATGCGAATACAAGGTCTGCTTTCCGAAAAAGGGCTATATTCGGCAAATAGCCGCTCTGAGCAATCCGCACTTCTTGTTTGGCAATATGCTGCTGCAACTGTAATTGGTTGAGTGTATAGTTCCCGCTGTTTACAGAAAGATCGAATAGCATTTTAGGTGGCAATGAATCATTCATAAAAAGGGGAGAGGTAGGAGTGATGTTGGCATCTGTATCCTTTTTATTCAGCAAGACTTTTAAGGCACTTTGCACTACTGTTTCTTCTTTTCGCGCAGCTTTCAAGGCACGTTTGGCTTCATCCATATTTACCTGGGCAAAAAGCCTGCCTGCCTTGTCAATCATTCCTGCCGCCTCTAATTTCAAGGCATTTTCATAATGTTTCTTCAATCCGTTGTAGGTTTCTTCACGGACAGTCACAATTTGTTGTGCCAGTCGAAGCCCATAATAACTTTCAACTAATAGATTTTGCTGATTGGCCGATACCTGTGCCCGACTTTCCCGTGCCAAGTCGACCATCGTTCTTCCGATGTTGGTGGCACGAAAACGCTTACCGCCGGAAAAAAGTACCCACTCGGCTGATAAATCGACAGTTGTCAGATTTCTTGGAGTCAAAGGAAATATAAGGGTATTTGCCCCAATTTGATCCAATATAGATGAAATAATCTGGTCATCCGGAATAATGGAATGTACAAAGTCCTTAGCCGGATCGGTAAACTGCGATAAAGGCTGTTTGACTTCGATCTTCTCCGACATGTGTACAAACGCACCTGTAGATTGAAGACTGGGATACCAGAAAGCATTCAGCTTATCACGTTCTGCCTTTGCAATCTCAATACTCTTATCTGCTATTTTCAGACTCTGATTTCCTTGATTCAACAGATGCAGTGATTCTTCGAAACTCAATTGTGTCTTTGCATCTATCTGACCGATGGAAAAATACAAAGTCAATAGTATAAAAAGTCGCTTATTTTTTTTCATACTGGTTAGGTTATATCTGAATTTGAGATATTCTAACAGATGAAAAGAGAGGTTTGTTCATTAGAAAGAATATAGCGATACAACAAAAGGAGTTTTCAACGCTTTTTTTATAAGATGTTCTATTTTTCATCTTCTCTTTGAATCACGTTTTGTGTCATTTCGATCAGATAGAAAAAATGATGCATAAAATAATGCAAGTATATACAATATACGTGTTATTAATGGATATAAACTACTTGAATATACAAAATATAAATACATATTGGAGTCGTTTCTTTAAATGAAAAGCTCCGTTCCTTTAAATGGAACCAGTCGTTGGTCAGTGAGAAGCGTGTTCTCCCTTTAAAAGCAAGCTCCCAAACAGCTCATAAAGCACCCTGTTGGTTTCTAAATCTTATTTATTTTACTAGAGACTGAAACTATCCATTTGAAACAATATAAGCAACTTTAGTCTCACATATTCAATATTTGTTCTCTAGTTAGAACCTATTGATAGATTATCCACTAAAATTAGTTTGTGTCTGAATCTTATTAACCAGAAATCCTGGAGTTTTTCCTATAGGGACTATCGTCAGTCTGTATATTTTTAATTATGCGGGTCACTAATATGCGTTTTTTCATATCCGGTTGTTTTTTCAGCAACACAAAAGAGTTGAAGAGACTTTGATTTCTTTTTTTCTTGCATTAAAATTTCTGCGATTTTATTTGAGATATAAAAATTATGTTTACCTTTGCATCACCATTTCATAAGGCTTTTGAGTCGAGAAATGCAGTAAGCATGCGGTAATAGCTCAGTTGGTAGAGCACAGCTTCCCAAGCTGGGGGTCGCGAGTTCGAGCCTCGTTTACCGCTCTTTTGAAAATCAGGTGGTTATCTTAAATAAACTGCCTGATTTTTTTATTTTTCAAGCCTCCTTTTTCCATGGTTTTACCTATTATCGGAGTAAACCTAAACTGAACATATTGTAAAATAACCCTAATTGAATAACCAATATGGCTAAGAAAATAGAGAAATATCTCCCCGTAGATTACAGTGACAGTTTTTCCATAGAAGTTACAGAAAATCGTTTGTCTCCTAAAGATATTATTTTAAAAGTCTTTGCTCATAACCCCGCTTGGCTCCGAATGTTGTATGCAATAAGGGCCTGTTTAGTCAAACCTTTCGGTATAGAAACTAAAGCTATTGAAAGTGAAGAACTTATTATAGAGGAAGACAAGCAAGAAGCAATTATGAGAAAAGACGATAAACATTTATTGTTTTATGTCGATATTCTCATTACACCATTGGAAACAGGAAAACAAATGATTGAGGTTACCACATTAGTAAAATACCATAATTGGGTAGGAAAGGCTTATTTCTTTTGTATAAAACCTTTTCATCGGGTCATAGTGCCTTTAGTTCTCAAAAAGGCGCTATGCTGAACAAGCATAGTCGCGGATGCAACGATATAACGAATATGAAAAATGAGATATGTAATATGGAAGCACATGACTTTAGAAAATTAATGCATGAAGAATAGGGCAGTTCATGCATTTTTCGTATTTTTGCACCCTGTTTTAACACTCAAGAAAACTTTAAATAGAAAAATATAATGGCAAAAGAACTGAAAGACCTTACCAAACGTAGTGAAAACTACTCACAGTGGTACAACGATTTGGTGGTAAAAGCTGATTTGGCAGAACAGTCTGCTGTACGCGGATGTATGGTGATCAAGCCTTACGGATACGCAATTTGGGAAAAGATGCAACGTCAACTGGACGACATGTTCAAGGAAACAGGACACGTAAATGCATACTTCCCGCTATTAATCCCGAAATCATTCTTAAGCCGCGAAGCTGAACACGTAGAAGGTTTCGCTAAAGAATGTGCCGTAGTAACGCATTATCGCTTGAAGAATGCAGAAGACGGTTCAGGAGTTGTAGTAGATCCTGCAGCTAAATTGGAAGAGGAATTAATTATCCGTCCAACATCAGAAACAATCATCTGGAATACTTATAAAAACTGGATTCAATCTTACCGTGACCTGCCTATTCTTTGCAATCAGTGGGCTAACGTTTTCCGTTGGGAAATGCGTACACGCCTTTTCCTGCGTACTGCTGAATTTCTGTGGCAAGAAGGACATACCGCTCATGCTACCCGTGAAGAAGCGGAAGAAGAAGCAATCAGAATGCTGAATGTATATGGTGAATTTGCAGAAAAATATATGGCCGTTCCTGTTGTAAAGGGAGTGAAATCAGCCAACGAACGTTTTGCCGGTGCACTTGATACCTATACCATTGAAGCTATGATGCAGGATGGAAAAGCGTTGCAGAGTGGTACCTCCCACTTCCTGGGACAAAACTTTGCAAAAGCATTCGATGTTCAATTTGTTAATAAAGAAAACAAGTTGGAGTATGTTTGGGCTACTTCGTGGGGGGTGTCTACCCGTTTGATGGGGGCATTGATTATGACCCACTCAGATGATAACGGTTTGGTGCTCCCGCCGCATTTGGCTCCGATTCAGGTAGTTATCGTTCCTATTTATAAGAATGACGAACAACTGAAACAAATCGATGCTAAAGTAGAAGGCATTGTAGCTAAGTTGAAAGCACTGGGTATCTCTGTGAAATATGATAACGCAGACAACAAGCGTCCGGGATTCAAATTCGCTGATTATGAATTGAAGGGTGTACCTGTTCGTTTGGTTATGGGTGGTCGCGATCTTGAAAACAATACAATGGAAGTGATGCGCCGTGATACACTGGAAAAAGAAACTGTGACTTGCGATGGCATCGAAACATATGTTCAGAAACTGCTCGAAGAAATTCAAGCAAATATCTACAAAAAAGCATTGGATTACCGTAATTCCAAGATAACAACAGTAGATACCTACGACGAATTTAAAGAAAAAATCGAAGAAGGCGGCTTTATCCTAGCTCATTGGGACGGAACAACCGAGACTGAAGAAAAGATTAAAGAGGATACAAAAGCAACGATTCGTTGTATCCCATTCGATTCATTTGTTCCGGGTGACAAAGAACCGGGTAAATGTATGGTTACAGGCAAACCTTCTGCTTGTCGTGTAGTATTCGCACGTTCTTATTAAATAGAAATTGTATATCATTATAAAAAGGATGAAAGCGATTGAATCGTTTTCATCCTTTTCTTTTTTCCTTCCATTTCAGTTTTATTTCAGAAATATCCCTTTCAGTTTCTTTGCTAGTATGTAAAAAAGAAAGGAGAACAAAATTATGAAGATATTGATTGTAGAAGACGAACCCTCTTTTGAGAGAACTGATTCAATGTTCACTTGAAAAAGAACGTTACGTGGTAGAAACAGCCGGTGACTTCAATTCTGCTCTACGCAAAATTGAAGATTACAACTAGATTGTATCTTGCTGGATATTATGCTGCCGGATGGAAGTGGGCTTGACCTTCTCGAACGATTGAAAGCTCTCCATAAACGGGAAAACGTGATTATCATTTCCGCCAAAGACTCCCTGGAAGACAAAGTCTTGGGATTAGAACTCGGAGCAGATGATTATTTGCCGAAACCCTTTCATCTGGTTGAATTAAATGCACGTATTAAAAGCGTGATCCGCCGTCATCAGCATGATGGAGAGATTGATATCCGCCAAGGCAATGTACGGATAGAACCGGATAAGTATCGTGTCTTTGTGAATGATCTGGAAGTGGAACTAAATAGAAAAGAGTATGATATCCTATTATATTTCATCAACCGCCCCGGAAGATTAATCAATAAAAACACCTTAGCCGAATCTGTATGGGGAGATCATATCGATCAGGTTGATAATTTTGATTTCATATATGCACAGATCAAGAATCTTCGCAAAAAGCTCAAAGATTCGGGTGCAACGATTGAAATTAAAGCGGTCTATGGATTTGGATATAAAATGGTGGTAGAATAAAAAAGAAAGAGATTATTGTCCATGAAATTAATATATTACATCATTCTTCGTATTACACTTGCTCTGACCCCTTATACTGACGGTCTGGGCTATCTTTTTTTACGTTACGATGATCGATGAAGTCAACGATGAAGTGGATGACGCTTTGGAAGATTATTCGGAAACCATCATTATCCGGGCATTGGCAGGAGAGGAGCTACCGTCTAAAACCAACGGTTCCAACAATCAATATTATATGATGGAAGTGAGCAAAGAATATGCGGAAAGTCAGGACGATATTCAGTATAAAGACTCTATGGTATATATTGAAGAGAAAGGAGAAACCGAGCCGGCACGTATTCTTACTACTATCTTTAAAGACGATGAAGGACGATACCACGAACTGACAGTATCGATCCCCAGTATTGAAAAAAAAGACGATTTGAGAGATGCCATCCAGGTGTGGATTATATTTCTATATGTAGCTTTATTATTCTGCATTATTATTATTTCCGTATGGGTATTTTACCGGAATATGCGACCGCTCTATGTACTTCTTCATTGGCTGGACGGTTATCAAACAGGGAAAAAAAATAAGCCTTTGAGTAACGATACTCAAATCACGGAATTCGAAAATTAAATGAGGCTGCCATCCGTTATGTAGAACGTACGGAGCAAATGTTCGAACAACAAAAACAGTTTATCGGAAATGCTTCACACGAGATACAAACTCCACTTGCTATTTGCCGTAACCGATTGGAAATGTTGATGGAAGATGATTCGTTATCAGAAAAACAACTGGAAGAGCTGATGAAAACCCACCAGACTTTAGAATACATCACTAAATTAAACAAATCTCTACTATTGCTTACCAAAATTGACAATGGCCAGTTTACGGATACCAAGCAATTGGAACTAAATGGACTTCTCAAACAATATCTGCAAGATTACGAAGAAGTTTACGACTATCGTAACATAGAAGTAACTATCGATGAACAGGACATTTTCAATGTGACAATGAATGAATCTCTGGCTGTTGCTTTACTCACGAATCTCCTAAAAAATGCATTTGTACATAACATTGACGGGGGACATATCCGAATCACCGTTACTAAGAACGGTATTACTTTCCGAAATTCAGGAGTAGAAAATCCGTTGGATAAGGAACATATCTTCGAACGTTTCTATCAAGGAACTAAAAAGGAAGGATCTACAGGTCTGGGACTAGCAATAGCCGATTCTATCTGTCGTTTGCAACATCTGAATATAAATTATTACTTCGAGCAGAATGAACATTGCTTCGAGATTTCCCAATGATAAGATTCATCCCGGAAAACACAAAGGACACGGATTTAAAGTGAACGACCTGTCGGTTATCATAAACCAATTTGTCAGGTATATCCATTCACCTGTTTCTCCGTGTCCTTTGTCTTTTTTATGATGAATCAGTTATCTGGAGCGTATTTCTCTCCTCATAAACATGATATAAGAAATAGCGAAGCAAATAACCGTTGCCGCAATCAATCCCGTCAGTTGCGGCCATACGACTAAAAGACTTTGTCCCAACGGAAGCGGACTGGGATAGCTCCCTGCACCTGTTCCATAGTCAATGGTCCCAAACTTCTGACAGAAGGCATCAGTAATGTTGTAGTAGCTTCATTAAACAATTCACTGGGTGCCAGACGCATTAATCCAAGAATAAATTTCTGATAACTGATAATCTGATAAGGCGACGCCATCTGCGACGGGCTTAAACCCTTTGCCACTAAATTGACAATCATCGTATAGAATACGCTAAAGAACAACCAAACAGCCACCGATGCTAATGCGGAAGTCGCTGCCTGACGGAAACGGAGTGAAAACAGAATAGCCAGATTCAACCAGAAGGCTACATAAAAGATACTGGTAATGATGAAGAAAACGATTCTCCAGAATTCTTCAGCCGTAGGAGGAATGCCAATGGCAATCAGTCCACATCCCATCACCAGAAAGCCCAGTACAAACAACATGATACCTATCACAATCAGAGCAGCCACAAACTTCGCATTGATGATACAATCACGATGAATGGGCTGAGACAGCATACGGCTCAATGTCCCCTTATTCTGCTCCGAATTGACAGCATCAAATCCCAAAGCAATTCCCAACAAAGGACCTAAAAAGTTAATAAACAGCACAAAAGAGGGGAGAGTCCCGTCCGAAGCTGTAAATAACTTCAAGAAGAGGAACGAACTGTCCGGATCATTAGGTTTGATGGCTTCACTAATATTGGTGAGTGCTGTATATAGCGACCCCATACAGGTAAGTGCTATAATGCCTATTAGTATAATAAAACGCCAACTTTTGACATGATCGGAAATTTCCTTGTTGACGATAACCCCAAAAGGATGATTGACTTTATTCATGCCTTTCTCCTCCTTCCTCAAAATAATGGTTATAAATATCAGACAATTCCTGCTTCTTATCTTTCAATTCTGCCATATCGATCAAAGCAAGTAATTGGCCATTACTGAACAAACCTACCCGGTCGCACACTTTCTGTACCTGATCCAGATGATGGGAAGAAAAAGCACAGTCAGTCCTTCTTCTTTACTCAACCAGCGAATCAGTTCGATAAATTCCTGAACACCTGCAGGGTCAATCCCTGAAGTCGGCTCATCGAGAATTATAATCTCCGGATTTTTAATAAGTACATCAGCCAATCCCAACCGCTGTCTCATACCACGAGAATATTTTCCCGGTCTTTTTTGCCTAACTGATCTTCAAGGCCTACCCGCTTCATCAGTTCCATAGCCTTAGTTTTTGCCTCCTTATCAGAAATACCATTTAATCGCGCTGTATAAATCAAGTTCTCCGGCCCTGTCATATCATCATAAAATCCTACATCTTCAGGCAAGTAACCTATCCTCCTTTTTACTTCAATGGGGTGTGTAGTAGAATTGATGCCACAAATTTCAACTGTTCCCGAAGTAGGCTCTGTCAATCCCAACATCATTAAGATAGTAGTTGATTTTCCGGCACCATTCGGTCCCAACAATCCGAAGATTTCCCCTTTCCGGATATTCAGGCGAATATGATCTACAGCAGTGAAATTACCATATTGCTTGGTCAAATCGGTAAGTACGATCACTTGTTCGCCCATCATTTACCTCCTTCCATATTTACGGAACAGATAGTACACCACACCGATAGTAGCAATGATGATAAGAACACCTACCCATCCCCAAATCATCGGAGTTTTTACCGCAATTCTGAACTGCGCATCGGCATTTACTTCAGGGGTTTTGGCCATGATGGTAGTCACATAGTCGCCTGGCAATGCTTTTTTAGAAGCTTTCAAAGTAGCCATCACCATTGATGTCTCGCCGGCTTTTAATGCATCAATCTTTGAAGGTTCAAAAGTTACTTCCCAGTCTGCTGGTTTATTGGCAGATAGCTGAATATCTTTCAGTAATGAAGAGCCTGTGTTTCTGACTTCCAGTTCTATTTTCTTTATATCACCTGCTGTGACATCTGTGCTCAATAACCCGCGAGGAGTAGTCAGTTCCATTTGATAAGAACCGGTGACAACTACTTCCAGTTCCAATTCAGCGGAAGTTTTGCCTGTAGCAGCGCGTACCGGAATTTTGTAACTGCCGGCTTCTACATTGGCAGGAGGAGTAATATCTATACTTACATTTTGAGTGCTGTTGGCTTCTACTTGTGCGGAAGTTGCCTGCTTATAATTAGGTTTAAAAATGACATTCCATCCTCTGGGCGCATTAGACATCAATGCATACAGTTGCTGATCGGCAGTCTGATTCTTTAAAGTGGCACTGAAAGTGAAGGTTGATTTAGAATTTCCCTGCATATTGGGCTGGTCGGTGGTAAATTCAGTCTGGTATGTTCCTTTTTGAGCTACCACCACATCCAACGGAAGTTTGGCGTTTCCGGCATATACCACAAAGTGATAATTACCTTTATTCACCTTTTAATGGAACTTCGACTTTTAAATTGAAAGTCTTTTTCTCTTTGGGAAGTACTGATAGTTGGCTAAGGCTCCAGCCACCGGATTTCATTTCGTGTTTCCAACTGGCGGACAATCCGCTGACAGAAAGATTCGCATTCGTCAATTGGTCCGTGTTGTTAATAAGATCAATACTGTAATCAATTGACGCTCCGGGCGATACGGAGATTTTTGTGTAAGGTGTATACAGAATCACGCTCTTCGGTATTGAATCATTGGCGTGCGTGTAACTCATAGGGATAACTCCCAATAGAATAGCGAATAATAAAAAATAATTTGTTCTCATAGTCATAAAAAAGTTCTTATGGTTGATTTAATATGAATATCGTCAAATTCGTGTGTGCAAAAATAAACGATGTATCTATTAGTAGTTTTAAAAGAATCCTAAAGAATCTAATATCAAGAAGAAATTATAGTGACGCTATCGCTATAGGACAATGACGGTATCCTTATATAAATAGTGACGCTATGTTAACAGGATAGCGTCACTATATTTTTTTCGATTTTTTGGGGGAAATTCTCAAAATTCCCAAATCTTTTTCAGATTCTCCTCTCATCTTTGCATTATAAAAATTAATAGTAGTAAAAACCAATATTTAAAAAACAACGATTATGAAAAAGTTAGTATTCTTATTAGTATGTCTTTTTCACTTTGCAAACAGTAGCTCGTGCAGATGACGACAAACCTATCCAGGTAACTCAAATGCCACAACAAGCACAGCAGTTTATCAAGCAGCATTTTGCCGACAGCAAAGTAGCATTAGCCAAAATGGAAAGTGATTTCTTTTATAAAAGTTATGAAGTGATTTTCACGAATGGTGATAAAGTGGAGTTTGATAACAAAGGTAACTGGGAAGAAGTAAACTGCAAATATAGTTCTGTACCTACAGCAATTATTCCGGCAGCTATTCAGAAATATGTAACGACCAATTACCCTGATGCTAAAATTCTGAAAATTGAGAGAGATAAGAAAGATTATGAAGTAAAACTATCCAACCGTACGGAACTGAAGTTTGACCTGAAATTTAATTTGATTGATATTGATTTCTAAACCTGTTTAAATTGAACAAAGATGAAACTAAAGATTTATACACTTTTACTGGCACTAAGCGTCACATGGAGTCTGCAAAGTTGTGACAACGATGACGATGGTTCAATAACTGTTCCTGCCGAACTTCAAAGTGCATTCTCATCCAAATTCCCTAATGCTGCAAATGTGAAGTGGGAAACTAAGTCCGGATATTATGTAGCCGATTTCTATGACGGATATGAAGCATCTGCATGGTTCACCCAGGATGGAAAATGGCAAATGACAGAAACGGACATTCCTTATAATGCATTACCACAAGCCGTAAAAACGTCTTTTGAGAGCAGCGAATATGCCTCATGGAAACGGGATGATATAGACAAACTGGAACGGACAGGCGTTGAAACTGTTTTCGTGATTGAAGTCGAAAAGCAGAATCAGGAGGTAGATTTGTATTATTCTGCCGATGGAACTCTGATTAAAAGTATTGTAGACACTGATGATGATAACACCGAACATCTTCCTGTACAATTGACTGAAGCTATGAAAAACTTCATCAATGAAAAGTATCCGAATGCAAGAATCTTGGAAGTAGACGTAGAAGATGATAGAAATGATTGGGATTTCGGATATACAGAGGTAGATATCATTCATAATGGAATCTCAAAAGATGTATTGTTCAACCAGACTGGAAATTGGTATTCTACTTCATGGGAAGTACGTCAGAATGAATTGCCTGAAGCGGTAAAAAGTACTCTTAATAATCAATATGGAGAATATCGTTTTGACGAAGCGGAGTATGTTGAAAAAAGCAGATGGTAGCATATATTATCGAATTGAACTTGAGAAGGGGAATGTAGATAAAGTAGTAAACATAGGCGAGAACGGTACTGTCCTTTCATAGGTCAAAGTATATAATTCTGAAACCTAATTCTCACAAACAACAAACGATGACATTATTCTGGTGGATATGTCATCGTTTATTTTTTTTACTGTTCCTGTGCACGTTTTCTTTTCACTGCCGATTTAGCAGTTTTATCAGTGATGCTGTCCGTTTGTTGCGGTTTCACCTTTTCAGCTTCTTCCCGTTTCCGCTTATTGCGTAACCGCCATTTATTCCAGAAATATAGATCACTCCATTTATTGAAGTCCTTCTTATACATGATACCTACACCTTGTGTAGTCAAATTTGTTTTTGTGTAATAACGGTCATTTGTCTCATTATAAGCCTTCAAACGGATATCCCCTGAACGGGTAATCAGCCATTCTGCTTCAAAATCTCCTACAAAATTAGTATTAGCCATCGGATTATCCCGATAACCAAAATTTCCATTAATCAATAACCGGTTATTCAATAATTGTCCCGACAAAATACCTTCTACTTCCATATCTGTCCAACCCTTATCACCCGTACTCAAATTCGTACCGATATTCCAGTTATTCGTTTCAAAGATCTGTGAAAGTGCATTATTCAACTGGCCGGAAAGAGTCGATGAGAGCACCGATGACATGACATTCGAGTTCTGATTATTATTACGAGCGTCTTCCGTATAGAACTTACCAATTCCCAACAAATAAAGAATCTGCATATTCATCTGCTCTTCAGTGCTGATATAATTACGCACCAATGTTTGTATTTCATCTCTTTCATTCGGAAGCTCAATACCCAGTTTGATAGTCGGCCGTACCAGCATACCACTTAGATTCATGATACAATTTACACGCACATTGGGTTGTTGTATAATAGCCGAAGCATCCGGTATCAAATCATTCAAAGAAGCAGAGTTCACTGTATATGAAGCTTGTATATCCATGTTAGCATCCAAAGGTGCACCATTGAATGTTATTGTACTTCCATCCTTGATAATAAAGTCTTTACGGATCACTTCCTGCAAACTAAATTTATATACTCCTTGATTGATCCGGTAATTACCAAACATTTTCACATCGCCCTTATTATAAAAATTCCGTCCGGATATTTCCCGTACCTTTTCCGCTGATATAATCTCCGGCAATAGGGTCCATAATGATTCGCATGGTGGCATCGGGAGTTGCATCCACGAGAATATTCAAACGGATATCTGTTTTCTGCTCTTCCTCCTCCTGACGTTTTTGCTGTATTTGTTCGTAATATGAGATTACTTGAACAGAATCTGGATAGTACGACGAGGTGTTTTATCCACGAATTTGATAAACTGATTGCTAGTAGCCGATGCTACACTACCATTAATATATGTAAAGGTAGTATTTCGATTGGTGGTCATGCCCACATTTACATCGAGCCCCTGTATGGCGTTTCCAGAGAGCAATACATTTCCGGTACCATACACCGTACCATAAAAAGGCATATCTGTCGATTCTTTTGTGTTCATCACAAGCATATTATTTGCCTGTATCTCGAAACGATAGTTTAGGTTCTTAAAATGCTGGAAATGCAAATATCCATTCATTCTCCCCGAATGCCCTTCCATATCAGAGATATGTATATTATTGAATGTCAATCCGGTAGGAGCCAAATGAATAGTATCTTTTACCGCAAAATGTGTGTTTAAAATATCAAAATTCATGGATGCGTCTGTCATTACAGCACCATCCAGGTTCAATCCTTTAAATTTTCCATAGAAATGTACTTTTCCTGTTCCCCCGCCCTTTAATATCATTGGCAATAGACTTCATATAATGTTCGAGGAATTTCAAATTCAATTCATTTGCTTCAATATTTAAATCAAGTCCGCTCTCGGGTTTTAATGGATAAATAATACCCGTGACACGCGATGGAGAAGGGGATATATCCTGAATGGATGCATCCAAACGGATACCTCTGTTTTCATTATCCCACTCACCATATATATCCAGTTCACCCAAACGACCGTTGTTGAGTGAGAAATTCTTTATAAATAAACGAGTATTCATGATAGGCTTTTTAAGCACTCCGCTTGCATAAGCCGTTCCTGTTGCATCACCCTCAAAATTAACATCGTCGGATATACTTGCAATATCAAATACATATCCCATATTTATATCCTTTAGATCAACCTTTACAGTATCTTTAGGATTCTCGGAAAGCCGGCGTTAATACGTACATATCTATCCTGATGACTAAAGTAGAAGTTGTTCACATCCACTCGTCGGAATCGACTACCACCTGCGAAGGATGTATCTTCCAAAGAGTATCATTTAAAATAACATCAGTAGGTTTCACATCCACCATCGCTTTCAATAAGGACTTTTCTCCGCTTGTACGTAGAAATTTGGCAACAGCTGCTAATTTCCCGCTATATGTTGCTGCAGCATTATTTCCCCAATCCAAAGTCGTACTGACATCGTCATCTTTAGCTTGTGCATCCAGAGATAGATTGACCGCTCCTTTCTTTTTTCAAATTAGTCAGACGAACCCGTGCGCGGATATGATCTGCCGGATTCTCGCACAAGATCATACCCGACTCGATAAAGTTGTTTTTATATTGCAGGCGGGGGAAGTAGCCTTCCACACGTAGCCGCTGCAAGGCATCATTAAAATACCCTTTCAACGTAGAATGAGTATACACCGTTAACGGTATATCAAATATCGTAGATAAAATGTCCGTATTATATATATGTATATCAAACAAAAAGTTATTATGGGTTTCAATCGGCTTCTTGGGAGGTAATATCAAAGACGGCACATATTTCCGCATAATATTCAGAATACTGGCAGGTAATGTGTGATATTGGAATTTTCCCTCTATGCTTGCTTTCAGGAATTCAGAAGTCAATCTAAGCTGATTTTCTCCATTTTGTTTGGTTGCCCGGATATTCAAATTCTGCATGAAATATGCTTTATCCGGAGCTGTAAATTCCAAGCTATCCACATTGATTTCTCCAATCATCTCATCCACTGATCCACCTGTAAAATTGGCTTTCAGTTTTAAACTGAACTCTGCATCGGGATATTTGGTGGTAAGATTCAAATCATGTGGACGTACTTTATTGACTACTGCAAGAAAATTGAAAGTAGGAACTTTGGATGCAACATTTACGTCTCCATTCAAATAAATAGAGCCATTAGGATCATCCAACGCTATCTTTCCATTAAATCCGCCTTGTTTGTATTCTCCGTCCAGTGTGATATTTTCATATCTATATCTGCTATAATCTATCGAAGCAATCAGTCCTTTCAATTCTACGGCAGGCAAGTGGTCAGCAATATGCCGGCCATGTACATCCAGATTGAAAGTAATTTCTCCCAACTCCTCATTATCCAATAATTTACCTAGTTGAAAATCCTCTGTTTTGACAGCTCCGAATACGCAAACAATCCTTTTGTCTTATCAGAGCTCAATTTCAAGTCGGTCTTTACATTTCCAAGACTCGTTTGTAATTGCCCATAAGTAACTAAGTCTGTGAAGTATCCCGAAATTTCTCCCTGAAAACTCACGTTTCCCAAACGTTCGAGAAGAGGAGGAACTCCATTATAATTATGGCTTAAATTACGCACTAAAAAACCGACTCCGCGAGCATTGGCCGAAAGTTCGGAAAGAGTTCCATATACATACGCATCTTGTGGACGCGATAAGTCCTGAAGCGATACATCTCCTCGCAGACGAAACTGACGGCCATCGGCTGTAATCTCCAGAGGCGAACAAGTCAACTGATCCACAGTCCCCTTCACCTCCATATCCAATGTCACCGGTTCCTTGAAATGCGAAAGGATAGGAACAAAAGGAGAAATATCTTTTAAAGTAACTTGCGACGGCAAAGTACGGAAAGAGAAATGTACTTGTTCTGTAAAACGGTCAAAAGCTTTCAAACTATCATACTCCAAATGAATGGTATCGAGTTTGAGGAAGGTTTCGGGCAATTCTATTGTAAAATTATCAATGTTTGTCTGCTTGTTATTGGCAACCAGTTTCAAACTCATTTTCTTCAAAGAGAAGCCGGATGCTTTTTTCATCAAGGCTCAATCGCTTGATCCCTAAATTCAAAGAGTCCTTACTTAATGCCTTCAACGATATATTAGCGATGATATTTTGAAGCTGAATATGCTTAGCATTAAATTTTCCCGGTGTTGCTTCTTCCGACAACACATGATAAGACATCCTTCCACGACGAATCAGGATGGAATTAATACGTAAATCAAGGGAGTTTTCTTTCTTCACCGTATCTTTAGAATCAAAAGCATCCAAAACAAACTTAAAATTAGGAGGTGAATCCGGAGTCTCTTTCAGGAGATTGATATTAAATCCGAAAAGCTGAACACTGCTAATGGATATCTTTCCTTTAAAAAAGGGCATAATATCGAATTTGGCGGACAAACGTGTGACTTTAAGCATTTCCTGACCACTCTGATCGTCAAGCAATACATCATCAATAATAATACGGTTCAATAGACCGATATTAATTCTACCAATCACTACCTTTGTATTTAAAACTTCGGAAAGTTCTTCAGCTACAAATACACTCATTACTTGCTGAATGTTTGGTATATTCAGCAAAACAATAGTCCCGATATATACTCCCAGTACAATACCTACTACCCAGCGTACAGTCTTTTTTCAGCGTTCTGATATGCGATTACTTTTATTTTGCGAACAAAAATATAAAATAGTTCGTTACGAATCATAGTTTTATGATTACTTTTGCACCGTTTAATAGTTTAAATACTTATGAGTGCAATAATTTTAGGAATTGAATCCTCCTGTGACGATACGTCGGCAGCCGTAATCAAGGATGGTTATTTGCTGTCAAATGTGGTATCAAGTCAAGCCGTACACGAAGCATACGGCGGCGTAGTACCCGAATTGGCTTCACGGGCACACCAGCAAAATATCGTACCGGTAGTACATGAAGCGTTGAAACGTGCCGGAGTCACTAAAGAAGAGTTGAGCGCAGTAGCTTTTTACTCGCGGACCGGGATTGATGGGGTCTTTGCTTGTTGGGGTCTCCTTTGCAAAAGGATTTGCACGTTCATTAAATATCCCGATGATTGATGTTAATCATCTGACAGGACACGTGTTAGCGCATTTTATTAAAGAGGAAGGAGAAGAGGAGCGACAACCTGTTTTCCCATTTCTCTGTTTACTAGTATCCGGAGGAAATTCACAAATCATACTGGTCAAAGCCTATAATGATATGGAGATTCTGGGACAGACTATTGACGATGCTGCCGGAGAAGCAATTGATAAATGTTCGAAAGTAATGGGACTTGGTTATCCCGGCGGACCGATCATTGACAAACTGGCTCGTCAGGGAAATCCGAAAGCATATACATTCAGCAAACCTCATATCCCTGGTCTGGATTACAGTTTCAGCGGATTGAAAACTTCCTTTTTATATTCATTGCGCGACTGGATGAAGGAAGATCCTGATTTTATCGAACACCATAAAGTGGATCTGGCAGCTTCATTGGAAGCAACGGTAGTAGATATCCTTATGGATAAACTGCGAAAAGCCTCCAAAGAATATAAGATTAATGAAATAGCTGTAGCCGGAGGAGTTTCTGCAAATAATGGATTGCGTAATGCTTTCCGGGAACATGCCGAGAAATATGGCTGGAACATTCTTTATACCTAAATTCAGCTATACCACTGACAACGCGGCTATGATTGCCATTACCGGATATTTCAAATATCTGGATAAAGATTTCTGCTCTATTGAGCTTCCGGCTTATTCTCGTGTGACGTTATAATTGGGTATACCTTATTTATATATAATAGGATAAAAACTAAGAAGTATGTTTGCCGAAATAATAACCATTGGCGACGAACTGTTGATAGGACAGGTTGTCGACACTAATTCAGCCTGGATGGGGCAGGAATTAAATAAAATAGGCATTGAGGTTCTTCGTATTGTTTCAATCCGTGACCGGGAAAAGGAAATCTTGGAAGCGATTGATAATGCGATGAAAAGGGTAAATATTGTTCTGGTAACCGGAGGACTGGGTCCCACAAAAGATGATATTACCAAACAAACTCTCTGCAAATACTTCCATACAGAACTGATATTCAGCGAAGAAGTATTCGAAAAATGTAAAACGGGTACTGGCAGGGAAAATACCAATGAATGCACTCAACAAAAGCCAGGCAATGGTTCCGAAAGATTGTACGGTGATAAATAATCCTGTAGGAAGTGCCTCTGTCAGCTGGTTCGAAAGAGATGGAAAAGTACTTGTATCTATGCCGGGAGTTCCACAGGAAATGACTACCGTAATGGCTGAAAGCGTATTACCCAAACTGCATGAGAGGTTTCAAACAGATGTCATTATGCACCAAACATTTTCGTACAAAACTATCCGGAATCCGTATTGGCAGAAAAACTGGAACCGTGGGAGAGTGCTTTGCCAGAATGTATCAAATTGGCATACTTGCCTAAGCTGGGGATTATTCGTCTTAGACTGACAGGACGCGGACAAAACAGGGAAGAAGTAAAAGTTCTTCTTGAACGTGAAAAGTAAAATTAGAGGAAATACTTGGAAGACATTTTCAGTGAAGAAGATACGCCTTTGAAGTTATAGTCGGTGAACTTTTAAAAAGAAGAAATTGACCGTTTCCACCGCAGAAAGTTGTACCGGAGGCAGTATTGCCGCACGTTTGACCTCCATTGCCGGTAGTTCTGAATATTTTAACGGAAGTGTAGTAGCCTATTCCAATGAAGTAAAAATGAGACTTTTACACGTTTCCTCCGAAACATTGGAGCAACATGGGGCTGTCAGTGAAGAAACTGTGATTGAAATGGTAAAAGGTGCGATGAAAGCACTAAAAACCGATTGCGCCATTGCTACCTCAGGGATAGCAGGCCCCGGAGGTGGTACTCCCGAGAAGCCGGTGGGAACTGTTTGGATAGCCGCTGGTTATAAAAACGAAATTTGTACTTAGACAAACAGGAAAGGAACCGCGGAAGAAGCATGAATATCGAAAGAGCAGGCAATAATGCACTATTAATGCTCCGTGATTTACTCAAATAAAAGAAAAATAGTATAAAAATAAGATAGAAATGTCGAAGATTTGTCAAATTACCGGAAAGAAAGCCATGATTGGCAACAATGTTTCACACTCTAAGAGAAGAACCAAAAAGAACTTTTGATGTGAACTTGTTTACTAAGAAATTCTACTATGTAGAACAAGATTGCTGGATTAGCCTGAACATCTGCGCTAACGGCTTACGTGTGATTAATAAAAAGGCCTGGATGCAGCGCTGAATGAAGCGGTAACCAAAGGCTATTGTGATTGGAAAAGCATCAAAATTATTGGTTAATTAAAAAGGAGAGATAGACTATGGCAAAGAAGGCTAAAGGTAATAGAGTACAGGTAATCCTTGAATGCACAGAAATGAAGGATAGTGGTATGCCGGGAACTTCTCGTTACATTACAACAAAAACAGAAAAAATACCACTGAAAGATTGGAGCTTAAGAAGTACAATCCTATTTTGAAAAGAGTAACAGTTCACAAAGAAATTAAATAATTATAACCCATGGCAAAGAAAACAGTCGCAACCCTTCAGACAGGTAAAGAAGGACGTTCTTATTATACTAAGGTTATCAAGATGGTTAAATCTCCGAAAACAGGAGCTTACATCTTCGATGAGCAAATGGTACCTAACGAAAAAGTTCAAGACTTTTTCAAGAAATAATTCAGTCGGAATGACTGGTGGAAAGTTCCTTTCATATATTATGGAAGGAACTTTTTTTATACCACAATGTTATCATCATAATACATTATGACCAATCATTGTGACACTTTTTTTTGTCCGTGTAAGAGATTAGTTATATCTTTGTAGCATAAACAGATAAATCAGACTCAATATGGGATTTTTTAATTTTTTCTCAAAAAAGAAAAGAAGGAAACTTTTAGACAAAGGATTGTCCAAAACCAAAGAAAGTGTATTCAGTAAGATTGCCCGTGCCGTAGCGGGTAAATCAAAAGTAGACGATGAAGTATTGGATAATCTGGAAGAAGTGCTTATCACTTCGGATGTAGGCGTAGAAACAACTTTAAATATTATCAAACGCATTGAAGAAAGAGTTGCCAAAGATAAGTATGTAAATACTCAGGAACTGAACAAGATTCTCCGTGAAGAGATAGCGGCATTATTGACTGAAAATAACACGGTGGATTCGGATGATTTCACTGTTCCGGAAGGTAAGAAGCCCTATGTCATCATGGTGGTAGGTGTAAACGGTGTGGGTAAAACCACAACCATTGGTAAATTGGCATATCAATTTAAGAAGGCGGGCAAAACCGTCTATTTGGGTGCTGCTGATACATTCCGTGCTGCCGCCGTAGAACAATTGGATATTTGGGGAGAAAGAGTAGGAGTGCCTGTTATTAAACAGAAAATGGGATCAGATCCCGCATCTGTAGCTTTTGATACCTTAAGTTCCGCCGTAGCTAATAATGCAGATGTAGTAATCATTGATACCGCAGGCCGACTTCACAATAAAGTAGGTTTGATGAACGAGCTTACTAAAATCAAGAATGTGATGAAGAAAGTTGTTGCGGACGCACCTCACGAAGTATTATTGGTTTTAGACGGTTCTACCGGTCAAAATGCATTTGAACAAGCCAAACAGTTTACTTTGGCGACAGAAGTTACTGCTATGGCAATTACCAAATTGGACGGAACAGCCAAAGGGGGCGTTGTAATTGGCATCTCAGAGCAGTTCAAGATTCCCGTAAAATATATTGGATTGGGCGAAGGCATTGAAGACATGCAGGTATTCCGCAAAAAAGAATTTGTAGACTCACTATTTGGAGAGACTGAATAATAAATGAAACGTAACACAATAGATATCATCACCTTAGGGTGTTCCAAAAACTTAGTAGACTCAGAAAAGCTGATGCGTCAGCTGGAAGCAAACGGTTATAAAGTAACTCACGATTCCGACAAACCGCAAGGAGAAATCGCAGTTATTAATACATGTGGTTTCATCGGTGATGCCAAAGAGGAATCGATCAATATGATATTGGAATTTTGTCAGGCCAAAGAAGAAGGGAAGCTCAAAAAACTATATGTGATGGGCTGCCTTTCAGAAAGATATCTAAAAGAATTGGCATTGGAAATTCCTCAAGTAGATAAATTCTATGGTAAGTTTAACTGGAATGAGTTGCTGGCAGATTTAGGCAAAGCATACAAGTCGGAATTTGCCATTGAACGGACATTAACCACACCCCATCACTACGCTTATCTGAAAATATCAGAAGGCTGTGACCGTAAATGCTCTTATTGCGCCATTCCTATTATTACAGGACGCCACATTTCACGGCCGATGGAGGAGATTATTGATGAAGTGAAACTACTTGTATCCGAAGGAGTAAAAGAGTTCCAAATTATAGCCCAAGAATTGACTTACTACGGCGTAGATTTATATAAAAGTCAGAAATTGCCCGAACTCATCGAAAGAATCGCCAATGTTCCCGGTGTAGAATGGATACGTTTACACTATGCATATCCGGCCCATTTCCCGGAAGAATTATTCCGTGTTATGCGCGAACACGATAATGTATGCAAATATATGGATCAATAAGCCGTTTGCGCATTTTGAAACAGTAGTGCTCAATGAAGGTAATTGTTTTAGAAGATACCCCTGTAGATAGTGACAGTGAGGAGGATGAAGATACGGAGCAGAAAGTGGAAGATGCTGTGCCGGAAGTGGTTGCCGGTAGTGCGGTTGAGACACCGGAGATTGCCGAGAAAATCGATAGTCCTGTCGAACCGGAACCTGTAGAAGAAGCCGTTGTTCCTGTGGAGACTGTGGCTTCGGAGGAAGTTAATGAAGAGAGGGTGGAGGTTATCAAAACTGCCGGTCCGGCTGAATCTTCCGCAATGAAATACTTCATTGCCATCGTGGCTCTTGTTATATTGCTATGTGCAGGAACCGTCGCTTATTTGTATTATCCTGATTGGTTTGACGGATTATCGACTGAACCGCCTGTGGAGGAAACCGCTGGCAATGAAGTTGGTAATGCGGCAGGTAATACGTTTTTAATGGATAGTGTGGCGATTGCCGTAAAAGATACTGTCGAAGAAGCTGATTGCTGAACCTGTAATAAAAACAGCAGGAAGCACCGGTTGCCGCGTCAAACAGACTGTAGTAGCCGCTACATCTGCCTCCCAGCCGAAAAAGCAGAAGAAAGCTGAGTATGTGCCGATTCTACCAATTATACCATTGCAGGAACGCAGGCGACATATACGGATAAAGCCAGGTGAGACATTGACCAGAGTGGCTCTTCGTTTTTATGGAACTAAAGCGTTATATCCATATATAGTAAAAACATAATCCAGACGTTATCAAAAAACCGGATAATACCGTACCTGCGGGCACAACAATAAAGATACTAAATTAATTGAAGAAGCAGTAAAGATACTGCTTTTTTGTTAAATACTCAGAGCTTGTTTAAATATTCTTGAAGAAGTATTTTTCAGTTCCTTTGAGGTTTCTTTCCGGTCTGTTTTCCTCTTTTTATCCGTTACATAGCCTGCTATATGTAGTAAAAAAACAGAAAAAATATTTTCAAAGAAGAACTCTTTCGGTGTACACCCAAACCGCAGGACGGCGAGGATGTCACCGAGCTCTCTCCCGACAAACGCTCGCGCGCGGGCCTTTTCTCCTCTCCTTCCAGGCGCCGGTGGAGATTCCCGGCGTGCCGCTGTCAAGCTTTTTTGCGCGCCACCATCGCCGGGCGCCCCGGCCTCGAGATGCGCGGCAAGGAGTTCCGCCGCCGCATGAAGGAGCTCTGCGCCGAGCTCGACATGGACCCCGCCTACCTCAACCGCGAGCTCGGCGTGGGCTTCTCCGGCGGCGAGAAGAAGAAGATCGAGATGCTGCAGCTGCTGCTGCTCCAGCCCAAGCTCGCCATCCTCGACGAGACCGACCGGGCCTGGACGTGGACGCCTTGAGCGTGGTTTCGCGCGGCATGGAGCTCTATCGCAAGAGCTGCGACGGCACCCTCATCGTGATCACGCACAACACGCGCATCCTCGAGCGCCTCGAGGTCGACCGCGTGCACGTGATGGTCTTGGGCACATGGTCGCCGAGGACGACGCTTCGCTCATCGCCGACATCGACAAGCACGGCTTTCGAGCGCTTCGAGCGCGCCGGAGCGCCGACGCGTCCGTGCCGAGCCGGATGCCCCCGGCCGGGAGCCGACCGTGGCAAAAGCAGCGCACCGAGGTCGCGGACATCGACCGCAGCCTTTACGACTTCCGATAGCGAGGAGGGCTACGAGCGGCTACGACGCTGGCCTCACGCCCGATCGTCCGCGCGATCAGTCCGCCGCAAGAACGAGCCCCTCATGGATGCTCGAGATGCGTCGCGTCGCTCGAGCTCTACCACTCCATGCCCAACCCCACCTGGGGTCCCAGCATTGCGGGGCTGGACCTGGACCACATCGTCACGTACGTGAAGCCCAAGACCGACCAGCAGGCCAAAGCTGGGACGACGTGCCCGCCGACATCAAGGACACCTTCGAGCGCCTGGGCATCCCCGAGGCCGAGCGCGAGAGCCTCTTTGCCGGCGTGGGCGCCCAGTACGACTC